>Ga0194121_10001197_pt1 | contig 44967 bp, 47 predicted proteins | sample TA2MahCa50mmetaG_FD_148609 | JGI IMG/M metagenome (GOLD analysis project Ga0194121, IMG submission 148609) | Freshwater microbial communities from Lake Tanganyika, Tanzania - TA2015020 Mahale Deep Cast 50m | ecosystem: Environmental > Aquatic > Freshwater > Lake | place: Tanzania: Lake...
AAAAGAGTCAGGCCGGCGAATAGACCCCATGTCGCCAACAGAATCGTGCGGCGATTTGCGTTGAGTTTGTCGAGAATTCGCACTCATTTAGTCAAGCATCTTCGGGCGAGTGCGTTGAGTTATTCTGCGATTCGTGTCGTGTGAATTAATTGGTTGAACAAATCGCTCGTTGATCAACTAGCCTGACAGCGACTTGGGTCGCTAGCTCAGTTGGTAGAGCGACGGACTTTTAATCCGCAGGTCCAGGGTTCGATCCCCTGGCGACCCACTTTTGTCAAGGCTGATGCCCGGCTCGGGAGTCCTTAGTCTGAGATTTTCGAAATTCCCGTCCCGGAAATATGACCGATTCCACCGATATCAATCTTGCTCATTTTCAGCGAATGCCAAAAGTCAAACATTGAGCTAAGCCGAATGTCATCCCAAACAAAGATGGTTTTGGATTTGAGAGACGAAATGAATCGCTGACCCATCAACATTTCGAAGTCGCCCAAATGCTGAGTATCTACCAAGACGATATCTGCCTCCTGAAATTTTGGGAGGTGTTCTTTCCAAAGAGCCAAATCTTCGAGGTCCACAAGATGTTGTTTCCATCTCGTTCGATGGTTTTCTAGATATCTATGAACAATCTTACTGCTCGACTCAGAGACCCAATTTTTGTTTTCGTAAAGTGACGTCAGATCGTAGGTGTCAACAAATTCAACGTTTGGAGAGGATAGAAAAGCGCACAGCGAAGAGCCACTGGCGGTTCCAAGATCTATCACTTTCTTTGCATTCATCGAAACTGCAAGTGCGTACAAAAAAAGATAGTGATTGTCTCCCGCGCGCAATTCTGGAAGGTCATGAAAAACTGAGGGATTCATGATGCTTGACCCGTTGCATTCCGAAAGCGATATGTCTTGTTCATTTGGTTCATAGTTTTTTACAAGCAAGTCGCGCATTGTCGCACAGGTTTTTTGCAGAATATCGAACAATTGCGGGTCATGGCGATTTTCGCTCCTGACATAGTCAACGATCGACAAATCTAAGTCCATTCTTGGATTCGTTCCAACAAGATGAAGCCTGTTTTTGCGTGCAAATTCAATGAAGTGAAGCTGGGTTTGACGAAATCCATTCATGTCTCTTGTCAAAAGGGTGGCTTCAATCGCCTTAATCCAAATTCGTCTGAGTAGCGAGCTTTGAAGGAACTTTCCAAAACAGTTTCGCAAAAACAATTTGTACATAGTGATCAAAGTAGTCCAGAAATGATGGGGAGGTTTGAAAAGAGAGTTAGTGGTTCGCGATTTTTTGCATGCGGTGGGCGAGGGTCGAGTGCGATTTGAGCATCGAGTCGAGTTTTGAACTGACTATCTGATGGTCGCGCACGACGAACCTGCCGTGCACGATTGTGTCGCGCGCGCCGGTCGGCCCGCAGCGCAGCCACGCCTCAATCGGGTCGGCGATCGCCCCGGCAAACGCGGGACCGGTCAACGACCAAATCGCCACGTCACCCACGCTGCCCACCGAAAGTTCACCGATTTCGCCGACACGACCCAGGCAACCCGCGCCACCTCGCGTCGCACATTCGAGTGCCATGCGCGCCGTGCCGGCCGCGGCCCCGTTGCGCAATTTCGCCAACAACATCGCTTGTCGAGCCTCGAGCCACATCGATGCGCTGTCGGCCGACGATGAGCCGTCGACGCCGATACCGACATGCACGCCGGCCTTGATCAGATCGATCACCGGCGCAACACCAGACGACAGAATCAAGTTGCTGCTCGGGCAGTGTGCCACGCCGATTCGGGCGCGACCGAGGCGTGAAATCTCGTCGGGGTTGGGCGTCACGCAGTGCGCCAACCAGGTGCGATCGTTGCACCAGTCGACATCCTCCAAATAATCCATTGGTCGACAACCAAAAGTCGCCAAAGAAAAATCGTCGTCTTCTGAATTCTCGGCAAAATGCGTGTGCAAACGAACATCGAGTTTCGTCGCGAGCGCCGCCGAGTCGATCATCAGTTGCTTGGTCACCGAAAACGGCGAGCAGGGGGCTAGCGCCACGCGCACCATCGCCCCGTGACTGCGATCGTGATGCTTGGCCACTGCACGCTCAGACTCGGCGAGTATCACGTCGTGATCTTGCACCACATCGTCGGGCGGCAGGCCGCCGTCTTTGACCGACAAAGACATCGAACCTCGTGTGGGATGAAACCGCACGCCCAGATCGACCGCCGCAGAAATCTCGGCGCTCAACAGATCGCCCGCACCGGCGGGGTGAACATACAAATGATCCGTCGAAGTCGTGCAACCCGACATCGCCAACTCGGCCAAACCGACCCAGGCCGAGACGTGCGCCGATTCCTCATCGAGCGCCCGCCACAACGGGTACAAAGTCTGCAACCAGCCGAACAGCGGCGCACCGGTCATCGGCGGAAACGCGCGAGTCAAGTTTTGATACAGATGATGGTGCGTATTGACGAGACCCGGTGTGACCAGACAGTCGGTCGCATCGATCAGCTGATTTGCCCGAGGCGGCACGCCCTCACCGATCGCGGTCACGAATCCGTCGGTTATCGCCACCCAACCGTCACGAATCTCCCTGCGTTTGTCGTCCATCGTCGCGACCAGCGACGCGTGGGCGATTACGAGGTCGGCAACTTGTGTAGTCAGATGTTTAGATCGCGAAGTTCGCTCTTCGCGTGTCGTTCATCGGCGTCGCGACAAAGAAAATGACCGAGCAACGCGGCGATGCCCGCGGTCGACAACCCGACGACGATCGGAAACGCGAGGAGCACCAAAATCAAAAGTACGGCACCGGCCATGCTATTTCTCGGGCTTGAAGGCCCAAGCCTCGATCTCGACCGCACCGTTGGCGGGGAGCGACGCGACACCGATCGTGCTGCGCGCCGGACGCGAAGCGCCGAAACCTTCGATATAGGCGTCGTTGAATGTGGTGAAAGTGTCCATGTCGGTCAGAAAGCACGTCGTCTTCTTGACGTCGTTGATCGTCGCCCCAACCGACTTGAGATGTCCCTTCAGGTTTTCGATCGCTTGGGCCGTTTGCGCCTTCACGCCGCCGGCGACGATCACCCCGTCTTTCATACCAAGTTGACCCGAAACGATTATCCAATCACCTGCGCGAACGACCGGGGTGTACGGCCCGATGGGTGCTTGCGGTTTTGCCATGACGCAATCGTAGATGATGCGTTCGGCAATACGATAACCCGGTGCCTCGCATCAGCCGTCGCAGGTTTGTTTTCGGATCGGCCTCCGTGCTCGGTGTCGGTTCGGTGGCGAGTTTGCTCAATGCTTGCGGCGGTTCGAGTTCGACGAGCAACCAACTTTTGCCCGACGAAATTCAGTTGGTGCGAAGATTTCCGCAAGCACTTGTGCCGGGAGAAGTTCGCCTGCCGATCTCGTTGGCCCGAAGTTCGGGCCTGATCACATCTTCCGCAGATTTTGAATTTCCGTCGGCGCTGACGGCAATGGTCGTCGACTTGTCGGTCGACAAAGTCGTTATCGAGAACATCACGGCAGATTTGCACGGCGCTGATTTCGCGGTTCCTTATTATCCGTTTCGGGTTGACATCGCCGAACCCGGAAACTATTTGTTGGTCGTCGAGTCGGGTCCGCGCGACGGCGCGGCGTTCAGCGTGCTCGAACAAGGTGAAGTATTGGTGCCGAAAATCGGCGACCAATTGTCTCGATTCGAGAGCCCGACTTTCGCCGACTCGCGCGGTGTCACACCGATCTGCACCCGACTGCCTGAGCCCTGCCCGTTTCACCAGTTGACCTTGACCGAGGCGTTGAATCGCAACACCGCGGTGGCGTATCTGGTCGGCACTCCGGCTCATTGCTCGACGGGCACTTGCGCACCGGCGCTCGAACAATTGATTCAGGTGGCCAAAGAATTCGGCGATCGAATCTCGGTGGTGCACGCCGAGGTGTATACAGACGACACCGCCACGGTAGTGGCCCCCGCGGTTAGGGCGTTGAACATGACCTTTGAGCCGGTGCTGTTTGTCGCCAATTCACGGTCGAAGATCGTCGCCCGATTGGATGCCGTGTTTGACGCCAGAGAAATTTCGGAAGCGCTGGCGCGCGCCGGTGTTTGACTCAGCGACTTGATCAGCTGAAGCTCTGACCGCAACCGCAACTGCGCGAGGCATTCGGGTTGGTGATCTTGAAACCCGCGTCTTGCAGCCCGTCGTTGTAGTCGAGGTTGGCGCCTTGCAGCAGTTGCAGCGACGCCGGGTCGACAACGACCTTGACTTCGCCGAAAGTTTCGATCACGTCGTCGGCTGCAAATTCGCCGTCGAAGAACATCTCGTACGAATAGCCCGAGCAACCACCGGGACGAACCGCGACTCGAAGCGCGAGATCGGTCGCATTTTCTGACTCGAGAAGCTGCTTGACTTTTACCGCTGCTTTGTCCGTCAGTGTGATCATTTGGTTTTCTCCAGTGTCAAATTCGATACTGCCTAAAGACTACCGTCAGCCCCAGTTCTCCGGGTGTTCAGATAGTTTTATATATATGACTGCCCGCCGCGTGCAGCCCCCGACCCCGGCCGATGTGACCAACTTGTTGCGCGCGGTAATTGATCCCGAGTTGGGCGACAACATCGTCGATCTGGGCATGGCGACGGGAGTCACGGTCTCAGATGCGGGCTTGGTGACGGTCGGCATCAAGTTGACGATCAAGGGTTGTCCGTTGCGGGCCCAAATCAAAAACGATGTCGAGTCGCGGGTTGCAACTCATCCGGGAGTGACGAAAGTGAAGATCGATTGGGGTGAGATGAACGCCGACGAGCGCGCCGCGGTGATGACTCGGGCGCGTTGGAACGCCAAAGAAAACGCCCCGGCGACGCAGGTGCCCCTGAACACCCGGGTGTTGGCGATCGCCAGCGGCAAAGGTGGTGTCGGCAAAAGTTCGGTGACGGTCAATCTTGCGGCGGCGCTGGCCAGTCAGGGTTTGACCGTCGGCGTACTCGATGCCGACATCTGGGGATTCTCCGTGCCGCGAATGCTGAAGATGTCTGACCGGCTCGAGGCCAAGGTCGTCGAGGGCAGCGAAAAACCAAAAATGATCCCCAACCAGCGTGCGGTCGGCAAGGGTCTGCTCAAAGTCGTGAGCACGGGCATGCTCGTCGAAGATGAGGGCACCGCGTTGATGTGGCGGGGTCTGATGCTGACCAAGGCGGTCGAACAGTTCTTGAAAGATGTGCATTGGGGAGATCTCGACTTTCTGTTGATCGATATGCCGCCCGGAACCGGCGATGTTCAGATGGGTTTGGCGCGAATGTTGCCGCGAACCGATTTGATCATCGTCACGACACCGGCGGTGTCGGCGCAAAAAGTCGCGATTCGCGCCGCCGACATGGCGCGTCGCAGTTTCTTGCGCATCGCCGGGGTGATCGAGAACATGAGCGCGTTCACCTGCGAGCACGGCACGAGTTATCCGCTGTTCGGCACGGGTGGCGGACAAAACCTCGCCACCGAAATTGGCGCCGAACTTTTGGGACAAATACCGATCGAAAGCGATGTCGCATCGGGCAGCGACAGCGGGGAACCCGTGACGATTGCCGGCGGTGGTCAGGCCGCCGAAGTATTCAGGGATATCGCCAAGAAAATTATTTCCCAGACCGTGCCCGCCAACGAGATGGCCGGTTGTTCGGCGCGCATGCTCGAAACCGTCACTCTCAGCCTCGGCCCAAAACCCGCAAAGTAGCGAGGCGTATTTAAGGGTCAGTACTCGGGGTCGTCGGGCATGACGATGCCGACGACTTTGCCGTCGCTGTTGGTGCGCAGTCGGGGCAAAATTGCGACAGGGTTCGAAACCTTTTTTGCGGCGTCCAACACTTCGGCCGTCGTGTCGTAGGCGGCCAAAAATTTGAGGTTTTCCGAGGTCGGCGGAAACATCGCCAACTCGCGGCGGGCGAGTTTTTCAAGCGCGAGTTGCGGTTTGATCCACAAACTGGCGATGGTCTCGTGCGAATCGTGCAACGGTTCTTGCGACTCGGGGGCGTCGGCGACAAAAAACCTCGTGTCAAATCTTCGGGCTTCACCGACCGGTGTTATCCAGTGGCTGACGTAGTGAATCGCGCCGGCGGTCAACCGCAGGTTTTCGCGCTGGCAGAGTTGAATCATGTTCAACGACGAGTCGTGGATCGCGCTTCTGGCGAGCGAAAATCTGGCGGCCGCCTCGGCACCGTCAAACGAAACTGTTTCGTTCGTATTCATGTCGCGGGCAAGCAACACCCCCGCTTCTTCGAAACATTCCCTGATCGCCGCCACCCAGTAGGCCAGGCCACCTGCGGGGATCTGGAGCAAAGCGCTGGCCTGCCCGTCGTCTAGTCCGTCGCAAAATTTTTCGAGTTCCGCCCCGCCGTCCGTCGCATCGACGCGACCACCGGGAAACACATACATTCCGCCGGCAAACGCGGCGGCGTGGGTGCGCTGCAGCATGAAAACTTCGAACCCTGGTGACCCCTCGACATCGCGGATCAACATCACCGTGGCGGCAGGCCGAAGGGCGCCTTTGTCATCTCGAGAGCCGGCATCGGGGGCGCCAATGTTTGTCACGTCACGAGATTAGACAGTGCTTTAGATGCAAGTCGCATCGAATCGTCGATGTGTATTGCTCGCCGAGCCGATAGTTTCAAAGCAATGAATCGCGTGTCGGTCGACACTGCGGGACGACCACCGTCGGTGGATTCGCTCGCACGGGAGCTCGCGCTCCGCCATTCGTTGCCACATGCTCTGTTGGTCGATTTCGCGCGTCGCGCGATCGCCGAGAGCGGCGCGGACGACGTCAAGCAATTCGCGGATCGACTCGCAACCGAGTTCGGTCAAAGTCTGTTGCGCGAGGTGATCAATGCGACGGGAGTCTTGTTGCACACGAACCTCGGGCGCGCACCTGTCGAGATGCAGGTTTCGGGTCGGGCTTCGAACCTAGAACTGAACATGCAAACCGGTGAGCGGGGTTCGCGCCAAGAGACGGTCGGTAAATTGTTGTCGCTGCTGTGCGGCGCCGAGTCGGCGTTGGTCGTCAACAACAACGCCGCCGCAGTTCTGTTGGTCGTCGCCGCGCTGGCCAATTCGCGCGATGTCGTCGTATCGCGGGGCGAAAGCGTCGAGATCGGCGGAAACTTTCGTATTCCCGAGGTGACCGAACAGTCGGGCGCCCGTTTGATCGACGTGGGCACGACGAATCGCACGCGGTTGCGCGATTACAAGAAGGCGATCGACAAGCGGGGCAACGACATCGCGCTCATCTTGAAGGTCCATCCGTCCAATTATCGGGTTTCGGGTTTCGTCGAAGATACGCCGGTGCGCGAACTCGCCGAGTTGCCCGTGCCCGTCGCGGTCGACATCGGCTCCGGGCTGATCGACAACACCTGCCCATGGTTGGACGCTCGACCGCCGAGTTGGTTGAGCAACGAACCCGCGGCGCGCCAAACGATAAGCGACGGCGCCGCCTTGGTGATGTTCAGCGGCGACAAACTTTTCGGCGGGCCGCAATGCGGCGTGATCGTCGGTCGAAAAGACCTGGTCGAGGCCTGCGCGTCGCACCCGTTGGCGCGGGCTCTGCGACCCGGTTCGACGACGATGCTGGCTTTGCAGTCTTTGTGCCTTGCATATCTGAACAAGACAGCGACGAAGGAGATCCCGTTTTGGAAAATGGCCGCGATTTCGGTCGAAGACTTGCGCGCCCGCGCCCAGGCGATAGTCGCAGCGACGAAAAACCACGAGGTTTGTCAAGTCGACTCGCTGCCTGGTGCGGGGTCGGCGCCGGGCGCGACCATCAAATCTTTCGGCGTCGTCGTGCGGGGCGATCATCTTCGCGAACTGCGCTCTAACTCGACGCCGATCATCGCCCGCGTGAAAGACGGTCGCACTTTTCTCGACCTGCGCACCGTTCAACCCGAAGACGACGAAATCGTGGTTCGGGCGCTGAACAACTTGAGAGTCTGAACAGTCATGACGGTCGTCGCCACGGCGGGTCATGTCGATCATGGAAAGTCATCTCTGGTGCTGGCGCTCACGGGCATCGACCCTGATCGGTGGGAAGAAGAAAAACGTCGGGGTATGACCATCGACCTGGGTTTCGCCCACACTCGATTGCCGTCGGGTCGGGTGGTGAGCTTCATCGACGTGCCCGGTCACATTCGGTTCTTGCGCAACATGCTGGCCGGCGTTGGTTCGACCGACGGGAGCGTGCTCGTGATCGACGCCAAAGAGGGCTGGATGCCCCAAACCGAGGAACATTTTCAGATCCTCAAACTTTTGGGCGTTCGAAACGGGGTAGTCGCGCTGACGAAAGTTGACCTGATCGACTCGGCGCTTGAACAACTGCGCCGCGAAGAGATCAAATTGAAGACCCGCGGATCATTCCTGGCCGATGCGCCGATCATCGCAGTATCTGTCGTGGATCGCAGAGGTCTCGTCGAACTCGGGTCGGCGCTCGACACTGTCGTCGGCGCGTCGTCTTCGCGAGTCGGTGAAAACTCCCGGCACCGACCGCGATTGTGGGTGGACCGTTCGTTCTCGGCGAAAGGGGCCGGAACGGTCGTCACGGGAACCCTGTCTTCCGGTTCGCTGAAAGTCGACGATGAACTCGTCGTTGCGCGGACGAACAAGCGCGTGCGCGTGCGCGAAATACAGGAGCATGAGCACAAGGTCGCCGAGATCGAAGCCGGGCATCGCTGCGCGTTGAATCTCGTCGGGGTCGCACATGACGAGATATTCAGAGGTGATGCGCTCGTCATCCCAGAACAGTGGCGATACAGCAGTTTGCTCGACGCCTCGCTGACCGTAGTTCCGACTTTGCATCATCGTGTCACCCGTCGCGGAAGCTACGCGGTCTACATCGGCTCGGGTGAATTCTCGGCCAAGGTCCGCATCATCGGCGCACGCGAATTGACCGCCAACCAGACGGGAGCGGTTCGCATCGCGTTGCAGGTCGGGATTCCGATTCTGCCCGGGGACCGTTACATTCTTCGCGAATCGGGGCGGCAAGAAACGATCGGCGGTGGCGAAGTCTTGGATATTGCGCCCAAATTGCGGTTGTCGAAAGCGAAACCCGATCGGTCAATCTCTCGGGTTGTTCGAGAGCACAAATGGATAACCGTCGATGAACTCGAGAAATTGACCGGTCAAGTTTGCGAGTCAACAGTGGGCAACTGGCTGACGACACCCGATCTTTTGGACGCGACCCGAAAAGATCTGGCGGTGAGGCTCGCCAAAACATCCGAGCCCCTTGAGCTCTCGCGCTTGCAACCCAACGAACAGGCGGTTCTTGGCACATTGCCGAACGTCGTGGTTGAAATGGGCTTCGCGCGCATCAAAGACGCCGCATCGATCGTCGAGCATCCATATGTTGGATTGTTTTTGAAATCCGGTGTAACGCCACCCGATATCAAGGGTCTGGATCGCAATATCGTCCGACAACTCGTGCAGCGCGGGGTGCTCGTGGATATCGATGGAACCGTGTTTCATATCGCCGCCCTCGAGATCGCGCGCAAGAACATCGTCGAGATTCTGACCAAGAACCCGAGTGGGTTCACCGTCTCCCAGTTCCGCGAGAGTTTGGGAATCACGCGCAAACACGCCGTGCCGTTGTTGGAGGCGCTCGATCGTCGCGCGATAACCAGGCGCGACGGAGACCTGCGTCGGGGTGGAGCCAGACTCAACGGATAGACGGCTAAACAAACCGTTATTCGTCTTTTTTGGGCTTTCGCATCTCGCGATAGTCGCGCGCCGCACCTTCGAGCGGCTCGACCTCGAGCGTCACTCCGTCGATCGCCGCCACACGAAGTTCTTGACCATCGGCGATCGGGGTCGCACGGTTCGTTCGCGCGCGCCATTCGGCGTCATCGATTCGCACCACTCCGAGCGGGTTGATCGCACCCACGGCTCGACCCGTGCTCCCGATCATCCACTCTCGGCCGATCGTCGGCGTCGCGAACCTGGTCCGAACCATCGATGGCATGCCGACGACAAACGCCAGCGAGATCGCGCTGATCCCCGAGATCAGCGTCACCCACGAGAGTCGAATTGGTCCGCCGTCGCTGGCCCGAAAGAGAGTCAGGCTGGCGATCGTGAACAGCGCGAGCCCGGCACCCGTGAAGAACCTCGGAATCCCGACTTGCACATCGATCGCCAAAACCAGCATCGCCAGAATCATCAACGCCAAACTCGGACCGCGCACGGGCAGCGTCGCCAAGCCGTGGCTTCCGAGAATCACGCAAACCGCCCCGACGACACCGACTATGCCGACTCCGGCGGTGAAGAATTCAAAAATCAACAGCGCCAAACCGATCGCAAACAACAGATAAGTGACCGGTGGGCTCGCCGCGGTGTGCAGCAATCTCTCGGTGAGACCGAGTTTGAAAAATCTCGTGGTCGCGGCCTCGCGAATCAGTTCGTCGCCCGAGTCCGACTTGACGTCGATCGTCGTGGTCAGAACTTTGCCCTTGATCGTCAGGCCGTTCATCGCCAGCAACATGTTTCGCAGCACGGGCACGCCTTCGTCGTCGGTCGCCAGTTTCAACGCGCCGAGTTCCTTGGCGCGACTCGCATCGAGAGTCGACAGGCGCAGGGTGTCGGTCGCCTTGCCGAAACTTAACTCGCCCGTCTGAAGTTCGACAAGTTTGCCCGTGAGTCCGATGCGGGTTCCGTCGGCCATCGCCGAAACGTCGGCCACGGCCAAAAGTTGAGCCGCACTGCCGTATGCCCTGGCGGTGTTCGGCCCGACCCAGACCGCCACCGGAATTTTCGAACCGGCAATCTTGTCGAACAGTTTCTCAAGGCGTCGGGTAGACACGACTCCGCCCATCGAGTTGACCTGCAGAATGACCGCCTGCGAGGTCGACGCTTCGGCGCGTTCGATCGCCCGTTCGATGTCGTGCACGACTATCCCGTCGATCAGACCATTTACTTCCACCACGTCCACGGGTGGCAGGTCGTTCGTGCCACCTTCGGCGTTCAACTGTGCGGTCGAGTTCAACCCGATCGCCAAACCGAACGTCAGAAGTCCGAACAGAAGTTTTTTTCGCAAGCGATACTCCACAAAGTCAAGAAACGTGGCGAGAGCGTTTACGCTAACATTTGCGCGTGCATATCTTGGTCGCGACCGACGCGCAGTGGGTGCTCGATGAAGTTCGGGCCGCACTCGGGACCCCAGAAACATCGTTCGTCGTTTGTGTAGACGGTCGAGATGTCGCCACGGCGATCAAGCAGCGTACTCCCGATCTGGCCGTATTGGATCTGCAGTGCGGTTCGATGGGGGCAATGGCCGTGACAATGGACTTGCGTCTCGACCATAGCGGCGGCCGCGTGCCGCACGTGCCCGTGCTCATTCTGCTCGATCGGGTCGCCGATGTCCATCTGGCGCGTCGGAGCGGGGCGCAAGGCTGGTTGGTCAAACCGCTCGACTCGTTGCGTTTGCGTCGCGCAGCCGACGCGCTCGTGGCTGGCGAGTCTTGGCACGAAGGCGTGCCACTCGAAGTCTGAAAACTATTTTCGATTCGCGACGATAGTTTCGGCGATCTGCAGGGCGTTGAGCGCGGCGCCTTTGCGCAGATTGTCGTTGGAAACGAACAAGATCAGACCTTTGTTGCCGTCCAGCGAATGGTCCTGTCGAATTCGGCCGACGAAACTCGGGTCTTTACCCGCAGCGATCAGCGGATTCGGCACATCCACGACGCTCACGCCCACCGCCGTCGACAAGATTTTGTAGGCCTGCTCGACGGTGATGTCTTTTTCGAACTCGAGCGTGAGTGAGAGCGAGTGCCCGGTGAACACGGGCACGCGCACGCAGGTGCCCGAAACCTTGAGGTTCGGAATATGCAGAATTTTTCGGCTCTCGTTGCGAAGTTTTTTCTCTTCGTCTGTCTCGAGCATTCCGTCGTCGACCAGCGTGCCGGCGAACGGAATCACGTTGTTCGAGATCGTTCGCGGAAACTTCTTGGCGGGCGGGTAATCGATCGCCTCGCCGTCATAGGTCAGTTCGGCGGCGTTTGCGGCGCCAAGTTTTATCTGTTCATGCAACTCGGCGACACCCGAGACCCCCATGCCGCTCACGGCCTGGTAGGTGCTGGCGACCATGCGCACGAGCGAAGCGGCGTCGTGCAGCGGCTTGAGAACCGGCATCGCCGCCATCGTCGTGCAGTTGGGATTCGAAATGATTCCGAGTTTGGCTTGCGCGATATCTTCGGGGTTCACCTCGGAGACGACCAAAGGCACATCGGGGTTCATGCGCCAGGCCGACGAGTTGTCGATGACGATCGTGCCTTTCGCGGCGTATTTTTCGGCGATCGCCCGCGAGGTGGTGGCACCCGCGGAGAAAATCGCGATGTCGAGGCCGCTCGTGTCGGCCGTTGACGCGTCTTCGACGGTGATTTTTTGTCCGTTCCAGTCGATCACCGAACCCGCCGATTTGGCCGAGGCGAAAAACCTGACGCTGCTCGCGGGGAATTTTCTTTCGATCAGAAGTGTGCGCATCACCCTGCCGACCATGCCGGTGGCGCCGACGATGCCGATTGAAACTTTTTTTGTCACGCGATCAGGATACTTGGGCGACCAGCCACCAATGGCTCGGATTAATTCGGTTCGTGGGCAAGACCTCGACCGTGGCTTTTGTCGTCACGCTCAAACTACGTTTCACCGAGTGAAAGATTCGGATCTTGTCGAGTTTGTTTTCGAACTCGGCCAACACGGTGTCGGGCTTGAGCCGGTTCGCCTGCCAGCCAAGTCGCGTCGACCAGCGCCATCGCGACAACGATCCACCGATCAGCGGCAGGCGCCACATTGAGCGAATCAGATATCCGAGCGGAACCAACAGGACATCACCCTTGACCCAGGTGCGAAAATTCAACACGATCAGGCCGCCTTGCCGCGTCACCCGAATCGCCTCGCCGATCAGACCCAGGGCGTCGCGGGTTTGACAGTGTTGAAGCGTGATGTATGAAAAGGCCATGTCGACGGACTTGTCGGCTATCGGCAGCGATTTGCCATCTGCGACATGCGAGGTGGTGAGCCCGTCGACGCGCCCGAACGCAGCCACGGTTTGGCGACAGCGTTCCAAAAACGCCGAATCGACATCGCAGGCGATGACCTTGTTGAATCGTCGGGTGAAGGCCGCCGTCATTCGACCGATGCCGCTGCCGATCTCGATCAAAGTCGAAGTTGCAAACGGAAACTTCTCGAGTTGCAGCAGCCGCAAAAAGAGGCGAACCTCGTTTTCGCCGGTTTTGACGAATTTCTCCAATGTCAACTCATCGCCTGTCTCGTTGTTGAACACCCAACCCGTTTCGCGCACGACATCATCGGCGCTCGATTCGTTGTCTGTCAGGTTTCCTGCGTCGATCCACGGCAGGTGAAATGGGTGATGCGTGCTCCTGCCAAGCCCGCGACGAGGCTTCATACGCGAAAAATCTACTTGCGTTCGGGCAGCGGGGCCGAGTAATCAGAACCGCTGTCTAGACCAAACGCCGTATGCAGCGACCGCACCGCCTTTTCGAGCATCGGTGCCGCAACGACCACGGAGATTCGAATCGTGCTGGTCGAGATCATTTCGATGTTGACTTTGTTGTCGGCCAAGACTCTGAACATCTTTGCGGCGATACCGGGACTCGATTTCATTCCCGCGCCGACGAGCGAGATCTTGGCGATGTTCGTGTCATGGGTGACACCTTTGGCCCCGACTTGTCTGGAAACCTTTTCGACGATCGGTTGGGCCGCGGCGATGTCCGTCTTGGGCAGTGTGAAAGAGATGTCGGTTGTCCCCGCGGTCGAAGTGTTTTGCACGATCATGTCGACGTTCACGTTGGCGGCGGCGAGTGGTTCGAATAGCGCGGCCGAGACACCGGGTTGGTCGGGCACGCCGAGCACCGTAATCTTTGCATCGCTCGCGTCGTGGACCACACCGGAGATGATTGGTTCTTCCATGTTTGTTGCTCCTTTTCGTTCTTCGCTGGTGATCCAGGTACCGGGCTCCCAAGTGAAACTTGATCGAACATGCATCGGGACGTCATGGTTGCGGGCGAACTCGACGCTGCGCAGCGCCAAAACTTTGCTGCCCGCCCCCGCCATTTCGAGCATCTCGTCGTATTCGAGGTGCTCGAGTTTTCGGGCCTGCGGCACGGTGCGGGGATCGGCGGTGAAAACTCCCGGAACATCGGTATAGATCTCGCAAACATCGGCCTTCAGCGCTGCGGCGAGGGCGACAGCGGTCGTGTCACTGCCGCCTCGACCCAGCGTCGTGATTTCTTTTGCCGTGCTGATGCCCTGAAAACCCGCGACCACGGCCACTTTGCCTTCACCGACGGCTTCTCTAACCCGGTCACCCTTGATCTCGAGGATTTTTGCCCGCCCGTGCACCGTGTCGGTGATAATGCCGACCTGGCTTCCGGTGAAACTCATCGCCTCGACCGACAAATCTTGCAACGCCATGCACAACAGAGACATGCTGATGCGCTCGCCGGTTGTCAGCAACATGTCCATCTCTCGTCCCGAGGGTACCGACGAGACCTGGCGAGCGAGATCCAAAAGATTGTCGGTCGCCTTGCCCATCGCCGAGACGACGATCACCAGTTGGTGACCTTCGGCTTTCGTTTTGGCAACGTGCCTGGCGACATTGCGCATTCGTTCAGGATCGGCCACCGATGTCCCGCCATATTTTTGAACGATCAAAGCCACGGTATTCAACGCTAGCGGTGCGGTTGTCGCGGAGCTGTAGCATTTTCCCCTCATGGGCACCGAGAAGCGCAATCGTAAAAAAGAGAATCGTCGTGCCAGACAGGTCGCTCTCGAAAAACAATTCCAACGTCAAAAAGTTCGCCGTCGAGCGACGCGCATCGCGCTCGCCGCATTGGTCGTCGTGGCGATAGTCGGCGCGATCTATTTGACCGGCGACGACTCGATCGACACGACGTCGACGACGATCGCCGCCGAGACCGAGACGAGCACGGTCGCCCCCGCGTCGGCGGGACCATTCACCTATGGCGCGGGCGAGTGCGCACCCGAAGATGGCTCTGGCGAACAGGTGCGCAAGTTCACCGCGGCGCCGAAACTGTGCATCGACCCGTCCAAGATCTACAAGGCGATGATCACCACCAACAAAGGCGACTTGGAAGTTCTGCTGGATGCGGCCAAGGCCCCCGGCACCGTCAACAATTTCGTGAATTTGGCCCGTGCAAAGTACTTCGACGACACGGTTTGTCATCGTGCGATTCCGACGTTTGTCGTGCAGTGCGGTGACCCGACGGCGACTGGTGGCGGCGGGCCCGGATACGCGATCGCCGATGAATTGCCCCAAGTCCAGGACTACAAAATTGGCTCTCTGGCGATGGCCAACTCGGGCCCGAACACCAACGGCAGCCAATTCTTTTTCATAACGGGCGAGCAGGGCGTGTCGCTACCGCCAAACTATTCGTTGTTTGGGCAGATCACGTCGGGCATCGATACGACGCTGGTCGCCCTTGATCAAGCGGGCAATCCCGACCCGGCGTCGAACGGTGTGCCACCGACCGAAGAGTTGCGCATAATCAAAGTCACGATCACCCAGGGGTGACGTCTCGCATCGTGATTCGAGTGGCGCTGTCAAACGAGAAGTGATTCGCGCAACGATGAAATCGATTTTTCGTCCACGCCGATTTCACGCAGATAGTCGGTCACCGAACCATGCCGTGTCTTCAAGTCCGAGATAATCACCGCCATTGCCCGCGGATCTGATGCGGCAAATCGTGGCGGCATGTTGGCATACGCGTCGGCCAGGGCGGGTTGGTTGACTTTGGCCCATTCGATCAGGCGCCTCATACCATCCACCGTCTTGCCGTAGTCGGCGTTGATGATTTCGTCTGGTACCTCGAGAATCGAGAGCACGAAAGCCGCGAGAACACCGGTTCGATCCTTGCCCGCCGCGCAATGAAAAACCGCCGGCAAAACTTCTTGTGTCCCGAGAAGGTTGATCGCATCGGCGAACTTCGGCGCGGCGTTGTCGAGCATTTCCCGATATGCCCAGACCAAAAATTCGACGACATCTTCAATTTCGGGCGTGTCGCCATCGTTCCAGGTGACGTCGATGATCGGCAGGTGGTGGAAGTTCACAGGAAACTCGTTCACTGGAAACGTTCCGCGGGTCTGCAATTCGTTCGTGGTGCGCAAATCGATGACGGTCTGCACGCCGAGATCAACAACTGTTTGGGCGTCGCCTTTGGTGAGTCGATAAAGACCATCGGCGCGAAACAGGGTTCGCCAGCGGGTCGTCTTGCCGCTCGAGGTCGGATATCCGCCGAGGTCCCTGAAGTTGTGAACCGCCTCGAGAGAAATCAAGCGTTGCGGGTCGTCGGTCAGATCCGAAATAGATCGGGAATTCATCGACCAGACGCTACCCGCGCAAGACGAATGACAGGTCATCTGCTGACCACGGTTTGGGAAACCAACTCGACACAACTAAAGTCGCACGGGTGAAACTCGTCGGTGTAATCGGCTCGGGAATCATGGGTGCGGGAATCGCCGAAGTCGTTGCCCGTGCAGGTATCGACGTGGTGGTTCGATCGCGTTCGCAGGCCACCGCCGAAGAGACAAGAAATCAGATTCAGGCCAGCCTGCAAAAACAGGTCGTCAATGGCAAACTAACCCAGGCGCTTCAAGACGCGGCAATGAATCACATCTGCGTAGTGAGCGAACTTTCGGGACTGAAGAATTGCGACCTGATAATCGAATCAGCGGTAGAAGATCTGCCGACGAAAAAAGATTTGTTCGAGAAACTAGATGCGATTCTCGACCCCGACTGCATAATCGCCACCAATACCAGCACCTTGCCGGTAATCGAACTTGCCAGGTCGACCAAGCGACCCGATCGAGTTTGCGGAATCCACTTTTTCAATCCCGCCACCATCATGCGATTGGTCGAGGTCGTCAGACCGATCACGGCCAGTGACGAGACGATCGCGCTTGCCAACGAGTTCGTCAAGAACTGCGGAAAAGAGGCGGTGCAGGTCGTCGACCGCGCGGGCTTCATCGTCAACGCGCTCTTGTTTCCGTATTTGAACAATGCGATCGCGATGTTCGAGGCGGGCACCGCCACGATGCAAGACATCGACACGGCGATGAAGGGTGGTTGCAACTTTCCGATGGGACCATTCGCCCTTCTCGATCTAGTTGGTCTCGACACATCGATGGCCATCCTCGAGGCGCTGCACGCCGAATACGGGCGACCAGACCTCGAGCCCAGACCCATGTTGAAGAAGTTGGTCGGCGAGGGCAAGCTCGGGCGCAAGACAAAACAGGGTTTTTTCAACTACTAGTTTTGTTTGTGATGCAATTCAATGATTCGCCAGCACGACTGGGTGAATCGAAGTGGGAGTTCCCGTCGGCCGAGAAATGGCCGCGCAATGATGTGGTCGGACGTGGCGCCGATCTCGAACCCGAGACTTTGATCGCGGCCTATTCGCGCGGGATGTTTCCGATGGTTTCGAGCGAGGAGTCGACCACCGAATCGAACCTGATCTGGTGGTCACCGATGCGACGCGGGGTAATTCCACTTGACGGCTTGCGGGTGAGTCGATCGATGCGCCGGAGCGCCAAGAAGTTCGTCATTCGTGTCGACACCGACTTCGCTGGCGTAATGCGCAATTGCGCCGCGCCGCACCGCGACAACGCCTGGATCACCGAAGAGTTCATCGAGGCCTATGTTCGCCTGCATCAACTCGGTTGGGCGCACAGCATCGAGGTGATCGACGAGAACGGTTTTCTTGCCGGCGGTCTGTACGGGGTCAAAGTTGGCGGGCTGTTCGCCGGCGAGTCGATGTTCCACTTGGTGCGCGACGCCTCAAAAGTGGCCCTGATGGCTTTGGTCGGGTTGATGGTCGAAAACCGAATGAGCCTCCTGGATGTGCAGTGGGTGACACCACACCTCGAGAGTCTGGGTGCGGTTGCGCTGTCGCGCGATGAATACCTGGGCAAACTCAAGCTGGCGATGACTCAATAGTCGCGCGCCTAGCCTTGATTGCCGGTGGACGAACCAATCAACCCGAAGCGTCGCGACGAACCGTGGGTGATGCGCACCTACTCCGGGCACTCGAGCGCCCGCGCATCCAACGAGTTGTATCGAACGAATCTCGCCAAAGGTCAAACCGGTCTCTCGGTCGCCTTTGATTTGCCGACGCAAACGGGATACGACCCCGACCATGTTCTGGCCCGCGGCGAGGTCGGCAAAGTCGGTGTTCCGGTGGCCCACCTCGGCGACATGCGGGTGCTGCTCGAAGATATTCCGCCGCGCGAGATGAACACTTCGATGACGATCAACGCGACGGCGGCTTGGATGCTCGCGCTTTATGTGGCGAACGCGCAGGAGCAGGGTGTCGCGACGACCGAGTTGCGCGGCACCACCCAGAACGACATTCTCAAGGAATATTTGTCGCGCGGAACCTTCATTTTCCCACCACAGCCCTCGAAGCGTTTGATCGTCGACATGATCGCGTGGTGCGCAAGAAACGCCCCGAAATGGAACCCGGTCAATATTTGTTCGTATCACCTGCAAGAGGTCGGCGCGACACCGGTGCAGGAGATCGCCTTCGCCCTGGCAAACGCGATCGATATTTTGGACGCGGTCAGGAACAGCGGCCAAATTTCGGAGGGCGAATTTCCGCAGGTGTTCGCGTCGATGTCTTTTTTCGTCAATTCGGGCATTCGTTTCGTCGAGGAGATCTGCAAGATGCGCGCCTTCGTCGAACTCTGGGAGCGTATCGGCCGCGAACGTTATTCGATAACCGACGAACGAGCGCTTCGTTTTCGCTACGGGGTTCAGGTCAATTCGCTCGGGTTGACCGAGGCACAACCAGAAAACAACGTGCAACGAATCGTGCTCGAAATGCTGGCTGTGACCCTTTCAAAAAATGCGCGCGCCCGCAGCGTGCAGTTGCCGGCGTGGAACGAGGCCCTGGGCTTGCCGCGACCTTGGGATCAGCAATGGTCGTTGCGCATGCAACAAGTTCTGGCGTTCGAAACCGACCTGCTCGAGTACGAGGACATTTTCGAGGGCTCGCATGTGATCGAGTCGCGAACGAAAGAACTCGTCGATCAGGCCTACGCCGAGATGAACGAGATTCTTGACCTAGGTGGCGCATTCGAATCGGTTGAACTGTTGAAAGGTCGTCTGGTGCAGTCGATGTCGGGTCGTACGAGCCGAATCGAGAAAGGTGACCAGAAAGTGGTCGGGGTCAACGCCTTCACCGAGACGGCAGAATCACCGCTTGGTGGAGACGAGAACATCTTGAAAGTTGATCCAAAGATCGAAAGGCAGATGATCAAAGCAGTTAAGGCCTGGCGCCAAACACGCGACCAAGGCGCGGTAGATCGCGCGATCTCGGCGTTGGGAGCGGCGGCCAGGAGCAAAACAAACTTGATTCCGCCCTCGATCGAACTCGCCAAGGCGGGCGGCACCACTGGTGAGTGGGCCCAGGCGTTGCGCGAAGTGTTCGGCGAGTTTCGCGCACCCACGGGTGTCGGTGCGGCTTCTGGTCGACAGGGTCAATTGCTCGAACAGGTCGTCGAGTTCGTCAAGAAAATACCCGGCGGCCCGCCACGGCTTTTGGTCGCCAAACCCGGGCTCGACGGTCACTCGAGCGGCGCCGAACAGATCGCGGTCGCCGCGCGCGATTCGGGCATGGAAGTCGTCTATAGCGGCATTCGTTTGACGCCCGAACAGATCGCGGCCGCGGCGCGAGACGAAGACCCGGACGTGATCGGTCTGTCGATTCTTTCAGGATCGCATCTCGATTTGGTGCCCGAGGTGGTTGCGCAACTGCGCAAAATGGAAGTTGATGCGCCGGTCGTCGTGGGGGGGATCATTCCCGAAGATGATCGGGCAAAGTTGAGAAAGGCCGGTGTCAGCGCTGTCTACACGCCGAAAGATTTCGACATCGCGCGCATCATGCGCGACATCGCCGAGTTGGCGATCAAGCGCCGAAAAAAGTAACTCAGGGTTTCATCGTCGTCGGCGGGGCGATGGGAACGAATCCGTTCGCCGGTGGAAACACGAGCTCTTGCCCCGCCTCGACGTGATCGGGATCCGTGATTCCGTTCATGACCATCAGGAGACGCATGTCGAGACGGTTGTTCTCGGCGATGCTGAACAACGTGTCACCCCGTTGCACCACATAGCGAATTGGCGGAACATAAATGGTGGTCGTGGTCACGACAGTCGTTTCGACTGCGAGAACCGTCGTCGGTGGTGGATTTTCGACGCCGCGTCGGGCGAAAAAAATCGAAAGCAACCCTGTCACGATGGTGATCGCCAACAAGTATTTTTGCAATCGACCATTCAAAAACATGCGTCATGATTTTAGGCATGCGTCGAACCCGGGGGCGCCAATCGCCAACCCCTAAAGTGAAACTATGAAGGTGCTCGCCGCGGTTGACAAGTTTCGCGGCACCGCCACTGCGGCTCAGGTCGCGACCGCAATCGGGCACGCCTGTTGGCAACTGGGTCACGACTGCATCGAGCGTCCGCTGGCCGACGGGGGAGAAGGAACGCTCGACGCATTGGGCGGACCAAATCGCACCACGATGGTCGAGGGTCCGCTCGGCAAACCAGTTCGAGCACCGTGGCGATTACACAGGGGTACGGCGATCATCGAGATGGCCCTCGCCTCGGGTCTTTTGCTGGCGGGCGGTAGGCAAAAAAACAACCCGGTTGATGCGACGACAACAGGCACGGGTCAACTCATCGACGCCGCATTGAACCTGGGTGCATCACGGATCATCGTCTGCTTGGGCGGTTCGGCGACGACCGACGGGGGCCTAGGGGCCCTAAAGGCGATTCAGTCGCCGGGACGATTGAAAGGTGTCGATTTTGTAGTCGCCTGCGATGTGACGACGTCATTCACCGATGCGGCGAAAGTTTTCGCGCCGCAAAAAGGTGCGTCAACCGCGCAGGTATCTCTTTTGACGACTCGGCTGCAGCGCCTGGTGCAGGTCTATGTCGATGAATACGGAGTCGACGTGTCGACGATCGCCGGCGCCGGCGCCGCCGGTGGTTTGGCAGGCGGCTTGGCTGCGCTGGGTGCAAGATTGGTGCCCGGCTTCGACCTCGTAGCCGAGGAAGTTCTGTTGGATGAACTACTACTCGAAACAGATTTCATCATCACCGGCGAGGGTTTCATGGATAGCGAGAGTTTCAACGGCAAGGTCGTCGGGTCGATGGTCGAACTGGCCGTTGCGAAAAAACTCGGCATTGCCGCAATCTGCGGCGACATTCATGCCGGGGTGAAAAGTCGTCTTGAGGTCGTCAGTCTCGTCGAGAAATTTGGGCGAGACGTGGCTGTGTCGCAACCATTGCGCTGCATCGAGCACGCCGCCCTACAAATTTTGCGCGACCGTGTCGCCAGTCGAACTAGCCGGTTGTAGTCGGAACCACGACGGCACCCGAGCCGAGCGGTTTTCCGGCAATATCGGTGCCGAGCAAAACCAACACGCTCGCTTCGCCCAACTGGCCGGTTTCGGTCGGAATCGGCTGGGGCATCGCCGCAATACCGACACCACCAAGTTCATTGGCGATAACTGCCGCGGCACTTTCGCTGCCGAGCAAGTAGTAAACAACGGTCACGGTTTGTTTGGGTGTGATTTCGCTCTTGTTATTCGCCGGCTGCACGATGTAGCCGCGACCTTGAAGTTCGGTCGTCAACTGACCCGCGCTGCCCGATATTCCTGAAGCGTTTGTCACCTGCACCTTGAAAGCGGTTTTCACCAGCGTCGTTTCGACCGGAATTTCGGCGACTGTGGTTTGGGTCGGGTCGAGCGTTGCCTCGGTCGGAGCGCTAATGGTCTGCCCCGATTGATCGTTGCGAATATCGCGCAAGATGAAGAAACCAAGAAGCACCGCAAGCACCGCGATGATTATCGAAAGCGTCGAGTTGATGTTCGTGGTGCCACCGACTGGTCGACGGTCTATCGGAGAGCGCCGCGGGCGCGATGGGTCCTGGTTCATATTTCTCCAACTTACCTCACTTTTCGTTTGAGCCGAGGGTGGGGATTGAACCCACGACCTACCGCTTACAAGGCGGTTGCTCTGCCACTGAGCTACCCCGGCGTGTTGTTTGCGCGTTCAGTTTACGGTCGAATCTTGTTTTGAAATGATCAGTCTGAGGCGCGCCTCGTTCTGATGATTTCATACGTGGCGAGTGCCGCCGCGACCGAGACATTGAGCGATGACAATGCGCCGAGCATCGGAATGTTCACCAACAGATCGCATCTTTCACGGGCCAGTCGAGAAATTCCCGCACCTTCGGCGCCGAGCACCAGACAAACAGGTTGTTTGGCCGCATCGCGAATCTCGAAGATGTTCTTTTCGGCCGCGTCGTCCAAGCCGACAACGAATACCCCCGCTTGTTTCATCTCTGCAAGCGCATTCGGCAGCCCACCGACGATGCACATCTTCAAATATTCAATGGCGCCCGCCGCGGCTTTGGCCACCGTCGGTGTGATGTGCACCGCCCGATGGCGAGGAAGAACAACTGCATCGACCCCCGCTCCGTCGCAACTGCGCAGAATCGCCCCGAGATTGCCGGGGTCGGTGACTCCGTCGATCGCCACCAACAAAAGAGGAGCATCGCCAGAATCTGCGAGCAACTCGGCCAGAAGTGCCTCTTCGACCGGTTCGGCCTTGGCCAGCACGCCCTGCGGCGCCTCGCTGCGCGCCTCACGATCGAGTTCGCGACGCGAGACATTCAGCACCTTGACGCGTTGATCATTCGCCAGTTCCAAGATGTCCTCGATCACCGGGCTGTTTTCGATGTCGTTGGCCATCCAGATTTCGCGCACCCGCCGTCGCTGCCCGAGCAGCAATTCACGCACCGCTTGTCGACCCTCGATCTGTTCGCCACCTAATCCGAGAGATTTTTGCGATGGTCGATGACGCACGCTCGCATGTCTGTTTCTTGATCGGTTGTCGCGCTGATTGCGTCGCGGTCTTTTCGGCATGCGCAGAATTTCAGTTTTTGATCGAGACGATTGCGACCGCCCAGCAAGCGATGCCCTCGCCGCGTCCGAGGGCGCCGAGTTCTTCGGCGCGGCGACCTTTGACCGTCACGGGTGCCCCGACCGCGACCGAAAGATTCCTTTGCATCTCATCCCTGTGTTTCGAAATTTTTGGTCGTTCGCAGACCACGCTGCAATCCACATTTCCAATTTGAAAGTTGTGATCCGTGGCCATTTTGGCGACAAGGCGCAACAATTCGATCGAGTTCATGTCCTTGTATTTTGCGTCGGTATCCGGAAAGTGTTCGCCGATATCCCCCAAACCGCATGCACCGAGAATTGATTCGGCGGCCGCGTGTGCCACGACATCCGCGTCGCTGTGACCGATCAATCCGCGCTCACCGACGAAATGAACCCCGCCCAACACAAGTTTGCGTGCGACTTCATGAGCATCGACGAAACGGTGGATGTCAAAACCCTGACCGACCCTGACCTGCAGCGCCATCAACAAATCTTTACACTTCGCCGCGCGAAACTGCGCGCGCCCAATTCAAGTCGTCGGGAGTGGTTATCTTGCGGTTGAGCGCGTCACCATCTACGACCACCACCTTGAATCCGTTGTTTTCGACCAGCGTCGCATCGTCGGTGCCCTCGGGGTTCTTGGCGTGTGCGACGCGCAACGCCCTGGCTCGAAACGCTTGGGGCGTCTGCACCGCGACAAGTTCTCGCCTGTTCGGGGTGGAGACGACATTCTTGTTTTCATCGATGACTTTGATCGTGTCGATTACGGGCAGCGCCGGCACGGCACCGTCGGCGCCCGCGCAGACCGCATTGATGACCTCATCGAACAAAAACTCCGAGGCAAATGGTCGGGCGGCGTCATGAACGCAGATGATCGTGGCCTCGTTTGGCACGGCCGCCAGTCCGTTGCGAACCGAGGCGCTTCGGGTCGCACCACCGATCACCCCACCTTCTCTGACGGCCTGCTCCGCCGGCAAGACAACGACCACGCCGTCGCTCGAGACACGGGCTGTTTCGACCGCCCAGTCCACGATGCGGCGCTCGTTAATTAGTGAAAACTGCTTGGGGCTGCCGAATCTTGAGCCCGTGCCCGCGGCCACGATAATCGTCCAGATTTTTTCCCCAACTCTTTGTTTTGAGGGGGTGTTCACGCCTCCTTAGGGTAGTACCGTCAAGTTGCAATGGGACACGACGAACTGCTCAGGGCCAGCGAGTTCTTCGCTGAAACATCCGACGCCGTGTTGGCGACGATCACGGCTCAGGGTGAAGTTCGCAATCTGCAACGCGGCGACGTGTTGTTCAAGGAGGGCGAGAAACCCGAATCGATGTTCATCGTGTTGTCGGGTCGAATCGCAATCGCGATCGGAAATCGACCGATGGACAGTCGCGAAAGTGTCCTCGCCCTGATGGAGCGGGGAGACTTGTTCGGCGAACTTGGTCTGCTGGATGGCGGCGAGCGCAGCGCGATGGCGCGGGCGATCGAAACTTCGTCGGTTTTGCAAATTCCTTACAAGATCGTGCGCGAGCAGATGCAGTCGAACCCGACGATGCTGTGGGGCGTGACGAAACTTTTGGCGAAACGCCTGCGCACGATGGACGAAGTTCTGTCGGACAGCGTTTTTCTCGATGTGACCGGCAGAACGGCCAAGCGACTGCTCGAATTGTCGGGCGGAAAAGACGAGTTTGTTCTGCCGATCACTCAGGAAGAGTTGGCGGGCATGGTCGGAGCCTCGCGAGAGAGGGTCAACAAAGCGATCGCAAGCTTTATTCGACTGGGTTGGATCGAACAGCATGATCGCCGTTATCGAATTTTGATGCGCGCAAAGATGGAGTTTCGCGCCTCGTAATCTCGGATCAGCCGAGCAGCCAGGCTTTGGTCTTGCTGAACGCGTCGGCGGCATCTTCGGCGCGGTGCGTTGGTCGACCCGCATCGTGGGCGAAGGCGTGCTCGGCTTCCGGATAGACCACCGTTCGTACTTTCAGTTTCTTCAACTCTTCGACGTCGGCTGCGGGCGTGTAGTGGTCCTTTCCGCCGATGATCGCCAAAACCCGATCGGCATGACCTGAGCGCAAACATGAAAGCGGTTCGGTTTGGGTCGCGCTCTGCCAGGCTTGAGGAATCTTGATCATCCCGTAGAACGAGACGAGCTTTTTGAACCGACTCGAACGGGCCGCTTTGAGGCAGTACATCCCGCCCATGCAAAAGCCCATCAGCCCAACCTCGGGCGTGCCGAGCGCGTCGGCTGCTTCGCACAAATCTCGGAGATGTTTCTCGTCGTCTAGTTTTGGCACCGCGGCGGATCGCGGTTCGATTTCGGCGCCCAGGGTCTGACCCGGAAAGGGCTCTACCGCCGCCACCGCGAATTGCCAGTCGAGAGCGAGTTTCTTGACCATTTCGTCGTAAAGAGGTCGAAGGCCGAAGATATCGGGTGCGATTACGAGGCCCATTTTCGGGTTCTTGATCGACTTGTCGATTTCGCAACTCGTGCCCGACGGCAAAGCGATTCGCATCTCCCAAGTATGCCAAAAACGAAAGAAATTTCTTTGGGTGAGAGTTGCGGTGAGAGTCGACGTCGCAGCCCTGGTGAACTCCAATTTCAACGATTTTGGGCATGTCCCAAAACCAAGAACAGACACGCAAGCCGGCCCAACAACCGCAACCGAACCAGTCGCCACTCGTCTGGAGCGTCGGGCTGAGACAGAGAGCCAACAGTCCCGTCGCCAAGTTGATCAAGGAATGGGAGTTGATCAGCACGCGCCGCCGAGAAATCGACATCGTCAACTCGTGGCATCTGCCCGGTGGCAAGGTCGAAAACTTGGATCAAGTTCTGACCCGTGCGGGTTTCAACACCGCGCGCGACGACTCCAAAGGCGACGGGTATCTCTGGCTTCTGGTCAAGCAGGCCACCACCGACGAATTGGCAGCGCGCATCGTGTTGCAAAGGATCTTGCCGCCGTTGGTCTCGATCGCCCGCCGTCGTGGCCGAATAATGCAGGGGGGCATTGACGCCGCTCTTTCTGATGTTTTGCCGAGCGCGTGGAAAGTGATCAGGCAGTATCCGTGGCACCGGCGACCGAACAAGGTCGCGTCGAACTTGGTGCTCGACAGCGAATACTTCGCCTTCGTGCAGGGCAACAGATCGAAAAAAGTCAAGGTGTTCGCCGTCGAACCAAAAATTCTGAGCGAGATGATCGCCGCGCCCGAGTGCGACGAATTCCAGCAACCGGTGACGCTCGAAAGCCTCTTGACCGCCGCGATCGAACAGGGAATCGACTCAAGACATGTCGATGTTTTGCGCGCCGTCGCTCGAGGAGAAACCTCGGCGATGATCGCCAAACACTACGGAATCGCCGAACGCACGGCCCGCGCCTGGAGGGCGCAAGCGATCAACGAGTTGCGTGGACGAACGCCGTCCTCGGTGTGAGTTTGGTCGTGCGCAAACGCAAACTGTTTGTGACGACGAAGATGCTCGACATCGCCATCGCCAAGCCCGCCCACATCGGGTTCATCAAACCGAACGCCGCCAAGGGGATCGCGGCGGTGTTGTAGGCGAAGGCCCAAAACACGTTGGTCGTTATCGTGCGCAAAGTTGCTCGTGACAACAAGATCGCGTCGGTCACGAGGCGCAAGTCGCCGCTGATGATCGTCAAGTCGCTGGCGTTCATCGCCACATCGGTGCCGGTGCCCATGGCGATGCCCACGTCGGCTTGGGCCAACGCGGCGGCGTCGTTGACGCCGTCACCGACCATCGCCACCGCGTAACCGCGCTTTTGCAGGTCGGCGACGACCTTCACCTTTTCATCGGGCAACACGCCGGCGATCACATGTTGCTCGTTGTTTTCAATGCCCACCTGCGTCGCAATAGCCGCCGCTGTCGCATTGTTGTCGCCCGTCAGCAGCACTGATCGCAGCCCGAGTTTCTTGAGTTGTTCGATCGCCTGGGAACTCGTCGACTTGGGTTGGTCCGCCACGACGCAGACCCCCTTGACCAAGCCGTCGATCACGACCAGCACGGCCGTGTTGCCGGCTTTACGGGCCGCGTCGAGCGCATCTCGCAGTTGACCCGGAATCACGATCAATGAATTCTTGAACAGCGACTCACGACCGACCATTATTCGCCGCGACTCGACGACGCCCGTCGCGCCCATGCCGGGTGACGAAACGAAGTCGGTGACTTTGGGCAGCACTCCGGGCAACTTGCGCGCTTCGGTCGTGATTGCGCGTGCAACGGGGTGCTCGCTCGCGTTCTCGAGCGCGCCGGCGAGTTTGAGCACATCGTGTCGATCTGTGTCGGGCGCGACCACGACATCAAGCAATTGCATCGAGCCGGTGGTGATCGTGCCCGTCTTGTCAAAGACCACGGTGTCGATTCGTCGCGTGCTCTGCAACACATCGACACCCTTGATCACGATGCCCATTTGCGCTGCCCGACCACTGCCGACCATCAGCGCAGTAGGTGTGGCTAAGCCGAGTGCGCACGGGCAGGCGATGATCAAGACAGCCACGGCGGCGGTGACGGCATTGTTCAAAGAGTCGTCGAACACCGACCATGCGACGTAGGTTGCGAGGGCGATACCGATCACCGTGGGAACGAAAATCGAACTCACCCGGTCGGCGAGTTTTTGAACCGGCGCCTTGGTCGTCTGCGCGTCGCGCACCAGGCGAGAAATTTGGGCGAATGTGGTTTCGCTGCCCACCCTGGTCGCACGGACGATCAGGCGACCAGTGAGGTTGACCGTGGTGCCAACAACCGTGGAGCCGGGCAAGACATCGGCCGGCACGCTCTCGCCCGTAAGCATCGACACGTCCACCGAGGAGTTTCCCTCTACAACTATGCCGTCGGCGGCGACGATCTCGCCCGGCCTTACGAGCATCAGATCACCAACGACCACTTCGGCGGCGTCAAGAACAACCTCTTTCTCGTCTCGAATCACCGTCGCGGTGCGGGCATTCAACGCGAGCAGCGATCTGAGGGCGTTGCTGGCCCGGTTTTTCGCGCGTGCTTCGAAGTGCCGACCTGCGAGCAGAAAAACCGTGACTACTGCGGCGACCTCGAAGTAGAGGTGCGCGGTCTTGTCACCGATCACGGCCCAAACCGACCACGCGCTGGCGACCACGACGCCAATCGAAATCAAAGTGTCCATGGTCGTCGCCCGATGTCTGGCGTTCATCAACGCTGCACGATGAAACGGCCAAGCCCCCCAGGTGACGATCGGAGCGCTGAGCGCCATCACCAGCCATTGCCAGTTCTCAAAGTGCAAGTTCATCGACATTGAGATAGCCACGACGGGAACGGCCAACACCGCCGAGACGGTTAGTCGCGTGCGCAGCATCGCCACTTTCTGCTCGACTTCGGCATCGAGCATCTCCAGGGTCGTGTCTTTGGAGAGTCTGGCGCCATAGCCAATCTTTTCGATCTCTCGAATCAAAGTTGCCGAGTCAACGATTTGACCCGAGCAGATGACGCGCGCGGTTTCGGTGGCGAAGTTGACGCTTGCACTCACTCCTTCAAGTTGGTTCAAGCGTTTTTCGATCGTCAACGCACAGGCATTGCACGACATGCCCGTCAAACTCAGATCAATCTGCGTGTCCATGACTTGAACGCCCATGTGCCGTCAAGTCTCGCACTTCCCCGGATGTTTCACACTCGACGGCGAAATTCGCTTTCGCGATCGGCGCCTCGTGCTCGTCGTCGGCGATCGCGGTCGTGGCGGTTTTGGAGGTGTTTTAGTTCCACCTAGATTGCCCGAACCGATAACCGACGCTTCGCACGGTTTCGATCAGGTTGGCGTGTTCTTCGCCGAGTTTTGCCCGCAGTCGACGGATGTGAACGTCGACAGTGCGGGCACCGCCGAAATACTCGTAACCCCAGACGCGCGACAGCAATACTTCTCGACTGAATACTTTTCCGGGATTTTGCGCCAAGAATTTCAAGAGTTCGTATTCCATGTAGGTGAGGTCGAGCGGTTTGCCGCCGACAGACGCCTGGTAGGTCTCGGTGTTGAGGACCAGATCGCTGTATTCGATCAGCGACTCGTGCGAAACGGCGAGGTCGGCGTAGAAGAGATGCCTGAGTCGAGAGTCGAGTTCGCGCGGGTGCACGGGAGCAAGACAAAAATCGTCGAACAGGTCGTCGCGCATTTCGAGATCGGGCAGTTGGGCGCCGGTCACGAGCACGATCACTCGACCGACCGGGTCTTCGCGTCTGCGCAGAGCCCGACAAATCGCCCAGCCCGATTCTGGATCTTGACTGCAGTCGACAATCGCCCCTGCCCAACCCGAGCCAGGTTCGAGTTTGTCGAGAACCTCCCCGGATTTGACCGCCTTCCACGGGTAACCCGAAAGGTCGAGCGTTCGCGCGACGTCTATCGGTGCAGGATCGGGGAAGACCGCGAGCATTCGGTCGGGTTCGTGATCAGACATCGGGTTCAGAGCGACCGCAGATATCGGTTGAGTTCGTATTGGCTGATGTGCGTCTTGTATCCGCGCCATTCGGCTCGTTTGTTGCGCAGGAACCATTCAAAAATATGTTCGCCCAATGTTTCGGCAACCAACTCTGAACGCTCCATGACGTGCAACGCATCGGACATCGACTGGGGCAACTGTTCGATGCCGAGTTTGGCGAGCATGTCGTCGCCCATTTCGAAGAGATTCGAGTCGGCTTCAGGGGGCAACTCGTATTGCTCCTTGATGCCGCGCAAACCCGCGGCCAGAATCACCGAGAACGCAAGATACGGATTGCAGGCGGGGTCGGGCGAGCGGTATTCGATGCGCGTCGCCTGGTCGCTGTTTCGTTTCTGAACCGGCACTCGAACCAGACCGCTGCGATTGTTGCGGGCCCAAGAAATATGAATCGGCGCCTCGAAGCCCGGTACCAAGCGTTTGTAACTGTTCACGTTTTGGTTGGTCACGGCCGTGATTTCGGCGGCGTGTCGCAGCAGGCCGGCGATGAAATGTTTGGCAGTTGACGACAGGTTGTATTGATCTTCACCGTCATGAAAGACGTTTTGTTCGTCTTTGAAAAGATACAAGTGCAGATGCATGCCCGAGCCCTGCACGCCTTCGAGCGGCTTGGGCATGAACGTCGCGTGCACTTTGTGCAACGCCGCGATCTCTTTGACGACCAGACGAAAAGTCATGACGCTGTCGGCCATCGTCAGCGCGTCGGTCTGTCGAAGATCGATTTCGTGTTGGCTCGGCGAATCTTCATGGAAGCTGTATTCCACGGGAATGCTCATCGTCTCGAGGGTGCGGATCGTTTCTTTGCGCAGTGAACTCGTGATGTCGCTGCTCGTCAGGTCGAAGAAGCTCCCCTCGTCGAGAGGAATCGGTTTCGAGTCGACGGTGGGTGGATCAAAATAGAAGTATTCGATGTCGGGTGCGACGTAGAACTGGTATCCCATCTCTCGTGCGGCGTTCAGGTTGCGGCGCAGAACCTGGCGGGGGTCGCCATCGAACGCGGTGCCGTCAAGTTTCGCAATGTCGCAAAAAACTCTCGCCTCGGCACCTTTCGGGTCGACCCAGGGCAAGACTTCGAAAGTATTCGCGTCGGGCAGGGCAAGAACGTCGCTTTCTTGCACTCGGCTGAAGCCGTCAATGGCCGAGCCGTCAAAAATCATGCCGTCGTTGAGGGCGTTCTCCATTTCCGCAGGACTGATCGCGAAACTCTTCAGGTTGCCGAGCACATCGGTGAACCACAGGCGAACCAGGCGAATGCCGCGCTCCTCGACGGTGCGCAAAACATAGTCGCGTTGCTGCTCGATCATCTCAACACCTTTCTTGCCGACCCCAAGGACCGGCATTGATACAGTCTGCCGCCGCGACGCCGAGTTTTGCTCGGGCCGCGGCGGCAGACCTATGGGTTATCGGGAGGCGAACTATTTCTTCTTCGACTTCTTTCTCTTTTTCGCACCGCTCTTCTTGCCGGCACTCTTCTTGGGCGATGATTGTCCGCAGACCGTTTCAAGAATCAACTGAGTGACGACGTAAGGATCCATGTTGGCGTTCGGCCGGCGATCCTCGGCGTAACCCTTCTGGTCGCGGGCAACCTGCCACGGGATTCGCACGGAAGCGCCGCGGTTCGAGACGCCGTAACTGAACTTGTTGTACGGGGCAGTTTCGTGCTTGCCCGTCAAACGGCTCTCGATGTCGTGACCATAGTTGCTGACGTGCTCGTTGATGCGTTTGCTGAGCGCCTTGCATGCGTCATCGATCGCTTCATAGCTCGAACGCATCGCTTTGGTCGAGAAGTTCGTATGGCAACCCGCGCCGTTCCAGTCGCCCTTTTGCGGCTTGGCGTCGAGCGAGATCACCACGTCGTAATCTTCGGCGATTCGATGCAACAACCACCGGGCGACATGAAGTTCGTCGCTGACGCCGAGCGCATCGAGCGGACCAACTTGAAACTCCCATTGACCGGGCATTACCTCGGCGTTGGTGCCGGAGATATGGAGCCCGGCGTCGAGGCACATTTCGGTGTGGATTTCCACGATCTCTCGGCCCATCACTCGACCGGCACCGACGCCGCAATAGTAGGGACCTTGCGGCCCGGGCTCGCCGGAGAGTTCGGGGAAACCGAGCGGCCGTCCGTTGAGTCGCATCATCGTATATTCCTGTTCGACGCCATAGATCATTTTTTCATCCGAGTATCGCTCGGCGGTTTCCGCGCACAATGCGCGCGTATTGGTCGGATGCGGTTTGCCTGTGGCGGCCAACAAAACTTCGCACATCACGAGAATATTTTTTCCACCTCGAATCGGGTCCTTGCAACTGAAGACCGGTTTCAATATGCAGTCCGATGCCTCGCCCGTTGCTTGGTTCGTCGATGAACCATCGAAACCCCAGATCGGCGGAGTCTTCGTTCCGCTTTCGAGGATCTTTGTTTTGGAACGCAACGTCGGTGTCGGCGTGACACCGTCGATCCAGATGTACTCGGCTTGAAACGGCATTGATTTTCCTCCCATAAATGATTCGCCCCACGGCGAATTTATTACCTTGTAAGTTTTGCCGAAAGGGGTTTCTCTGCCGTTGCCTGTTTGTAAACGGCGTGTGAAGTTTTTCGGCTGGGTAGCCTGCGAATGTGGCCGATTTTGCCGAAGTTCGCGTGGGTCTCGCCCAGATCAACCCGACGGTGGGTGCGTTGCGCGCGAATGCCGACAAGATATTGGACTTTTACAATCAGGCGGCGAGCAGAGGCTGTGATGTCGTGGCCTTTCCCGAACTCTCGATAACCGGTTATCCGCCGGAAGATCTCGTATTGAAGGACGGTTTCGTCGCAGAAAACCAGCAGGTCCTAGCTGGTTTGGCGAAGAAAACATCTCAGACGATCGCCGTCATCGGTTTCGTCGAGGCCGGCAAAACCGACAACGAATTGCACAATGCGGCGGCGGTCTGTCAGAACGGCAAGCTGCTCGGGGTCTATCGCAAACATCTTTTGCCGAATTACGACGTCTTCGATGAGCGACGCTATTTCACCCCCGGCGCCGAGAATCCGTTGTTCGTGATCAAGGGGGCGCAAGTCGGGGTGACGATTTGCGAAGATATCTGGAGTCGAAAGGGTCCGGTTGCCGTGCAAGCGGCTCTGGGTGCAGTCCTGAACCTGAATATCAACGGTTCGCCATTTCATGCCGGCAAGATCGGAGAGCGGCGCGAGATGCTCGGCACCCGGGCACGTGAGGGTGAGTGCGTCGTGGCATATGTCAACCAAGTCGGTGGACAGGACGAACTCGTTTTCGATGGTGGCTCGATGGTCTTGGCCGCGGATGGCACGGTGGTGGCGAGTGCGGCCCAGTTCGTCGAAGAGTTGTTGATCTGCGATCTGCGCTTGCCAAAGTCCAAGTCGGCGCCTGCTCCGCAACAAACCCGCGGTGAAATCGCCGAGCCGTTGAGCGAGAACGCGCAGATATTTTCGGCGTTGGTGCTCGGCACCCGTGATTATGTTTTCAAAAACGGATTCACCGATGTCGTGCTCGGCCTCTCGGGGGGCATCGACTCGGCGTTGGTGGCCGTGATCGCCACCCAGGCCCTTGGTTCGGAGCACGTGCACGGCGTGGCGATGCCCTCGCGATACTCATCTGCTGGTTCGATTTCGGACGCCAAGTTGTTGGCGAACAACTTGGGCATTGATCTGCGGACGATCTCGATCGAACCGGCGTTCAGCGCATACTTGGGTGCATTGCAAGGGAGTTTCGCTGGTCGCAAGCCAGACCTGACCGAGGAGAACCTGCAGAGCAGGGTGCGTGGCACGACATTGATGGCGTTGTCGAACAAATTCAACTGGATGGTCCTGACCACGGGCAACAAGAGCGAAATCGCGGTCGGATACTTCACCTTGTACGGCGATTCGGTGGGGGGTTACGCGGTGATCAAGGATCTATTCAAGTTGAAGGTCTACGAGATTTGCGAGTTCATCAACCGCCAAAATGGCCGTGAACTCATCCCGCAAACAATCCTCACCAAACCGCCTTCAGCCGAGTTGCGGCCCGATCAGCGCGACGATCAGAGCCTGCCCGCCTACGAAGTTTTGGATCCGATCCTTGCGCTGTATGTCGAGCAAGACAAGACCGCCCGAGAAATAATCGCACAAGGATTCGATGCGACGCTGGTCAAGCGCATCACGCGATTGGTCGATGTCAACGAATACAAACGAAGACAAGGTGTGCCGGGGGTTCGAATTACGACCAAGGCGTTCGGCAAAGATCGCCGCCTGCCGATCACCAACAAATATTCGGGTTAGTCGCGAGTTCGGGTCAGGCGTGGACCAGGCCACCGCGGCGGTGGTAGGTAAAAATAAGCAGTGTCGCGACGGCGGCGCTGGCGGCACCGATCAAGGCCGGCAACTCGATGCCGTCGGATGATTCGTAGGCACGGGTGGCGACCAGGCTCATCAGGCTGCGTCCGAGCGTGCCAGCCCCGATGACAAACCCGAGGCCGCTGCCAGGTCGGGTGGGCACGAGATGCGTCGCCAAAGGCAACATGCTGACAACGGCGAATTCGAATCCGAGGATGTAAACCAGCAAGGCGGCGAGACCCAGCGTCAAATTGTGCGAGACAATCCACAACGCCAAACCGCCCGGCACCATGAGCAGGCAACCGACGGCGATGCTTATTTCCTTTCCCCATTCGTCGGTCTTGTTGGCACTTGAAATCGATGCATAAAGTTCGACGACGCCAAAACCAAAACCCACCGCGGCGATTCCGATTGCCCCGAAACCGAACTCGTCATCCAGCCATACGCCAAATGTGATGAAGATGCATTGACTTGCGCACATCGTCGAAAACATCGTCGCCACGACCAACCATCCACGACCGCGCAAACGAACATCTTTGTCGAGCGAACGAGATGAAACCTCGTGGGTCTCGGCCGGAATTCGCGAGGCGAGAAAGGTCGAAGAAATTGCGACTGCAATCGCCCCGGCCAAGAAACCCGCGCGCCAGTCGACGATCGCGGTGACAACTCCCATTGTTGAAACCCCGAGCAAAAGACCCAACGCCCACGAAATTTCGGTGATACCGATATATCTGCCGCGCTTTTCGTATGGAACATGGTCGGAAATCCAACCCGACATACCCAGATCGAAGAAGTTTTTCAACACGCTGATCAGCGTCACGCCGAGGGTGAACAGAAAAATGTTCGGTGAGACCGCCGACAGCAACGCGCCCGACGTGATACCGGCGAGGCCGATGAGCATCGCCTTGCGACGCGAGAGTTGGTCGACAAATCTGCCGACGAACGGTGAAAGCAGGCCCGAGAGTTCGGAAACCGTCAGCGCGACACCGATCTCGGCAAGCGAGATATCGAAACCTCTGGCAATGATCGCGATGAACGGCGGTGTGAATCGATAGCAGGCGTTGGTCGTCAGGCGGGTTGCCGTGAGCAACGTGACGTTGTTTTTGACCAGCGGCGAAAACGAGTCGTCGAGCCACCGATCAAGCACGAGGCTCAACGCTACATCTATCGCTCAGAGCGATTCGGCAGAGTTGAGTTCGCCGATCACCGCCACCAGTCGACCTGCACGAACCGTGTCTTTGCTGTCGATCTCGAACCAACTTCCGCCGAGATTCTCGAGTCGAATGTCGTCCACACGAAGTTCGCGTCGCAATGTGCGAATCACGCCGCTGTGGCTGATCACGAGGGCCTGCCCGCCGCGACATTTGTCCGCGATTTCGATGAATGCTTCGATCATTCGACCGACGACACTCGAGTTCGGCTCGAAACCCTCTGGTTGTCGACGCGAGTTCAAGTATCCTGGCCAACCCGCCTCGATCTCGGCGTAGGTGAGCCCCTGCCAGGGTCCGATGTTCGACTCATTGAGTCGTTCGTCGACGTGTAAGTGGTCGTGATCGAGATGACCTGCGATGATTTCGGCGGTGTGGCGAGCACGTTGAAGGGTGCTGGTGGCGATGAGATCGAACCTGCCGAGTTTCGTCGCCGCAAGTTTGGCCTGAGTTATTCCCTGGTCGGTCAGTTTGACATCGGCCTGTCCCTGCCATCGACCCTCGGCGTTCCATTCGCTCTGACCGTGGCGCAAAACAAGCAGTCGGGTTATCGCCTCCGAGTTGTTTTGCCGTTCAGACACTCAAGGCAGGGTAGTCGCTTGGATACGCTGACGAAATGGCAAGGCTTCGACTTTTCGCCTCGGCACGAGAAGTCGCCGGCACGTCCTGTGAAGAGATCGCCGGGCGCACGGTCGACGAAGTATTGCAGAAGGCGGCCGAACGGTTTGGCGCCGATTTTGTCGCGGTTATGTCGACTTGTCGAGTTTGGTTGAACGGCGAAGAGGCGCTCGGCAGTAGTGCGGTAGTCGATGGCGATGAAGTGGCGTTGCTCCCGCCCGTCTCGGGTGGTTGAGATAAATTTGGAGAGCACCCATGGTTGAGATTGCCGATCCAAGTTCGATGTCTGTGGCCGAATTGCGCAACACCCGCGCCGAACTGCAGAAACAAGAAGACGTGATTTCATTTGTTCGTCGCATCGCCCAGGGTCGGTGCGACTTGGCACGCGGCGAACAACGGCGACGTTCCGACGGCACGCCCGCGTCGGGAATCAGCGTAAGCGACATCAAAAGCGCATTTGGTCAGGAGCATGGCGGCGGTTCTTCGAGACCGCCGCGGGAGACCAACATCTCAGCCGACCATGCACTCTTCGTGGAGCTCGAAAAACTTTGCGAGCGAGTGGGGTTCGGTGAATTGCGCACTCTCGACGACTCGGCGCTCGACGCCGCGGTGATCGAGATAGAAAAGTTCGAGTCGGCTCGATCGGTGGAGCGAAAGAGTTTGTTCGCCAAGATCGATGCATTGACGGCCGAGTTGGTGCGACGCTACAAAGATGGCGGGGTCAACATCGACTCGCTTTTGACCGACTGAGGGTCGTTTCGGCTCTTAGATCTGCGAGTCGAGTCCCGGCTGGAGGCAAAAGCCGACCCGAGCGATAGTTTTTATTGGCAAATGCAGCGCGTCGCCGTTATTTCGATGCACACCTCGCCGTTGGTTCAGCCCGGCGTTGGCGACGGCGGCGGAATGAATGTTTATGTTCGCGAACTTGTCTCGGCGATGGCCCAAACAAGTCGGATGCAGTGCACCACATATACGCGGGCATGGCGCCCCGGTTTGCCGAAAGTCGTCGAGGTCGAACCGAATCATCGAATCGTGCACATCGAGGCGGGTCGTTTTGGCCTGGCCAAAGACGAGTTGCTCGACATCGTGGACCTATTCACGCAACGAGTCTCCGAGCACATCCGCGAATCGGGTGGTGCCGACGTGTTGCACGCCAATTATTGGTTGTCGGGCTTGGTGGGTCATCGACTGAAGCATCAATTGGGGCTGCCTTTGGTCACGACCTTTCACACTTTGGCCAGGGTCAAGATGCTCGGGGGCGACACCGAGTCGGTGGTGCGCGAGCGAGCCGAACTAGAAATCATCGGTTGTGCCGACTCGATCTGTGTGAGTTGTCCCGAAGAACTGAGTCAGTTTCGAGAGTTGTACGGTCAGTCGCCCGGGGTGGTGACCGTGGCCTCGCCCGGCGTTGCGACCGCATTTTTTTCGCCCGGTGATCGTCAGGGTGCGAGGCGCGCACTTGGTTGGCCCGACAAACCGTTGATGCTTTTTGTCGGACGAATTCAACCGCTCAAGGGGGTAGATATAGCGGTGCAGACACTCGCCAAAGTCGACGACAAACGAACTCAGTTGATGATCGTCGGCGGCGCCAGCGGAACTTTCGGTTCAAGCGAGTCAAGTCATGTGCGCAAGTTGATCTGGGAGCTCGGTCTCGAGTCGCGCGTTCGTTTCGTCGATCCGCAACCCCATCACCTGCTCTCCACTTATTACCGCGCCGCCGACGTCGTCTTGGTTCCGTCTCGCAGCGAGAGTTTCGGCCTGGTCGCGCTCGAAGCGGCGGCCTGCGGTATTCCGGTGGTGGCCAGCGGGGTCGGCGGGTTGCTCAGTCTGATCGAACACGACCGAACCGGTTACCTGGTCAAAAACAGAAACGCAGATTCGTTTGCGCTGTTCACCAACAAGCTGCTTGGCGATCCTCTGCTCAGTTTGACGATGGGTAACCGTGCGGCGGATCGCGCAAAGAACTTTTCGTGGGCTGCGACGGCCGAGAGCGTCATCGGCGTCTACAACACGCTGCGCGCGGTACAACTCGTCGCTTGCACTTGATTTTGTGAGCGATCTGTTCGACGAGGCGGCGCTGGCACGAATCGAGCGTCAGATCGACGAGTGGCTGGGCCGGGCGAAAACCCATCACAGAAACATTCTCGCGGTCGATCGTTCGGAAGAAGACGAGTTTCGCTGGTACGTGCGAATGGCTGGCGACGAAAAAGATTTCACGACCATCTGGTTCACGCTCGGCCAAAGAACCCTGCGTTACGAAACCTATGTGATGCCCGCCCCCGAGCAGAACGCCGAGTTGCTCTATGAGACGGTGCTTCGACGAAACGAAAAATTGGTCGGCGCCCACTTCTCGATCGGTCTCGAAGACGCCATCTATCTGCGCGGAGAAATCGGTTTGGCGGCCCTCAACGAGGTCGAATTGGATCGAATAATCGGCACGCTCTATTCGACCGTCGAACTGGTGTTTTGGCCGTTGCTCGAAATCGGTCATGCCAAGGCCGCGGCGTTGCGCACACAACGAAACAGCACCCGGACTACCTAGCGTTCGGGGAAGTCGTCAGGTGGTTCGGGTGCGTCTAACTAGCCTGAACATCGTGGTCAGCAAGTGAGCAACATCAACGCGAGTCGGTTGTGCATCATCGGCGGCGGAAACATGGGGTCGGCGATGGCCCGTGGCCTGTTGGCCGGGGGTCTGCTCCCTTCTAACTTGGTGATTGTCGAAACCGATACGACCAAACACGCCGAACTAAGGCGAATGTTCGCCGATTCCAAAGTCGGCGAAGAGATTTCCGCGTGTGAATCGGTCGTCGTGGCCGTCAAGCCCGCCCAAGTTTTGGACGTGTGTCGATCCGCCGGGCAAGCCGGTGCAAAGAGAATCCTGTCGATCGCCGCCGGGGTGAAAATTTCGGCGATTGAGAGTGCGACCGGCGGTTCGGTGGCGGTGATTCGCGCGATGCCGAACACGCCCGCGTTGATCGGACAAGGAGCCTCGGCGATGGCGGTCAATTCGAGGTGTGCCGCCGACGATGTGGCGTGGGCGCGAGAGGTGTTGTCGAGCGTCGGCACCGTGGTAGAAGTGAAAGAAGATCTTCTCGACGCCGTGACGGGTTTGTCCGGAAGCGGTCCCGCCTATGTTTTTCTGTTGGCCGAGGCGCTGATCAAGGCGGGAGTCGATCAGGGTCTTTCTGTCGAGGTTGCGAACGAGTTGACGAGACAGTTGTTGGTTGGGTCGGCGCTCTTGCTCGCCGAAAGTTCTGAGTCGCCCGCCCAGTTGCGTGAAAGAGTAACCTCACCCAACGGCACGACTGCGGCAGGAATTGCCGAGTTGGTTGGTAAACAATTCGCGGAGATTATCGGTTCGGCGGTGGACGCCGCAACCAAAAGAAGCAAGGAACTTGGGGAATAAATCTTGAAATATTCGTCGCCGATCGGGTTTGATTTCCTCGATTTGTGTCTAAAGTAAGAAACGGAAATGTCGCAAGATCACCGGGCGGGGTGACCCCCCAACTGGGAGTCGCGCTCGCAAGAGCTGCGCCGTTTGAGCCGGTGCCGTCGGGGGGTTGGCACCGGCTCTTACGTTTTTCTGTAGCGTGAATTTGCCATGGCTGAAAAATTCGCGACAATCTCGTTTCTTTCCGATTACGGAACACGCGACGAGTTCGTCGGTGTCGTCAAAAGCGTGATTTACGACATCGCGCCGCACGTGCGAATCGTCGACCTGACCCACGAGATTGAACCGTTCGATATTCGCGGTGGTTCGCTGTCGTTGGCCAGATGCGTGTCATATGTCGGCGGAGGAATTGTGCTCGCTGTCGTCGATCCGGGCGTGGGTTCTTCGCGTCGGGCGGTGGCGATCGAAGTTGCCGGGGGCAAAGGCATTTTCGTGGGTCCCGACAACGGGCTGTTGGCGATGGCGATCGCCTTGGCCGGTGGCGCCGAGCGTGCGGTGTGTTTGACCAACACCGATTATCACCTGGCGAGTCCGGGAGAAACATTCGCTGGTCGCGACATCTTTGCCCCGGTCGCCGCGCATCTTTGCAACGGCGTGGACTTGAGTCAACTCGGCGAACAAATCGACCCGGCCTTGTTGCTGCCCGGGGTGGTGCCCTTGTCCCGCGAAGAAAACGGGGCATTGCACGGCGAGATCACCTGGGTGGATCGGTTCGGCAATTGCCAGTTGAACATCGGACCCGATGAAGTGACCGTGATGGGCGAGGTGTTGCGGGTTGAAATCGGCTCGGCGGCCAACCTTTCGAAGCCCGGCCATGAAAGGGTCGTGCGTTCTTTGAAGATTTTCAGAAGTTACGACGCAATCGGCAGTGGTCTCGGCTTGGTGATCGATTCATACGGAATGCTCTCGATTTGTGTCGCCCGCGGTTCGGCCGCCGCCGAGTTGTCGGTTGGTTCTGGCGACTTGGTGGTTTTGTCGCGCATCGAACCTGACGGCGGAGTACAACCCGTCACGACTTCGGTGCGGATCGCTCGATCAGGTTAAAGTCTTGCTGATGCGTCCCGCCACCACATTGACGATCGCGCTGTTGCTGGCCGTGATTTTTTTGGCTGGAATCATCTCAATCGTCGGACGATAATTTCCGCTCGTTGCGGGTCGAATTGCTCGCGATCAGAAATCCAAGAAACAGAACCACCAGACCGGTCAGAAGTGTGACGGCGAACGCGCGATCTTTGCCGAGTCTCCCGCCCAACGATCCACTGGCCGACAGAACCAGAGTTCCGACCGCGATCAAAACGTTGCCAGTTGCGAGTCGGCGCGGAGAGGAAACGATGCGCGGGTTCGACGACATGAAACTCGGCGACTTTGCCCTGACCACGCGCCATGTCGACCAAAGTGCACCGACGATGATCACGAGCGCGGGTATGCCCGAACCGATTGCCGCCATGGTGCGCGGCAAAATGCCGAACAACTCGCGAGCGGTCGGAAATTCGCCCGGTTGCATCGATTTTTTGGTCGGCGCCACCGAGATAACGCCGACGCTGAACGCGCTCAACACGACCAACAAATCGCGGAGGCGATCGGCGACCCCTCGATTCGTCAAAAGATAGACGGTGCCGAGGGCCAGCCAAGGGACGTTGAGTACCGCGCCGGCAAGAAAGAACACCCGAAACGTGATCATCGACCAACCTGTCGACTCGGCCCACCAAAGTGCCGCCGATCCGAGGGCGAAAAGAATCATGGCGATAGTCCAGGCCAGTTCTTGGGGTTGACCGCGTCGATGCCAACGATCAAAAGTGCTCAGGGCAAATGCGCACGCGAACAACGTCGCGCCTGCGGCCAAGGCCGAGTTGAGGTAGTTGATCGCACCGAAAACCTGAGAATTGAGCACCAAGGCACGATAACCGCGTGCCAAAAATCGCAGACAGCAAACGAAAAACCTCCCGATTCTCGAGTTTGTGAAATTCTGCACGAGGGCATATCCTGATTTCATGACCCAACTTCAACGTCGCAGAATTCCGGATGCAGCAGTCGCTCGGCTTCCGGTGTATCTGCAAATTCTGAACAATCTCTTGGCGACAAAAGTTTCACGATTTTCAAGCGACGAACTCGCCGCTTTGGCCGGCGTGAACGCCGCCAAGGTCAGAAAAGATCTCTCGTATCTGGGAAGTTACGGAACCAGGGGCGTCGGCTACGAGGTCACATATTTGATTTATCAGATCAAACGCGAACTTGGTCTGATGCGTGAATGGAACGTCGTGGTTGTTGGCGCGGGCAACTTGGGTTGTGCGCTCGCAAAATTTGGCGGGTTCACGCCGCGCGGTTTCCCGGTGGTTGGTATTTGCGACAATGATCCAAAAAAGATTGGCCAAACAGTTGGCCATCTCTCGGTTTTTGACGTGTGCAATCTGCAGAAGATCGTCGTTGAGTTGGATGTCGCGATCGGCGCGATCACTACTTCGACGACATCGGCACAAGCGGCCGCCGATGCGCTCGTCGACGCCGGAATCACCTCGATTTTGAATTTTGCGCCGATCGTCTTGGCGACCCCGAGCAGTGTTTCGGTGCGAAATGTCGACCTAGGTGTTGAACTTCAGATTCTCAGTTATTACGAACAGATGAGAACTGAGCAACATGCGCCAGTTGGCTAATTTGCGTTTGTGGGCGGCCCTCGGGTCGCTCGCCATCGCGACTTTGCTGCTTGCTCTGGTCACTTGCGACGACTGCTTCGGACGGGATGGAGATCGAATTGCAGTCTCGCCCGAAGTCGAGAAAAATGTCGAGACCACGGCCGTCATCGTCGGATTTTCGTCGTCGGAAAATTGGCGGTTGCAAGACGGTAAGACCATCGGCGAAGCCTCGGTCACCCTCGACGACGGTAGAAACATTTTGATCGCTGCCGAGACTCCCGGCGAGAACAACTGCTCCGACCTGGATGCGCGGGTGTCGTGTATTTTCCTGGCCAATATGTTCGGCGATTCGGTGATGTGGTTCGCGTTGATCGACACGAACGGGGAAAGGCCCAATCGTGTGCTCGAACTTGCGGGTCTTGTCGACATGCTCGATTCGGGGAACCGCGGAGTTCTGGCCAACGGTTGGATCGTGCCACTCGCCAACGGGGTAAAAAAGTCGTGCGGAGAGAGAACGGGAACTCTTCGCGATTTCATCAACACCTACGGTTCAGAAAAGAGCGTGAGCAAATTGAATCTGATCACCGATCAGGTCGACGAGGTGGCCTGTACGGGTTGACAAATCAGGCGTTCGGAAAAGCCCGAACGATGGTCGCGGCCGCTTTGTAGGCGGCCTCGGCCGGCCCGATCTCATCGGGCCGCAACAAATTTGCCATGATCCGCAACACCCACTCCATCAATGTCCGACTGTGAATGCCGACCCGGGAGAGTTCGCGCATCAGGGCGGGTTTGCCGATGATTCTCGCGAACAGGCGGGCGACCCTGAAATATTGACCGTATTCCTTCTCGATCATCTGCTCGTATTGCTTGAGCGCCATCGCATCACCCGCGGCGAGAGCGTCGTGCATCACCTCGGCCGCGAAGCGAGCGGTTTCGTAGGCATAGTCGATGCCCTCACCATTGAACGGGTTGACGCTGCCCGCGGCGTCGCCAACCACGATGTGAGTTGGTCCAAGTTTCGGACCCACCGAACCACCCATCGGGACTTTTCCGCTGGTGGCCTTGCATTCGGGTTTGCTCGGGTCGATCTCCCAACGGTCGGCCACCATGTGGGCGTACGAGTCGAGAATTTGCGATGTGTTGACTTCTTTGAAATTTTTGAAAGTCGACAACAGACCGACACCGATGTTGATCGTGCCGTCACCCACCGGAAAAATCCAGCCGTAGCCGGGCATCGAATTTCCGTCTCGATCCTCGACGTCGAGCGCCGATTCGATCCACGGTTCTTGATGACGGGGGCTTTGCCAGTAGGTGCGGATCGCCGTGCCATACGGCCATGACCTCTCGCGAGCCGTGCCCATGCTTCGACCGAAGCGCGAGTTGGCGCCATCGGCGATGATCACATAGTCGGCGTTGATCGCCACGGTCGAGTTGTCGCGCTTGTTGACTACCATTGCTCCGCGCAGGCAACCTTTTTCCATGATTGGCGCGACGGCTTCGTGCTCCTCCAAAAGTTTCGCCCCCGCGTCTTGTGCGTTGCGAGCCACCAGCATGTCGAGTTCACGACGACGCACGACGTAGCCGTATCGCGGATAAATCGGGTGGGTCGGCCATTGCAGTTCGAGGGCCTTGCCGTGGGCGGTTGCGCGGAGTCCCTCGTAGCGGTGGAATCGGGAGAGTTGTTCGGTCAGTCCCATGTCGTCGAGTTGCTTGACGGCACGCGGCGTGAGACCGTCACCGCAAGTTTTTTCGCGCGGAAAGCTTTTGCGCTCGACGATCGTCACATCGTGCCCGAGTTTGGCCAACCAAAAACCCGCGGCTGATCCGGCGGGACCCCCACCGATGACGAGAACTTCCGTGCGAAGTATTTTGGTTACTTCGCTTGTGAGATCGAGGGGTTTGATCTCAGTTGCTATCTATTTTCCCGATGCCCGCGGATCGGTGCCGACCCGTGCCGGTGGTTTGGGCAGCGCGGCAAAAGTTTCGGCGAGGTTGTCGTAATCGACCGCGCCGCTCTCGAGACCCAAAAATATCTCTGATTCGGGCGAACACCATGTTTCGAATTCGTCCTTCCATTCTTCGCCCTGCGGATCCGCCCCGCCGATCACATAACGCTCGTGGCACACCACACCGAGAATTTCGGCGTCGGTCAAACCGCCGCCATATTTCTCACCCTGCTGGGGCATCGGGTTGCCGTTGTACGAAAGTGGCGCGTGCGCACCACCCTCGCGATTCGGGTCGCCGTAGGTTTTGATGTTGGCCGAGACAAAAGGTTGCGAACCGGTGTAGACGAAATTCAACATATCTTCAATTTTTGGGAAAGTCTTGAGAACTTCACCCCGGTAGAGCGCACGCCCTGCTCCTCCTGCACCATTGACGCCATGACATCCCGCACAGCTGCCGTAAACACCGGCACCAACCGCGAGCGGACCTTCGACGGTTCTTTCTTGCGGCTTGATCGACAGCGCGTAGAGCAACGCCCAAAATGGCAACAGACTCAAAGTAGCCATTGCCCAAAACGGAATCTTCCTTCGTGTCTTTGCCGCCACGACAAAATCAGGGTCGGGCGGTGGTGGCGGTGGTGCGCTGACAATTTGCGCGGCCTGCGCCACGGGAGCAGCTTTCGTTTCTGATTTGGCGGGAAGATTCGATTCGCCCGCCGATGTATCTGAGGTCGTGGGATTGCCGGCGAGTTTGTTGCGGGCCTCTTGCGCTCGTTTGAGTAAGTGCTCTGGTATTCCTGCCACAAATCTCCTTGACCCGATAAATCTGGCGTTAAACAGGTTAGACGCAACCTGCCTGAGAAATATATGTTCACGAGCGCACAACCAAATTCATCGAACGAAACTGATCGCAAAAGTTGAGCGATCGTGCACGCCTGTGACCAACGAGTCACGTCGAAGCGGGTTGCGAATACCGTCGTTATTGGCCCTCAGACTAGGCTAAAAACAGTTCTCGAGGAAAGGCAAGCCCTCAAGTAATGCTCGCATTAGACATTCTCAGATGGCCAGGTGTCAATCAGGCGTTCTTGTTTTCTTTCGTCCTCACCACGGCGATGAGTCTGGTCGTGATACCGGTCGGCAAGCGTCGTAAGTTCGACAGAAAAGCGACTTGGGGTGAGGCGATGATCGCGGCCGCCTACATTTTTTTGGTTCTGTTCCTCGCGTTCGGGGTTGTTCCGCATCAATTCATCGACCATGCAGACAAAGAACTTGGCTGGCGAAAAGACAAACTCGTCTACGGGCCTTTCGACATCCTCAAATCTGACACCGTTGGTGGAAGCTTCCCGATAA
>Ga0194121_10001207_pt1 | contig 44713 bp, 44 predicted proteins | sample TA2MahCa50mmetaG_FD_148609 | JGI IMG/M metagenome (GOLD analysis project Ga0194121, IMG submission 148609) | Freshwater microbial communities from Lake Tanganyika, Tanzania - TA2015020 Mahale Deep Cast 50m | ecosystem: Environmental > Aquatic > Freshwater > Lake | place: Tanzania: Lake...
GCAGCACATTCATCGTGGTCGTCTTTCCGGCGCCGTTAGGACCGAGAAAGCCGAAGACTTCACCGGCGCCAACGGCCAGACTCAGGTTGTTGATGGCCATTCGCCGTTCGCCCCGGCTTGAGGCGTTGCGGTACTCGACCGAGAGACGCTCGATTCGGATGATGGGCGGACCCTGCTGGCTCCCCGTTTGAAAATCAGCCGTTTCTTTCCTGATCAATCGTTTCATCGTGGATGTGCAAGTCCCACTCGTTATTCTCGAAGGCGATGCCGATATCGACATGGCCGAAACCAATGGGAGTTTGCGCGCCAAGAGCGCTTGAGCTAGCGATTCCAATCGCCAGGCCAATTATTGCAATGTGGTGGTTGATTACTTTCATTTTCTGTTCTTTTTGTTTATTTTCGATTTGCGGATGTCATGCGTGGTGGTGCTGAGCGGCTTGCCCATCAGGGGCCGAATCCGATTTAGCATTCGGAAGAGTTGAAGCCGCACCCACCTGAGCTCTCAGGTGACCGCCAGATCAGACTGGCGGCATCCAGGGTGCGAAAGTGCCTGAAGGTAGATGAGGATGACGTTGGACTTGCGCCGAACAGAATACCGCAACTCGAATCTTCAGGCGACCGTAGTCGGTGGACCGCAGGAGAAAGGAAGGAGGCCCGGACTCGGCGGCCGGACCGGAACAACCGGTGTGCGGTTGAGAAACAGAATAGCAGGAGCAGGAACTTCGACACTCACGGGTACTGTCGATGCATTCGCATGCCCGTTCGCAAACATCGTAATGCCGCAGTCTTCGTCGCCAGAAGCGGGGTGATGATCCGTTTCAGACGGTGCGTAATCGGTGTGGTGGCCGCAAATCTTACAGATCGATTCCGCGAGGTGATGAACACGGTGATGCGCTTGATGATCCGAGGACAGCCAGCTCAGTGCGATCAGCAAACACAACTGCCCGACACAGCCGATAGGGACTAACGGTTTGCTTCGCCAAATATTGTCGAGCTGCACATTCACAACTTATTCTGAGTCGAAACAATCCGCAACTCAAAGCCAGAGCACAAGCCAAAACTCCAAAACTCACCAAAACTCCCAAAACTCAAAATTCTCAAAATTCTCCAAAGCGTAAATTCCCTTTTGCATCCGGCGTAACTGCTATTATCTTCCCCGCCATTGCGGTTGAATTCCCGTTAGGACAAAGTTCGCAATCGAGATTAAGATTAGGAATCAGGATTGAGATCGTGCGTATGAAAATGGAATTGATTTAAGTTCATGGACCCGGCCCACATTCGCAATTTTAGCATCATCGCCCATATCGACCATGGGAAGACCACCCTCTCAGATCGTCTGTTGCATCGCACCGGCACGATCACAGCTCGCGAGATGCAAGACCAGTTGCTCGATTCCATGGATTTGGAACGTGAGCGCGGCATTACCATCAAAGCGCATCCGGTCACGATGTTGTATAAGGCGAACAATGGCGAATCCTACGAACTTAACCTGATCGACACTCCGGGACATGTGGACTTTTCCTACGAAGTGTCACGGAGTCTGAGCGCTTGCGAGGGCGCGTTGTTAATCATCGATGCCGCCCAAGGAGTCGAAGCCCAGACCGTCGCCAACGTTCACTTGGCGATGAAACAGAATCTCGAGATTATTCCTGTCATCAATAAGATCGATCTGCCGCATGCAAACGTCGCGCTGACCAAAACGCAGCTCGAAGATATTTTGGCGATCCCTGGCGACTCCGCGATTTTGGCCAGCGCCAAGGAAGGGATCGGGATCGACGAAATCCTTGAAGCCATCGTTCAACGCATTCCTCCGCCGGTGCCCACGGGAGAAAAGTCGCTGCAAGCGCTCGTTTTCGACTCGTACTTCGACACGTATAAAGGCGTCGTGACGCACGTCCGCGTTTTTAACGGCGAATTGAAAGCGGGAATCCAGGTGAAATTGCTTCATTCTGGGAAGAACGTCGAAATCAAGGAAGTCGGCAGCTTCAATCCCAAACCGTACGAACGCGAAAAGCTCGAAGTAGGCGAGACCGGCTACATCACCGCCAACATCAAAAGTCCGAAGGATGTGAAAATGGGCGACACCTTGACGGATGCGCGACACGCTTCGCCGGCGTTGCCTGGATTTCAGGAAATTCATCCGATGGTCTTCAGCGGGATTTATCCGATTAACACATCGGATTACGAGCACCTCAAAGCGAACCTAGCGAAGTTGCAGTTGAATGATTCCGCTTTCGTGTATCAACCCGAGAGCTCGGTGGCGCTCGGGTTCGGATTTCGCTGCGGCTTTCTCGGGCTGCTGCACTTGGAAATCGTCCAGGAGCGTCTCCGGCGCGAATATGGGATGGACATTATCGCGACGTACCCGAGCGTTATTTACAATGTGACGCTGACCAGTGGTGAACTTAAGGAAGTGGACAACCCCGCGTTTCTGCCTGAACCGAATTATATCGAGAAGATTGCCGAGCCGATGGTGAAAACGTTTGTGATTTGTCCAAACGAATACATCGGCGACATGATGGCGTTGATAGCGGAAAAGCGCGGCGCAGTCGATCACACTGAAACGCTCGACTCGCGGCGTGTCATGCTCACCAGCCGGATGCCGCTCAATGAAATCCTCATCGATTTTCACGATCGGATCAAAAGCATCACGCGCGGTTTCGGCTCGATGGACTACGAGTACGACGGTTACGCCGAGTCCGACATGGTCAAGCTTGACATGCTTGTGAACAGCGAAGCTGTCGATGCTTTTTCGTGCATCGTGCACCGGGACAAAGCGGAAACACGCGGGCGCGCCTTGGCGGCGAAACTGAAGGAAGTGATACCGCGGCAGCAATACGCCGTAGCCATTCAAGCGGCCATCGGCGGAAAGGTCATCGCGCGCGAAACGGTTAGCGCGCTGCGCAAGGACGTCACCGCTAAATGCTACGGCGGCGATATCACGCGAAAACGAAAGCTTTTGGAAAAACAGAAAGAGGGCAAGAAACGGATGAAATCATTCGGGTCAGTCCAAATTCCACAAGAAGCCTTTATCGAGGTGCTCAAGGCTTAAGCGCAAGCACGCAGTTAAAGCTGCCCCTCTCTCCATCCAACGAGGCCAATGGGGAGAGACCTCTCCGAAACAAAACTTCGCGCATTGAACCGATGAACCTGATTGGAGTATGCGAGACGGCGCCAGCATCTTGGAGTGCGGTGACGGAGTCTGCGCAGTCACCGCTTTGGGGTCCGCACTTCCAAGAGCGCTCGGCCGCTCGGAGACGCGTCCTAGACTGTCTCGCGCCAAAGCCGCGATTGCGCAGACTCCATCGCCGCACTCCAAGACCTGTCGGCGTTCGGATGCTGCGGTCCATGGGGAGGGAATGTTTTTGGCGATCAATGATTGGTTCACTTTTTGATGCCGGCAAGTGCGACACGACACCCTTTTCCCTCGCCCTATCGGATGGGGAGAGATGTCTCCGAAACACATTTTCGCGCATTGCATCCATGAACCGTTTGGCAGGACAGCGCGTCCCCGCCTCTCCTGCTCTTGGTGTACGCAAATGCTGGACATGCGGGACGCCTATCCTGCCGCGCAGGTTCATGGCGAGGGTTAGGGAGAGGGGCTCAGCGCCGCCATGATTCTCCGTTGGTTTTCTTCACGCACGGTGCGTCGCGCGTTAGATTTGTGCCGTCGATTGCGGAAATTGTTGAGTGCCCAACGGGACCTCTTGAGCGCTCAGGCGATCGCGTCCGTTGAATCAGCGATTGAGGAATTGCAACACGCGATTCGGCCGCGTGAAAGCAACGAAGCTATAGCAGCGCGCATGGCGCATTTGGAGTCGTCCGCCAATAGATGGTTGAAGACCTATCCAAATCCAGGCATGCGTGAAAACCTGGATGTCGTGCTGGTTGCTCTGGTCGTTGCGATGGGGATTCGGACGTTCTTTCTCCAGCCCATGGCCATTCCTACCGGTTCGATGCAGCCAACGCTCCATGGCATCACCGTGCGGAACTCAAACGATGATCCAAACGCTCGGATTCCCACAGGCGCGCGTCGAATAATGGATTCGTTCATCCGTGGAATTAGGTATTACCACATTACGGCAAAAGCCGACGGCCAACTCGAAGAAATCGAACCGGTCACGCGAATCTTCAAATTCATCAAGAAGCAACGCTTCAAACTCGGAGGCGAATGGCATGAGATTTGGCTTCCTCCAAGCACATTGCCCGCGCGCGAGGGAGTTCCGCCCGAGCAGCTATTATTCGCCCACGCTGGGATTCATCCTGGCCATGTTTATCGCAAAGGCGACGCCGTCATAAAGATGAAGGTCACGAGCGGTGACCGCTTGTTTGCCGATCGATTCACCTGCAACTTCCGGCGGCCCGCGCGCGGTGAAATAATTATTTTTTCGACGCAAGGAATTCTCGCCTTGCAACAAGGCACGCATTACATCAAGCGCTTGATCGGCTTGGGCGGCGAGACTGTCGAAATCGGCGCCGACCGTCATGTTGTTGTCAACGGCCAGAGACTCGATGCCTCAACGCCGCGCTTTGAAAACATTTATTCGTTTGAGGGGCCGCCACGCGAGAGTGAGTTTTCGGGACATGTCCCGATCGCCAGTGATCGTTCAACGGGCGTGGTTGTGCGCGAATCTACAGTTTACACGGCGCCGCCGAAGGATTATTTCGTCATGGGCGACAACACAATGAATAGCTACGACTCCAGGTATTGGGGAAGTTTTCCCCGGGAAAAGGTCATCGGCAAATGCGCCTTTGTCTTCTGGCCGATTTCTGCGCGTTTCGGTTGGGGAGTCCGGTGAGGCCAATAATTCCAATCTCCAAACTCGAAACTCGAAATCCGAAACAAATTCAAATGTCCGAAGGCAAAACTCAAAACACGGCGCCGCCAAGAGCGGAGCAAGGCCAGTCTCGGACGTTGGCCGGAATCTTATGAAGGCGGGTTTTCGAGTTTCGAATTTCGGATTGGGGATTAGGATTTGTTTCGGATTTCGGATTTCGGATTTCGAGTTTTCGACTAGCTGGCCCAACAGTACATCTCGACAGCTGGATCGATAGTAAGTTTATGCTCATCCTAAAATGGTTTCTCTCCCGCACGGTCCGTAAAGCCGTGGACCTGCGCCGGCATGTGCGAAAGCTTGTCAATGAGCAGCGCGACTTGCTTGGCAACGAAGCCATCGCCTCGATCACGCAATCTTGCGAGGAACTCACCAAAACGCTCGCGACAACCGCGGATAAAGAGGCCATCAAAGCGCAAATGGACCAATTGGTGACGGTCGCGGACAAATGCCTCAAGCCGTATCCCCATGGAGCCGCGCGAGAAAATATTAAGGAACTTTTCGTCGCGGCCACGGTGATCTTCGGCTTTACCACTTTCTTTTTCCAACTGACGAAAATCCCCACCGGGTCCATGCAGCCGACGCTTTATGGGATTACCGATCAAAACCTCAAGAAGGAACCCGTGGTTCAGATTCCTGGAGCGTTAAAGCGTTTTGCGTTGTTTTGGACGAAAGGCGTTTCGTACTGCCATGTAACGGCGCGGTCTGATGGAATGCTCGAAGAGGTGCGGCCGCCAAGGCTCGTTTTTCCGTTCGTGAAAATTCAGAAACTGCGTGTTGGAAATGAGTGGTACACGGTTTGGCTTCCGCCGGATCGTTTGGAAGAACGCGCCCGCATTAAAGCGCGCAATGGATTCCAAAGCGGCGACACATTCCGCAAAGGAGACGACATCATTCGATTGAAGGTCGTCAGCGGCGATCATCTGCTCGTGGACCGCTTTACTTACAACTTTCGACGGCCCGAAAGAGGCGAGATTATTGTGTTCAAAACAAAGGGAATTTCTGCGCTGGCGCAGGATCAATTATACATTAAGCGGCTCGTCGCGTTGCCCGGTGAGAAAGTCCGCATCGGAAATGACCAGCACCTGATTATTAACGAACAGCGCCTCGACGCTGCCACACCGCGTTTTGAAAATGTTTACACATTTTCATCGGCCCCGTGTGACGGTTGTTATTTTGGCCAGGTGAATCAGTCCGTCGCAAACCGGATCAGCGGCGCCTATTTGGCTCCTCTCTTCCAGGACGAAACGCAGTCTCAGATGGTGGAGCCGCGTCATTATCTGGCGATGGGTGATAACACGCTGAACAGTTTCGATTCGCGCGCTTGGGGCGGTTTGCCGCAGAAAAATGTGATTGGCAAATGCTGGTTCATTTACTGGCCGTTCACCGAACGATTCGGTTGGGGGACACGTTAACCGTCTTTTGCGCGAAGTTTTTTTGCGCGCATCGCGCCCATGAACGCGGTAGGACAGCGCGGTCCCGCCTGTCCTGTCGTGCTCGCAGTGTGGGCAAATGCTACACAGGCGGGACGCCTATCCTGCGACGCCGGTTCATTGGGCGGAATTGCTGCAATTGCTGCGCGCTTTGACCGAAATCCACGCGTAAGAGAATCGATTCCAAAGTAGAAGACCGCGAATGAACGTGAAGAGACGCGAATCCCGAGAGGGTCAAGCTCGCACCGCCGTTTGCCACACCTTGTCGATAACGCCTCTCGAAAACGCCAATCGACTCGAAGCCCATTTGTATTCGCGTTCATTCGCGTCTATTCGCGGTTTAATTTTCTTATCCGTGGTTCAGGGTTTAATTTCGGGGCTTGACGAAAAAATCCAAAGCTGTCCAAATGCTCGAGCCTCCAAAAAAGTCCCGGGCAAGTTGACAGACTAGGAATTTGTCCTATGGTTTGCGGGTAAAATTTGGCCTTATTTTGGACTTCCAGCAAAGCAGGTAGAAATTTTGCCTAGCATAAGTTGAGCCGCGTCTCTTTTTTGGGGTCCATTTGGAAACCCATTCAATGATGGCGAGCACGACATTGTCTGACGCGTGAATTATCTGGATTTGTGCCCAAGCTGAGACAATTAGAAGAACACGAAAAGCTATGTGAATTGGTGAATAAGATGTGAATAACTTTTTTTCTCCTACTTTTTTTCTTGCATGAAAAATGAAAAATCTCTATTCCTACGCGCAATGCACAAAAAACATGTCCAAGCTCCGACAGATATGCGAATGAATAGTCACCCCCAAAAAATCATGAATAGAACCTTTAAACACCCTTCAGGGACACGCCATGGCGCTAGTGGGCTATGGGGTTTGTTTGTTGCACTATTGTGTACACTCGGGATGGCGTTGCCCGCAGGAGCGCAGACCTCCGCAAACTATGCGGTAGTATCCCAGTCGCTAGCGAGCGAGAGCTGTCCCAATCAGGCAATTGACCCTGGCGAAACTCTGACATACGTATTCGTATTCAAGAAAACCACAGACGGCACGCACCAAGAAGTTCAGGCCGACTTGCTTGCCAGTGGGAATGTCGATTTTCAGATTAGTAAGACATCCCCTAGCAGTAATGTTTCAAAGGATGGGCAATATACGGCAACGATTACGTTTAGGGCTAAGGGAGCGTGCGCCGATCCGGCTGGCCTTGTGGCCACCCTTCGAGTTTCAAGAGCGGATGGAAGCTCGCGGACATCGGAAGACTTGGTCTTCGGCGCACTCCCACTCGGTGAGACTGTCACCACGACCTACACCTTCTCTAATACGAATCCCATCACGATTCGCGACAACAACACGGCCACGCCGTATCCGTCCACTATATCCGCCTCAGGCATTCCAAATGTGTCTGGCAACGGTGGGGACCGAGTGAAACGAATCGAGGTTACGCTTAATAATGTAACCCATGCTTTTAGCCGAGATATCAATGCTCTGTTGGTTGGTCCGACTGGAAAAAAAGTGGTTTTGATGCGGGAAGCGGGCGGTGCTACTCTTGCTACGGCACTAATTAGCGATGCAAACCTTACCTTTGCCGAAGCGGGTTCCGCAATGCTGCCTGCAAACGGGAAGATAACTTCCGGGACCTACAAGCCGAGCGATTACGCAACCGGCGACTTCCCCTCCGGTGCGCCCGCTGGACCCTATAATACGCAAAATCTCAACACCGCTTTCGCGGATGTGGACGGGAATGGGACCTGGCAGCTATTTGTCTCCGACGATCAGGCGGGCGATGCCGGTCAGATCGCCGGTGGCTGGACGCTGAAGCTAATTACCACCAAGGTCGTTTGCTGCGGAGTTGGCCAGACGGATCCGGTGATTACTCAGGGTACCGCCGCAAATACTAAGAAGCCCGGAATTGGTGGCGTCACCATTAATGAGGACGTCGAAAACACGGTCGTTCCATTCTCCGTTGATGATCTGGAAACTGCCGTCGGCAGTCTTACGGTGACTGCAACGTCTGGTAACACCGACCTCGTGCTGAGTTCCGAACTCGCCATCGAAGGTGGTGCCTCTGGCGAAAACAAATCGCTGAAGATAAAGAAGCTCGTCGCCAACAAATTCGGAACAGCCCCAATTACCGTTAACGTCACAGATGGAAGCGGGCGTTCGAAAAGCGCAACATTTACTCTTACGGTGAACTCGGTAAACGATGCTCCTACATTCCCTACGACCGTGGGGGGAGGTCGAAATCAGTCGCTGAATCGCGGCGCCAGGACGCCGGCGCTTGCCTTCACCGTCGGCGACGTGGAGGACGATCCAGCAAACCTAGTCGTAACGGCCACTGCGGTAAACTCGGGTATCAGCCCGACAACGGACGATCCGGTCGTGCCGAACTCGAACATATTCCTTAGCGGCACAGGCGCCAATCGAACAGTAACTGTTATTCCTAGGATCGAGGGAGCGAGCGCACCTGCGGCCCAGGCGACCATTACGCTTAAAGTTCGCGATTCAAACGGATCGGAAGCCACAGCGGCGTTCATAGTAAAATTCGAAGCTGAAGCGCCAAATCCGGCCAATCCCTCCGGGGAACCCACTATTTCGCCCATCAATGATGTAACCACAAACGAGGATACCGCGAGCACGGCAGCGTTTACCATTCGTCCGGGAAGCGGCTCCTCTACGTCGGCTGACAACTTAACGGTGACTCGGTCGGTAACTGCATTGAGCGGCGACACCGATTTGCTTCCAGTAGCGAACATTGCCCTTGGCGGTTCGGGCACCGAGAGGACAGTCACCATGACACCGGCTGCAAATAAAACAGGCTCGGTCACGGTCTTGATTACTGTGACAGACGGCACCAAGGCAAATGCCAGTGCCAATGCGCGATCGGCGCAGTTTACACTCAATGTCTCAGCGGTGAATGACCAACCGACTATTACGGCAATCTCAAATCAAACCATTAATGAAGATACGCAGACTGGCGATATAGCGTTTACGATTGGCGACATCGAGACTTCTAATCTGTCCGACTTTGTCGCAAACGCCGGAAGCGGCAAGCGCGTTACGGTCTCATCTTCCAATACCACATTGGTCCCGAACGCCGTCCAAACCTCAGGTGATCTGCCGTCCACCGGCGGAATTAAGATCGGGGGAACCGGCGCTAATCGGACCGTGACACTGCGGCCAGCGGCAGATCAGTTTGGACGGGCAACAATTACAGTGACCATTAATGATAACTCAGGCGGTGATACCGCGACCGCTACAAGTTCATTTATTTTGACAGTTGAAGCGGTGAATGATGCTCCAACTCTGGTTGCTGTGAAAAGGCTGACGCCTACGGTCGCTGCGGACCAGTCCAGTCTTCCCGGAAATTCGACGGACGAACCAGTCTTGGTGACAATCGACGAAAATGATCCGGCCCGGGTAGATGTTGAAGAACAAATCCAAGTTATCGGCATAAGCGCTGGACCAACGACCGCCGGCGCTAGCGAATCTGACCAAACGGTCACGATCACGGCGACGCACAACAACTCGGACCTGATTACGAGCCTGAGCGTCGATCCCGCCTCCCTCACAAATCCAAACACAACAGCCACTATCAAGTACAAAGTCGGAAAGAATAAATTTGGTGAGGCTGTGATTACTCTGACCGCAACGGACAATGGATCTGGCGGTGTCAACAGTACGGTGAGAAAGTTTAAGCTCCGCGTAACCGAAATAAATGATCAGCCAACGCTGGCCGCAATAGCGAATCAGACCGTCCCGGCCGGGCAAGGTATTTCAGTGCCGATCACATTAACCGACGTGGAGACAACAGCAGCAAGAATGATCTCCGTGACGAAGACATCCAGCAACACCGCCGTTGCGGAGGATAGTAACGTCATTCTCGACGTGATAAACTCGAGAGTAACCATCGTCACCAAATCAAACGCTGCCTTGAACGCCACAAGCACTATCAGTCTCAAATTCAGAGATAGGGGTTCCAAGGATGATGCAACAACTGGAGGCCTTGAAACAGCCACGCAGACGTTCGTCGTAACGATTACAGCGGCCACACCGGAGAACAATGCTCCAACGGCAACGATCAACCCATCAAGCCGGACAATTCTCGAGGACGGATTAGCAACGGCAGACATTACGGTTGCCGATGCTCAAGACGCAAGTGCTGTAACTCTCAGCGGAACTTCAAGTGATACGTCAATCGTTCCAAATGGAAACATATTGTTTGGCGGCACGGGCGGCAGCAGGACGATGGCGGTTGTTCCGCTCCCGGATAAATCAGGTTCGGTGACGATTACAGTGGTTGCCACCGACGGCGGAATTACCGTTGGCGGAAATGCTGGACAGAATAAACTCTCGTCCGCACCTCAGACGTTTACACTCTCGATCTCGCCGGTCGAAGATACACCGACGATCAGTTTGGTCGACGCTGGGCCAGTGACCGTTGACGAGGATACCAACCCCGTCAAGATTGGGGACAATTTGGTTCGTATCAATGTAAGTGACGCGGAGACATCGGCTGACGCTCTTGTGGTTACGGCGGCTTCATCAAACACAACCATTGTTCCGAATGCGAACATTACGATCTCCACAACGGGAGGCCAGCGCACTGCAACCATTGTCCCCGTGGCCAATCTAAGCGGCGAGACAAAGATCACATTCACCGTAAAGGATTCCGCGAACACAACCGTAAATGCGCCTGAATTTATCGTTTTGGTGCGCTCGATAAATGACCCACCGGGACTTGCGGATATAAGCAACAGCACGATCGATGAGGATGCAGGAACGACGACGCCTATCACCGTGCAACTGACAGGATTGACAGCTGGCGGCGGTGAAACAGGTCAGACGCTTACGATCACTGCAAGTGCCACACCCGCCACGCTCATTGTGCCAGCATCCATCACGGTCACGCCCAATTCAATCAATGTAACCGATGCTAGCACAAGCTCATCGGCTAGCGTAAGCTTCAAGACCTTTCCCGATCAATTCGGCACTGCTGAATTCACAATCAACGTTACTGATAACGGCACAAGTGAGAGTGGAAATCGTGGTGCCATCACGTCGGCTGCGCAGGCGAAAACGACGACAAAGAAGTTTCAGGTTGTGATTAATCCGGTTAACGATGCCCCGACGATTAACCCAATTGCAAACCTGACCATTAACCAAGACAGTGTTAGCGCGCCCATCCCAGTCACCGTCCTCGATAAGGAAAATGAATCGCGTGCGGATCAACTGGTGGTTAGCTTCTCTTCATCCAACACGGCTCTCGTTCCCAACACCACCGAGAACCTTCAGCCTACAGGCAGCGGCAATAATCGCGGTGTGATTATTAAGCCGCTAGCGGGTGCCGCAGGAGAAGCAGATATCACCGTCAAAGTCACTGACACCGGCATCAGCTCCGGCGCGGGAGTCCTAAGCGGGAGCCTTACCTTTAAGGTAACGGTAATTGCCGGCCAGAAGCCGACGATCACCTCCATTGCGGCTCAAACCATCAAAGTGAATGAAGACACCCCCGTGATTTCAGTGACAGTGAATGATGCGCAAACTCCCGCCGCGAACCTGACCGTTACTGCCGCCTCGGATAATACGAATTTGGTACCAACTGGAAACATTCAATTCGGTGGAGGCGGTTCCACAAGGCAATTCATCATTCGACCCGCTGCCAACCAGTCGGGGACAGCCAATATCACGATTACGGTGCGCGACGCTGACGGTAACGTTGCTGAGTCGAAGTTTAAACTCACAGTGCTCGGACAGGCACCTACGATCAGCGCGATTGCCGATCAGACCGTGAAAAAGAATGGTACCACCGGAGCGATTGCGTTTAGCGTTAATGATGCTGAAACCTTCCCGGGCTTTTTGACCGTGGCAGCCAGCTCGTCGAACCAAGCATTTGTGCCAAACTCAAAGGTGGTGCTCGGTGGCAGTGGCCCGAATCGTACTGTCACTGTGGCCCCAGCGGCCGACCAGGAAGAGGGTACGACCACTATTACGCTGTCTGTTACAGATGGTGAAGGACAGACCGTTACGCGCACATTCGTCGTAGCGACACCTGCGCCTACCAATAATGCTCCGACAATCTCCTCGATTCCTAACCAAACCGCGCAGAAAGACCAGCCAAGTTCGCTAATTCCGTTCACAATCTCCGATACTGAGACTGCTGTAGGGTCGCTGATAGTGACGGCCTCGTCGTCAAGCCAAGAAGTTCTGCCAAACGGTAACATCTTCCTGGGTGGAAGTGGCGGCAGCCGTACGGCCTTGATTTCAGCCGGTAAGGAGGGAACATCTACAATTACCATCACCGTCACTGATACAGGTCCAGGCGCTGCTAAGTCGGCTAGCACCTCGTTCCTGCTTACTGTTTCGGCGAACGTGGCTCCAACTATCTCGGCGATTGGCGCGCAAAGCACCGATAAGAACAAAGCAACGGCAGCTGTCTCGTTCACCGTTGGTGATACAGAGACTGCAGCTGGGTCGCTCACGGTGGCTGGCGCCTCGAGCAATGAAACCCTAGCGCCAAATGCGAACATCTCGGTCAGCGGTAGTGGCGCGACGCGCAGCGTAGTCGTAACCCCTGCCAATAATCAAGTTGGGACGGCTTCGATTACACTGACAGTCACCGATGGCGGTGGCTTAAAGGCAAGCACGAGCTTCACGCTCACGGTGAAGGAAACGGCCGCTGCGAAGGGCGACTTCGATGGCGACGGTGCGGCGGATGTTGTCTTTCAAGACGACTCCGGATTCGTTGCGGCCTGGCTGATGAATGGAGCGAATCTCAAGCAGGCGAGCTTCCTCGTCCCGAGCAACATTGGCGATACGAATTATCGCATCGCTGCAACAGGTGACTTCAATCGTGATGGCCAGGAAGACATACTCTTCCAACACACAGATGGTACGCTAGCCGTCTGGTTTATGACTGGCACGCTGCAGACAAGTGCCGAACTGATCACGCCAAGCAAACCGGGCGATCCCAACTGGCGCGCCGTCGCATCAGGAGACATTAACGGTGATGGCAGCGCTGACATTGTCCTGCAACATAACAATGGCACCTTAGGAGTCTGGTTCCTTAACGGCACCACACTAACCTCGGGCGCGCTTCTGACACCTAGCAGCCTCGGTGATGCAGGTTGGAAAATTGTCGGACTCGGCGACTTTAACTCCGACGGCAAACTGGACCTTGCATTGCAGTACACCAATGGCACACTCGGTGTCTGGTACTTGAATGGTACGACATTGACGTCAGCGACGCTAATGACGCCTTCGAGCACCGGCGACGCCAACTGGCGCGTCGTAGGTGTTGCTGATCGGAATGGCGACGGCAAGCCGGACCTGCTTGTGCAGCACTCCAATTACACAATTGGTGTGTGGTACATGAACGGAGTGACGTTGAGCTCAGCGGCGCTGATCAATCCGTCCAACTCCGGCGCCACATGGAGAATTGTATCTCCTAAGTAACCGCACTTTAGCTTAATCACAGCCACCCTGAGCAAAAGCTCAGGGTGGCTTTTTGCCTTCCGGAAAAGCACGCCTTAGCATCTGGGGGCCTGTGAAACGGGTACGATTAGAAATTCGAGCGCGAAGGAATCTGTTGAATGGCTTTTGAATCAGTTTGAAGCCTCGCATGTTTCTGAAGGAGAGTGGCGGCATAAGCCTCAGGAGTGGGCTAATGAGATGGAAAACGAAATCACCTCCGAAATACTCTTGCGCCTGCACCGGGATGGAGGCATTCAAACATAGCTCTGCCCGGATCAGCACATAATTCTAAATGCATTTGGAGGGATACTCAGCAACCGCTGCACGATCGTTTTTATGACACTCATGGATCCATTGAGTGCCAGGAACTCATTGCTTTTACAGGAGCGCTTTAATTGGAAAGACTTCGAAGGTCAACTTAGTGCCTATTGTCAGCCGGAGCACCTCTGGATATGTCGGATTATCTCATCCCTTCGATGACAGGAGGTCTCCGGTCGGGTGCTGATCGCGAGCTTCAGGAAGGAGGCCGTCTCCAGCAAGCAACATATCCAGAAAGCGAGAGAATTTGCAAAATTGCTTGATTGGACATGTGTGCAGGCGTGATTCGATCAGCATTTTTGATTCTTGCAACTTGCTGTTCCGATAAGCCATAAAGAATTTGTGAGCAAGAGGCGGCGAAAGAGCATGGCGCAACGCGTAGGCGCCTCCGAGAGCGTTCCCCCAGATGACTTGCGCGCCCTCCGTTCGACCGGGGTTGGTCAGGACGGGTTACCGATTCGATTTGCGTTCCGATTCTGTGTGCCAGCGAAGTCCACGATTAAGCAGATAGCATTCATATTGGGGCTGAGCTGCGCGCTAGGGATATCATTCAACCGACTAAACCCGTTGGGAATTAAATCGCCTGCTGGTGGTGGCGCAGAGACTGGAGGCAACGATGGCGGCGCCGCCCCGCGCAAAGGCGAAACGAGTTCCGAACGTCATTCTTTTCAGAATTTATCCGCAGCTTCGGCGGCATCGTCAGCATTCGCTGGGCAAATCGGCAACGCTGGCCAATCAACGGCGCATTTCTCTGTCCCCATTGTGAATTGGAAGGAGGTCAAGCTGCTTCTGCACAACACGCAAGTCGTGCTGGTCGATGCGCAGTCGAAACACACGTTTGACTCAAACCACCTTCGCGGCGCTGTCTCGTTGCCGGCCAGTTCAAGTGAGCAACAGTTGCAGACCTTTGCGGCAACCTATGGATTCAGGACGCCGCTCGTCCTTTACGATGGATCGTCCAATTTCAATGCGCTAACAAGCCTTACGGAACAGCTGGTCTCCAGAGGATTTCGCTCGGTTAGAGTGATGACCAACCCGCTGGCCTCGTTAGTCGATCCGCCTCCTGTAGCCGCACAGCATCGGCCACCAATTCCTGAATCATCCGTCCCTCAAGTTTCGTCTGTGTTGCCGCAACCTATTTCTTGGACTAACGCTAAACCTCTCATCGCCAGTGGCAGGGCTCTTCTGGTCGATGCCCGACCCAAGCCAAGCTACGACGCGGGTCACATTCCAGGTGCGGTCTCCCTGCCAATTGAGAGCAATGAGGAAGCATATGCAGCCTTCACGCGGACCCATGGGACGAACGCATCACTGGTGATCTACTGCTCCGGCCAGAGCTGCTCGCGATCGAAAGCGTTGGCTGATCGATTGATCCAACAGTATGGTTACCGCTCCGTGCAATACATGTCTGGCGGCTATGTGGAGTGGCAACAATCCGAGTTAGCAACACCGAAACCGGGGATTTAGCGTGGCTCTTTCAGTGATCGATAATGGGAAGACCGTTGTGCGTGTCGTGCTCGGCTCACTTCTGTTGTGGGCCGCCGTCTCCAAGACTGCCAATCCCACAGAATTCCTGGCGGCGATTTATGCCTACCAGTTGCCTTTGCCGCGCACCCTGCTTCAACTCGTGGCGATGATATTGCCATGGACCGAATTGATTTGCGGATTTCTACTTCTGATGGAGAAGTGGACCGAGTCCGCATTGGTCTGCATATGCGCGTTGATGCTGGTGTTCCTCATTGCGACCGGTCAAGCTTGGGTGCGGGGTCTTACTATCTCCTGCGGCTGCTTTGACTTGCGCATCTTTGGAGTGCAACAGAGTGAATCTGCTCTAATCAAGTTCGTCGAGTCAGTTGGGTTTGCATTCTTTCGAAACTTGGTCCTGACTGCTATGGCTTTTTTCCTCCTCAACCGAGCGTCGCGCGCAACTTGATCGACCAGCCCCTCGAGGTTCGACTTCTTCCCGATTTGTTCGAGGTCGCAATTTTCGCGCGATTCGCTCTTCTATTCGTGTCTGGCTTGCTGGTCTGGCAGATGAGAGAGCAACAATTCGTTGCTCAAAGGCTGGCGGGCGGCGACAAAGACAGCGCGGCTGAATCCAGGATGCTTCCCTCGTGAACTCCAATCCAAAGGGAATTCCTCGTGGTTGGGTTGAGTCTGGGGGACGTAAACGTGAGCAAAATGGTCTTTCAAGCTTCTCCAGACCCAATTCCTGGTCGGACGGCAACCGCTTCCCAAAATCGATTGTGACAGATCGCCCTTGTTCTCTGGGACCGGGTTGATGAGTGGTTCGTCGCCGAAAGACACGCAGGTTTCAAGAAATAGCAACCGGCTGCAATGATCGCTCAAGAATTTCAGCGCATTCCCAGGATCCTTAAGATGGTACAACAAACCATAGCTATGAACGACGTCGAACGGCGCGTGAGTCAACGGGACCGGGTTATCCATATCCAAAAGCGAGACCTCCACTTGTGGGTAACGCTGACGCAGGTAGGCCAAGTTTTCTGGCCGGACTTCCGTCACCGTGACGGAGCAATCTCGATCCAGGTAATAATGGGTGTGATCTCCAATGCCAGCGCCGACTTCGAGAACCGACGCCCCTCGAACATCGATTCGAAGGCTAGCCAAATGCTCCAATCGTCGCGCGGTGTGCCGAAGGTAGCTCCATGAGTGAAATACGGCCTCTGCTCGGGCGTCCGAGCTGACAGCCGCTAATCGACGACCAAGGCGATTGAGCAGATTAACTGAGCTCATATCCACTCAAAAGCCGTGGGCTTACGATGGAGAACTCCGCAGCTCAGCTGTTTTACGCAAGTTTTGTCGCAAACATCTATCATTCACTGTGCCAGCGCGGTGAAATCAGCCAGTAATTCCGCGCGTCCGGTTAAAGAAGTAACCGTCACCAAACGCTCGGCGCAAGAAAAAAGGCCCTTTAAGTAGTTTCGCGTTCCGCCGATGCATTCGGCTACACGACCTGCCTTTCCCCAATGGGCTATTTCCCAATTGCCTTCTTGATGGCGTTCACCGTGAGCTCGGCGCGGTAATCGATGATGCGCTTGCCCATCTCAATCGTTTTCTCGGCCGGTGCGAGAGCAACGCCGTTGATCGAGAATTTGCCCTTTGCGATCCGTTGCTTCATGCGCGCTGTCGTTGGATCGACCGCCATCAGCATGGCCGTCATTCCGAAGTCGTCATGATGCCCTTCGTCGGCCTGGCGAATGCCTTGCGCTTCGAGCCACTTCGTCACCGCGGTGAAATCGTAATACTCGGGGATGAAATGGATTGAGGTCTTGCCGCCGCGCCATTTGGCGGAAAGCTCCGCGGCGACTTCCTTCATTCCGGCCTGATTGCCGCCGCTGTCGCCGACGAAAATGATATGCTCGAATCCGTGCGTGCGAAGGCTGGCCGCAATATCCGTCAGCAAACGTTTGAACGTGTCCTGGCTGACGCTAATCGTGCTGGGATAACGCATATGTTCCGTTGGCGGATCAATGTTGCCTTCGGGCACAAACGCGACGATAGGCGCGACCAAGGCATTGCCTAACTTCCGAGCAATGGCCTCGGTTGTGGCGCGAAGGACATAGTTGTGTTTGCCGGCTGCCAGATATGGACCGTTCATCTCGACTCCACCCGTAGCGACAATCACGGTCTTTTTGCCCGAACGCATGGCATCGCGAACTTCGATCCAGGTCAATTCTTCGATGAAGACAGAATCCAGCGCGTCTATGGGCCGCGGCATGTTCGGATCCGGTGAAACCGCCGAAGGTGCGGAGGCCAAGGTTGGCGCGGCCGGTTTTGGGGTTTCCTTTTGTTGGGCTTGACAAAAGGTGATCAGAAGAATAGCTGGTGCCATGAGCAGAGCGAAATGTTTCATAGTCAGATTGTCAGTTCGAACGCGAGCGTGTCAGTCCTGATGTTTCTCCAGCGCCGCCATCATCCTCACGCCTCGATTCCGTAGGCCTTGATTTTGTTGTAAAGCCTTTGGCGTCCAATGCCGAGGCGTTTGGCCGTTTCGAGCTTATTGCCGCCGGTCCCTTTCAACAACTGAATGATTGTATTTCGCTCCATCCCTTCCAGAAGGGTTAGATCAGTGTCATCTTGAGTGGCGGCAGCGATACTGAAATTGTGCTGATGCGGTAGTAGAGCTCTTGGCGCAACTTCCCTTCTTTGATGGCTTCCTCGACCGACCGGTTCGTGGCGGCGATGACTCGGCAATCCGCCTGATAGCTTGTTCTCCCGCCAACCGGCCGGTATTCCTTTTCATGCAATACGCGCAGCAATTTGCTCTGCGTATCGACAGGCATCTCGGCCAGTTCGTCCAAGAGCAGCGTGACGCCTTCTGCGTTTGACTGACCCGAAAAGTTCGCTTTCGATAAGCTCGCGTGGCAGAGCCGCACAATTGATTTTGATAAATGGGCCTTTTGACCGCGGACTCAGCGCATGGATGAGGTCCGCGATCACTTCTTTGCCCGTGCCGCTCTCGCCAGTGATCAGGATCGATACATCACTGGGCGCCACTCGCTCGACCGTGCGCACCACCGCCTTCATGACAGCGCTTTGAAATACAGGCGAAGAGCGGCCGCTCATCGTGGAGAGCGCCTGGCGCAACGAACTCGTCTGCTCCGTCAGGTGTTTGTGCTCCAGGGCTCGTTCGACTGAGAGCAACAACGATTTGTGATCAAAGGGTTTCTTCTGAAAATCGTAAGCGCCCAACTTGGTGGCGCTGACTGCGGCGTCGAGCGTGGCGTGGCCCGTCAACATAATCACTTCGGTTTGCGGCCATTGTTTCTTGATTTGAGGGAGCAATTCTAGCCCGTCTGCGTCCGGCAATTTCAGATCCAGCAAGATAACTTCGGGTTGTGGCCCCGTGAACAACCCCATGAGCGCGGCCGCATCCGCCACTTGTGTCACCTCGTAACCGGCTTTGCTAAGAAATGTGGTGAGCAGAGACCGAATGCCCGGCTCGTCATCTACCACCATGATTTTTGCACTCATAACGTTCTTTTACTCTCCGAGGCGCAAGCCTGGATAAAACTCCGGAACAATTCCAAAAACTCGGGATGCCGCTCAATCAACCGTTCCGGATGAAATTGAACCGCGAGCAAGTAAGGCGACAGCTGCTTGTCCGTGGCGCGCAACTCTGCTGCTTCGATGATTCCATCCGCGCTGACTGCCGTTGCCGCGAAGGGCGCCGCCAGCCGGTCGATCGCCTGATGGTGAGAACTGTTGACACCGAGCGTCTCTTTGCCAAATACCTGCCAAAGCAACGAGTCCGGAAACACGCGAATGTCGTGAACGATTTGATCCTTCAAATCCGAACGGCTGTGATTGAGCGCTTTGGGTTTTTGACGCGCGATGTCCATGAACAAAGTTCCGCCAAAGGCGACATTCAAAATCTGTTGTCCGCGGCAAATGGCCAGCAATGGCTTCCGCCGACGCACGACTTCTCGTATCAGCAGCAGCTCCGTCAGATCGCGAATCGGATCCACCTCGCTAATCGTTTCGCGCAACCGCGCCGAAACCTTGCGGGTGTGGATCCCGGGCTGAATATCATCGCCACCGGTCAATAACACCCCGCCGCATCGCCGCACCGATTCGGCGATCAATTCCGCCGATGGTGTGCAAGAGAGAATCCACGGAATCCCGCCTGCGGCCGCGACAGCCCTCGGATACGCGTCCGAAAGGCTGACCGCGTAATCGTAGAATTCCACACCGCTTCGCTGCGTGCTGGGCGAGATCAAAATCAACGGCGCGGATTTCATCGATTGGATTTCAGAATATCGTACCTGGATACCGTTCTATAATGCTGTTTTTAACGCGTTGCTCTTCTTCCGGACGGAGCAAGCGGCGCCCGATGCGCCGCCGAACGCCATCCAGCAATTCAAGCCAGTCCCCGAGGGGCGGTTGGTCTAAAGCTTCCCATCGATCGTAACGCCGCTCGCGGACATAAAACTTCCATTGATCTCCAATTCTTTGCGCATACACTTCCCGCTTGGTTCCCGCTTCAGTTCTTCCTTTCCAGCTTATTTCTGCCTTCCCCATATGATTTCAATCCGGCAGATCAACGCTCGCCACGGCCAGCGCCGCGATTCCTTCGGCGCGCCCGACAAATCCCAGATGCTCGTTAGTCGTCGCCTTGATGCCGATCCGCTTTACATTGACGCCCAGAGCGAGCGCAATGTTTTCCTTCATTGCGGCCACGTGCGGTGACACCTTTGGTTCTTCAGCCATAATTGTGGCATCGATGTTGACAATCGCGCCTTGCCGAAATTTAACCTGCCGAGCTGCTTCCTCCAAAAATGTCTTGCTCGGCGCGCCTTGCCAGCGCGGATCGGTGTTGGGGAAAAAATGGCCAATATCACTCTCCCCTAACGCGCCCAACAGTGCGTCGCACACCGCATGCATGAGAACATCCGCATCGGAATGACCCTCCAGGCCTTTGGGATGCGCAATTTCAACACCACCGAGAATGAGCTTTCGACCCTCGACCAATCGGTGGACATCATAACCAATCCCGACATGGTTCATGAATGAAAGTATATTTCGGTCCGCAAAGGCAGCCAGCAAATTATCATTATCTTCGAAGCATTTTGGACAATCGTTACAAGGCCCGACGAATTCTTGTTGCCGAATTTCTTCAGCACGGGCAATGGGAAAATCGTTTCCTTCCCTGCGGCGTTCACCATGTCACAATAATGCAAAACGTTGTGGATGCAACTATCCGGCTTTTTGCCCCTTTTGCCACGCATCAGGAGAATCCTGACTTCGAAATCAGGCTTTCCTCGCATGACAACGCGCGCGCCGACTCTTACATTTCCCACATTTCCCAAAACATGCTCTAATTGAAATTGACACGCGTGATCGGTAGCATCTGCTCATGCGCCCGATTAACCGCCGCAGTTTTCTGAGGTTTGCGCCGCCTTGGGCTGCTGCCTCGAAGTCCCTCGCCGATGTGTTGGCGAACGAACCGGCGGGCAAAGCGCCGATCATCGATACGCACATGCACGTTTGGAGTGGCGATCTGGACCGGTATCCGCTGGCGCATCCGTACGATGCTCGTTTCAAACCGCCGCCCATCGCTGCGACTGTCGAACTTCTTTTGCAAGAGATGGAGCAATTCGGCATGAGCCACTGCGTGCTGGTGCAGACCATCAGCCACGGCTGGGACAATCGGTATCTGGTCCAATGTGTCAAACGGGACCCGAAGCGGTTTCGCGGCCATGGGTTGATCGATCCAACCGATCCGAAAGTTGCCGAGAAGCTTGAATTCTGGATTCGCCAGCACGGGTTGGCCGGAATGCGCTTCAGCCCGATTTATTATGAAGGGAAAGATGATTGGCTCAACGCTCGTTCAAGCCGGGCCCTTTGGGAAAAAGCGGACGAACTTGGCGCTGTCTTCAATTTTTTTATTGCCACTCCGCAACTGCCGAAACTCGAAGGGATGGTGCGTGACTTTCCACGCGTCCCTGTTGTCATCGATCACTTGGCGCGCATCGACCTCAAAGCCGCCGACCCCACCCCCGAGTTTGCGAAATTGCTGGCCCTGGCGCGTTACCCAAACGTATGGACCAAAGTTTCCGAACTCAGCGTGATCTCGGCTTCGGGGAAATATCCCTATGCCGATACTTTTCGGTGGGTTCAACGGCTTTATGAATCCTTCGGTCCGGATCGTCTGCTTTGGGGAACCGGTTTCCCAGGCGCGACGCGCGGTCAAGCAGGCCGCCCGTCACTGACGAATGAACTGAACCTCGTGCGAGAGGAGATTCCGTTCTTCACCGCGCAGGATCGCGAGAAAATCCTCGGACGCAACGCGGCGAAGTTGTGGCGCTTTGAAAACGCTTAAGCCGCAGAGACCGTGATCCGTCTGCGACTCCGCGTCCATTCTTGCCGGAAACCAATTTGCCCTGTTTTTTCTTTCCAAACAGAGAAAGGCGGGAGAAACACGGGAAACCATTGTCTTGCGTGACTGCCAGGCTCGTCTTGGGATCCTCCTATGAAGACGTTAACCGTTCGATTGCCGGATTCGCTCGTCGCCGAGATCGAGCAGGAGTCCCAAGCGCGGCGCGTCTCGAAATCCGATGTGATGCGGGAACGTTTGCGTCAGCCGCAGGGCTTGTCCGCAAAGGCCGGCAGCATGCAGGAATTGATTGGCCACATCTTGAATCGCAGTTGGCAAGCGAAGGTGACCCCTCGCCCTCGCCGGTTCCCCTCGGCGAAGAATCAAAAACTGGCGGAGATCATCCGTGCCCAAAAGCTGCATCGTTGACAGTGGTGTGCTGGTCGCGCTCCTCGATTTGCGTGAAGAGCGCCATGTCTGGGCGCGGGAGACGCTCTCTCGCCAGCCTCTGCCGTGGTTCACGTGTGAATCTGTCCTGTCCGAAGCCTTGTTTCTCTTGGACGAACCGCACGCGCGTGCGCTTGATGAGCTCGTTCGACGACAACACTTACGGATCGCGTTGGACTTGGTCGATGAATTGTCCGCAGTGCCCGACTTGCGAATGAAATACGCCAGCGTGCCAATGAGCCTGGCTGACGCCTGCCTTGTGCGAATGAGCCAGACTTTGCCGGATCGAGTGGTGGTAACGACTGACTCTGATTTGCGCATTTATCGAAGGCACAGCAGGCAGGTCGTGCCTTGTCTGATGCCTTGAAACTGGAAACGACTAAGCCTCGCTCACAGTTTTTTCACCGCATCACCGACACGGATCACGCCAGGGCGGATTACTTTCGCGTTGATCCCGCGCAACTGAAGTTCTCTTCCCGCCGGTGAATTGACGAAGTTTAGCGCGTCTTCTCCAAAACGTTGTTTGAATTTCCGGCAGCCCGTGTGCGGCGGGCTCGTAACTTGGATAACAGCTGATCCCACCGCCAGTTGTGTCCCGGGAGGCGCGTTCGTTTTGCTCAAATCCAACTCGATGTACAGTTGGTCTCCCGCGAGCGGCCAGCGCTCTTTCTGTGGCGCGAGCAAGGCAATCGCTCGCGTATTCATGATCGTGAGCTGCATGTCCCGCGCCGGCTCATCCTCGAGAGCGATCGAACTGTTTCGAGCTCTCCACCTATCGCCAACGAGCCCTTCGATTAAGTCGAGTTGTGCTTCTTGTAGAACTTCCCGCTCACCAACCCGCGGTCGTCGCACAATCAACTGCAGGACTCCAACATCTTTGGGCGTCTGACGAATTGCGGTCAATCCTGCCTCAAGCTCGGTCATCGTCAGGTATCTCACGTCGTCGAATTCTAAACTCATGAAATCATTATTAGAGCCGAGGCGCTGCTGGCACAAGAATTTGAAAGACTGATGCATTACAAATGGCAGCGATGGCGCGCCGCGTCACTGGCGTTGAATTAAGGCATAGGTGTTTTCATGCTCTTGATCCTTGCTCTTGATCATAATCTCTGTCGGTGTGAGTGCTTTGCGGAGCCAGAGCAAGAGCAGGATCAACGAGCAAGAACAACGCTCCTCTCCTTAACTCAAACACCAGCGGCTCCTGCCACCACGCCAACGCAAGAAAGTGCTTGGCAAGACCCGCTACCTTGTTTTACATGGCAGCAAGTGATCGATTGAATCTATCGCGAATGTTATGAGCGAATTCTTTGACAACTGGATCATTCAAGTCCGCAAGGGCGTGCTGGAGCTTTGCATTTTGCGCGCGCTCGATGACCAGGAAAGTTACGGATATGAATTGGTTAAAACGCTTGCGGCCGTGCCCGGCCTATCCTTGACCGAGGGCACGCTTTATCCTCTGCTCTCGCGCCTGCGCGTCGCGGGACTGATCAGCGCCCGGCTCGAGGAGTCCGCGGAAGGGCCTGCGCGAAAGTACTATTCACTGACCCGCGAAGGACGACGCACGCTCGTGGCGATGAATGAATTCCTCGACAAACTTAACGAAGGCGCCCGCAGCCTTCGCCGACCAATGGCCGTATGAGCAACTGGACCAGCAGCGCTCTCCAGACGTTGGAGAGTTATCTGCGACGCAATCGCGGGCTTGTTGGGGCATCCGGCGGCGCTGATCCGGACGAAGTCGCGGCAGACTTGCGCCGGCATGTGGAGGAAGAGATCGCAGCGCTTCAGTTGCCAGTCGTCACGGAAAAGGATGTTCGCCGGATCGTCAGTCAAATTGGCCCGGTGCCCGAAGAAGAAGTGCCCATGCCTGTCGAACCGGAGCGAAAGCGAGACCTGGCAATCGCTAGCAGCCTGGCATCGGGCTCTCTTTTGCTTTTCGGTGTTATTTTGCCGGTGCTAACCGTTAGTTTTGAGTTATTCACGCGCCTCTGTTCGAGTTTGCTTTTTGATCCGATTCCGAGCCCCCTGCACTTGGTCCTAGCGGTTCTGGCGCCGCTCGCGAATTTCCTGGCATGGCAATCCGCGCGCAGTCCTGGGAACAAGGCGCCGCGCTGGCTTTGGCTCGCCAACGGCGCCGCGTGCGGCGTGACGCTGTTTTATACCGTGCTCTTCGGTCGCCTTTTTTGCCGTTATCGCGATCGTTTACTTTGGGTTTGGTCTTCTGCCGCTTTGCCCATTGCTGACGTTTTTCTGCACGATGCGTTTGCGAACGTTGTTGAAACGGCGGCAGCTTGTCCGTGAGGAATACGTGCAGCGCGGTTGGGGCTGGATCTGCAGCGCTACGATGGCAATCCTCTTTCTACTGGCGTTGCCGGCGCCGTTGACGCGGCATTGGATTCAACAGTCGGCTTCCGAATCGCCCGAAATCTCGCGGCGTGCCATCGAACGCCTGCGAGCCTGGGGCGACGAGGGCATTATTCTGCGCGAATGTCACGGTCGCGCGAATCGGATGTGGTTCGAGATTTTCATGGGCAGTTTTCAGGAACCAAATCCTGATCGGGCGCGTCAGGCTTACTTCGGCGTAACGGGCCGGCCGTTCAACGCCGTGCCTCCGCCGCTCACGAAGTATCAGGCTGCGGGCCGGGCCGTGCTCGATGAATTCGAATGGGATCCGGCTTTGGGTGGAACGAGCGTCGCCGGACAAGTAAAAGGTCTGGCGCTCGCGCAGTCGCGTTTCGATGGACTTTGCCGGGCGAATGAGGGTTGGGCCTACCTCGAGTGGACTCTGGAGTTCCGCAACGATCACGAGCGAACGCCACGCGAAGCCCGATCGCAAGTCCTGTTGCCGTCCGATGGGGTTGTTTCACGGTTGACTCTCTGGGTCAATGGTGAAGAGCGCGAGGCGGCTTTCGCTGAGACGGCCCATGTGCGAGAAGCCTATGAAACAGTGACCGTTGTTCAAAAGCGCGATCCGGTCCTTGTAACCGTAGCCGGTCCAGACCGCGTATTGGTCCAGTGTTTTCCGGTGCCCGCCCAAGGTGGCGCCATCAAAGTGCGCCTCGGCATCACGGCTCCGCTGATGGTGGAAGACAAGAACAGCGTCGCATTGCGCTTGCCCACGTTTCTCGAACGCAATTTCGCGGTCTCGCCAAATCTGAAACACAGCTTTTGGATGGAAAGCCGGGTCATCCCCGTCACGCGGTTGAGCGGTGTGACCTTGGATTCCAGCAAGCCAGACAAGTTCGCCATCCGCGGGCAATTCAGCGACGCTGAACTTGCTTCGCCAGCTGCGACTCTTCGTTTCGGTGCTCTGCCGAAAGCCACTTCTGCTTCGGACAAAACGGACACGAATCACTTTGTCATTCAGAAACTCGAAGCAAAGCCGGCCAAGGCGCCGGAACGTTTGGCCAGCGTACTGGATGGGTCCGAGAACATGACCAGGTTGTTTCCCGAAATTGCGCGCGCTTTCCAGCACCTTCCGGCTGAATCGGAGGTTGCTGTATTCATCGCCAAAGATGGCGCCAGCCAAATCGCTTGCGTTCGCGGGTCAAACCACCGTCTCGCGGCAGAAGCCGTTCGAGCGTTGCAAGGAGTCGGTGGCCAGGATGGCTTGCCGGCCTTGTCGAAGGCATGGGAATGGGCGGCGACGAAATCGGACAGCGTCGTGTTGTGGATTCATGGTCCGCAACCGGTCTTATTGAGCAGTGCTGAATGGCTAAAGCAATGTCTCGAATGGCGGCGTGAGGGCGCCCGACCAAGGCTTATGGAAATGACGACTCAGCCTGGCCCGAATCGCATTGCCGAACAATTGGCGCACGTGAATGCGTTCGCTTCGGTACCGCGTCTTGGCGAAGCGCGTGAAAATATCGAGCGTCTCTTTGCCATCTGGACGGGGCGCCAGCCGGATTGGAAGTATGTCCGCACAAGCCGCGCCAATGACGCGCCGACCGATTCGGAGACGGCGTCGGGCGGGTCGATGCATCTCGTTCGGTTGTGGGCGTTCGAGCACATCAAATCGTTGCTCGGTCTTCGCCGGACCGCGGAAGCCGCAACCGTTGCGATCCGTTATCGGTTGGTTACAGCTGCCACTGGCGCCGTCGTGTTGGAAACAAAACGGCAGTTTGCCGAAGCGGGTTTGACGCCGGCCGATCCTGCCACAGTTCCAGTGGTGCCCGAACCCGGAACATGGGCTCTGCTGGTGTTGGGCTTTGCTATGGTAACGATTTGGCGTTCGCGAACGAGAATCCGGAACACCATCCAACGTGCGGCGCGCGCGGAGTGAAGCGTCCCACGGCCATTCAGTTTAGTATTGTCTGGCGTTTCAGGACCGGCAGGCGCGAAGCGTTTGGAGTGCGCGGAGCTTGCTCCCGTTTTTGAAGCACGGCGGGCGATCCGAAAAGCGCCGGCAAGCCGGATGCAGTCCAAACACTAACGCGCGCTTGCGGTGGCACGGAAACACCCTGCTCCTCATCACGCGGGCGGTCACTGCCATCAAGACACTGAGAAAATCAAAAAAACACGCAGACCATCAGCCAGCTCTGGATCTTTCGCAAAGATGGCAGCGCCGCCATTCGAGAAACCCCTGACCGAGGCGAAGTGCAAAAGGCTGTGCCGGTGAAAGGCGAGACTTTGGAATTGCCGAAAAAGACCCGTTAGCCATCTCGACCATGAATAAAGCCGTTGCGTGCCGTTAAGATGTCAGTCTTGGCAATCGCCGCGCGGAGTTTGGACCACGAAAGACTCGAAAAACCGGATAGAAAATGCCCCGACCAGCAATTGAATGCTTCCGAGCAATTTTGCGGGGGCGCGCAAAATCTTGTCTGACGTAGCGCAGACTGCCCAGTCTACTGTTTCGCAGGAGGCCATCCTGCAGCCTTCTGAATCGACAATTCGAGGTGACTTTCCCAGATCAGACCGCGCTGTTAGCCAGGTTTAAGGCGAGTCCATTTTTGCAGTCGTCCGTTCTTGCAACCAAACCACATCGGGATTTCCCGGACTGTCCGTTCGCCCTGTCTGGAGCGGTTCGCCTTTTAGGGCGCGCGGAGTTGTCCGTGGGTCACGCCAGCGCTTTAATTCGCTTCGCCCGTCCGCAAAGGCCAAGGCACTCGCGTTGCTGTGATAATTGGCCGGCCAATCGAAAATGCGAGATTCTGTCATATCGACCGAGAAGACGCCGTTGTTGAGGCTTTCGGCACGTTCGTCGATCAGGACCATGTTTCTCGCCGGAGGTGGATCCGTCAGGTCGGTCATTTTTACGAACGATCGATAAGGTGGGGTGTCGCAAAGCGGGTTCATAAAGCCGTTCATCGCGTAGCTCCTGACACGTAGATGCTCCCGGCCAGCATGCAGAGATGTGGACCTGTCGTTCGGGCATCGCCAAACCTTGACCGATTGATGGTACGGCCAAAGCAAGCTTTCCTTTAGATAAGCCGTGTTTGTGTTATCCGAACCGTTCTTCAGGTCCATCCACCCTTGCACCCATGTCTTGCGCGGACTAGTCGCTTCGACGCTATTCGGCGGAACTTCATCGTTATGGTCGTGAGTGTACATGACCCAGGAAAGGCCCATCTGCTTGAGATGGCTCAGGCATTGAATCCATCGGCTCTTGGATTGGGCACTCGAGAGCGCGGGCGCCAACAAACTTGAGATAATGAAGATGATGGCGATCACGACAAGCAATTCAATGAGGGTGAAACCGTCTTCCAAAGCGTTTCTTCGAAGCGTATTTCTCATACACGCTACAGAAGAAAATTTCGGAAAGGTTACAGGGGATCTCGGTAATGCAGTAACTCAAAGTCATGCTTTTCGCGAAGATTTCTTCGCCTGTGCTTTGAACAGAAGATCGCCAAGGACGCAAAGATTCGACAATTCCCAAATCTCTTTGCGGTCTTCGCGACCTTGGTGTGATCCTTCTTTATGGTCGATTTAACGATTTCGGTTGCGTCACGGTGTTCCAGATTTTCGCACTCATAAGTAGTGGCGAACAAGGTCGTTGCAGACATAAGAAGCGAAAATTCTGAACGGTTACAGAGGGCTCGCGCCAAACTTGGCTCCTCGGACAGATTAACCGCTCAGCACTATAAACAAGTGGTGCAGCTCGTCATCAATCTCTTCGGGCTGGGCCACGGTGTTCGCAATTTCCTGCCGTGGCAGTTCGCCATAGCGACGGCGGAGCCGGTGCACCGCCACTTTGACTGCTCCTTCCGTCAGGTTGAGTTTCGATGCGACTTCGGTGTAAGGCTCAACGTTCTCGTTCTTCGAGAATGTCGAAAACGTGACCTTTGCCAGAGCGGACGTAATCGTGTTTCAATTTTTGAAGGACAGTTTCAAGAAGCGTCGTTGCCCAACGGCGTTCATAGAGTTTCTCAGCGGTTTGAATTGCGGCAGGTTCTTGTCCGTACCGGCGCTCGATTTCGTCTTGATCCCAAGAAATCAATTGATACTGGCCGCCTCGCTTTTGCGCCTGGGTGCGATCCCATTCGTTGGCCAGATAATGTTTCATCGAGGCCAGAAGAAAGGAACGGAATTTCCCTTTGGTTCGATCGACGTCCTGTAAATAACCTTTCTCGAGAAAGCGCGCCAAGAATCCTTGCGTCAGATCTTGCGCGTCGTGCGGACCGTACCCTTGCCGCCGCAGATAAACATAAAGCGGATACCAATACGTGCGGCACAGCTTCTCCAAGGCTTGGGCTGCGGCTTGTGAATCTTGCCGGCGTGCGCCGAGCACGACGCTCCAATGCGTGGTGGTGAACTGGGGATAACCTTGCGGCGGCGGCATATCGCTCTGCTCTGACATCGCCTTTTCTTTGAACACGGTCTGACGGCAATTGCGAGTGGTAACTAGTAATCCCCAGGCGGCGGAGGAATGCGCAGCTGACGGTTGCAGCGCCCTCTCCCTAACTTTTCCATGAACCTGCGACGGTCAGGCAGCTTTGGGTTTCCGTTGACCGAGGCCGAGATGAGCCCGCGCCGCTAGGCAGCCGCATTTGAAATTCGTTCTTCTGAAAGGCCGGCACTTCGAATTCAGCGAAGTGCGTGCAACTGCCGTCAGAATGAATGACGGTCAAATTCTGGGCCTGTGTCAGACCAATGCCGTAGAATTCCCTCGTTCCCTGTCCGGTTCGATCTGCCAAGCCGAGCGCGTCGTCGCGCCATTCGATCACGAGCAGCTCTTCTCCCACTGCGCCAATTTCGTAAGCGGTCAGATTGCCCGCGGCGCTTTTCGTCCAAAGGCTGCCTGTCTGGATTTCGAGATCATTGCGCGTGGATTCGACGCGGACCTGACCGGCCGCAGCGGGCGCAACCGGAATTCGCCCGCGTTTCTTTCTCTCATGCGCGGTGATTGGGACGCGATACTTCAATTGGAGGGTTGCGGTTCCCGGACTCTGCACGAACAAAGCCAGCCGGTTTGTTACTGTGGCCAATCGCGCTAAATTCGCTAAATTGGGCTCAGCCGATTCGAAATTGACTTCCTGCAAATGCACGGCGGCGCCGAACAGCGGAACGGGCGCCTCCCCCGGCCGGATCACCTGAAACGGAAGCTCGGCATTTACTTCAAAGTGTGTTGCCTCGTGCCGAACTCGATAAACAGCGGGTTTATATTCGGCAACAACGCGCCGGGCACCAACAGCGCAATCACCAACGCCACGGCAAAAGAAAGTCGTGAACTCAAATAGAGAATGAGCGGAAATTACAGCCCGTACCCGGCAGCGATCGTCAGCACCTGAACCGCTGTGAGGTTTTGCCTCGCCAGAATGACCGCGCCCACCGAAAGCAAAAAAAGCAAACTGACCAGCGGACCAATTTCCATCAGTTGCAACAGCGACATAAACAAGTTTCGACTCTCCATGATCTCGGCTGAGAAATGATCCGGCCCGAGAAAATCTTTTCGTTCCCACACAATCGTCTCGCCGGCTCCGGCCAGTGGCCCATCGCCACTCTCGAAACGCATGGCCGGCAGGTCGCGGCGATTGAGCGATACTTTGATTTGGTTGATGAGACTTCCGTTTTGAGCGTCGATTCGGTGGCGCACAGCTCGCAGCGACGCCGCTTGATAAGAGACTTCAATCGTTGCGGTCCCGTTCGACGCCAGAGTTCCAGTCCAAAGCCACGCATCTTTGGCGCTCTCTTGCACGCCGGGCGTCGAGGCGACAAGCTTCAGCCCAGCAGCCTGCAACGCTGAACCATCTTCTGCCTTCGGATGCGGGCATTTGAAAAGAACGAAGACTGGTTCAGGGAAGACGTTCGTCAGGATGTACTCGGCGCGAACTTCTCCCGACATATCGATGACGGTCTTCAACCCGCGGTAATCTCGGCCGCCAATCAAATTGAAGCGAACGTTGGCCGACGCAGGTTGTGCTGGTTTAATCGCTGAGACGCTGTCCGCCACCTTCCGCATTACGATCTTCGGAGAATGCTGGACCAACACCGCCTTCGAGCCGTGCATCGGCTGCCCCACAAATTGCGGGCGCTCTTGCATCAGCATTCTTAGCCCGAAAAATCCCGCGCTTAAGGCTAGCCAACAGAAGATTCCTGCGGCGACCGGTGTTCCAAGGGAAAACGACGAACCGTTTGAACTTCTGAACGTTTGGGAGAGATCCTCGGCAGTCATAACTGGCTTTAACAATAACAGATCACGTAACGATGTAATACATTGTATAGCAAGCTACCTTGTCATAAAAAATTGAATTGCGGATTCTTGGCGATGCTATTGCTCGTAGAGCGATTGGACCGTCAAGGTCAGGCCGATCGAGCGCAACGTGAATTCGCCTTGCGAATGTCTCTCGCCCGGTTCCCAACCCTCCTTCCGCCGAAAAATCCGCACCAAAGGTGAAGAGGGGTTCGGATAGACAACGACATATTCTTCGACTGAAGGAATTCGTTGATAAGCGAAAAACTTTTCGACCAAGTCCTTGTTTTCGTTATCGGAGAGGACCTCAATGAAGAGCTTTGGACGCTCGCGATAATAACGATGGTTATCGGCGGGATCGCACGTCACCATGATGTCTGGATAATAGAACAGATCGCTGTCCATCACGATTTGGCGAAGCTTCATCCCGTCTTTGAAGACGCGGCACTGCTTGCCCTTAAGGTAGGAGTTCAGAATCGTCGCAAAATTGAGTGCAACCAACTCATGCTCTGCGCTTGCGCCGGCCATGGCCCAGACTTCTCCGTCAAAATACTCATGACGCACCTCGCTTTGCTTCTCGCCTTCGAGATATTCGTCCACTGTGATGTAGTGCCGGTCGGAAGCTACAGCTTGTGACGACATAACCTGACAGAGGATATGCCGGTGTGGAGGCCCAAGCAAGCTAACACGGCTAACATGCTGGCCGCGAGATTTATTGGACGTGAAGCCAAAGAGCGGGCATGGTATAGCGCATTTGTTACAGCAGCATGGCTGAGACAAACACAGACTACCCTGCGTCCGTGAGCCTTCCGGAGGCATTGCGCCGGCAGTTCACGGAACTTGAAAATCGTCTCTGGTCGCTGGAGACGATCATCGCCACTTGCAGCGCACTTTCTGGCCTGATTCTTTCCTATCTGATCCTGTTTGTGAGCGACCGCGTCTGGGACACGCCGGAGTGGTTTCGTCTGCTTACAGCGCTACTTGGCGTGGCCACAGTGGCGGTCGCGTTGCTGTGGTGGGGGCGGCGATGGCTTTGGCAGCGACGGGACCTGCGCGCGCTTTCAAAGTTGGTGCAACTGAAGTATCGACGCCTGGGCGACCGGCTGTTGGGCATCGTCGAACTTGCCAATGAAGAGCAACGGCCCGCGCATTATTCCCCTGCTCTGTACCGTGCCGCGATTCAGCAAGTAACCGCGGACGCGCTTCAATTCGATTTTCGCCAAGCCGTCAACATCGGTTCCGCGAAGGTCTTTGGTCTTTCGCTGGCGGGATTGTTTGCGCTTCTTTTGCTGCCGATGCTCTTAACTCCGGCCGCCGGAAGGAACGCGTTGGTTCGATGGATCGCGCCGAGCGCCAATATTCCGCGGTATACGTTGGTGCGGCTCGCGGGGTTGCCTGCCGAGCGTGTCGTTCCGCATGGCGAGCCTTTTGACCTCGCTGCTTCAGTTGAGTACCGGTCTTTCTGGAGACCGAGTCGCGGCAAGAGCCGCTTCGAACGTCAGCCAACGATCGCTACCGCCGTCACGGATGGCCAAGTCCGTTTCAAGATTCCCCCCCAGTTTAAGCGCGGCTTGCTTAAAGTTCGTCTGGGCGACGCGACACAAACCATCGCGATCGTGCCGACGCACCGGCCGTCGCTGAAACAATTGTCGGCCTCGATTGAATTGCCCGAGTACCTTCGGTATCCGCCGTTCGAACAATCGATTCAGAATGGCTCGTTAACGGTGCTCGAAGGAAGCCGCGTTACGTTTCGCGGTCAGGCATCCCGCGCGCTTTCCGCTGCGCAACTCCAAGCAGGGGCGAGCGAAGCGCAGAACCTCAAAGTGGAGGGAGCCGAATTTTCGAGCGAGGCGTCTGGGCTCGACGCCGTTTTTCACTGCGGTTTCATGTGGAAGGATGAGTTCGGGTTGGACAACGTGGCGCCTTGGCGTTTGAGCATTCAGACACAAAAGGATTTGCCGCCCTTTCCCGAATTGCCGGATATCGCCCGTGAGATTGCCATTTTGGAAACCGAAGTTCTCGAATTGAGAAGCGTGGCGACCGACGATTATGGCATCCGTGAACTGGGACTCAATTGGAAGCTGCTTGCCGATTGGCGAGGGACGAACAGTTATTCAGCCCGCGTCTCCAAGGCGGAGACCAACTCGACACAACAGAAAAAGATCGAGCAACGCTTTCGAATCAGTCCGGCGATGCTGCGAATTCCGACGGATACGTCCCTTGAGTTGCGCGCCTACGCGAGGGATTTCTATCCGGGCCGCGAGCCCTCTGAGTCGCCCGTCTATCGCATTCATGTTTTGGGCAACGAAAAACACGCGGAACTGATCCGGCAACAACTCGAATCAGTTCTGGCGCGCCTCGAAGAAGTGACGCGCCTGGAAGAGAAGGTGACCGATAGCACGCGCGAACTGAAAGATTTGCCCAGTGATAAATTGTCGAGCGACGAAACTGGCGAACGCGTCGGCGAAACGCAAGCCGAGCAAACGCAGAATGCTGCTAATTTGGAGCAACTCGCCAAGGAAGGAACGCAGACATTGCGCGAGGCGTTTCGCAACCCGACGCTTCCAGCCCAGACGCTGCAGGATTGGGCCAAACATCTTCAGGAGATGCAGCAGCTTGCCCAGGGCGATATGCAGGACGCTGCCAAATCGTTGAAGTCAGCCCAGCAAAGCGCGAAGTCGCGCCAAGAAGAGTTGGCCAAAGCTCTGGAAAAACAGGAACAGATTCTTCAGGATTTGGAGCGCCTACAGAAAAAGGTCAACGAAGCGCTCGACGATTTGCAAGCCTTAACCTTGGCTCAACGCTTGCGCCGGATTGGGTCGGAAGAAAAAGAAATTGAAGGCCAGCTCCAAAAGAACATTCGTGAAACCATCGGCCTTCTGGCCAAAGATCTGCCCGCAAAATTCAAGCAAGCCAATACTTACCTCGCCGCCGACCAAAACGAGACGCAAGAGGAATCTAAAGTCTTGCAGCGTGAAATCAGCAGATTCTTTGAACGAACCCAGCAGGAGAACTATGGCGAGGTCAGCCGTGAAATGACCGAAGCCAAGCCGAGTGAGGAGCTGGAGAAAGTTCGCGGTTTGATCGAAGAGAACATTTCCATCGAAGCCATGCAGCAGTTGGCTTCGTGGTCTCAACGCTTCAGTCAATGGGCTGACAAACTCGAACCCAAGCAGGACTCGGGAGGCGGTGGAGGCGGTGGCGGTGGCGAAGGCAGCGACCTGGCGAATCGCTTGATGAAAGAGCTTCTCGATCTGCTCCGTTTGCGAGAAAGCGAAATGAATCTGCGCGAACGAACTCGCCTTTTGGAAGAACAGAAGGCCGCCCAACCCAATTACGTCGAGGCCGCGCAAGCGCTCTCTTCGGGTCAACGCAATCTGTTGAAGAAGCTGCTCAACATTCAGTCCGAGAATCCGCTGCCAGCTCTGGTCGAACCGCTGAAGGAAATCTCCGAGCCGATGCAGAAAGCGGAATCGCTCTTGCACGAGCCTCAGACCGGCGAGATCACGACAGCGGCACAGAGTGAAGCAGTCGAGGTCATCTCGGACGTGATCAATTTGATTAACGAACAAGCGCGCCAGAATAATTCCCAAAGCGCCAGCGCCAGCCAGGAGATGGCGTTCCTGATGGAAATGATGGGGCAGCAGAGCGGTCAGATCGCAGGATTGACGGTCGGGCGCAACGCAGGACGAAACAATTCTGGAGGTTCGACCGAGCGTCCCGCCGGTCCTCTGGAGGGTGATGCGCGCGGCAAAGAAGGGGACGGACGTGCCATCAACAAAGCCAGCGGCGTGACCGGCAATTTGCCTGTGGAATTTCGCGATGCTCTCGAGAATTATTTCAACGCGATTGAAAAGGAAGGTCACTGAGCGAATGGTCCGCAGGCCCCTCTCCCTAGCCCTCTCCCCATCCGATGGGGCGAGGGAAAAGAACTCGCGCAATGCAAAGGTTCACAGTGCAATCGATGCGTGCCATGATCTGCATTCCCTCCCCCCATCGGATGGGGAGAGGGCTAGGGAGAGGGGCCTGTGCAACTGAATACAATTAGGAGCAGACTTAAGATAATAGCAGTTTCGCGCTCTTCTGTTGCTTCGCTGTCGCTTGCTCTCACCTTGTTTCCGACCGCATTCGGGCAGGAACTGTTTGTCGAAGCAACGGATATTGCTCCGACGGAGGTAGACCGGCTTTATGTCCGAGGTTTGCAATTTCTGGCCCGGAGCCAGACGCCTGAGGGAACGTGGCCCGATCGATCTTACGGGAGCGAACCAGCTGTTGTGGGGCTGGCCATAATCAGCATGCTTGCTCATGGCGACGATCCGAATTTTGGCCCGTACAGCCTGCCAATTCGCCGCGGGCTTGATTTCATTTTCAAGCAGATGAATCCACAAACCGGTTACATCGGACGCTCGATGTACAATCACGGATTCGCCACGCTAGCTTTGGCGGAGGCTTATGGGGCGGTCGATGACCAACGGTTGGGGCCTGCTTTGGAAAAGGCGGTCAGCCTCATCGTAAACTCCCAGTCGAGCAATCCTTTTGGGGGCTGGCGCTATTCGCCCGAAAGCAAAGATGCGGACACGACGGTGAGCGGCGCGCAGATGGTGGCGTTGTTCGCTGCGCGCAATGCGGGAATTGGCGTTCCCGAAACCGCGATCAAGAAGGGATTAGGTTTTTTTGCAACCTGCCAAATGTCCGATGGAGGTTACGGCTATACGCCGGGGTCATCTTCCAACTCAGCGCGATCGGCGATTGGATGCCTGGTCCTGGCTTTGGCGAAAGAGAAGAATTCGCGAGCCTTCCAAGCTGCCGCGAAGTATCTGAAAACCGCCCCGCCGGAAACCAATTACCAGCAGTACTACCTTTATTACGCTTCGCAGGCATTCTTCCACATTTCCTCGGAGGCTTGGAGCACGTGGAATCGGAAAAATATTAAAATGTTAGGCGCCACCCAAAACCCGGAAGGTGGTTGGGACGGCCAATTTGGATCGACGTTTGCGACCGCAGCGTCGCTGCTTTCCCTGGCGTTGAATTATCGTTTCTTGCCGATTTATGAGAGGTAGCGGCGCGCGTTAAATGGTTACATTGGTTAAATCGTTATTAGATTAATGGCATCAAAGAGAGCAATCCACTCCTGGTCTTCTCCCTCTCTTCCATTCGGATGGAGGAGAGGGATGGAGAGAGGAGGCGCGTGTGGCCGAACGTATTCACAGTTGGGCTCCTCTCAACCCTCTCTTCGCTCGCGAAGAGAGGGCGACGACTGCACGGCTTCGCGTTTAATCGGGATCATTTTGTTAATGCTTGCGCTCATCCCAGCTTTTGCCGCGTCGCAGCCCGCAATTCCGAACCGGCAGTTGCAAACCACCAATGCGCCGCCTTCTGATCTACTCCAATTTCTCGATGGTGGTTCGTTGCACGGTGAATTACGGGGGATGGATCCGCAAAGAGGCGTGCAATGGCAGCATCCAGCTGCCAAACGGACCATTAGACTAAAGCCTGATAATATTGCCTGGATTAATTTCGAAACGGCCGAGCGCGTCGCGTCCGGAACAGGACCAACGTGCTGGTTCGAGTTCAGCAATGGGGATGCGATTTTTGGCCAGCTCAAAGCGATTGAGAATGACAAGCTGAAACTCGAGACCTGGTTTGGCGGAAATCTCGAAGCGCCTCGGCAGGCATTGCACTCGATTACATTTTTCTCGAAAGGGTTCTCGATCCTCTATGAAGGTCCGAGTGGAGTGGACGGATGGAAGCTGGAGAGAGGAGCCAAAGGCTGGCAGTATCGCGACGGCGCGTTCATCGCGAATAGCGTGGGAATCATGGGACGTGACTTGAAACTTTCCGGATCAGCCGGCATTGAGTTTGACGTCGCTTGGACAGGACAAATCAGCCTGAGTTTTATTTTGTATGCCGAGTCGATCGATCGGTTCGACTACAGCACGAGTTGCTACATGTTTCATTTGTCGCCGCCTTACATGAACCTCCAACGCGTTCAATCTGGGGCGGGCGTGATGAGTTTGGGGCCCCAAGCGTACCTTCCCGAAATGCTCAAGAAGAGCAAAGTGCGCCTGGAAATCCGCGTGAACAAAGAAGAAGCGACCATTACCGTTCTCGCTGATGGAATCCTTGTCAACCGCTGGAAGGACCCGGCGGGTTTTGTGGGCAAGGGATCGGGGATCGTATTCTCATCTCAGTCCGAAGGCCCGACCATCAAGCTCAGCAATTTCAAAGTCGCCGAATGGGATGGCGCGTTCGAGCCGCGAAGCATGACCAATGCTGTGCCAAAGGATGATCTGGTCTATTTGGCAAATCGTGATAAGGTCTCAGGGACTCTGCAAAACATTCGTGATGGGAAACTGACCTTCGCTATACCACAAACAACGCTCGAAATCCCCATGCAACGAGTGACGCAAATATTCTTCGGCCAGCAAACGTCGAACAGCCTGGCGCGAGTTCCATGGGAAATTCGGGCCAACGTCGCGGGCGGCGGGTCCGTTGCGTTCCAACTGGAGGAATGGGCGGACGCGCAGGTGTTGGGCAAAAGCGCGATCTTCGGCCAAATGGCGCTCAACCCGAAATCGATTCGCCAGATTCGATTTAATCCGCAGCTAGCGAGAGCGCCCGGAGAAGGGTCCGCGCTCCCAAACGAAGAAACGTGGGAGATCGATGAATGAACCCCTTGGCCCTTGTGCTGATAGCTGCTAGCCTGTCCGCCCGGTTGTCCTTAGCTCAGGATCAGCCGCAGCCAACCGCGGTTCCGCTTCCAGCGACACAGGCGCTGAAAACAGCTTCTAAGGATAAAATTCTTTTCCGCAATGGCGATCTTCTGACGGGCAATTTGGAACTTGTCGATCCCGCTCAAGAAGTTCGATGGCGGCACGCGGACGCTTTCGAACCGATCGAATTCAAGCCCGAGACTGTTGCGGAGATTCAATTTGGATACCGGGACCAACCCAAAACAAACTCAGCTGCCACAAATATTTGTCAGGTGCGGTTAACGAACCAAGATGAATTGTCGGGAAGCCTCCTTTCGAGTGATAGCGAACGAATTGTTCTGGAAACCTGGTACGCCGGCAGAATTGAAATACCGCGTAAGATGGTTCAGTTCATCATGCCGAAGATCGAGGAGGGACCTCTGCTTTTCGCCGGCCCTGAGGGATTGGAAGAATGGACCATAGGCCAAGTTAATTCTGTTCCTGATGCCGGCGTGTGGAAGTACAAGGACGGGGCTTTTTACGCGACCCGCTCCGCCTCGGTGGCTCGCGACCTAAAGCTGCCAGATGTTGCGAAGATCGAATGTGATCTGACGTGGAAGGGCGTCCTTTATATGGCCATTGCCCTTTACACCGATTACTTGCATCCCGTGAACTTGCAGTCGAAGGAAACCGGCCCGGAGTTCGGCGGATTTTACAGTCTGCAACTGCGGCATTACATCGCTGATCTCTTGCCCGTGACGAAAAAGGAACCCATCCGATATTTGGGCCAAGCGCCTATCCCAACGGTGAGCCAGAAGAACAAGATTCATCTCGATATCCGGGTAAACAAACCGAAGCGCACCATCGCGCTGCTTGTCGATGGCGTGTTGGTGAAACAATGGATCGAAACGGAGGATTTCGTTGGACAGGGAACCGGCGTTCGGTTTGTTCACCAAGGTCATGGCGCGATCAAGTTGAGCAATATCCGAGTGTCGCAATGGAACGGGCAGTTCGAGGAGAAACCTTCGCCCACGCCGAACAGCAAGGACGATATTGCCAGATTGCAAAATGGCGACCGCGCGGTGGGGCAATTGCAAGCGATCCGCGATGGCAAAGTCACCTTTGCTCCGGCCGCAGGCGCGCCGCTCGATATTCCGCTGAACCGAGTGAAGGTTCTGGAGTTTGCGTCTTTGAAAGCAGACCGTGCCAATGAAGACAACGCGGACATCAAAGCTACCTTCCGGTCGGGCGGCAGCATTGCCTTGCGCCTCGAGAAATGGAGCGAAGGTGAGGTAATTGGGACCAGTCCGAATTTTGGCCGAATCACCCTCAACCCACTCGCTTTCGAACGCGTGCAGTTCAATCTCAAGCCCGGCGCGAAGCCGTCGGCGGCGATACCGAATGATAATTTTCAACAGGGCAAGGCTGTCGTTCGGGCCGTCCGCGGATTCGCCGAATTCCAGGCTGGTGAAGATATTTGGAAACCGCTGCATGTCGGAAAGGTTCTTGCAATGGGCGCTGTCATTCGCACGGCTGCGGATTCTCTCGCGGACCTTTTTTTAGGCGAGAACGGTCCGGTAGTTCGAGTGACTTCGGACAGCACATTAGGATTGGTGAAACTAAACTTCCGGCGAGATGGCCCGGAGGTTGTGATTGAAACTCAGTTAAGCCTTGCAAAAGGCCGCATCTTGACGAACGTCCGCGAACTCACCGCGAACTCGAAGTACGAAATCCTCACTGCGAAAGGCGTGATCCCCATGCGTCCGGGCGGTGGCGAGGCAGCCGTCGATGCCGAACGGTAGGACAGGCGTCTCGCCTGTCCTAGCCATAGCCTTTCACCAATCACTTGGTCAGCGCCGACGATTAGTCACGGAATTGTTCCTTACTCAATCGAAACCTGGCCTGGGTGTATTCTCCCAATTTTGGCCGCGCGGCCAAAATTGCAGCCCCTTCCTAATTCGCACGCATTTGCCTGGCACACAACGGCTAGCAACCAACCTTGCAAACGCGGGTGTTCATGAACGGGCCGGTTTCTCTGCCGATCACCAACTGCCTGCATAGCTGGGAAAAGCTGAATTGAACTGCGCTGGGAGAACAGTCAATATCGCGCGCGTCTAACCTGTCACTCACGATCGGTCAGACAACACTCAATGGCCGCAGGAAAACGAGCGACAAAACCGAAGGCAGCCGAAATCTACCAGCATCCGGAAGCGGAGCTGCTGATGCGCCCGGAGGTCGGCACGCAAGCGCAGTGCAAAAAGAAAAAGCCGCCGTAGAGTTACCGCTACGATTCATCGCTTTCACCCGACCTGCAGTGGGACGCAGAAAATCCCGCGCGCGATTTGGGTCAATGGCTGCTCAGGTGCATCGACGAAGCGGCGCAACTGGCGCCTCCACATCAGTTCTCACCGCCGAAACAGTTCAAGAGCAGCGACGGCAAAGTGGTCGCTCAAGTTGGCAACCTGCGCGAAGCCGTCGAGCAGTTAAGAAGATTGGAGAAACCTTTCCTCAACTGGACGGGCAAAGCCGAGCGGCTCTCCTTCGACGTGCCCACCCTCCCGCTGTTCATCCACGAACGGCTCTCCACTAAGGCGATCATCGAGACGCTCAAGGGCCACAAGACCGACAAGCCGGAGGATTTCTTCCGCGAACTCTGGGGCGATCCTCAACATTCCGTCACCGACCAGGTGCTGCTTCTGCGCTACGAATCCCTCGGCGAACAGGTGCAGATGATTTACATTGACCCGCCTTACGGCGTGAAGTTCGGCAGCAATTTCCAGCCTTTCGTCCGCAAACGCGACGTGGCCCACAACGACGACGAGGACATGACGCGCGAGCCGGAAATGGTGCAGGCCTATCGCGACACCTGGGAATTGGGCCTGCATTCCTATCTCACCTACCTGCGTGACCGCCTCCTGCTCGCCCGCGAACTGCTCCACCCCTCCGGCAGCATCTTCGTCCAAATCAGCGATGAAAACCTTCATCACGTCCGCGAGGTGATGGATGAGGTGTTCGGGGCGGAATGTTTCATCTGCACAATCGTCGTTAAGAAGAAGGGCAGTCAAAAGAGTTCTCTCATCGATCCGGTAAACGATTACTTGCTGTGGTACGGGAAAACGGCAAGACACGAAGGCCGAACGAAGTTTCGTCCGCTGTTTGGCTTTCTGTTTGCCCGGCCGGGTTCGCTTTTGTTGATTGATGAACCGGACGCGCACCTGCACGTCATCTTACAAGAACTGATCTGGAGCAGGTTGCGTCGGCTGGCGGCGGACACACGCAGCCAGTTAATTGTCGCGACACACGCCGAAGTATTCATTAACGCAGTTGAACCGGACGAGGTGTGTCTCTGTTTTGAACGTCCCCGGCTGTTGCGCGACGTCGCAGAGCGCAGCCGGTTGACCGCGGCGCTGCGATCATTGAGCAACGTGGATCTGATGCTTGCGCAAAACGCGCCCGGTGTGCTTTACACCGGGGACTGGACGGACCTGGAAATTCTTCGAGCCTGGGCGCGTGTGTTGAATCATCCGGTTTCGACCTGGCTGGAGCACGGGAGCCTGGAACACGGAATTATGTGGAAGCCAAAGGTGGTGGAATTGCGAAGTGGCTCGGCCGGCGTTCCCGCTCGCGAGCACTATGAAGCGCTGCGGTTGGTGCGCGAAGATTTGCCGGCGCTCGAATTGGTCGATGTCGATGCGCATCCCAATATTCAGTCGCAGCCGATAACCGGCGAAGGTTTTCAAAGGCAGCGCTGGCGGCGCTACGAAATCGAAGGCTATTTGTTTCATCCCGCGGCCCTGGAGCGTTACGTGATTCATCTCCTCGGTATGGATGAAACTCCTGGTGCTGCCGCCCCCAATCTCGAAGCACTGCGAGCGTGGATGAATGACAATTTGCCTCCGGCCGTGGTGCGCGATCCGGTTGGTGAACACACGTTTCTGAACAACACCAAGGCGCGAGTCGAGGTTTTGCCGCCACTGCTCGCCGCCGCTGGTTTGCCAGGTCTGCCTTATACGCGATATGCCGAAATCGCGACGCTGATGCGTCCAGAGGAGATTCACCCCGAAGTGCGCGAAAAGCTGGATGCAATCCAACACGCCTTGCGCCTGTGAGTAGCTACGAAGTCCCAGAGCCAATCATCAACACGCCCTTCGACGAGCCGAAGCAGCATTGGCAGATCGAGGAGGGCAAGGAGCCGGAGCTTCGCGCAGGGCGCAGGCTGGCGATGTACTTTTACCGCGACCCGAGAGCGAAGCCGGACCGTCATGAACGCAATAACGCCGGCATTGCGATCGAACTGAAGCTCGTCAATCGCATTCGCGAGCGAGTTGCGGCGTGGCGGGGGCAGGGTTACCCAGGAGTGACACGTACGACTTACGAATTGTTACACTGGTGGCGAAGAGACGGACGGGAGAGGCGTTTCTTCTTCGCTCAACTGGAGGCAGCGGAGACGATCATTGTTTTGAAGGAAGCGCGGTCAGATTTTCGGCAGGGGATCGACATTCCGCGCGATGAACAATCGCGGGCGTCCGTCACTGAGTGGACCCGGCAAGCTTGATCAAGTGAACCTGGAGGAATTTCGTACGAAGCGGCGCCTGCAAGAACTCACGTTTGATCTGGCGCGGACGCTGAATCGTGATTACAGACCGCAGCCGCATTGCTTTGTCCCAGCGCATGTATTGTTCCCCCAGCTTCCCGACGTTATCCAGCGGTATCTAAACGAAAAGGTCCGATTACAGCATCCGGCCGACGTGAAAGACCTGTTTCTTGCCCCTTATTACGGTTGGGTGGTGGAACGATTGGTCGAGAACATTCATGGGGACGTCTCCCACGGCGAACTGCCAGAAGTGCCGAGATACGAAAGCACGCGCGGGCCTGGCTCGACGAGCGAAGTGGACTTTTGGACAAGCCGCGATGTTCGGGAAGTCAATCGCAGCCACCTGAACTTTGTGGTTGCCGACACGAAACGATGGGAGCAATCGGCCGCGTACTTCATCGATACGCACAAAGCAGTCAAATCATTCGTCAAGAATTCCGGTCTAGGCTTCGCGATTCCCTATTTGCATAACGGACAGATGCACGACTACGTGCCGGACTTTATCATTCAACTGAATGCTTCTGAGGAACGATATTTGATCCTGGAGACCAAAGGATATGATCCATTGGAAGAGGTCAAGAAGGCCGCTGAAGAACGATGGGTCAATGCAGTAAATGCGGACGGCAAGTTCGGAGAATGGATTTATCGGCTCATCAAAAACCCTTTGGAGACGCCTGACGTTTTGGAACAGATCTCCCGCCCGCCAATCTGAGATTGCCTTTACAGCCGCCGATAGATCATCTCGAGCGAAATGACCGCATACGACGTGACGAGCGCAGGATCCTTTTCCCACCAACGCCCATTTTCGTTGGCCCAGGAGCCGTCCTTCTGCTGCAAGTTGATTAGCCTTAAGGCCAGTTCTTTCCGCCAATCGATTTTTCGACCGTCACTTGTCATAAGCTCGTCGACACCCGCGACCGTCAGAGCTTTGGTCATCGTGTGATAGTAGTAAAAAAGCCCCTGCGGTCCCATGCCTGGATTCTCCTCAAGCGTGAAATTGTTTCGTAACCACTCCATTACGGCCCGGACACGAGGATCCTCCTGCTTCATCTCAGCGTAGATATAGCTGAGCAATCCCGCGTAGCTGATACTGCCGTAGGAACGGAGCGCGACACGACCCGATGGAAGATTGGTCTCTCCCGCCATGCTATGCCCGGGAAAATAAACGAACCCCCCCTTGTTTTGCGAATCATCTGAAGCCCACGGTTGCTTGTTATGCGACGGAAGATTTTGGCAGTTCTGAATGAATTGAATCGCAGCCGCCCAGTTTAGGTCGCGGGCGCCGGCGAGATTGGAGTCTTCGGCGAGTTGTTTGCTATAATAAAGCGCCTCCAAAGCGAGCATCGTGTTGGACATGTCGGAATGCGGATATCTGCTGCCATAACCGATGCCGCCGTCCAGGGCATTGTCGAGCTTGCCAGGTTCACCAAAATCTGATTGCAACCCGATCAGAAATTGCCGCCCTTTCAGAATGATCGGTTTGTACTCCGCTTGCTGGGTTGTCAGGAGCGCCATAACCGACAAAGCGGTATTGTAATTGATAAGTTCCTTCTTGTTGTAAATGGAACCGTCCGGCTTAACGCAACTTAACAGATAGGCATATCCCTTCTTCGAGCCGTCAGCGCCGGTCTTTTGATCACTTGCCGCTGGATTGCCTTGCAGGGCCACGAGCGCGAGTGCCGTCACGGCTGGGTGCTCCTCGGTAGACCAAAATCCCTTCACGTTCTGATTCTCTTCGAGCCACTTCAACCCCTTATCGACGGAGCGTTTGACTTCGTTTCGCAGCGAGAGATTGGGTGACAGAACAGGGGAAGTTAACGAGCGCTCCGCAGCGCGCCCCGAATTGCCAGCAACCAGAATCGCCACTCCTACAGCGGACAAGCCCAGCATATCGAATCGGTTTATCATAAATTCATAAACTTCCTATCGCAGGTCGCACTGTAACCCTTGCTTCGCACGTTGCCAAACGGGAAAAGGGTTGGCGGGTTGGCGAATTATTTCAACGTGCGTTGAGTACGTGTGCAGCGCGCCTGCCCCTTGTCGTAACGCAGACTTTTAGAGCATGTCCAGCTTTTAGCTGAAAGTTTTTGGAGTGGCTCATTAAAAAACGCTTTTAAGATTTAAGGATGACTGATGGTTGCATGTTCGACTTCAATGTTGGCCACCCTGGCTTGGAGGTGCTCGTGGCCTTTGATGGTGCGAAAACTTTTCTCTCCATAAAGCAACACACTGGCCAGCCAGCGTTGGGCCAAACCCCCAAAGCCTCGGCCGCATTGACCAGCGTCTCGCGGTAGCGCCGCCCGGACAGTCCCGCCAGCGACTGGCCGAGCAACTGTTCGGAAAAACCTTCGCTTTGTTGCATCGCCTGGCAGCTCTTTAATCGCACTTCTTTATCACCCCGCCGCAGTCGCCGGCGCTCGACTCGGACTTTCTGTCCGCCGATATAGACTGAGCCAGGCTCCG
>Ga0194121_10001211_pt1 | contig 44613 bp, 60 predicted proteins | sample TA2MahCa50mmetaG_FD_148609 | JGI IMG/M metagenome (GOLD analysis project Ga0194121, IMG submission 148609) | Freshwater microbial communities from Lake Tanganyika, Tanzania - TA2015020 Mahale Deep Cast 50m | ecosystem: Environmental > Aquatic > Freshwater > Lake | place: Tanzania: Lake...
TATCAAAAAAACGATGCGCCACTGCGGCTTAAAAGCCGCAGTTTGATGCAGGCGCTCGTTTTTTGGATGCTCAAGGAACAACTCCAGCTTAAAAGCTGGAGTTTTAGTCAAGTTCCTTGACATAAAATATAAGGATCTCTTTAGGTAAAGGTTAAAACCCGAAGTGTTTTGTGAATTTTATTTTTTCTGCTCGTAGAGCTTGTCGATGATATTAGCCATATCTTTCATGAATTTCTCTGCTATGGCTTGCCATTTATCGATATCCGCGCCTTTTATCTCCGAGATTTCCTGATGAAGGATTCCTTTGTGGATAGCATAAAGGTCGCGCATTGATTTAACTGCATCCATGCTCAGCATTCCTTTATCCACGAAGAACTCTTTTAACATCAGAGGTATCTGCTCTGGAGAAGGAGGTATCTTGCCCGCCATCATAAGCGCGGCTTGTGCAGAGTCTGTCATGCACCAGTATATGCCTTCTATGGCGCTCATCTCGGATGCTTTGCTTCTTGAGAGATGGTCGGGAGCCCTCTGGAGGGCAGCATATATCGCTTCTGGAGTAGAATGTATCTTCCCCTTTAGAAGAAGGGCTTTGAGAGGAGTGAAGAATCCTCCAACATCTATAAGTGCCTCTCCGTACCTAAGTATATTTATCACTACGGGGTCGCCATACATAAGATCCTGCCACCATGTAGTCAACTTTACTGTATTGATATGCAGATTTGCGCTCTGAGGATTTGTTTCTATAATTTTTGCAAGCTCTTCCCTATACCAGGATATTAACTCAAGATCCCAGCTTATCGAAGCGTCGTCTATTATTAATATAATATCTATGTCAGATCCTGGCTGAGGGGTATTCTTGGCATGAGAACCGAACAATATAGATGCTTTTACTATCCTATCAAATTTTTCATGGACCTTTATAGCAAATTCCCTTGCCAAGTTCTTCGCATCATTTAGCTTGCGCGTAGGACTGGGGGACGATTTCCTCTTTTTCCTCTCCATATTCTAATCAAGAGACTCTTGTTTTTAAACTTTGGGATTTGAATTAGTAGACATCGACTTAATAAATGCCTATAAAATAGAACCTTCCTTTGTCTTCCTTTTCTTTTTATAATCGTCAAATGAAGCAAATCCATGTTTCCGCGCCCAATCTTCTCGATAAGCCTGAGCCGAAACATGATTATGCCTCTTTGCCCAATTATCATAATAAGAGCTGAGTGATTTCTCACCTCTACTTAAAGCTAGTTTCTCAAGATATTCAGTAGTTGTTTCGCAGCCTCTTCTTCGGGCAATATCGAGAGCATATCCCTTTCTGCCACTTAATCCTCTTCTTTGGGCAATATGATCGTAATAATCCCTAGGATTTTCAGCATGAATGCAAGCTAAAACAGTGGTCCTACTGAGATTTACTATTCCGGCAATATCTCTGATACTATTATTCTCCATACGAAGTGCGCGAATATGTTCAATATCTCCTGAAGTCACTTTCGATCTTTTCATGCTGAATAGAATTTACTCCATTGGTGCGCCAGAAAGGCGGTTTCTGCCTGCTATCTGACCGCCTAATTCTACAGGAAGACCTGAGAAACCTGCGCCATATATGCTATGGTGAATGTCTGGGTTGAAACCGTATCCTGAGAAATAACCTGAACTTGCGAAGGCTGCCTGATTCCATGCGGGAGCCATTTGCATGCTATATAAGGGAGACCCGAATGCGGCTAGAGTCTCTCTAAAAGGTGTTGTCTTGAAATCCTTGAACCAACCTCCAGTCTCTATTATTTTTTTTGCTTTCTTAAAATTCTCATCCAATGATAAAATCTCTTTCGTAGCCACATTACCCATACCCATAGGAAGCTCAGTATGTTCGAGGCCAAAATTGTCTGAGAGATGAACGTGCTTTACATGCGGGGCGATTATTTTTGCTTCTTCAATTGTATCTTTTTTGCTGTAACCAAATTTCCTTATCATATTTATATGGCCTACATCCCACGTGGCACCTATAATTTTCTTTGCTTGCTCTCTTGCTTGTTTTTCAGAGAGATTAAGTTCTGAAACTGCTTTCTCGACAAACTTATCCTGGCTCTTTTCAATCAAGTTCCTTAGATCTTTGGCCCTATCAAATGCTGTCGTGCCTGCTGGAGGATTCTCTATGCTGATTATAGGGGTTGTGTTCTTAGGCTTGCCATGAGCAAATTCCTTATAAGCATTGAAAGCCACGTTAGAAAAAGTGTCTGAGGCTTTGTCCAGAGCAAACTCAGTAAGAGGCTTTCTTGTCTCTGGAGGACTTATACTGCGCAATATATTGACACCCTTCAATATCTCATCCCCGAGTTTATCTATCTCTTGAGGCTTATCCAACTTATTCACTACTTGTGATATCTCTTTTTTGAATGCTTCGAGCATCTCCAGGTCTTTCCTAGCCCTTTCTTTTCGCTGATCATCATTAGATTTGGAATTTCTTTCTGCCGCCCCATATGCCTGATTGAAGAGATTCTTAAGATCACTATAAGCGTCCCTGAGATAGATGTCGCCATGTGCAATCTCCTGAATTTTTTTAGTTACGACTTTCTCATAAGCTGGCCCTAGAGCACTTATTTCTTTCTGCGTTTTAACGTCTCCATACTTTTCATAATATGTAAGGAGTGCTTCCGGCTTTTCCAGAACTTTCTTCTCTTCAAGATCTTTTGATTCCAGAGGATGGAGGGCATGGTCTACTATCTGCTTTCCTTGATAAGCATGATAACTTAATCCTTGAAGCTTTTTAGTCCATTCTTCTTTATTGGCCTTTTTAAGTTCATCATCAATTTTCTTAGCATCACCCACATCCCTTTCTTCTCCTGGAAAATATCTTTTTTCTGCAAGGGAGATGTTTGAAAATGAACCAGTAGATTCATCTGCAACCATGATTGACATTGTCTTTTCTTTCTTCTCCTTCTCATCCCAAATCTTTGTCTCTGGTTGCAATGAAGTTACTCCTGAATGGAAAGTGACTACTATGTTTCCGTCTGGGTTTACCTGATGGGCTCTTTGCACGGCACTCAACATCTTCTTCTCAGATTCAACTCTTTGTGATTCATCCCAACCTTGCCTTGTTATACCCGTAGGCTCTACAAGTGGGCCATGGAAAGTGAGGTCTACACCTGTAAGCTTCCTAAGACGATTTATTTCATCAAGATGCTGTTTTGGAATATAATCCAGAGCCTCCATCTGAATGGCAGTGATCTCAATGCCCTTGATACCTGTGGATATCTTGTCAGAGACTGCCTTAAGTTGATTGCTTGTCCTTGGATCTGTAGTTGCTCCTAATGATCCTGCAGAGACAGTGTAATTGGGCATAGTGTCAGATTGACCATAATCTTTTGTTATATTCGCCCCTACATCTAAGGGATACTGCCCGCCAGGATAGAATGTATGTTCGCCTCCCATGATTATTCTAAGGAAAAGGTTTATTTAAATCCTTACAAGTCAAACTTCCCAGGGATATCGCCTTCTAGAATCTCTTTTTTCAGGAGATTTAGAAAGATCATAGTTCTTCTCATCATTCATTGATTGGCCCCTTATGCCTTGTATATCTTGGCCTCTATTCAATGGATTCCTGCCAAATGTAATGTCCTGAGGTATCACTGTGGCAGCAGTATTCTGAGCTTGATATTTTCTTCCCGCCTGTACAGCTGTCTGTGCGTACCATCGCTTTACTTCCTGAGAATCTTCTTGAGGATTTTGCTGGAGGGCTGTGTTTCCTGCCCTAGGAGATGCTTGTGGTTGGACCGGTGACGGCCTTATCATCATAGGGCTTGTCCCAGATGGCATAGAAATAATCTCTCTTTCTACTTCCTCTTCTCTTCTCTCAAGACCTGAGGGTCTTTGCGATTGATGCTCTTCTTTGGGAATCTGCCTTATTATCTTGACCTTGGCCGCCAACTCTTTTATTACCACTTTCTTTTTCCCTTTCTGGACCATGATTTAACGAGGACAAGCAAGTAAATAAATGTTATTAGTCTTCAGAAGGTTGGCATATTATGGGCGCTCTTGTAAAGGCCATATATTTTGCGACATTCTTTCCTAGCCTTTATTATAACTTGTGAACGCAGGACTGCCTCTAGATCGCTGTCTGGTTTAATCTCTCCTTTTTTATCTTTCTTCTCCTCTTCCTTCTTTTTCTTTCCAAAAAGGTCTTTCCATGCTTCAACTAGTGCTGAGAAAGGATTGCCTAAGTCTTTCTTTTCTTCCTTCTTCTCCTTTTTATTATCTTCTTCTAGGAATTCATTTATCTCCTCCTGTATCTGGGAAAGGCTTTCTGATGTAGCTCCTTCTATTAACGCAAATGTGTCGTCCAAATCATCCTTGTCCACTTCTTTTTTTAGGATGTCTATCTCTTCGTCATTAAGAGAGTAGCTTGTGAACTCTATCTCAACCTTTCCCCTGTAGCCGTAACCCTGCTGTCCCGCTCTCTCTGGAATGCTTCTGAACCTGAACTGAACAACGACAATTGTCCTTGGTTGCCTTATGTTCTTGTTGCTGAAAATCTTTGGAAGATTGCCCCTAATTATCTCATCTCCTACCTTGTATTCTCCTTCTGCAACTATCAATAGTTCGAACATGGCAGTATTAAATACAGTCACAATATTGGCGTCTGGAGACATTCTCTGTTCAAGAGCCCTGGCAGCCTTAAGGTAAGGTTTTGCCCAATGCGCGTAGAGCTTAACTGCATTCACCTGGCTCTTCAGGTAAGTCTTCTCAATCTCATATCTCTTCCTCAACTCTTTATCTGACTCTTTGACCCATAAGAAAAATTCATAGACCCTTTGCTGTACAATTCGCCTGACTCTTTCATTAAGGTCGAGGCCGCCTTTGTCTGAAGGCTTTGCCACATCATCAGCAGACTCAGCAGACATGAATGCATCAATCAATGTAACATAATCGTACTGCTGAGCCATCATCTTTAGACCAGTATTGCCTCTCTTTGCATCAACTGTGTCCATCCAGACTTGCTTAAGCGACAAGAGTGCCGCATTTTTTTCTGCCTTGCTCTTGGCATCCTTGTATGTGTCGTAAAGGCCGAGACGAAGCCTGAATTCCTTGAGATCGTAGACTATGTTCAAAATAGATTTCAGAACATTATTTGCATCACCAAGAAGTTTAAGGCCCTGGTTCTGCATAGTAGTGGCCTTCATCCCAAACTCTGAGAAGTGGCTTGAACCTGGAGAAGAGACAAAATTGTCTACAAGCTTATGGACATCCCTAATATCATCTAACTCTTTATTGATTGTATCTATTACCCAGAAGTATATCGCTTCCAATGATTCACTTGATGCGTCGTATGTCAATTTGTGCTTTTCTATTGGATTTCCATGCCCTGGTTTTTTGAAAGGGTTTTCGTACGCGATATCGTCAAAATTCATAAACTCTGACTTTAGTGGCTTTGCCTTCTTTGCTGCTTCTCTGATGCCTTTCTCTTTCTTAGTCTCCTTGACTTCTTTCTTTTTCTCAGAGTCACAATAAATATCGGGATTTATTGCTGCTATAAGATTATGGATATCTAGTGCCACCTAAGACACCTCCGGTTTTGTGGTACAACTTCCCCTCTTTCATTAAGCAGTATAGACAGAGGTTTATTTAAATGTTTAGAGAGAAGATTTATAAATAAGTTCCACGTATTGATGCTGAGGTTGATGCATGAATATACTTCAGTGGCGTTGTTTGCAATTATCTATCTTGTTCTTATTGTCTATCCTCATTAGTTTATCTGTTGTAAGCTTTACTAGTGCTGCTGTTAGCTGTGACGTGGCAGTCAGCAGGACAACGGTGCTGCCCACAGATTTTACAGAACAACAGAAAACTGCACGCACCCTGGTCTTTGGGGAAGCCCTTGGACAGTTCAGTGAGACCAGTGTGCCTTCGGTCATGGTTGATTGCAATGCAAAAAATATTGAACCCAAGCCATTGGAAAAAAATGTCAAGGCCAGAGTCACATATTCTGCGACATCGTTATCCTACCGTGCTGATTGTTATTATCCTAGACCTAAAATTGATACAACCTATACTGTGGGAGCGACTTTGTTACCTGATAGTGTGCCTTGCGTGCTTTCAGTTGAAAGCGGGACCATAACTACACCTGGCTCGGGACAGGAAGACCAGAAAACAACACCTATAGAATGTGGAATTGCGGGAGCCAAGGTTTGTGAGAGCGGATATAAATGTAAACATCCTGCTGTACCTGATGGATATGGAAAATGCACTACCTGTCCGCAAGGAACTACGCCTAAAGATGGAAAGTGTGTAGGAGATTCTAAAGGAGATATTAAAAAAGGTGGAGAAGATACTTCTGGATTGGTATGCTTGGATGGAAGCAAGCCAGTCAATGGCAAATGCCCTGAGAGAAAGAAGATGGAAAAAGATTGTGGAGATAGATTTGTTTATGATAGCTTCAATGGGGTATGTATTGAAACTGGGAAGAAAGTCCCTCCGCCTAAAAAAGATGATGATTTGCCTCAATTGCCTGAAGATGAGGAGACCTTGACTATCATCCTGAAGAATAAATATACTTTTATAGGTATTCCTTTTGAAAGTGCAGAACTAGTCAGCAGTACATGCACAGAGAGTGTATCTTATGCCTATGATGCACAGAAGAATTCATTCATCAAGTTTGATTCTACAGAGCCAGATGATTACGTTGGAAGAGGACTTCTTGTAAAGATACCTTCTGGAGAATCTTGTAAGATAACATTCAAAGGCACATTCAATGAAGAGCAAACTTTTGCATTGAAAAAAGGATGGAATCTTATAAGTCCACAGACTAGAGCATTTGAAGACATAAAGAATAGAAAGAGCGATTGCTCTTTCTTATCGCCATTTGTTGGACTTGATGGAAAGTACTTCAAGGAAAAGACAATGAAACCAGGATCTGGCTATCTTGTGAAAGTAAAAAGTGATTGCACCTTGTCCACAAAGAATGCATTAGATCTTCCGAGGTTACCTGAATAATGGTGCAACAAAATATTAGCAAGTATTACTGGTGGGGTTTTGGAGCGACTTTGGCTGTCCTAGCATTACTCGGTATAGCTTATTTGATTATGAACTCCAATGATGACCTTCCTTCTAGTTTTGATGAATCTGAGCTCCCTCAATTGCCTGGAGAGAGCGGAGATGTGGTCGGCAATGATGCACCTTCACTGCCCGTTGAAAAGGGCCGGAATACTGTCCAAAGCAGTAACTTGGGCAATGGTGCTTCTAGTGATGCTAGAGATTCATTTTCAGGAACTTGGAGAGTCTACTCAGAGCGCTTGTTTTATGATGAAGGTGGGGGAGGCACCACCCTCTCTGCTTCAACAGGCACCGCCGTCACACAGAAACTCTCACTAAATGTTGATGGGACATGGAGTTATGGTGAATCTAAAGGCACTTGGAAAACTTCCTCAATAAACGATGAAGATTGGAAAGCGTGGGGAATAGAATCTTATGGCCCTATACGAAAGATAATCCTTGAAGGATGGAATAAGGGTACTGCAAGCGGACCGGTTGAGGTGAACATGGAAAGAGTAGATTTTATATGGGTCCTTTACCGCACTGGACCTCCGACAGTTTCAAAGCATGGAACAGTGCACCTTAAGTTTGGACGTTAAGAACATAGGTACTCCAAAGATAATTAACGAATTTTTTATTTCTTCTGAAAAATGAGATTGATTTCGCTTCTGTCTCTGCTTCTGTTCTCGTTTTGTTGAGAAGGTCATCCTGAATATGAATTAATTCGTGAACCAAAGTTGCTTTTCCACATTCCTCTCCTCACGTCTTATTCAAATGAACTGAATAGCAACGGCCTTGACTGTCAGGTGCATACCTGTCCCAAACACCGCAGTGATAATGAAATGGCCAACGCTTAAGAGTTATGGATGCAACATGGTGTTTTAGAATACATTCATAATGCTCTTGTTCTAGAGTACGTTTCGCCATTGACTTAACGATAAGACTTCTGTCTCTTGGATCTTGGAGCTGAATCTCCTGGCTTGTTTGATTCCTTCCTTCTTGAGTCTGCGACTAGCATATTTCTATCGTATTTAAGATAGGCTTTCCTTAGAATATCCGATGCTGTGGCCTGCACCAATGCCTTTGCGATGGCCAGTCTTGCGGCCTGAATCTGAGATTCTTTTCCTCCGCCCTGAGTCTTTATTGAGATATCATATTTTAAGTCTCCTAATTCTCTCTCGTATATCTTTAGAGGTTCCGAAAGGGATAGCCTATGGAAAAGATTTAATTCGGTATATGGCAAATGATTGTAGGTTACTTTACCTGTACCAGCAGTTATCCTAAGCTTTGCTATGGCCGTCTTTCTCTTTCCTGAAATTATTGGATTTGATTTTGCCATATTTAGATTTCCCTGCTAAGATCCTCCAGGTCAATTGTCTTTGCTGTAGTCTTTCTCACCATTGAGATTTTTGAAGAATTGGCAAATTCTGAAGGGACATCGTTGTAGCACATTACTCTCTTGAAAGCATCCAGTCCACGCTGTTGCTGATAATTTAACATACCTCTTATTGTCCTCTTGACTATTCTTTCAGGATTTTTTGGGAAGAAAGGTCCTTTAAGGCTAGAACCTCCTCTTCTTCTTATTGCATTATATTCCTCTATCGAATTGCCTCTCCTTCCGGTAATCAAAACGTATTTGCAGTTTACTATTGCTATTACTTTTCCTAGAAGAGCTTGTTTTGCTGCATAACTTGCGACCCTGCCCAAAACTGCGCCTTTGGCATCAATCACAAGATTAGGAACAAAACTTGATCTCATGAGAGCACCTTTATCCCTTCTGCTTTTGGATTTGATTGTATTTCTTGATAAAGAGGAACCCACTCAGACTTAGTCTTCTTTAATTTATCTTTTGCAGAAGATGAGATATAAAGAGAGGCTATCCTTACCTTTTTTGTTATATCTCCAACTGCCAAGACCTTTCCAGGAATAACGACTGTATCTCCTGCAGTTGTTTTCTGATCTATGTCTGATAAATTAAGAGTTGGCTGCAGTCTTGTTGACCCTGCGAGCTTCTTAGCAAGAGTCAGCCAGGCCTTGTTCTTCAAAGACGTTCTGATGGCGACTTGAAGATGAGGGTGCGTTTTGAACTGAAGATGCCTTTTGATATTAGTCTTGCTTATCTTGCCTTTCCCTTTAGGAGGATTATATTTTTCAGTTATCTTTCTGTCAACTCTGGTCTTAACAAGATACTTTGTCAATTTCATATTCCCATCGGGAAATGAAGGTATTTAAAGCTTGCCATGATAGAAAGATTTTTATACTATAATGTGTGTAAGTGTGTATGATTAGATATTCTGTAGCGAATGAGAGTGATGCTGCATTGCTTGCAAAAATAGACAAGACAGCATTCAAAGAAATGAAAACATGGGAAATACAGAAAGAGAAAGATTTTGCTAAATCATTAAGAAAGAAAGACTTCTATTTTGTCATAGCTTATCATGGACATGAGCCTGCAGGATACATAGAGAGTGAGTTTGATGCACCTAAAGAGATAGTCTGGATAAAAAACATATATGTCTTTAAGAAATTCAGAAGAAATAAGGTAGCTAAAGAAATGATTCAGCATGTGGCAAGGCACTGGAAAAAGAAAACGCGCCTGCTCGTGCTCCTGACTGCTGACCGCAACCTGAAGATTTTCCAGAAACTGGGATTTACCAAGACGATGAATTATCTTGTGCAGGAGTTCTGATGAGCGGTAAAGTAAGAGTTAATATAACTGTAGATAGAGATAAACTAGAAAGAGCGAAGACTAAATTGCACCTGTTTGGAGGAAAATTAAGCACTCTATTCAATGCATATCTTGATGATTTCGTCAAATCAATAGATCAATCTCCTACCGAAGAACATAAAGAGCTTATAAGGAAGATGAAAGAGATTGAATCAAGAGTATTGAAATTAGAGAGCAAGAAATAATTTGGTTATAATGCGGGAGCGAGGATTCGAACCTCGGAAGGCACTAAGCCACAGCCACCTCAAGGCTGCCCATTAGACCGCTCTGGCACCCCCGCATGTAAGAACGAGAGACGATGTGTTTTTAAAGATAGTGTTTATCTTGCTACTATCTTTTTAAGCTCTTGAGATGAGGAAAAGTTTGTCAATTGCTGAAATGTTTAAGTATTGTCCTGATGCCATTCATCTGGATGGATTCCCTCACTCTCCTTTTTCTTCGAAACTCTTCCGAGGATTGGGTCAGGAAGAAAGTCTAGCACAGTACGGAAAGCCTGACGAGCAAGGAAAAATGATTGTTATCCCCAGTTTCCCTCAAGAATATATCCAGCAAAGGCAACAATTCTTCCAACGCCTTGGGCGATCCCATCATATGAGAAAATCTGTCTTTGAACGTACATTTCCTAAGAGAAAGCCAAGAAAATACAATGCAGAAGAATTTATTGGGTTCTGTTCAGAAGTGAGACAGACGCTTGCGGATGCCCGTCAGGAACTTTTCAGATTGAGAGGAATCCCTGAAAAAAAGGGAATTTTGGACAGAATAAGAAGATTTGAAGAGGCGTATGGAAAACAATGCTGTACACTGGAACAGCTGGACAATATGAATACCTTTCTTATCAATACGGATAATGGCTCCATTGAAGGTTGGAGAACCCCTGGGAGAGAAAGCGGGCATCAGACCTCTTATGTCAAGGAACTTGACTAAAACTCCAGCTTTTAAGCTGGAGTTGTTCCTTGAGCATCCAAAAAACGAGCGCCTGCATCAAACTGCGGCTTTTAAGCCGCAGTGGCGCATCGTTTTTTTTATAATGGGGGAAATGCGTTAAAAAAGGTAAGAGTCACCATGAAACGTGCTGCACTGGAAGCCGTCGAAGGTGGAAAAGAAGATTTTAAAGCGAATATTTTTAGATTTGTAAGAGGGGAATTCAGTTTGAGAAAGGAAGAAAACCTTCGAGGGCTCGTTGAGAAAATAGCAGCACCTGTACGATTCCATAGAAATTATGGGAGGTTCATGATGGGATATGCCTACCAAGAAAAAGACGATTGGGATCCTATGAATGATCCTGAACCTGAAGAAGACTTTCCTCTGCCCCATCATGACATTCCTGAACTTGTTACGCCCCAGTTTAAAGATTACTATCGGCTTGAGAATATGTTTCCCCTTACACTTTCACAACCCTATGAGGGACCTAGACAATTTGTCCCTATCAGTTTTAGTACCAAACGAGGCGAAAGAAAATTTATGCTTGCGGGTCTGCACAGCGGAGGAAAGAGTTTTTTTTTAGAAAACATTGTTCTCGGCTCGATTATGTGGCAAACAGGAGAACAAACTCCAGGAGACGCTATTATAGCTCCTTACTACAATCGCATTTTCTATTTTAGGAATGTATCTAATCGTGGAGGCGGGAAGGGTAAGGCAGAACAGGAACTTCGCCACATTTATGGCCATATTAAGAATAGTAATAAAGAAGACTTGATTGTTTTGGATGAGTTTCTCGATTCTGCAGAAGCTGAAGTTGCAGAATCCATGGGATCCAAATTAATGGATGGATTATACAAGAGTGAAGCAACCGTTTTTATCTCATCACATCGAGCACATGATTTTAGAAAGCTTCAAAAACAGGGATGGACAATTTATACACCTGAGCATACAGTTGCCTCCAGTGGTAAGATTGTACCGTGCAGGACCTTGCGAAGAGGTCTACCCAACAAAGAAATTAATGTTCTATTTATGAATCAACGATATGCAGATATTTTCAGTCAAGGACAGTAGAAAAATTACTTGAGAGCTTTCTCGAATTCATCGAGGTTTTCTTCAAGGGCTTCAATGGATTTTGCAAATACATCTTTTGCAGGCATGTTCCCGTAAGATTCAATTATAAAAACAAGTTCATCTAGCTGAGTTATAGCATTCTTGTCTACATTTGTGACTGCCTCTATATCTGCATCATTGAGGTCGCAGACCCATTTTGAACCTTTCTTCTCAGGCTTCATAGCACCTGAAGAATTCTGAATTATCTTGTCAATATCAGGCGTAGATTTCACTTCAAGAATATGCCTGTAATAACAGAGCCCTGGAATGTATTTTGCATGATTAATGCCCTGCCCGAGAATTGCTGTAGCTACAATCTCCAATTTGTTGCCTTCGGCGAGTATAGTAAGAGGTATCTTTGGATGAACGACTTCTGCTGATCCTTGAAGATCCTCGGAATAGACTGTACATGGGCCAGTTTTTGATAGCTTGAAATCTACCTTTGTTTTTGAATTCATTGATTTCTCTGTTTTCAAAGGTATAAGACCGAGACGATGTGCGAGAACCTCGTCATAAAGGGCAGAGTCGTTCTTGAAAATCTCTACTTCGTCTATGGCTAGAGTAGGTATTTCAGAAACACTTCTTCTCAATGCATTTGCCAATGATTCATTTGCAGGCATTCTCAGGATAAGCTTTTCAGGAGTTTTTTCGATGACTTCCATAGTGTTACGGGGAAAAATTGATTTTTAAACTCTTCGGCCCCTCTTGCCGCCTTTCTTCTTGGGACCTCCACGTGGGACGCGTGTAGTATCGAGAATACTGATTATCCTGAAGCCTTCCTTGCCTAGAGATTTTACTGCAGCATGTGTTCCTGGACCTAGACCTGGAGAACCAGTCTTTGCCCTAGTTCTAATATACAATGCACTTACTCCTAGGTCGCGGGCACGCTCTGCAGCTTTCTTGGCTACGAACATAGCTACCGTCGGATCTGCCTTAAGACGAGAATGCTTTGTCATCATCCCTCCACTGACTCTGGAGAGAGTGTTTCCTGCAAGATCAGTTATATGGACTTGCGTGTTATTTGAAGAACTGTAGATATAAGCTATTCCTGATTTTTCGTCTTTTTTCTCTTCCATTACTTCCTCTAACTCTGATTTATCTTCCTTGGATTCTTGCTTCACTTCAATCTCCTTATCAATCTTCTTAGTCTTTGTTTCCTTAATTTCTTGCTCTGGCTGTTTTTCTAAGCTCATTGTGCGGCTCCTTCAATCTGATTTTTGTTATCGCTTTGAGGCTTGGGGGTCTGGGCCATTATTGAATTCTCTTCTTCTATACTGACTATATAGCTAGGTACATTTACCACTTTACCTGAGACCTGAACTTTCTTGTGAACTACCATCTGTCTGGCTTGTTGAGGAGTTTTTGCTAAGCCCTTCTTGGCAACTATAGAGGGCAGTCTTCTTCGCAAGAGATCATCTATCTTCAATGCTAGGACATCAGCTATGCTATTTACCTTCAATCCTATATATTGTAATTTCTCGAACAATTTCTTCTGCTCATCTATAGGAGCCTTAGAAAGAGCTTTTGCCCTGCTCCTGTAATAATTGATCTTTGCGAGAGTCTTCCAAATCTCTTTCTTATTCTTCAGACCATATTTTTCAAGCAAGATATTCTCTTCTTTTATACGCGCTGCCTGGTATAATTTCTTAGGCCTTGTGAAAAGTTTCTTTTTCCTTATCATGCTTTCTTTCTCTTAACCCCCATTGGTTTAGATTTAGTTCTAAAGTGCGACCTAGTCCTTTGCCCTCTGACTGGAAGCTTGGCGCCGTGGCGAATGCCCTTATAACTACGAATCTCCTTAAGTCTCTTGATATCGAACTCCTTTGCTATATCTAAATCCGACCCTAGATTGTGCCTTGTCTCTCCAGTCTCCCTATCATTGCGCCTATTGAAGAAAAAAGCAGGTAACTGAGGATTCTTAAGGAAGGCCTCTATCTTGGCTATCTCGTCTTTAGTCAGGGCCTCAATCTTCTTTGATTTTGGCATATTCAGCCTTATACATATCGCATTTGATATTGCCCATGACACGCCTTTGATCCTGGTCAGGCCGGTATGGATATTCCTTGAACCTGGTATATCATAGCCTAAGATACGGACAAGTATTTCGTTTTTATCTTCTTCCATTCGAGGCTTCTTTTTATCTGCCTTCTCTTTCTCCATCTTGTCAAGCTTTTCTAATTTTTCTTGTTGTTTTTTATCTGCCATTTTCGTATTCTCCTGTATTTACTTGTAAAGGTTGTGCTGTGCCGATTAATTCCATTAATTCACATAATCTTATAGTGTTTTTATCTTGATTAGGGCTAATTAATTTTCCGACGAGATTTAATGAATTGAAATCAATAGTGACTGCCGAGTCTTGATAGAATCCAAATAACTTGAAAGTATCACCTTCATTAACCCTAGAAATGTCCGATGCAATTAAACCTCGAGATACATATGCATTGCGAGACCTGCTTATGAGGTTATCTGCAAAATTTTTTGCTCCTCCTAGTAAGGGTATGCTAAAACTTGCTTTTCCGTAGTTTCCGTAATCAGTAATTTCTATTGCCATGTTATGATGTTATGAAAAGATTGAATCTTTGTCTCTCCGACAGCTCTTCGATTATTCTTTTCTCTATCGCCTTCTTTGGATCTGGAACGCTCTTCAGCCTCGTCTTAAGGTCCTCAAAAGATTCGAATGGTTTCTCATCCCTCGCCTGAAGTATCTCCTGAGTATGTTTCTTGCCAAATCCTGGAAGCAGTTCCATCTGATGCATTCGTGTGTTGAGGGCCTGAGCTTTATTGAAGAAATCAACAAATCTCTTCTCGTTTGCGGTCACAAAAGCCTCAACATATTCCTGCAACTGCGCCTTTGCAGTCTCAGTCAGCTTCTCTTTCGGAAGTCTTCCTGATATGAAGTATATCTTATCTCTCTTTTCTGGACCTATATAAACTTTTTCTTTAGTCTCTAGAGTCACTCCTCTCCTTGGAATAAGTTCAAGAAGAGTAAGATTCTTCTCGCCTATTGCTTGGGCGACGGGATTCATCTTGCCCCCCATAGGATAACCGTAAGGCAAGTAATCTAAAATGATTGCAAATTCTTCTTTCTCTGCCATGTTAATATTTCTTCACTACTGAAAGAAGTGCCTGAGCTTCCTCTTCACTCAGGGAATTTTCTATGAATATCTTGTTGATGTCTTCAGTATCCTGAGGAAGAATGTCTGCCACTTTCACTGCCAGATCGTCCTTTATCTTTGGATTCTTCAGAGCCTTGACATCTTCAACCAAAGACTTTGCTTTATCAGGAGATAATCTTTCAAAAGACTTTATGTAATCTGCAAGAACTTTGTTTTCACTCAGTGTCTCGCCAGCGTATGACTTTACTTCTGCAATCGTTAAAGGTGTTCTATTTAATATCATTTTATCTGTTGTATTTTCTTTAAATGTATTGGTTGTATCATATATTTCTTAGGCTTGTTGAGGTCTTTAATCTCCACCTCATATGACTTCCCTCGTCTTGCTATGACTGTACCAGTCCTTCCCTGTAGCCTATGAGAGTATGGGAATGGGATGCTGAGTTCCTGGACAACTGCTACTTTGTCTCCTTCCTTAAGGCTTTGGAAAAATCTCATAAATGAGAATTTCCCTTTCTGTCGAATGTGTTTGTGTGTGAGCATATCAGTACCTCTGTACGAGAGTTTAAAAAGCTTTGGTGGAAAGGCTTTGGTCTAGAAAAGGAGGAAAAACAGCCTTTGAATTTCTAGAAAACTTTGGTTTTAACAAAGTTTCCCTCGTATCTTAAAGTCAAATTATCAAGCCAAATGGCTGGATCATATTTTTCATAGAAAAAATATGATTGTGCTCTACAACCCTATTATCTGGAAAGCCTTGGTGATTGCGGTGCCTTGGGATCTGAGACAGAACCCTGGAATAAATCTCCATTATCCCTTGACTTCTCCATGCTTGACACTATGGCCTTGAACATCTTCTCACCCCACACTCCAATGCCACAGCGCTCGCAGAAATCGATTACAGACTCTTCGTCAATGCCGTTTTTGCAATAAATACACTTTTTTGCCATTTTACCTCTTTAGACAGGAGTGCTTATGAGCAAGAGTATTTAAACATTCTTGTTTTTTTGAATATAGGATGAAAAAAATTGTGCTTTTCTGTGCAGGATTTGCTATATTGGTATTTTTATTTGTGTCGTATTTTATCCCGGTCTATTATACTGAAATAGAAAATGGAAATCTCGTACAAGTAGAGTCAATTTTGCTTGGAGAAATTATATTCCAGAGCCCGTGGATACTTGCGTTGCATATATTTATTGCAGCTACATTGATATTTAAAAGTTGGATGGGGGCAAAGATAAGATTCCAATAAAATGGTAAATTCGGAAATGTTTCGCGTCTGGAAATTGGTTTTTGGTCAGCCTAAATATATTTTTATCACACTCGTAATTGCGATGGGGTTTTATCTTGCTAATGCTGTTCTAGCCAATATCCAGAACTATTCTGTCTGGATACCTGAACTGGGATTTTTTAACTCGCTTGAATTCATCCGTGAGAGTCTCTTTGGATTTCATGAAACTATAACAATAACAACATTTTATTCAATAATAGTCATTGGGCTCCTCACGGGAATATTTTTTTCAATCATACATTGTAAATTCAGTCTAACAAGAAAGCAGGAGACATCCTCTGGCTTAATTTCTACAATTGCACTTTTCTTGGGATTCCTGGTTCCAGGATGCGCAGCTTGCGGAGTTGGAGTGATTGCATTGTTAGGATTTGGGTCAAGCATTGCTGCTTTGCCTTTCCAAGGCACTGAAATATCCTTCATAGCAATTTTATTGTTATGTTATTCCATTATCAAGGTCACATCATCTTTTGCTCGTTGTTCATTGCCCAAGAAATAGCTTAAATTGAAGTTTCAAAGAGTTTTTAAATCCTGAAAACCTGCCAAAAATAATGAAAACAGAGATTGAAAGGAGGTTATTATGAGTGAAGAGACTATAACGATAAAGAAAGAAGCTCTGTGGAAGTATTCCACATTTGTTCTTGCAGCCCTTTTGATAGTGATGTCATTTATGTACTTCAACAAAGGAATTTCTACAACTGGAAGTGTAATGGCTGATGGGAAATTGCCTGGAAGCGATGCACCTCCTGTATATGCACAAGCAACTGTAGATGATGACCCTGTAGTTGGAAGTAAAGATGCAAAGGTGACAATAATAGAATTTTCCGACTACCAGTGTCCATTCTGCAGAAAGTTCTGGACAGAAACATATCAACAGTTGAAGAAAGACTATGTTGATACTGGAAAAGTCAAGTTGGTCTTCAGAGATTACCCATTGCCATTTCATGCTTCTGCTGAAGTTTCGGCTGAGGCTGCAAACTGCGTAAGAGAGAAAGGTGGCGATGAAGCATATTTCAAGATGCACGACAAGATATTCTCGGAAGGGAACAAGCTTGATGGAGGAGATCCATTGAAGGGCCCAGTAAAGGGTACGGCACAATATGGCGCAGCAGAGTTGAAGAAATGGGCAAAGGAGATAGGTTATGAAGTGGACAGTTGCATAGGTTCTGGCAAATATTCTGATGAGATATCTAAGGATATGAGTGACGGATCTGCAGCAGGAGTAGAAGGAACGCCTGCATTCTTCATAAATGGAAAGCTTATTTCTGGAGCACAGCCTTACAGCGCATTCAAGTCAGCAATCGATTCTGCATTGAAGTAAAATTTTATTTTTTATTTTTTATTTTTTTTAAAGACTTATAAGGTTAACAGAAGTATTATCTATACCTGAGAAAGTTGTAGCTGCCAGATGATTTATGCCTTCCTCTTCACATGACCTTACTATACTTGAAGTAGCTGCTCCATCCATTATTATTGCAAAAATCTTCTTGCGTGAAAGCTTTATGTTTTTGCTAACTTCTTTTGCGCTAACTTTCTTGATGACATCGAAATTTTCATCCACAAGAATAGCCTGCTTGGACTCTTTTATTTTATCATATGCCTGCCTGGCCTTCTCTTTGACATCTCCATTAGCCATGGGTGTTACTTGCGATGGTGTTGATGGTGTAGATGGAGTTGAAGGTGTTGAGGATCCGTTACGGTCAGGAAAATCTCTTGATAAAGAGCGCATAAATTCTGATGTTGTCACTCTCTTCCTTAAGGCAATCAGTATTTCTTTTCCTACTAGCTCTTCCACTTCCTTTCCATCTGGGGCAACAGCAACATACATAATCCTTGCATTATTTATTACATTCTGGGCAATAAGCTTTCCGCCTCTGTCGCCATCAATAAATAGCGTTATCTCCTTCTCCTGCCCAAGCCTTGCAATCTCTGCCGGCAATTTTGTGCCATTCATCCCAATGACATTGTTAACTCTGTTCTTAAGCAAGTTTACGACATCCGCCCTGCCTTCTACTACTATGACTTCCTTTCCTGTGAGGTCGCCTGCGGGGAGTTTTTCTTCACCATACTCTTGTATCTTAGCAGCCCTAGATTCTTCTTTGAGAGTCTTGCTCATCTCGCCAAAGTCTCCGCCCTCATCAAGTCCCTCAAGCAATTTCTTTGCTCGTTCTATAATGAAATCTCTCTTACTTCCCCTTACATCCTCTATCTTTGTGACTTCAATAGATGCTTCAGTGGGACCAATTCTGTCAATTGTCTCGAGTGCAGCCGCGATTATCGTGGTCTCTGACTTGTCAAGAGCAGTTGGTACTTGAATCTCTCCTACGCTCCTTCCGTCCACTGTCTCTAGATCTACTTCGATCCTGCCTATTTTGCCTTCTTTCTGTAACTCACGCATCTCCAAGTGCGAGCCAAGAAGGCCTTCCGTCTGGCCGAAGATAGCTCCGATTACATCTGGTTTCTCAAGATGACCTTCTGCCTTGAATGAAGCATAAATCATATACTTGATTGATACTGGACTTATTTTTGCCATTTTATTTCTCCTAGTTCTAATTGTTTGTTTGGCTTACGCCAGCAGTTTCTTCTGCATTAGAAAGAAAGTTGAAAGCTTACACTGATGTCCCGCACGGACGTGAATATGAAAGGGTAAATTTTCTTTCTATTAATGGATTATTGGAAATAATGCTATTTAAATCTTTGTTTTTAATATACTTGGTTTTATAGTATTTTATTTAAAGTATGCAAATGCTTAATCCTTGAACATATGCAAAGAACAGTTTGATATGCAAAAATGGCATTGGATGGAATATATAAATCTTTTGGGTATTTTACGACGGGAAAAAAATTGACGCAAGGTTTATATATCCCAAGTCGTAAGGGAAAATAGAAAGATGGTAGTTAAAAAAGGGTCGACAGAGGAAGAAGTAATGGTCGATGAGCACGTGTCAGAGGAGTTTGATCCTGACGCGCTGTTTCAGGGACTTGATGCTACGGAAGAGTAAGCTCTATAATTCTTTTTATTTTTATTTTTCACTCGAGTTTAAAGTTAAGTTTAAATATTTGGAATTACTATAAAAGAAATGAATTCTAGTGCAACGGGGCTTGGGGCAGTGATACTTGTCTTGATTATATTCTTGGGTGTCGTTATATGGGTAATGAATCAGGGAGTGCCGCAAAGCTCAGAAGATTACAAAGGCTTGGTATCATCGAAGACACAGAGCTCGACTTCGGTTGAGCCTAGAATAATAAATGTAAAGGCCGAAAGATTCACGTACGCACCGTCTTTAATCAAAGTCAAGAAAGGAGAGAAAGTCAGATTGGTTGTGGAAAATGTAGACACTGCCCATGGTATAATGATATCTGAGCTTAGCGTAAGTGGGATCGATAGTGTAGAGTTCATTGCTGACAAAGCTGGAACTTATGAGTTTAGGTGCCCTACGATGTGTGGAAGCGGCCATAGAGAGATGAAAGGGAAATTGATTGTGGAGGAATAATATGAATCTTGATAAGGCAAAGAGTACTGCTCCGGTTATCTTGAGGATTGGATTGAGCTTGGTATTTCTTTGGTTTGGGATAAACCAACTATTGTATCCTCTGAACTGGATAGGATGGGTTCCCGGTTTTGCTTCATCTACAATAGATCCATTTACTATTGTTTTTGTAAATGGCATATCTGAAATTGTTTTTGGAGTGTTATTGCTGATTGGACTTTATACCAGAATCGCATCATTTTTACTTGCATTGCACATGCTTGGAATCACATTATCTGTAGGTTGGAATGAAATAGGCGTCAGGGATTTTGGAATATTGATGGCACTGATATCTGTGTTTCTTCATGGAGCAGATGATTATTGTTTGGATAAAAAACTAAGAAAAAATCGATCAATCGTCAAGGCCAATTTCCTTAAATAAAGAAGATGTGGATTGAGACTCCTGAGATGGCCTCATGAATGAAGTCCTTCTTGAATTATCTTTTTGCTGAGGCTGCGATGGAGTACTCATTGCTTTCTTAAGACTGGCGCTCTCTACTATCTTTCCTAGCTTATCATATAGGAAAAGAAGTTGTTGTTGAATTTCTTTCTTCTCTAATGGATCGAGGTCCATACTCGCTATTTTCTCATAGGTCTCAAGGGCGTGCTTTCTTTTATCCTTTGACATGAACTCTTTTGCCTGTGCCTTGTACGCTTCCTTGACCTTGATCTTTATTGCCACCTTCTGCTTGTCATTGGCTGTCGCCAATGCCTTTGCCACTGAGATGTCTGCTTCTGAGAAATTGCCTCCCTTGATGAACAAGTCTGCTGATCTGATGAAATCCCCTGCCTTGCCTTCATAAGTCGTATTAATGTCTGCGGCTATGCGTATAAGGCGGGCTGCTTCGAGATACATCTTTCTGGATTCATAAATCGCAGCAAGTTTTGTTAGAACATATCTTCTTGTATCAAAATCTATCTGCATCTTAAGGCACCTCTGCAAGTAATCCATCTTTACATAATCACCGACGGAAGCTAGCTTGTCCTCTATCTCTTTCTTAGTCACACTCTTTTTTTCCATAGACACAATTGATTTAATGAAGTTTATAAGTATTGTGATGATTAAGAATCAAACACTAAAGAATTATACATTAAGCTTAAAAAGGATTAATTAATCGTTTTTGAATGGACAAAATCAAATTCACAACAGAAGAGCTAGATAAGTATATGGATACCTGCATCTCCCTTGCGAAATGCTCTCCCTTTCCTATGGGGAGGCCATATGTTGGGGCGATGATACTAAATGAGGAAGGCAACATTCTAAGCAATGGATACAAGACATTTCTTTCAGGAACCAATATGATTTTACATGCTGAGAGGAACGCAATATATAATTCAAATATTTCACCCATGTCAAAACACTCTAGGAGAAGCCATATATTAATAACAACATTGGAGCCTTGTTCGCAGACCAGAAGGACTCAGCAATTCTGCTCGTGCTCAGAACTTATCCTTCAATACCCTATCTCTACAGTAGTAATCGGAGATTTTGATGACGTAAGCTTCAGTAATGGCAAACCTTCATCTTTCCTGAGTTCTAGAGGAATAACAGTCATACCGCACCTGAACTTGAGAGAAAGAATAAAAGATGAACTAATAAATCCACTATATGGTTATGATTCTGGAAAAGTATATACTCCAGCAAAGACATTATATAAAATGTCTAGGGATAATTAGCAGGAAAAATTAGCTTAAGCAATTTATTAATTATTAGATCAAAAGAGCAAATTGGGGTAAAAAGAAAATAAAGAGTTAAAGTGTCTTTGCCTTGACTTCAATGCAGACGCCTGCAGCTACTGTAGCTCCAGCGTCCCTTATAGCGAAACCCGACATGTGAGGATTGGCTGCCCGTGTCTCTAGAACAAGGTTCCCAATAGGCTTAATTCTAACTTTTGCAACATCTCCATTCTTCAAAAAGTCTGGGTTCTTTGCAGTTGTTCCATCAGGCGAAGTCTTTTCAATCAATTCGATGAACTGGCATGGAACTTGAGCTGTGTGAACGTGGAATACTGGAGTATATCCTTTAGCGATGACTGTTGGATGAGAAATAACTGCGATCTGAGCCACGAATTCTTCAGCAATTGTTGCTGGCATTGCTGCATCGCAAATGACATCTCCTCTTGCAATGTCCTTCTTTCCTACGCCTCTGATGTTTATACCTACGTTGTCTCCTGCTTCTGCTTGTTGGAGTTGTTCGTGATGCATTTCAATTGTTCTGACTTCTCCTGCAATACCTTTCCCAGAACGACCTGGAAGGATAATTACTTTGTGACCAATCTTCATTATTCCAGTCTCAATCTTTCCAACTGGAACAGTTCCAATTCCTGTTATTTCATATACATCCTGTAGAGGCATACGAAGTGGAAGCCCTGTTGGCTTTTCAGGTTGTGAAAATAAGTCAAGCTGCTCTATTACTGTTGGTCCCTTGTACCAAGGCATATTTGTTGATTTCTTTGCAACATTGTCTCCCTTGAATCCAGAGATAGCCAGGAATGTTATTGTATCTGGTTTGTATCCTGCATGCTTTAAAATGACTGAAACATCTGCCTTTGTCTTATTAAAAGCATCTTCCTTGAAATCTACAGTATCCATCTTGTTGATGTTAACTGCGATTTGAGTAACTCCCATTGTCCTCAATAGCCAGACATGCTCTTTTGTCTGAGGCTGAACTCCATCCTTTGCAGAAATAGTTAAGAATGCGCAGTCTGCTTGTGATGCTCCAGTAATCATGTTCTTGACGAAGTCTTTGTGCCCAGGAGCATCGATTATTGTAACTTCATATTTGTTTGTAACCAATTTCTGATAAGAAAGGTCAATTGTTACTCCGCGCTCTCTCTCTTCCTTGAACTTGTCCATGACGAAAGCGAATTCAAAGCCTGCCTTTCCGTGCTTCTGTGCTTCTGCCTTCAATTTCTCAAGTTCTTCAGGAGAAATCTTACCTGAATCAAACATAAGTCGTCCAATTGTAGTGGATTTTCCGTGGTCAACGTGACCTACGAAAACGACATTGAGTGTTGGTTTTTGTTTTGCCATGTGAATTTTATGTAATTGTAATTAATTTGGTGGGTATTTAAATCTTTCTTTCATCAAGAACATGGTTTTTGTTTTTTTCGAGGGAGAATTACTGAAGAAGTCTTATTATTTCTTCAGGCGATCGAATTATCTGTGTCGCGCCCGCTTTTACAAGCGATTTTTCTGAGTTGTATCCCCATGACACTGCAAATATCGGTACTCCAACTTTCTTGCATGCCTCGACGTCGCGTACTTCATCGCCTATATAGACTACATCATTTGGCGAGAGATTGTGGTTTTTCAAAACTCGCTTAAGCACTTTATCTTTTCCAAACAAAGAACTGTCAGATATTATCTTTATCTCGGGAAAATGGTGCTTTCTCAGCAATGCATCGATTGTCTCAAATGCATTAGAACTAAGTATCATAACTTGATGATCTTTAATAAGTTCCTCGAAAAGTTCGCGCATGCCTTGGAAAAGCTGCATGTCTTCTTTCAAGGCAGCCACCTCTTTCCTCATGGCTTTGATAAGGCGTAGCTGTTGGAAGGCATTCAATTTCATCTCTTTCGTGAGTATATTCTTGAGATCATCATCTCGGTTTATTGTCGGAAAGGAATATTTCAATCTCTGGAACACAGCCCGAGCAGCCTTGTCAACTACAGGAAGGCTGTCTGCTATGACTCCGTCAAAGTCAAAGATCACCACATTAACCATCAGAAATGCAAGGAATGATGGTTTAAAATAGTTGACTATTACGTTGATTAATGCTGATGTAAGGAACTTGATTCGTAACCTCTTTAAACTACTTCTCCTTTGCAAAGGTATGAGGGGCATAGATATCCTGGGCAACATAGCGATTGTTAAATTCCCTTGGGATTCAAAAGACAGAGATAAGAAAAGAGAGGCTGATCAGATCCTGAAGACGCATAAGGGCGTGCAAACTGTTGTAGAGAAAGTTGAGAGGTTCAAGGGGAGATTGAGGACTCAGACTACTAGACATATTATGGGTGTAAAGACAAAAGAGGTCTTGTATAAAGAGAATGGGGGTGTATTTAGATTCAATATAGATACATGTTATTTCTCTCCAAGACTATCACAGGAAAGGATTGAAGTTGCGAATATGGTGAAGAAAGGAGAGAATGTGCTTGTGATGTTTGGAGGAGTGGCCCATTTGCTATTGTGATTGCGAAGCATAGTAAGGCCAAGAGAGTAGTCTCTGTTGAATTGTCTAGAGAATGCTCCAAATATGCTTTTGAGAATGCCAAGAGGAACAAAGTAGATAAGGTTGTTGAGATAGTACAGGGAGATGTAAGGAAAGCAGTTCCAAAATTAAAGGAGAAGTTCGATAGGATAATAATGACTAGACCAAACTTAAATGACCCTTTCTTGGATGTTGCATTGAAATCTGTGAAGAGGGGCGGAATAATACAATGGTATGGTTTCTATCCTGAAGAAGAGATGAATAATATGAAAGAAATGATAATTAAGGAAATAAAGGAAAGTGAGGTTAAGGCAAGATTAATTGGAATCAAGAAAGCTGGAGACATTGGAGTTAGAAAATTCAGGTGGAGAGCTGACATAAAAATAGGAAAATGAGTCTTGAAATTGGCGTTGTATTCGCATTTGTTGCGATTCTATCATAGTTTCCATTGATGAAGAGATGTGTTTTTTTGAGATTGAAAATACCTTCTTTTTCCAAGGCCTTGCTTAAGACGATGATATTTCCTGAACTCGCAGAGAGCGCCCTCGATGTTTGTAAGGGAGAGAAAGGGGATGTTAGATGATGCTTTTTTGAATGAGATGTCTATCCATGGAAGAGGTTCATTTAGATCCTTGTTTATTGTTGGAAGAATCTCTTCCTGGAGTTTGTGTAGGTGTTTAAGATCAAAAAAACGATGCGCCACTGCGGCTTAAAAGTCGCAGTTTGATGCAGGCGCTCGTTTTTTGGATGCTCAAGGAACAACTCCAGCTTAAAAGCTGGAGTTTTAGTCAAGTTCCTTGACATAAATATATTGCTCTTTCTGATTTATGCTTTTACCTGCAAGTATCTCCAGACCCCACTTTGCTCCAGGGCCTATGTTTACAAAGTCGTTGTCTGTCCAACCCTGTTTGAAAAATTTTAGGTAAGATAAATCGGTCCAGATTTCGCAGGCAAGGAAAGGGCCTACCATTGGTATTGACTGGAGAACATGGAGAGATTCTTCAGGAGTTTTTGCAATATCTATCCTACTTATCAATGCTTGCCAATTTGTAACCTGTAAATTATTTATTATACTCTCATGTTTCTTGGTCCCTTTATCACCTGATGAAATGAGATATGCGTCATTTAATATTATTTTACCTTGTTGCTGCATCTTTGAAAATGATTCAATCATCCTATTCTTGCAAGATTCATCAATTTTGTCCAATATCTTTATTTTGAGGTCCTCGTAAATCCCTCTCCTGTTGAAAAACCTGAAGAATACTATGTTAAGAAGCAGCTTTTCTCTATCCCTCTCTTTATCTACTCTATCCATCAAATATATTGTGCAGGCATCCAGTTCCCTATACATATTGATTATCTTGAATTTCTGCAAAACCGCGTCTGAAGTCCACGGCTAAGGGAGATTTTGGACAAAACGCTTGTGGTATATTAACTGACGAGAATAGATAAATGAAAAAAACTCTTTCTCTAGAGGTGTCATTTATTTTCACCGATAGTGAACTATTTGAATTTTTCGAAAAAATATAGTCACTTGCCTAGCAACTTCTTTGCTATATCAAGATCTTGATTTCCCAGCTTCAGGAAAAAGGATTTACCTTCGAAACTCTCGGCTGATTGAGATTTCATAGAGTAGATGTTTGCACGATTAACATATGCGTCTGCATTATGGGGGTCTTTTTGTATGATTTCTGTATATTCTGAAATCGCCTCATCCCAGCGATATGCCATCTCATAAAACCTGGCGCTAGTCATCGAAGCACCCAATCTCTTCCACGAAAGATAATCTGCAGCTACTGAGAAGACTGGCGCACCTTCAAAGAGATATTGCTCAGGGGTTATCTGAGATTTAAATGACTTAAGTTCTCCTGGTTTCGGAGCATCAGGAGTATATTTTCTGGCAACTTCAGTATAGACGATATGTGCTGCCTGCTCTACAAGCTGCTCGTGATTGTAGACAATAAACTTCCAGTCTTCATCCTTGCTTTCAGGGTAATTTTTCTTCCATTGGTCTTTTAATTCGTTGAGATAATACGATGAAGGCAGAGTAGCCCCTGCAGTAGTCTCCCAATTGATGATGGTGCCATCGTCGTCATGCCATCTTACAAACATATGGCCTGGAAGATAGACCGCTTTGAGAGGGAACTCCCTGTTCTCTGCAATACTGAGATAAATGTAACTTCTCAAATCGCAATCAAGTTTATGATTTCTCAATCCAGTATTCAATAGAACGCAGGCCTCTGACTTAAATCCATTTTCTTCCAGAATCCCATGAATGATCTGCAAAGAATTTGTAGCATCTTGTAGAGTATATTTTTCCTTATAAGGTATCTTTTCTCTGGCCTTGTCCAGAATTTTGTCTAACGTATGCTTATCCTCTGCAGTTGCACCCACTCCTTGTTCCATCCTTAGCACAGCGTGCCCAATAGTCAGAGGTGGAAGTAAATCGAGAATTCCTGCCAGACTAAGACTTGTGAAAAATGGCTCATATTCAGGTTTTCCGCTATCTGGCCCGATGGGTGATGAATCAACTAGCTTTGACTGTTCTTGTGGAGAAACACGGGTTAAAATTGTGGAGCGTTTCTGGTAAGGAGGATAGAAATTGCAGCTTGTTGCAATAAATGCGCCTGCTAGCAAAGAGGCAGAGAGCAACTGAGCAAGAGTCTTTCTCATGATTTTTTTCACATTTTTAAGGTATATAAAGCCTGCTAAAATAGAAGATCAGAAAAATTTATCACAAAAACGATGCGCCACCTCGGCTTAAAAGCCGAGGTTTGTTGCAGGCGCTCGTTTTTGGAGATGCTCGGGAACCACCACACCTTGAAAGGTGTGGTTTTCATCGGTTCCCGACATAAATATTTTATTTCTCGTTGAGGCATGGCGAGCCTTATTGCTGATGAACGAGATATGCCTGTTGAAGATTCGTTCCTCGGATTCGCCTCTTTCCAAACACCGCCGTTATCAGATTTTCCTGAATTCGGCGATCTTATCCGTGATAAGAACCCTTTGCATAGAGATCAGGCATATGCTCAAGCACAAGGATGCCTGGCTCCTCCCGTGTTTGGAGTTGCTTTAGAAGCGCTTGCCTATGAAGTAATCACCAAAAATAAAATATTTACAGATTTTCAAGCACAGCACTATGTTCCAACACATCTTTCCTTTAAATTTTCAGAGCCAGTCTACGCAGGTGAAAGAGTGATCCTCGCTAATGGAAACCTTTCCCTACCTGAAGGGTCTCTAACACTCAAATATTGTGCGCTCTCTAACAGCAAGGATGTTTTTAACGGATCCATTAAAATAGGAAATGAATACCCTTCGTTTGTCCCTCCCGAAGGAGAAGTACTTATCGACTATCAACAAGAAATCACAGAAGATGATGCTCAGAGGTTTTATGCTCTGCTCGGATGCAAACAATCTGAAAGCGTTTCACCGCTTCAAGTCGCGGCGCAGATCCCTGCCGCGCTGCTTCAGCTTTCGCAGGAACGCTCAGGCACCCTTCAAGGCAAGTATGCCGGCATGAGGCTTGAACTATATGCTGATCCCAGGCCTGGCAGATACCATACCACCATCTCTCTTCGATCCGCCAAAGCCCGTCAACAGCCAGAAAAAGTATATATCTATAACATCCAAGGTACCTGCTATCAAGAAGAACAACCCTTCCTTGTAGGGGAGATGATGGTCTTTCATCCGTGCGAGCTTCGAAATACGCCAACCGAAGCAAAAACATAAATAGGCCTGGATGATAGCATTTTCTATGGACAGACAACGAAAATCCTATTGGCCTCTTGCTATAAGGGATACATCAGTAGGCATTCGGATTTCTGATGAAGAATGGAAAGAAGTAGAAGAAAGCGCTCGCTTTAATCGTGGATTGCGAGCGCAGACACAAGCAACACCTAAACTCATTGAATTTATGCATGAAAAAGTCGTGAACTCACTATACCTTCCTTTTGCGGAGCATGATGCGCGGAAAGATTACATCCAACAGACATTAACTTCTGGATTCACCCCTGAACACCTCTTGACGGTTGATCTTGATAGTTCTCATCCTCCCCTTACTACTTTATTATTTCCCTATTCTTTTGTTCCTGAAAATGAATCGGTACTTGAATTCGCAGTCTTGAAAGGAAAAATTCCCCAGTATCATGAAATGAAAGGAAGGCTGTATTTTGGCCGTTATGAAAATTACTCTCGTGAGGAATTTCACGCGCGACCTGCACTCACAACTCTTCTACCTCTGCCTTTGCAGAAAACAGAGGAAGTACTTGCGCTGAAAGGTAACGAAGGATGGATCGGCAACGCCGCACTCATTGAACGCTGTGGCCTGAATGACTGGTATCTTTTATTGGCAGAAGATGATGAGCCTTGTGATTAGTTATAGCAAACTACATTGATTTTCTTAGTTCCGCTAGATAGGAAATTTACGAGGAAAAAGTAATATTTTTACAGATATTAATGTGATTTCCTATAATTTTAAGTTTAAAAATTCAGAAGATATCTCTTGAAAAAGTCAATTGCCTCCGATTCATATTTTTCTTCTGGAATATCGTGAGGCTCTGGTAACATTATCTTGACACTGTTATCTGGATCTGCAAAATAATTATGATGCGCTTCCATGGATTCTGGGGAAACCTTTTCATCTTTCATCCCAATTACTGACATCATCGGTATCTTATGTCTACTTTGGCTATTTCTCAGAGCCTCCAAAGCATCAGTTCTTATCAGATTTTCAATACTTGCCTGCTTGATGACCCTCTTTACGCCATTTAACTTATCTCTGCTAGATGAGATATTCACATCAACAGCAGATTTCTCAATTGACCACCTTACATGTGGAGAGGCAAAATAAGGCCAACCTGGCAATGGGGAGATTGAGACTTTGCACGCAGGATTCCAAATAGTGTTTCTTGCAAGCCAATTGCCTGCAATGCCTGAGCCTATGCTAGAGTCAAGAAGCCCTATCCTAGACGTATCTACCCCCATGTCTTGAAGCATCTCAAAAGTCTCTTGCGCATGCTGGACAAAATTTGAAAGATTGTAATTGCATTCTATCAATTTGCTTCCATTTTTCAATTCTATGCCTGGATAATTCAATCTAATTCCTAATATGCCATATTCTGACAATTTTTTCAGGTGATTGTCAATCCTCGTTGGCTCTGAAGAGTGCACAAATCCTGGAAAACCTATTACTGCAGGCCTATTCTCATTGCATTGTGGGGAATACAAAGTATTCATGATTAGAAAACCTGGGAGGTATTTTTAAATTTAACTATAGCAACCTATTTGTGATCTTCATCGAAAAGCTCAAAAGTTGCCAAAACTGCTGCTGCCCCAAAAATAATAAAGAAAAATAGTTCTTCAACTGGAAAAGAAAGTCCTAGCATAGTAACTTCTCCTAGAAATTGATTATTCTTTGGAAAATACCACCAACCTAATTTGAGAGCTGTAAGTTCGTAAATAATGTTGAAATAAAAGAAATATGCTGTGGCTTTCAAAAATTTTGAAATATATTTAGGGGCACGATAAATCTGAACTATAATTGGAAGAATGATTCAAATAAGCCCTATCAGGAGATAAGCATGAGGAATATTAAGAAAATGAGGAAAGGCGAAAAAGAACAATATGAAAAAAGAAAGTAATACTAGTGTAATGATAAGAAAGTACTTGAATTTTCTTGAAGCTATCTTTTTAGTAATGTGATGATCTAAAAAATATTCGTAAAACATCACTGTAAAATAGAGCATGAAAAATGCCCAGATGCAGCCCTCAATAGAGGCTCCTAAAACAATAAAACTACTTGGGACAATCCAGATATTTGAAATGGTACCAATACTCTCTAGAAAAATATACCCTATAGTCCCTACAAGAGAAAAGATAACTGCTTTTGGGATTTCTTCTTTAATTCTTACTGAAATAATGATTGATGGAACCACATAAAAAATAATAACTTAAACTAGCAGATTTACTTTGAAGAATAAAGATATTAGCGATGCTATTATTGGCCATAGGAGGATAAAAATAAGGTCTTTCTTTTCTCTCTTTTTCATATCTAATAATATCCTATTTAATATATAAATCCTTATTGGCGAAGATATTTCTATCTAAAGCAACAGGTCTGCTCTTATGGAGACTGGAGCTTCTCCGCCATGCCAGGTGAAGCGAGGTCTGACTCTAAGAGGGTAGAGGCGTTCTGAATTGTCGTCGAGGAGAATGGCCGAGCCTTTCTCACTTGGCAGATCGTCCATCTGCTGACGGATATTCTCCAGAAGATAAGTCTGCATTATCTCGTTCAATGCGTCTATATCTGGCTTTGCAGTGAGACGGTGGGCTATGACAATGTCTGATTGAGTCATCACATCCCGATGAATCTGCCCAGGCTGTTGTGTCGCCATGACAAGAGATATTCCAGGCTGTCTGCCTTCCCTTAACAACTGCATCAATGCATCTGTTGCGGGAGTTTTTGCATCTTTTGGCATGAACTCGTGCATCTCATCTATAAAAATCCAAATAAGGGGCTTGTCTCTCTTTCCAGTTGCGGAAAGATATTCCTGCCCTTGCTGGATAGCTTCCAGTTCTTCTCTCTTTCTTGAATCCATCCTATCCTGAAACATTTTCCTAGAAAGAAGAGATATCACTAAGGCGCGAATGTTAAATGTCGCGGTAGATGAGTATGTAGAAATATCTAGGACAGTTGTAGTCCCTGCAGTAATCAGGTCTTTAAGCTCTGTGCCTCCCTCTGTCTTTGAAAAAATTCCCCAAGTCTCTGCAGCCTTAAAGAGAGCAGATGCAACTTCTTTTGTCTCCTGTCTTGCACTTTCGTCCTGCTCTATATTTCGCTGTATATCATCAAGTGTGAATGGTAGATCTCGAGACTTAAGCTCTGTAACGACTCTCTGTATAAGGACTCCATGCAATGAAGTCATATTTAAATTGAAAAGAGAAATCCAATCGTCTGCCTCTATCTCTGAGACTTTTAGAGCGAAATTTGAATCATAAGGGATCCCTTTATCATCGTACATAGATTGTTTTCCGAATGGGATGAAGACTTTTACGGGAAGACTTTTTGTCTTCAGACCCCATTTGTCAAGGAGAGGCCTCTCTTTTTGGTTTTCATATTTCATTGTCCAGAATATGCCCATAGTATCAAAGATGAATGGGGCTATGTTCTGGGCATTCTCTTCAGGAAGATTAGAAAGCTCTTCTGCTATAGCTGCCAGAGTGTAGGATTTTCCCGTCCCTCTCTTGCCTGCAATAAGTATCACGTGACTTCTTGCAACATCAAGCCATATCTTGTTTGATAATGAAGTAGTGTTGCCCATCTTCACATACCCTTTTCCTAGAAAAATAAGGCCCTTATCCCCAAATCTCTCTTTATCCGATGCGTCCCTGCCCAATACTATATCGTAGACCATTCTAAGAATCCAGGGTTTCTTTTGGGTCAACTTCCTTTAATACCAACATTCCTATAGAAACACTCCTCCTTTTTACCATTGAACTAATGAGAATAGAGATTTAATAAAGTTTAGTGTGTTCTCTTTGTTTGAGACATCGAGAACGTTGAAGAGTAACATTTCTGATATAAGAGAGAATAAGGAGTTTTCTAGTGTATTCAAGAACTAAGGATACACATTAGATATTAGTTTGAGTGTTATTGACACATCTCCTCTATAAGTGAAAATCAAAAGCACGATGCGCCACCGCGCCTTAAACCTCGAAGATGTGAATCCTCTATGGCAGTCAGGAATCTTAGATTCCTGATGAAGCGCAGTTTGCGTCAAGTTCCTTACATGTGAATTATGTATCTTCCTAGTGCACAAAGATTTTTAAACCTCTTTTGTATTTGGAAGGTATGAAAGAGAATAGTGAAACTTCGAAAGACACTATAGATATCCCTGTAGGAAAGTGGCTTCAAGGAGTGAGAAGGAACCCATGGATTCTTATTAGTATAATCCTGGCAATAGTGATAGTAGTCATGTTCTTTTGGAGAGCCCCAGTGGTATCTCCTGGTATAGTCAATGCGCAAGTTGCTGCAGACAATGCAGTGAAGTTCATCAATTCTCAGGGCCAGGGCACGGTAACACTGTCTGGAGTCGCTCAGAAAGGGCCATTCTATGAAGTCAAGTTGAGTTTTCAAGGCCAAGAAGTCCCTGTTTTCGTAACAGTTGACGGGAACTATATCGTACCTAATCCACTGGCAATATCTCCAACCGCTCCTTCTCTCGTCCCACAGCAGCAGCAGCGGCCTCCAGCAGATACAAAAGTAGAAGTCACTGAAGGAGATAGTCCAGTAAAGGGAAGCAAATCTGCCAAAATAGCAATTGTTGAGTTCAGCGATTATGAGTGCCCATTTTGCAAGAAATTCTATATTGAGACATATAAACAGATAGTGAAAGATTATGTTGATACTGGAAAGGCAAGAATAGTGTTTAAGGATTTTCCTCTTAGTATACATTCTAAGGCCCAGAAAGCACATGAAGCAGCACTCTGTGTAAAAGAGCAGCTAGGAGACATGGGATATTTCAAGATGCATGATAAGCTATTTGAAAATCAGGAAAGTCTTAGTATAGAAAACTACAAGAAGTGGGCGCGTGAGTTTGATTCATCTGGAGTAAAATTCGACCAATGCCTTGATACTGGAAAATATGAATCCAAAGTTAAGGAGAATCTTGCATATGGACAGCAACTTGGAGTTACTGGCACTCCTGCATTCTTCATCAATGGAAAACCTGTGAGAGGAGCACAGCCTTATGAAGTCTTAAAGCGATTAATAGATGCTGAATTGACTTCTGCTTAAACATGAATGTAAAAGATCTTAAACCTGGGCAAGGGAAAGTTGACATCAAATTGTTAGTCAAGAGTGTAAGCGATATCCGAAGCTTTAATAAGTATGGTAAGGAGCTTAGAGTTGCGAGCGCAGCCTCTTCTGATGAGAGTGGCGCTGAGATAAAAGTGAGTCTCTGGAATGATGATATTAAGAAGGTGAATGCTGGAGACACTATACAAATTACTAATGGTTATGTTTCTGAATTTAATGGAGAAAAACAGCTTTCTGCTGGCAAATTTGGAAAAATAGAAGTAGTCTCTGGGAGCTCGTCTGGAGAATCAGTATCTGCTCCGGCCAAGTCTGCCGCAAAACCTTCAACAAAAGCTCCTGCAAAGAAACCAACAAAAAAGGAAGAAGAAAAGAGTGAAGCAGTCGAGGCAGAGGAAGACGAAGAGGATTTCAATTATGAAGAGAAAGAGTTCTAATTGTTTTATGCATCCACAGGTTTAAATAGACACAATCGATTGAAAGGTATGGGAAATTTTCATTCTAAGCCTGATAGGAGAAGTGGATTTAGGAAGGATCGTGGAAGTGGCGGTAGCTTTGGTGGCGAATCCAGAGGATTTGGAGGACGTCCAAGGTCACGTGGAGCTAGAAGATTTGGATCTGAAAACCGAGAAATGCATGAAGCCACCTGCGATAAATGTGGAAAGCAATGTAGCATCCCTTTCAGGCCAAGTGGTGGCAAACCTGTCTATTGCAGTAATTGTTTCAGAAGTAATGGCGGAGACTCGAGAGGAAATGAATCAAGACAAAGCTTTGCTCCAAGATCTGAAAGGCCTGTTCAAGCAAATGGAATCTCTCAGGAACAATTCAAACAGTTGAATACGAAACTGGACAAAATTTTGGCTTTACTTGAACAACTTGAAATTGAAGTTATTGAAGATGATGAAGATGAAGATGATAGTGAAGATGATGAAAAGTAAGCCTATTTCTTACTATTCTTCTTTACTATGAAATATATCAGTCTATAAAGGCCATAAATAACTGCAATAAAAAAAGCAAAAACACTTATCATTGTCCATGTCCAAGGATTAAGCAGGGATATGGTAATGCGTTCAGAAAAATGGCGGCAAGTTGCCTGCCCAATATAACCTTGAGGGAGATAAGGTGCCCCTTGGCAACATCTATCATACTCGAAGACTGGCTCTCCAAGAGGAACGCAACGTTGCTCCCTACGGTATTCTTTTCCACACGTTCCTTGATAGAACTCCCTAATTTCACAAGATTTCCCATCATCAAATACGCAGGTTACATTGTCCCCTGTTCTTTCAATTTTATATCCTTGATGCTCACAAAAAGGAGGAGCAGGATCCATAGCTGCAGAAACCAGAGATAAAGAAAAGAACACTGCTATAAAGATAATCACCCATTTCAGATATTATGCAAAAATCAAATCTATATATACCTATCTATTTCTTCCTGGCCTGCTCGAACAATTCATTGACTTTCTTCCAATTTATTACACTCCAAATATTCTCCATGTAACCTTTCCTGTTTGATTGCCATTTGAGATAATATGCGTGTTCCCAGACGTCTACGCCTAAAAGTGGGACTTTGCCTTCCATTAGTGGAGAATCCTGGTTAGCAGTTGAAGTGATTTCCAGTTTGCCTTTATTGAATACAAGCCAGGCCCATCCGCTTCCAAACCTGCCTAAAGCTGCCGTGTTGAACTGTTCCTTGAACTTATTAATACTGCCAAAGGTCTTGGTTATTTCATCAATCATCTTGCCTTTTACTTCTTTTGCTTTTGCATCGGGAGTAAGGATTTGCCAGAAAAGAGAATGATTGAGATGGCCGCCACCATGATTCCTTACTGCAGTTCTTATATCTTCAGGAATCTTGTTGATGTCTGCCAATAGCTGTTCGACTGATTGTTTCTCTAATTCAGGATGTTTGGAAAGAGCTTCATTTAGCTTGTCAATATATACCTGATGATGCTTTGTGTGATGTATCTCCATAGTCTTTGCATCTATGACTGGCTCAAGGGAATTGTAAGAATATTCTAGTTTAGGGAGTGTAAATGGCATGTGCATATCAGAGAGCATAAACGTTATAAATGTTTCTTATTTTTTTGCAGGAAGTTGAGGCAATTTCTTCTTCGATTTAGAAGGTTTAGATTCTGCAACAGGAGGATTCTTGGTCTCTTCAGCCTTCTTTGCTGCTTTTTCCTTCTCTTCTCTATAAGCAGAAGTCCATTTCAGCTTTCTTTTATCTCTTTTGAGCTTCAGAGCATTCTTCTTGCATTTGCTTGAGCAAAAATAGCTTATTGAACCATCATTCTTTATAAGATGAATACCCCTGAATGGATCGTCTTCATTGCCGCAGAATATGCATTTTACCATTATTCCTTAGGCCTCCTGTCATAACTGCCTTTTATCCTTCGAGCCTCAATCTCTGTCTCTCTCAATGTAAGAAGATCGCCAATCTTGACAGTGCCCTTTACATTTCGGCGCATCACGCGGCCCTTGTTCCTTCCGTCCAGAACCTTACACATGACCTGAGTAACCTCTCCCCTTGCGCCTGTCCTGCCAATCATCTCCTCTACTATTCCATTGACAGGAGCATCATTGCTGAGTCTCTCTACCTTTGTTGTTGCGCCTTCTGATGTTTTGTCCTTAATTTGCTGTTGTTTTGCCATTCGAGCTCCTCAAAATTACTTTGATTTCTTTGCCTGTGCTATGTCCTTGTCAGCTTCGCCTGGTTGGATTACTGCTACTGCGGCAGTGCTTACGCCAATGCCTACAGCAACACCAAGCTTCTGCTTTGAGTCCACTTCAACACATAGGATGTTTTTTTCCTTGCAGAGAGCAGGAAGGTGTGCAACAATCTCCTTAGGGCTAACGTCTGCTGCATACACAACTAGTTTTGCGACGCCAAGCTCAATAGCCTTCGTCACTTCATTTGTTCCTTTGTCAACTTTTCCTGTTTTCTTTGCTTTTTCAACAATGCTATAGAAGTCCATGTGACCTCCGTAGTTTAATTAAGTATGGTGTCTACCACACTACGCCGAGAACTTTCGTTCTCAAGGACCCTTTCGGGCCTCATCGGTTAAACGTACTCCGAGAAGTGGCTTTATAAATGTTTTTGTAAATTCAATAAAGACTAAGTGCTGTATTTTTGCGCCCATGCAGACTCATCTTGCAACTGCGATGTAAATTCCATCAGCTTAGACATCTCTCTCCAGCAGATCACAGGGATATTTTCTCTCTCAGCATTAATCTTCTCGTACTTGTCCCCTGTGAACATCCTGAAACCTACCCTTCCGTCCATAATCTCTTCCTCAAGGAGAGAAAAAATCCATTTAGCGCCACTTACATCTCCAGAATTCCCATCAAAACTTCCTCCCATAATGACCCAGTCAAAGTAACTTTTTGGAGTAGCTGGAGGCACATCCTGTGGAGAAATACCTAGCTCCGTCAGCATCATCTTGAGAGTTGGCGCGCGTATTATCCTATGACCTTGGTCTCTTATCAAAGTAGATAAATAATAATCTGCAGCAGAATTATACGAACCAAATCCAGCGAGTATTCTTAACGACATGTAAATCATGCACCTTGGAGATTTAAAAATCCTCCTGATTATAAGCGATATCTTTATAATGATTAAAAGGATAAATTAGCAATGAAAAGAGAGGTATTTTTGATTCTTATTGGAGCTATTCTGTTTGTTAGTATCGGAGCATGGTATATGACTGGAAGAACAGTGTACACTCAAATTCAGGACAATGGAATGTGTATTGAGTTAAATGTTGGGCAGATAGATTTCTATATAGACCCTAAAGGAGTATGTGCACCATGCAGCGATAGCAATGTTGGTAACATCACAAAACCCTGGTGCACATTAAGGAGGGCACTCAATTTCTCGGAACCTGTGCATTTCTCTGGAGGAAAGAGATTATACCTTAGAGAAGGAGTACACCGTTTTGACGGCCTTGAATTTTTTGTCCCTAAATATGGACTGAGTGGTAGCCCTGATAAAAAAACTTTGATTAGCAGTTACCCTGGGGAGAAAGTTTATGTTCATGCATCTGAGAGAGTCCAAGGTTGGCAGAAGCAGACTTTGCCTGATGGAAAGAATATCTGGACATTTGAGTGGAGAAAATACCTGCAGGAGAAAAGACCAAAATATCTAGCAAAAGAGCATCCTCTGGGAATAAGCCTTAGAGACTCAAATGGTAAAATAACGAATTTTGCGCAGAACTATACTGATGTACCGCAAGCACTATTCATAGATGCATTCTATCCCTTAACTTCCAAGCCAATAATAATACCTCAGGCTAATGAAACAAAGACTATGGCGAAGCGTGATGGAACAGAGAGCTTTGATTATATCAATATAACTTATCCTAGACCATATTATTCTACTGTAACAAGATTGAATGTCACAGTTGTAGCTTATCCAAACCCAGAATCAATGCCTCCAGGTACTGCTTATTATGAAAATGATCCTGCCCATCCTAATTATGGCAAGCTATTCATAAGACCACCTGAAGTTTTTAATAGTATTGACCCAGACATAGTTCCTATAGAGATCCCAGTCAATTACCTCGGATTTCTTGGAATAAATCAATCATCAAATATCCACATCGCGAATTTCTCATATAGATATTCAAATGGATTTCCTGACAGTGGGTTTGATGGAGGATTAATCTTAAATGGAGACGACATATTGATAGATAATATGGATCTCTCTTATCATGTATTGGGAGCAATGATTGGAGGGGGCGCGAACAATACAATAAGAAACTCCACGATATTATATAATGGTGCGACAGGTTCTTGGAGAGTCGGCAATAACATCACATATGACTCCAATATCTTCATGTGGAATGGGTGGAGGCCTTTCTATCAAGCTTGGGCAGTGGCAGGAATGAAACTTATAGATGCCAAAGGGACATATAATTTTACTATAAGAAATAATCTGTTCAGGGACAACGGGATAGGGCTGTGGATAGATTATACTGGAGATGGGCCGGAGATTCTTCATGGAAAAAAGACATGGCAGAATTACATTGGCTCGGGCCACCTAATAGAGAACAACATGTTCATAAGTGACTGCCTTGCATTGGAGACCTCTCCAGGTAGTGAAACCAACCCAATTATCGTAAGAAACAACTATTTCTCGGGAAAATATTATAATCCTAATCGCGTAGGTATCGCAATCCAATCAAGTCCTTATATAAACATAACAAATAACATATTTGTGGACATTGACCAAGGAATAATGGCTCTCGGACCTGTTACACCTCTTTGGGAACCAGAGTATGTGACACGTTCCCGTGTACATAATATTAGAATTGATCATAATATTTTCATGAACGTGTCTTTTCCTATAATCTTTGGTCACGATTCCACAAATGCTGCAAATTCCCAGAAGAAGATGATATTTGCAAATGATACAAGTGATTTCAACGTATTCTATGGAGGTAAAAGCCCAAATGTATATTTCAGAGCAGTAAAAGAAAATGTTGACTTCAGCAAGCCGTTTGCCCCGTTGCAGTTATCTGACAAGCATCCACTATATATGGGTTCAAGGACTGTAGCAAGCCACGCTTATGATGCAGATGGCAACCCTTCCAACGGAGTATTTCCCGAAATATTCCTGAGTGCTGAGGATTATGCATGGTTCAAATCTCGCCCGATAGAAGAACTTGAAAGTAAGTTCTATTTCAGTAATGGATTTATTCACTCCCTCAATTATAAGGAACCTGGCGCGTACAAATTCTTATCATTTGAAGAATGGAAGACTGCAAATAAAAACGAGACTAACTCATTGATAGGAGACCCAAAACTGACAAGTAACACATCTTATAGTGTCAGGGCAGGGCAAGGAAGCCCTGCTGAGCAGATTGGATTTAAACCGATAGATTTCTCCAAGGTCGAGCTCCCGCCATTGAAGATAGATTATCCCAAGAACAATGGGAAATATAATATAACTTCACTGAGTCTTAATATTTCTTATAGCGGCATGCCACTACGGTACTGCAGTTATATCGTAAATGAAGGACAATCAGAATCATTCAGATGCGATGAGAATGTAAGTGCCAAACTATTCAGCGACAGGAACAACTCGTTGATTGCCTCTTTCCTTGATGAATTAGGGAGCACAAGAATAGTGCAATCCAATTTCTCAGTTGATAGTGTTGCTCCAAATTATAGCATATCTCCTCAAAACGGAACAGTTCTCATTTCAAGAGGATTTACACTTCAATCTGACATGACTGACAGGCATCCTGAATCAATATCTTATATCCTATTCAATAGCACCGGGACAGTTGTACAGGGCATAGTTAAAGAGTCCAAACTATCGCAGTCACTCGGGCCTTTTCCATTCGGCAAGTACCATTATAAGATAATTGCAGCCGATACTCATGGAAACATAAATGAAAGCCCCATATTTACTCTGACTCTCTCTGAGCAGCCTGCGCAACCTCCAACGCAACCTCCACAAACCCCTCCAACTCAACCTCCAACAAAAGGTGAAGATAAAAAGCCATCGCGAGAATCTACTACATTCTTAATTACAGATGAGCAACTCAAGAAAGGAGTGTATGAGACGCTGATAAAGGATGATGCGATGAGCATTGAAGTCAACAAGAAAAAAGTTATCCTAAATATATTGAACATAAATTCAACAGGGATGCTTGTGAGCAGTGGTGGAAAGGTACAGACTCTGCCATTCCCTGAATATGTTTTCATTGACCTTGACAAAGATGGGACTCCAGATGTTGTCGCACAAGTAAGATTCCTAGATGCTAATTCTCAAGATGGAATTCTTGCCCTCAGCAAGTACATCCCTCTGTCAGCTGAGCAAAGATCAGGATTTGAGCCAATTATACCAAATCAGCAACAAGAAAAAAGAGAAGTAACTAAGGAAGAGCCAAAGCAAGAGTCATTCTTAGAAAAACAAAACATTCAGCCACCAAAGCTGCAAGAAGAGAATACAAAAACAGATGATGGCCTACAGAAAAATATTATCATAGGATTCTTCATATTTGTCATACTTATATTGATAACAGTTATTGTCGTGACAATCTGGAAAATAACTCACAAGCCTAGCAGGAATATTACTGGGCCTCAAATATATTATCCCGAGCTTAAATGACTGAAAATAAATTCAACGAAAAATATTCTGAACCAGAAAGCGCACCCTGGACTTTCACCGACATAAATGGTGAGATTGCCAGACTTATGGATGAAAAATACTTATCACAAAAACGATGCGCCACCTCGGCTTAAAAGCCGAGGTTTGTTGCAGGCGCTCGTTTTTGGAGATGCTCAAGGAACAACTCCAGCTTAAAAGCTGGAGTTTTAGTCAAGTTCCTTGACATAAAAAATATGAGAGTTCTTGAAGTAGGATGCGGTGAGGGGCACCAAGCAATATACCTTGCAAATAAAGGCATGATTGTCCATGCTGTAGATTCTTCCCAAAAAGCAATCAAATATGCGATTGAAAATGCAAAGACTTCCCGAGCAGATGTTGAATTTGAGGTCAAGGGACATCATGAACTAGACAGAATGAAAGGGAAATTTGACTTCATATTTGACTGGAGATTCCTGCAGGAGATAACTGATGAAGATATGAGAGAGAGATTTTTCATAAGCATAAACAGGCTTCTTGGACCAAAGGGAAAATATCTTTCCGTAGAATTTAGCGGAGATTCTGATTTCATGGGCAATGGCAAGCTGCGCACATCCTCTGTGGGAATCAAAATATACTTTGCGACATTGGAAGAAAGCAAGAGGATCTTTGGAAAGTATTTCAGGATAATCGAGGCAAGACATATAACATTGCCACAAAAGCCAAACATGAATATTTTAGCGAACTATATGTTATGTGAAAGAATATGATCACTCAAGACACACTCCAAGTAATTGTATTTAGCATACATCAGAAGGAGGTGAAATATCTTCTGTTAAGAAGGATTCCTGCAAAAGGAGGATTCTGGCAACCAATAACTGGGAGGAAAGAGAAAAACGAGAGCCCTAAGGACGGAGCATTAAGGGAATTGCAGGAAGAACTTGGGATACCTATCCAGAAAATAATTGATGTTGATAATTTTCCAAATGGGCAAGGGGAAGGTAAAGACTATATATTTGCAGCAGAAGTGCTACCAAGCGTCGAAATACGTCTTGACAGGCCGTCTGTAGAACATGATCACTATCAGTGGTGCACATACCAAGAGGCGCGTACTCTGCTTTATTGGCCTCAATACACCAAGGCCTTGGATAGACTTAAGAGGATGATAAAATAGTTATTTCTTAAGGAACTCGATTTCTTCTTCTGACAATTTAAGCTGCTTTTGTATCTCCGCCTGTTGCAGAACAGGCTTAAGTAATATAAAATCCCTCATCGCTCTTTTAGATGAACAGTGGACAAGGCGTGCAAACTTTTTTGAGATAGATTTCTTTCTCTCCAATTTTTGATTGTTCATCCAAATCTTAAGAACGCGCTTTGGAGGCTCGTATTTAGTAAATCCTGTGAGAGGAGATGATTTTGAATATGAAATGCCTGCGCTCTGGAAGATATTTTGGTAGACAAGGAAGCGCCATGACTGGTTTCTGTATATCCTGCCCCTAAATACGTCTGCTTTCCCGAGGGCATCATAAGCTTTTGCAAGTGCGAGATTCTTGTATTCTTTTGGAATGTTCTCCTCAAGCCAGAGAAGTATCTCGTCAAGAGACATCTTTGTTGAATCATATAAGTCGAGGAAGTCTCTTCTCTCCTTGAAGACTTTCCTTAGAATGTTGAATATGGTATCCTCGACATCTCTTTTCTCAGATAAATCAATGGAGATAGGTTCATATGCATAAGACTGCAAGTCGTTCAAAGCAGCCCTTAGATCTCCCTGTGATTTTATAGCCAACTGAGTGAAGAACATGGGCTCTCTGCGGATGCCTTCCTTGTCTGCAACATTCTTCAATATAATTGAGATAGTACTGGCAGGCAGAGCTTTCATCTCCACTAGCTTGCACTGAGACCTGAGTGTAGAAAATTTTGACTGCCAGATATCATTGCAGGTCATCAAGATTGGATATTTTGTCGTCTCGATAATTCTAAGAAGCTCTGGAATACCTCCGATATCTGTGCCAGTAACGCCATCAACCTCGTCCATAAGGAGTATCTTTCCTTTCTTGAATAAGCTCTGCTGCAATGTGGCAGGCTTCAGAACTTCTTCTAGTTTTGCACGGTTGCGCAAGTCAGACGCATTGAGCTCAAGTATCTCTAACCCGTTCTCTTTTGCGACTGCGATAGCAAGAGATGTCTTTCCTGTCCCTGCAGGACCATATAGGATGGCTGCCTTTCTTTTTGGAAATTCTTTTATAAAAGTTTTTATCTCATCAACTGCCTTATCCTGGCCAATTAAATCTGAATATCTCTCTATCCTGTATTTCTCTGCAAGATTTTCATTATCGTTCATCCCTTTTTCCTCCTAACGGTTATAAAGAACAAAGATATAAGCATTGTGGTGCAAGAATACTTATATAGTAATTAGGAGTACTTTCCATATGGATAAAGGAACTCGTGACAAAATAATTGACCTACGGCGTGACCTTTCCACTGTCCTTAACCAGCTTATTGTCGTCGAACTTAATAATGAATCTCGACTTTATGTTGACAACTTTAATCCTGATATAAATTCTTTTATTGTGGGTTCAATTAAAAACCCTCCAAATCAGACGAAAGCTCAACGCAACTTAGGTCCTCTTCGTAGTGTAAGGTCTCTTGCAGGATATCTTATAGAATATACTATAAGTGCGCCTTATCCATTGGAGCATGATAGACTTATCATCTCTCCCAGCCCTCCTCTTGAAAATGAACCTACTCATATTGGATGCATTCATATTCCTTATGGATATGTAAAGCAGTGCAAAAAAGCATAAAAATATTACGTGCTCTTTCCCTGACCTGCCAAAACAAATGATGCAAGAAGAGCCTGCAACTGGACGAACTCGTCGCTGCCCTCAGTCATCCTGAACTCAATCTCTCCTGTCTTCTCAGTAATTCTTACCTTCACTTCTGGTTCTATTTGCAGATTCCAGACTTCTTTCTGAATCATCCTTATCACATCAGTGCCTGATATGCTCTCTTTAAGCATCACCTCAAGCAATTTGTCCCTTGCCGTAACATAATCTCCTGAAAGCGCATAATCCAAAACGACGCGGATGCCTTTTGGCTTCGCCGATGCGGCAATCATGTTAATCATCTCTGAATTAATATCCATTGCTATAGATGCAGTCGCCTGCAATAAATTTATCGCTCGCCTGCAGTCGCCTTCACTCGACTCGTACAATGTCTGGAACACATCCTCTGAAAGAGTAAGTTTCTCCTTCTCTGATATTCTCTTGATGACTTCAGAAACGTCTTTTTTCTCAAGTAACTTGAAGCGGAATACGACGCAACGAGATTGAATTGGATCAATTATATTACTTGAGTAATTGCAAGAAAGAATAAATCTGCAAGTATTTGTGTAATTTTCCATTGTTCTTCTCAGAGCTTGCTGTGCTTCTCTTGTCAGAGCGTCGGCCTCATCTAAGAATATTACCTTGAAGGGTACATTCTCCAGAGCTTTTGTCCTTGCGAAGTCCTTGACTTTCTGCCTTACGACATCTATTCCTCTTTCATCACTCGCGTTTAATTCCAGATAATTTTCCCTCCAAGCATCCCCAAAAAGTTCCTTGACTATTATAAGTGCGAGAGTAGATTTTCCCGTGCCTGCAGGCCCTGCAAAAAGTAGATGAGGTATATTCAATGCCTGTACGAGGGACTTAACTCTTTTCAGAATCTCTTGCTGGCCAACTACTTCCTCAAACTTTGAGGGTCTATATTTCTCTGTCCAGATATCACTCTGTCCCATGTGAAGACAACCTCCGGTTTTCTCTCAACACTTTCCCTTCAACACCCAGCATCCGACTCAACACTTTCCCTTCAACACCCAGCATCCGACTCAACACTTTCCCTTCAACACCCAGCATCCGACTCAACACTTTCCCTTCAACACCCAGCATTCCTCTAAAATTTTTATTACTCAACATATCACGTCTCTTTATCATCTCTCTTGACCGAACCATGTTTTTATAAAGATTTGTGTCAAGAATCATACACTAAAGAAGAGCATAAAAAGAGTGATTTAAAGTAGACGTAATAAGAAGATTACTGAGAGACCAATATCTTGAATAAAAGCTTAATCTATTTCCGAATTCTCCAGCTCGATACCATTTCCTGCCCTTACTTTTAATGTATCCTGGCCCTCGTAATTTTCCCTGAATTATAATTACTGAGACTCTGGCTCGATTAAATTACTCACAAAACTTTCAGTACTTGACATTTTATCTTAAAAAAATCAAAAGCACGATGTGCCACCACACTCTGAAGAGTGTGGTTTGTTGCAGGCACTCGTGCTTTGGATGCTCAAGGAACAACTCCAGCTTAAAAGCTGGAATTTTAGTCAAGTTCCTTGACATAAATAGGATCTTCAAATTATCTGCGATGCATCTTACGCTTTCTCTTCTCTTTCTTCAAACGCTTCCTCTGCCACTTCCATCGCATTTGGTTCTTTTTCTTCCAGCGTCTTGATGACCTTTTCATATGAAGACCACCTGCGGGTCTCTCAACATCCTGCATCCATATATCATATTTCAATTAGAAAATCTTCATTTATAAAGCTTATGAGACAACCTGTACATCTTCGGCGACTGTTTGGTTTCTTAACTTTTTTAAATTTACGTCGATAGATATGACATCCTCCGACACCCTAAAGGGTGCGGTTTCCTAGCGCCGCCTTCGCGGCGTGATGCTCTCTTTGGTTTCTCACATACTCTGTGATGACATCACGTTGCACAAAACCGACAGAGGCTGCAA
>Ga0194121_10001212_pt1 | contig 44606 bp, 41 predicted proteins | sample TA2MahCa50mmetaG_FD_148609 | JGI IMG/M metagenome (GOLD analysis project Ga0194121, IMG submission 148609) | Freshwater microbial communities from Lake Tanganyika, Tanzania - TA2015020 Mahale Deep Cast 50m | ecosystem: Environmental > Aquatic > Freshwater > Lake | place: Tanzania: Lake...
GCAACTAAGCACTAGCTGCCAGTTGGTGAAAACCATCAGGCGATTTTTACTCATCGACGCGCCACCGATTTCCTTTCGCAGCGAAATCGATGCAAGGGAGAAATCTGCGGCCAAGTCTATCAGCAGCCAGCGGAGGAGTCAAACCGATGCAATGCCGTAAATTGTTCCGATCCATGTCACTCTTGCCAATTCTCGCATGTTTGCCCCAACCGTTCTGGGGAAAGCCGATTACAGTGTAGCGACTAAACTCGATCCGCTGAACGTCGACACGACGTTGGTGGCCAACCAACTTCTCGATGCGTGGAGCGTTTCGTGCTTGGATCCCCGAGGAGTGTGGATGATTACCTGCTTCGGCACGACGGAGTGTTCACCGTGAAGCAGCAAGGACTGCTCCGGTGAAAGGCACCACGCCGCGCCGAAACGATTTTCGCAGTATCGCGCGCAGAACTCCCAGAATGACGCGAACCACGATGTTGTATCGCCAGCCCTGACGCCGGGCGCCGAGGAAATCAGCCACCCGGCGGTTACCTCCTGAAGGAAGCCTCCGCGCAGCAGGCGCTCGCGATCGAGCCGCGTGAACTGGCGCGATCGGAAGACACGGCCGCCCTCCTTCTGTAGCCGCCGGAGAGCGGCCACGGATTCGGCGAGTTTTTGGCTGGGGGACCGCATCGACGTGTATTTACAAGTGTTCTGTGTTGTATAAATACAAGTCTATTGTGCTGTGTCGATGCAAGTCAATCATGGCGAGGATTCCGCGATCTCGACCGCCAGCAAGATGCCCGAGACCCGAGGGTTACGCATGGCGAACTCCCGAACGAAGATGTCCCGGGCGTAGTTGAAGTTTAGGACGGCGGTGGCAGCCGATTCGATAGAATTCGGTTGCTTAAGCTGAAATCCAAACCGGAGCAACCGCCGTGAAGAAACAGTATCACATCGTAACGCGAGCCGACCAGAAATCGGCCGTGGTCCGCGGAAGGGCCGTCCGCGGAAACATCCGAAAACCGCCAACTTGCCAGGAACAAGTTCATGGCAACGGTCTCGAGTCTGCGATGATCATTCGATGCTAGCGAATTAGCTTGAGGCGCCGTAGATCGTCCTCGTCCCAACAGGCCTGCTCCTCGACCATGCTGCGGAGGGTCTTTGGGACAAAGGTGGTGTTCGAGCCGTGAAAGGCGACAGTAACGCGGCGGCCATCCGGATGCTGATAGCGGCGATGGCTGCCGGCGCGGGCGCGCCGCCAGACGAATCCATCCGATTCCAGGGCGCGGATTATTTCGCCGGCCGTCGGCGCGGAGTCTTCGATAGGCCTATCGGAATCTGGCGGCGCTACGCGGTGACGCGCACATGGGTGCCGTCGAAGGTCTCGATGTCGTCTTCCCTGAGCTCATCAATAATCATTTGCACGACTTCGTTGATGTTCTTGAGCGCCTCGCTCTCGGTGGCACCCTGCGTGACCGCGCCATATCGACGCAAGACTGGGCAGTAGGCGTGGAAGCCGCCTTCGTCGGGTTCAACGACAACTCGAAAGGTGTATGTCCGCACAGGTTCCGATTTCAGTGTACGGCTGAGAGGTCTGGCCGTCAAATCGTTCAATTCCCCACCGCGATTGAAAGACTCTGCGCGCCGGCGCCGCCGACCAGACTGTATGTGAGCGGCACAATGTCGTTGGGTGCAATCGACGGCACCACAACATTGAACTGATAGAGCCCGACGAAGTTGGGCGCGAGGCCCGCGTAGCTAACTGTCGCCGCCGTTCCGCCGAACCGCACTTCGAACGGAAACGCGAGCGCATTCAGTTGTTGCGCGAGTTGGCCCGGCGGGACGTTTGGCGTGACGTTGCCGAAGCCGACGCCGTAGAGCGTGATCGTCTCGCCGGGGCGTGCGCGGCGGGAGGGGACGCCGCTAATGGCGCCGGGGGGAAGCACGTACGTCGTATTGTCGGGGAACAAGGCGACCGCATATTGCGTCGCGCCGACTTTGAAGCTGGCCGGGGCGAGGAGGCCCGGTCTGAGGGTGTCGACCGTAATCGAAAACGGCGCACTGGCGCCGGTCGGCGTGGTCACGACCAGCGGCAGCGGGCCGGGTCCGATGTTGGCGGGTACTTGCGCGTTGATCTGTGTGAGGCTCACGAAGTTTACGAACGCCGGCCGGCCGCCGATCGAGACTGTCACGCCGCCGAGTTTTGTCGGCGCGAAAATGCCGTCGAAATCGCCGGTGGCCCAGCTTTGTGATCCGACGGCGAAATTCGTGCCGTAGATCTCGATCCAGGAACCGGGGGACACCGAGTTGTAGGCGCCGAATCCGCCGGCTGTTATGGCCGAGGAAACGGTCGGGGAGGCTGGCGGACGCAAGGTGAAGTGCAGTGCGACGGAGAAGCCGTTCGCGGTTGCGGTGGGGACATTGCCGCTGTTCGCGAAGCTGTACGGGTTCACGAACACCTGTTGCCAGTTGGCTTGGAGGCCGGCGGGAAACAGGCCGTTGAAGCCACTATTCATGTAGGCGGGCCCGGGAAAAACGGGGTTTGTCAGCATCGCACAACAGAAGGCGCCGAAATTGGATATACCGCTGGCCGGGCGCCCGTTGACGCGCCACTGATTAACCGCCGCGTCGAAGGAGATGGGGATGCGGGTGGTGTAGTCGAGAGTAATGTTCCAGTTGCCGTTGAGGTTGCTTGCCAACGGGCCGCCGTTTACCGTTTCCATATGTAAGATCTGCCATTCCCCGTTGGTGCCGGTGGGCATCTGTTCCTGCCAGATGCGGACCTTTCCGTTGTTGACGAGCACGGGCGTGGGGCCGAACGTAGAGCTGTCGGAGTAGGTATCGGGCGAGTTGGTTCCACCCCATTTCATCGGAGAGCCGATTGGGATGAGATTTAGCGGCTGCTGGGAATAGGCGGCGAGCGCGCTGGAAAGGACGACAATGCGGATCATGGCGAGTGGGCCTCCAGAAGGAGTGGCCGTACACCGCGATTCGTCACGGTTGCATGTTACCTTGACTGCATGGGCACTGCCAGAGCGCAGGAGAGCAGCGAAAGCCTGGAACTGTTGTTGAGTTCGGTGGCCGCGTGCTTCGATGCGGAATCGGCCAGGCGGCTGCGGGCGATGGAATTCCCCGCGGCGCTCCAAGCGCGCGTCGACGCGCTTGCCGGGCTTGCGAATGAAGGCGCGATCGGCGAGGAGGAGCTATCCGAGTATCAAGCGATCCTCGATTTCACCGACTTGATCGATGGCCTGCGGGCGCGGCTGGCGCGATAGATGAAAGAAGCGACGAAGTGGATCGTGCGCATCCGCGCCGATTTGCGGTGCGAGTACTGCGGCGTGCACCAGCGGCAGTGCCGGTACACGCATCACATCGAGCATGTCGAGGCGATCGCCAGCGGCGGCTCGCCGGACAATCCGGCTAATCTTGCGCTGGCGTGCCACCGCTGCAATCTGGCGAAGGGCGCGCGGAAGATGGCGCTCGACCCGTTGAACGATGTGCCGATGCTGCTGTTCCATCCGCGGCTGCATACGTGGGAGACGCACTTTCGCGTCGATGCGAGCGGGTATATCGAGGGGCTGACGCCGACCGGGAGGGCGACGGTGAGCGCACTCAAGATGAACGCTTCGGTGCGGTTGATGGAGCGTGGGCGGGTGAGTTTGTGACGTGGGCGCCGGCGATCACTCGATCACTGGCGCCACGCCCGATTCGACGATGCGGCGATCGGAAGTCACAAGGCGCAAACGATGGACACGCGCGGTCGCCGCGATGGCGCGATCGGCTGGGTCTCGCAGTACCCGAAGCGTACCCGCTTCAAGAGCGATCGAAGGCGTAATCGGCAACAAGCGAAACACCGGGTTGGATTCCAAAGCGGCGAAGAAAGCCCCAACTCCGTCCTTGAATTCCAGTCTTCCATCTTCGGCGAGGATCGCAATTTCTAATAACGACATGGCGCTGATTGCGACGGGCTCGGCGCGCTGCATGGCCCGGTCCAGCGACTTCAGCTGCTCGCGGCTCAATCGTTTCGGATCGAGCAGCCACCGCAACAATATGTGCGTGTCGAGAATGAGCCGGGGCGTCACGGTGCTTAGGCGCCTTCAATCACGTCCCAGTGCAAGCCGGTGTTCACGATATCGCCAACGATCCGACCCTTCGCCGACCAACTTCCCTTTGGCGACTTCCACGTATTTTTCGGCGCCGCCGACAATACGGCAATCGGACGCCCGCGCTTAGTAACGGTGATCGTACTCCCTCCGCTGTTCACTTGGTCCAGGAGCGCCAAGCATTTGCTCTTGAACTCGGTTGCGGTGATGACCTGTCCCTTTGCCATACAATGTCAGCTTAGCACAAGTGGTCAGATGACCAGTTTAGGAAAGCCTCTTACTCCGGCAACGCCCGCGGCACGATCCTGTACACCGACACCGGGCTCTCGTTGCCTTCCTTATCCACCGCCTTCACGCCGAGGACTATGTCGTCGATCGATACATCCGTCAGCCGGAACTCCTTTACACCGCCGGCCCAGACCTGCCGCTGCCAAAACGGCGCGGTTGAATCGCGCATCACGATTGCATAGCCGCTCAAGTCGGTGACATCGCCAACTTCTTTCCACTTCAGCAAGGCGTCGTAGCCCGATTTTCCCCGCGATAGATTCGGGCCGGTCGTTTCGCGTCCGGTGATGGTGGAAGTGGTTTTCAACAACACGTCCGGCGCGGGCGGCGCCCATGCCAGCGATGCCGCCACCGCCGCGTTCACCTTCGCCACGCGCGCGGTGTAGGCCGGGCTCGCGTTGGCGAACGTATCCGACGCCGAATGCTGATTCGCATAGAACTCGGCGGTTGTCGTGAAGCGGACGGCTGGAAAGCCAGCGCGGTCGAATAGAGTGTGATCGCCGCCGCGTCCGAAGCGATCGGCGCGGAACACGGGCGTCACCGCCATCGACGGTATATAACGTTCGCCGATCTCCTTCACATATCGGGCCAGCCCGCGCGAGACCGAATCGATCGGGTCCTCGCTGAACACGCGCACGGCCGTACCGGCCTGCCGGCCATTGCCCGCCAGATCGTTGCCGATGATGTCGTTGTTCAACACGGCGTCGATGACTTCCTTCTTCTCCTTCGCCCGCTTGGCGTACGCGGCCGCGCCCAGAAGCCCGTACTCTTCGCCCGAAAACGCGATGAATACGAGCGTCTTCTCGAACTCATACCGGCTCAGCACACGCGCCAGTTCCATGACCGCCGCCGTGCCTGAGGCGTCATCGGAAACGCCCGGCGCGTCGGCCGCGATCGTCGCCTCCTGATCCATGCGCTGAGGCTGGCCGTCCTTCGATGGCGCACGCACGATGTGCAACGAATCGTAGTGCCCGCTAATGACGATTTGCCGGTCTTTCTGCGTTGTGCCCGGCAACACCGCAATCACGTTCATCAGGTGCACGTCGCGAACGACGCGGCCGGATTTCTTGATCTCGTGCTCGTCGAATCGCACTTCGAGGCGGGAGCTGTACGATTTCATCTCATCGCGGATCCAGCGCGCCGCCGCGCCGATGCCACGTGTTGGATGATCCTGTGCCGAGAAGAGATTGCGCGTGCCGAAGTTCTCGAGCGTTCGCATTGTCGCCGCAATCCGCTCGACCGACACCTCGCCGACAAGTTTCTCGACGCGGGGATTGATGGTCTGCGCGCGCAGCGCGGTCAACATTGCGAAATACGTTACGAGCCGGATCAACATCGTGTCCAATCACTCCGCGCACAACGGACACGCTCCGGCCCGGCCATCGTGCGAGTTCCTCGCACGTTTGGGGCCGTGCCTACGCGGCCTGTGCGCTTCTGAGAGAATACTAGCTTACAGTCTCGAACGAAGAATGGTAATCGACGGCATCTATTACGCACTGGGCCTTACGGCCGGCGGAGCGCTCACGGCGTATCTCACCAATCCTTGGCTGGCAGCGCCGTTCGCCATTCTCGCGGCCTTCTGTCTGTGGTTTTTTCGCGATCCGGAACGTACGATTCCCGGCGGTCCGGTTGCGGTATCGCCGGCGGACGGCAAGGTCGTCGCCGTAAAAAATGAAGGTGCGCAGACGCGCGTCAGCATCTTCCTTAACGTCTTCGACGTGCACGTGAATCGTTCGCCGATCGCGGGCAAGATCACTGAGGTCACATACAAGACCGGTAAGTTTCTTGTCGCCAGCAAGCCCGAAGCGACGACCGATAACGAGCAGAATTTCATTACCGTTGAGGGCGCCGACGGGACCCGGATCGTTTTTTCGCAGATCGCCGGGCTGATCGCGCGGCGCATCATTTGTTACAAGAAGGCGGGCGACGCCGTGGCTGCCGGCGATCGTGTCGGCTACATCAAATTCGGGTCGCGTGTCGATGTGTTTCTTGGGCCGGAGTGGTCCGTTGCGGTGAAGGAAGGCCAGCGCGTAGCCGCGGGTTCGGATTTGATCGCGCGCAGAAAGAGCTGATAAAGTGCCTCGATTTAATCTCGCCGAGCGCCTGATCGATCCCAACTCGCCAGACCGCCGCCCGCGGCGCGCCGCCTACGCGCTGCCAACGTTTTTCACCGCGGGCAATATCCTGCTTGGCTTCCTCGCGATCATGGAAACTTTCCAAGGCGCGATCGGGTATCCCACCTCGCCCGCCGAAGCGTGCAAACACTTCGAGCTTGCCGCGATCATGATCGGCATTTCGGTTTTTCTCGACGGGCTGGATGGCCGCATCGCGCGCATGACCAATACGGTCTCCGACTTCGGCCGGGAGATGGACTCGCTGGCCGATGTCATTTCGTTCGGCATCGCGCCCGGCGTACTTGCATTCGCATGGGGCGTTCAGTTTGTCGACTGGTCGGTGATCCCCGATGCGGCCACGCGACTCCATATGATGCGTGGCAGCTACTTCCTGACGTTTCTGTTCGTCGTCTGCGGCGCCGCGCGGTTGGCGCGCTTTAACGTCGCGGTTAATCCGGTGCCGACGAATCCGGGACGGCCGGGACGCAAATATTTCGTCGGTCTGCCGATACCCGCGGCCGCCGGCATGGTTGCCAGCGTCGTGTACGCGCTCGATTCGCAACCCGTGCGGCAGTGGCCGGGCGCGGTGTTGTGGATGGCTCTAATGGGGCTGCTGTCGTTCTTGATGGTTTCGACGTGGCGCTACCGCAGCTTCAAGGATTTCAATCTGCTCAGCCCGCGGTCGTTCAAGTCGGTAATCGGGCTCGCCAGCTTCATCTACTTGATCCTTTATTTCTCGCAGCACGTGCTGCTTGCGATGGCGACCACCTACGTGGCCAGCGGCATTCTCGTCCGCATCGGCGGATTGATGCAACGCAATCTCAAAACGCCGCCGCCGGCGCCGGAGACACAAGTTGAGTAGTTCCATTCTGTTGATTGGCGCGGACTCGCTGCTCGGCAAGGAAATCCGCGATGTTTACCATCTCGCGCCTCGGTTGCAGTTGGCGACGGCCGCGCTGGATGCCACCGCTGTTTTCGCCGCGAGTGAGGAAGAGATCGAAGTCGTTGCCGCGGTGGATGCCGAGATGATCGCCGATGCCGCCGCCATTATCGTTGCCGCCAATGGCGATGCCGCGCGCGAAAGACTCGCCGATTGCGCCGCGCCTGTCATCGACCTCACCGGCTGGATCGACAAACCCGCACGCGCGATTCCGCACGCGGCCGCGGCGCTGCTCACCGAGTTCATTGAGCATTCTCAGGCGTACGATGGAGTCACGCGCGTTGTCGCCACCGCGTTCGTTCCGGCGAGCGAATACGGGCGGGCCGGTATCAACGAGTTGCAGAAACAAACTGTCGCGCTGCTTTCCTTCAAGACGATGCCGAAGGAGATTTTCGACGCGCAGTCGGCGTTCAATTTTCTTGCCGTGGCGAAGTCGCAAGAGGATGCCCGCCGCGCGCTTGGTACATCACCGCCGGTGTCGCTGCGAGTTGCACAGGCGCCCGTGTTTCACGGTCTCAGCGCGTCGGTGTGGGTCGAGTTCGCTTCGCGCGTGTCGGTTCCGAAGCTGATTGAGCACTTGAAAGAGGAAGGCGTCGACGTGCGCGATGGCGACCTCGATCCGCCCGACAACACTGGCGTTGCCGGTATGAGCGGCTACGCGGCCGGCGCGATTGAGCGCGATGCAATGAATGGCAACGCGGCATGGTTGTGGCTCGCCGCCGACAATCTCCGTTTGCGAGCTGAGTTGGCGGTCGACGCCGCCCGCGAGTTGTTATGACGCGGCGCGTTTGGTTGAGCTCGATTGCGCTGTCCACCGGTTGTGGTTATCACGTCGGCGGCAAAGCCGACCTGCTTCCGAAATCGGTGAAGACGATCGCGGTATCGAACTTCACCAATCTTACGGCGCGGTACAAGCTCCCGGATCGTTTAACAACCGCTGTCACGCGCGAGTTCATTTCGCGCACGCGCTACCAAATCATTCCCGACGCCACGCAGGCCGACGCCGTTTTGACCGGCGCGATCGTCAACTACACCGCCTTCCCGACGATCTTCGACGCCAACACCGGTCGAGCCGCGGGCGTCACGGTGCAACTCGTCATGCAGTTGACGCTTACCGAGCGGGCCACCGGTAAGGTGCTCTATACAAGACCGAACTTCGACATCCGCGAGCGTTACGAGGTTTCGGTCGATCAGGCGCAATATTTTGAAGAGTCCGAACAGGCGCTCGACCGGCTGAGCCGCGATGTGGCGCGCTCGCTTGTGTCGGCGGTGTTATCGTCATTCTAATGTCGCCGGACGAGCTACTTTCGCAATGCAAGGCAGGTAAGCTGCACCCGGTCTATCTGTTCATCGGTCCCGATACTTGGCGGCGCGATGAGTGTAAGCGCGCGCTGATCGAGAAGGTCTTGCCGGAAGAGGACCGCGAACAAGGCTACGTGCGCCACGATCTCGATGAGGTCGATCTCGCCGAAACACTCGACGACGCCTGCTCGTTTTCTTTGTTCGCCGCCAACCGGTTGATCTGGGTATCGAGCGCCGAAGCGGCGTTGCCGCGCGGGGACGCGACCGAACCTCCGGCCGCGCTTGAGCGCTATGTGAAGAATCCGACGCCGGGCGTGACGCTCGTTTTGCAATCGAGCCGCTTCGAACTCGATGGCGAGGACAAGGCCAAGAGTGAGCGCGTGCGCAAGTACTTCGCGCCCGTGAAGGCCGTTGTTGAGTTTCCGCATCCGAGTGCTTCGGAGGCGCGAACGTTGGCGCAGCGGCTGGCCAAGCAGCGGGGTCTGCAAATACAAAGCGACGCGCTCGATCTGCTCATCGAAGCCACGGGTGCGAACGCTTCGCGCCTAGCCAACGAGATCGAAAAGCTGCGGTTGCTTACCGAGACGGCAACGGTCGAGCACGTGCGCAAGCTTGTGCCCGACGCGCGTGAAGCGACGATTTTCAACCTCGTCGCCGCGCTTGGCCGGCGCGACCGGAAGGCGTCGCTTGATATTCTCGATACGCTGGTGCGGGACGGCGAGTACCTGCCGTTGTCACTCAGTTTCCTTGCCGCGCAATTCCGTTTCGCGATCACCGCGCGCGAGGCGCGCTTGACCACGGCATCCGCGATACAAGGTCACTTCCAGCGTCTCGGAGTGCCGATATGGTCCGCGCGCGCGCAGCAGATTCAACAAACCGCGGCGGCGTTTCAGCCGGCGCAGATGCGTGCGGCCATCAAGTGGATCTTTCAGGCCGATCGAGGTCTGCGCGACATTCGTCCCGACGACCGAACGGTTATGGAGCAGTTCATTTTGCGTTTGACGAGTTAGGCTGGGCTACTTCAGGATTTCTTCCAGCGTACTCGCGGAAAGGAATTGGGCGGTCCAGCGATCAAACGCGAGGTGGTCAGCGCTTTGGATGCGAGTTGTGGCCCATTGGGGGAGTGGACCAAAGCGGAGCGTCAACATCTGGCTCATCAAATCCTGAAGCCCTTCCAGCTTTCCTTCCAGTTTTCCCTCCCGCTTCGCCTCCGCCACGATCTCCTGATAAGTAACGGAATCCTGCAATATCTCGGTTGTTGTCATCAGGTCCTTAATCCTTTCCAGAAACGCTCTCCTACTACCATATCGAAGTCCGCCGAGCAGGAAAAGCTGCGCCGAGAGTTCCTTGTTAGCGGTGGAGCGCAACCGGCTCACCGCCGTTCCCAACTGCTCGTCGGTGGCGTCGGTGAGAGGTATCAGAGGGAGCAACTTCGGCTGATTCCATCGCAAGATCGGACCGGCTGGCATGGTCCACAACCGTGTAACCCGCAGCCGCAGCGACGCTTCGTAGTCGCCCCGTTTTCGATAAATCTTGCGTGGCAAGTGGTCCGGCACGCCCTTGGACGTCAACAAGACCAAATGGCTCCGGCACGGCAGTTTGTACTTTGCGACAATCGCCTGGACGTAGTCGAATTGCTTCTCCAATACCGCCGGCTTGTAGAACGACACGACTTCCAGATGCACGATGAACTCCTCCCCGCGCCGCCGGCAGCGATAGAGGTTATCGGCGCGGAGTGTCTCGACATTCAACTCGCGGTCGAGCGGCTCGACTTCCAGATCTGCCGTCATCGGAATCCCGGCGAACAGCGCCAACGTCATTCGCGGATCGTCGTCGCTCAGGATTTTGAAGTGTTTGTCGATCGAGAAGGGCACTACTTAGGAAGTGCGTGCACGAGTCGAAAAATCTCAGTCGAAGAGCCGGTTCAGTTCGGCGGTCAATCCGAGCTCCGCCGCCGTTGTGGACATGTAGGCGCGATCGAGCTTATCGTCTTGAATGGCGATTATTCCCAGGATGTCGTTAAGCTGTTTATCGCTACCGCCGCCAGACTGCCGGATCCAATCGAGCTTCGCGAGAATTGCATCCTCGGCGCTTACAACCGCAAACTCGATTGATTCACCGAATAGATTTGATTCCCGCATAGTGCTTCTCTGAATCTCCGCCAGCCGAAAGCGATTGCCCGAGACGGGAAACAGGTCGAACTTGTAGACGCTTTCGATATGAATGAGGTTCGCCGGGCGGCTGATGCGAAATGCATTCCTAATGTGGTCGGCGTCCGCCGCGAATCCATCGCCAAGCGCGTCGAGAAAATCGGTCACTTGGGTGGGATGCATATCGACCAGAATATCGACGTCTCCGGTAAACCGGGCAATTCCGTGCATGGAACTGGCAACCGATCCGCCTACCGCGTATTTGATTTCGAGTTTGTCGAGAGCGGCCAGCACCTCACCGAAGGCTTGGAATGCGTGCCTCAAGCTGACATCTTCCGCGGATACGCGATATCGGCCAGATCCTCGCCGTATTTCCGCAGAGCCAGTTCACGTCGAAGGTCATAGTCAGAATACGAAGGATTCATTTTCCGAATATCGGACAACAAGAGCGTATCGCCGAATTCTATCTGCTCAAACACCTGTTCAAGCCGCTGGCCCGGAGTCAAACGCCGCGCACACTTCAGCCACACCTCCATCATCTCTGGAGAAGTATCGGCAAGTTCAAACTTCATCGCCATCTTCAACCATCATACGCTCCGCTCCGCGAGCAGTATCAACGACTGCCCAAGCGGCAAATCCACACCCGCCGGAATGATCTTCGACTCCACGGCCAGCGGTGCATACAACAACCGGTCGAGCCACGGCGCCACCGGTTCCACGCCGCTCGACGGCTCGCCGCCAAATAGCGGTTCGATCACGCGGAATTTCATCAGCGCCACCGGCATCAATAGTGAATTTGCATACGTGCAGCGCAGGACGCGGAATCCCGCTTCTTCGGCCGCGCGCATCAACCGCGAGCGAGTGAATCGCTGGCGCTCCATCGCGAACTCCGAGTGATGACTCCGCAAAATATCGAGCGCCGAAGCGCGCAAGGCCAGAAATCCACCCGGCTCCAGCACACGATGGAACTCGCGCAACGGTTCCGATTCCTCTCCGCGCGGCAGGTGCACGATTACATCCATACTCACAACGGCGTCGAAGGCCGCATCGCGATACGGCAGCGTCTGAATGTCGCCCTGCAACAACCGGCCCACACCGAGCGACTTGGCGTATTCCAACCCTTCCCAGCCAAGGTCCAGCGGGTACATCGGCCACCCGTACCGCTGCTCCAACTCTTTCGCGAAATGTCCGGTTCCGGCTCCGGCTTCCAGCACGCGCCGGAACTTTCGCTTCGCCGCAACCGGATCGAGCAGGCCGAACATGATGCGGCGTTGCCCGCGATACCACCAGAATGCGTTCTCGGCCTTGGCTATGTTGGCGAACTCCGCCGGGTTCATCATGGGCGTAACCTCGCCGTGTCGGGGGCATCCAGGTAGTGTTCGAATTCAGCGCGGTAATAGGCGAGCGTATTGGCCACTCCTTCGACAAACGAAGTCTTCGCCAACCAGCCGATCGTCTCGGCGATCCGCGTCGAATCGGTTGAGTAACTGCCGATGTCAATCGACTTGTGCCCCTCCGGAAACGCGCGATAGCGTAGCGGGCAACCGCCGGCGGCTGCCACGGTCGCGGCCATCTCCGCCAGGGGAATCGCCGCAGGCCCGCCGACGTTCATATAGGTGTGCGGCAGCTTCTCCTTTGCCGCGCACCGCAGACACGCGTCGACGACATCGTCGATATACACGGGATCGCGGGTCTGTTTTCCGTCACCGAAAATTTCGATCGGGTCGCCCAGCAAAGCCCGGCGGAAGAAATGCCCGAGCACGCCTTGTTCGGGAACGTTCAGCGCCATGCGAGGCCCGTAAACATTGGTGAATCGCAAGACCGTGGCGTCGAAATCTCCGCTTTCGGAGAACAGCCGGTGGTAGCTGGCCGCCGCGTTTTTATGCACGCCGTTGAAGTCGATCGGGTTCACATGGTGGGCTTCCGTGATCGGCAGGAACTGAGGTACGCCGTAAACCTGGCGTGTGCTCGCATAGATCACTCGCGCGCCGGGCGAGACTTCTCGCAGGGCCAGCAGGAAACGCAACTGTGCCGTGGTATTCAACTCCAGATCGCGCAGCGGATTGCGCATCGAGTTGATGTGGCTGATCTCGCCCGCCATGTTGAACACGACCGGTATGCCCGATAGAGCCCGCGCATGATTCCCCGCGTTGGCGATATCGTCTTCGATGATCTCGACCTCGACGCCCGCTAAATTGCGCGCGTTGGCGCCGCACCCGCGGATCGCCGAATCGAGCACCAGCACCTTGGCGCCCATTGCGGCCAGCCGGACGGCGATGCTGCTTCCGATGAATCCCAGTCCACCCGTGACCAGAATTCGTTTCCCCGCGTAGTTCATGCGCTGTGACTACAGTCTATCGGAAACCGGCTAGGCCGCGCGGGAGATCTCTTCGGCGATGGTCTCCGGCTCCAACACTCGGACGGCCTCCACCAGAAGTAGCGAGGCCACCGTGAACTGTTGCCGCCTCTGATAGAACGACGCCAGTACATCGAGAATGGCTCCAAACTCGGTTCGGATCTCGCGGAGCGTGCCCCGGTTCATGGGTGTACCGGCGCGAAACGCTTGCGCCCACCAGCCCACACGAGAACAGAATCGTATGAACCCGGTTATCACCGAATGTTCGTTGTCGATTAATCGCAGTAGATGCGTCCGCTGCCGAATTACGTCGGCCGTCACCCGAGTGGCGTTGCGGTGGCATAGCGCCGCGATGGCCGGTTCGGCGCCGGGCATGGTCTTTAGCGCGGACGTGACCGCGCGCAGAGGCACGTCGATCCGCCTTGCCACCGGTACGAATGCCCGAAACAGGAGATCGAAATTCAGGACGCTGAGTCCCATCTCATCGACATAGCCGCCATTTACGGGCTCGGCGACGGAATAGGCCAACGCCGCCACTGCCTTTTGCGGAACGGCGAAGTCCTCGACCGAACGGAGTTGTTGCGCGGGAATCCACTGACGCATCCCCTGCTGCAGGCGCCGAGCGAGGAGGCGGTAGATCCGCGCGTAGTTGTGGGTCGCCTCCGCGGGCGCTCCGGTCAGGCCAAACCCCGGATCGCATACCCGGCTGACCGGTTTGGGGTTGGGCAGTACGCCACCCGGTTCGGGTTCCGCCGCGATCGTCAGCGGGGTCACATCGCCGAAAGCGGCCCGCGCGACCAGCACAATCGCCTGATGCATCGCATGGGTCGCCGCGGGCTCCGGGTCGGCGGCATGTTCGGCGAGCACACGGCCCGCCGAATCGGTTCGGAAGCGCAATTCCGCCGCCCACTCCTCAATCGTAGGTGTCTTCTTTACCGACCCCAGTGTGAAATAGGGCGGTAAATGAACTTCAACCTCTCCCGGTCCCAACGGGTACAAATACTGCTGTACCGACTCGGGCAAGTCTCTGAAGCTTTCGATCGTCCGCGAAACCGGCAGGATGAGATCGTGGCCAAACGTCTGGCGGACCCAGTGCAGGTGAACGGCTGCGGGTCCTCGGTGAGTTAACACCTGCATTACGATTAAATACTACGTGATAAAAATAGTTTTGTCAACGCAGTTAGGCCGCCATTGAACCTGCTAAATGAACCCTGGCTTCCTGGGCGAGTTCTCCAACCGTCTTCCATTGGCAACCGGATTCGGCCAGGATGGCGAAGCACTCTTCCATCCGCCGCATCTTCTCCGTCAGCGATCCGGCGGCGCGTTCCAGGTGCATCCGCTCCGAGCCGTCGAAGTCTTCATCACACGTAAGATCCGCTGGATGAACAACATAGTGGAAGTATCTGCGGGCTGCGATCGCATCGCGCATCATTTGAAAGTGGCGATCCCAGCCCAATAAAAACCCTGTGGTGTGCCATACCGCCATTCCAAGTGGTCCCCGAGTTGTGGGAACAGGAATTACCACCACATTTCCACGCAAAAAAGGATCTCTTGAACCTAAAAAAGGTTGCGTCCAGTCCCGCCGATTCAACACGCGTAACAGTTTATCGGAGTTTCCGATATGGTTCAATGCATTCTTGAACACAAATGGGTAGTAGAGCAGCGACGGAAACAGGCTCATGTCGTAGTCATAGCCCAGTTCATTGAGGAGCCGCATCAACCTGTCCGAGTAGCTCCAGGCCGGCGCGACAAACCCCTTGGGCGCCTTCCCTATGGCCTCGGTCAGCCGCTCGTGCGTCCGCACCACTTCTTCCCGCATTTCCAGCGGTTTCAGCGCACCTAAATCCGTGTAGTGATTCCAGGTATGGTTTCCGATCTCGTGGCCCGCGGCGGAAATCTCCCGCAGCCGGCGACAAGCGTGTTCATCCTCCAAATCGCGGCCAATTGCATACATGGAATATGAGAATCCGAATTTTTCCGCCAATCCGAGAAACCGGTCGACTACTTGGCGGTAGGTAGGGTCGACATACCCGGCCGGGTAGCCGGCCGCCTGCGCCATGGAGTCCAGATGTAAGGCGACGGAAACGTACCTCTGCAATGCGGCCACACTCAGTTATCGGTGTCCGTCGGAACAAACTTTAACGGCGCGATCCGCCCCGCAGTTGGTGGCTCAGTAATTTTTCCCCTAAGGGTCGTAGGTGTTCGACCTATCTAGCCCGAACCTACCCGCGTCAGTACATTGCGTGGTGGCATCTAAGCAATCTGTCCAATTGGGCAATTCCACGCCACCCCATAGAATCGCTTATGACAGCCCAGTGGGACAGAAAGCAATGATCACAACCCTGCCATCCAGGAACGCCGCCAAGGCCTTCTTCAGCGAAACCGAAGCGGCCGAAGCCTTGGGCATCTCCACGGACAGTTTTCGCGAACTCGTCAAGACCCATATCGCCCAAAGTGACGACGAAGTGAGCAACATCGGCGCCACCACGTATCAGTCCTCGGACCTGCTGATTCTCAAACTGCTCGCAAAATTGCCGGTCCTCGTCTAACTGCTATTGGCGTCCGGCCCTTCGCCGTTATAGACTGACGGAGTCATGGCAAATCTAGGATTTTTGGGACTGGGCATCATGGGATACCCCATGGCCCGTCATTTATTGGAAGCCGGCCACAATGTGGCCCTCTGGAGCCACACCGCCTCCAAATGCGCCGAACTCGCCGCCAAGTTCCCGCAACTGGGCAAGGTCTGCGCGACGCCGAAGGAGGTCGCCGCCAACGCCGATGTTATCGTACTCATCGTCGGCGACACTGCGATGTCGGAACAGGTCGTTTTCGGCGAAGACGGACTGATGGCGGCGGCAAAGCCCGGCACCGTAATCGTCGACGCCTCGACCGTCGCGTGCGCCTATTCGAAGTCGGCCTCGGCGCGCTGTAAGGCCAAAGGCGTGGATTTCCTCGACGCACCGTGTACCGGCTCCAAGCCTGGCGCCGAAAGCGGGAACCTCACCTTCATGATCGGTGGCGACAAGACGGTCTACGAAAAGGTGAAGGCGTTGCTCGAGCCGATGGGCAAGCGCCTCTACTACTGCGGCGGCCCCGGTCTCGGCATGCACGCCAAACTGACGCAGAATCTGATTCTGTCCAATCTTCTTCAGGCGTTCAACGAGGGTCTCGTCCTGGCCACCAAGGCCGGCGTCGATCCCGAGCTCATGCTCGACATCCTCGACAACTCCGCCGCCAAGAGCGGCCTCATCGCCTTTAAGGCCCCCTATGTGTTCCGTCGCGACTTCTCCACCAACTTCTCGGTAAAGTGGATGCACAAGGACATTGGCCTGATGCTCGAGTCCGCCAGGGACATCGGCGTCCCTCTTCCTTTAACTTCCTTAACGCATCAGATGTTCCAGGCGGCGATTGCCACCGGACACGGCGACGAGGATATCTGCTCTACAATCAAGGTCTTAGAAGGAATCGCCGGTACCGAAGTGAAGAAGCGAGAGGCCTAGCCCCCTCGCTTCTACAATTTTTCACACAGAAAGTTCTTGCAATTCCAAAAATCATATCGTAAGATTGAAAGTAAGCCGGGGGGGCAACTCCCACCAAAGCGAGACTAACCTCATAAAGACCCCTGAAGCATCCCTCCCGGCGCCCTTCGGGGTTCCTATCAAGACCAGATAGGAACTGGATAAGAGTTTGAGTGAATCGGAGCGAAGTCTCCGATACCGCTACTTGCAGTTGAGGTAACGGGCATAGTCCAAGCGTACGCCGCTTGAGGGCTGATATCCGGTGCCGTCGAAGGTCTCGGTGTAAAGAAATGCCTGTTGCCGGCAGAGCTTGTCATTCGGCATTTTGTAGAGTACGAATCCGCCCCTGGTACGAGACAGCGGAATACCGCGCCGGTTCTTTTGGATCCGCCATGGATCGGGTTTCATGACCGTCTTGAGAACCGTGCCGCCGGGATGCCAATCGGCCACGCCTTTGCGCGCGAATGCTTCCAGCCGAGTATCGTGCGGACCATCCGGGAATGACCAGCGCGGCGCGAGTCGTTCCATCTCCTTGTGCAACGCGGCCAACGCGTTGAGCGATTCGGCATCGGGGAAATTCTTCTTGAACTTCTCCGGATACAGCGCGGCGTCTTTTTCGACGGTGGTGTCGGCCTGAAGAAAACCTTCGGCGGCTTCCATGCGGCTGATCAGCCTTTCGACCTGGGACGCGGCGAAACCGGCGGCGCAGATGGCGCCGACGGCGATTGGGGCAAGAATAAGTGGTCTCATGCAGAAGAACTCGCACTTGGCCGCCAAGTCGTATCAAGGAATTCAATGGCGCGATGTTATCCTCATATAACGGCCAACGCATGAGAACGCTCACCGTACTCGGCTCAACCGGCTCCATTGGGACCAGCACACTCGACGTTGTGCGGCGCAATCGTGACGCCTACCGCATCCACGCGCTGGTTGCCGGTCAAAACGTCGAACTTCTGATCGAGCAGATTCAAGAATTCTCGCCCGCCGCCGTTGTTGTCGCCGATGCCGCCATCCGCGATGCTCTCCACGCCCGGCTTCCAAGAACCGGAGATCTTCCCCAACTGGATCACGGCCCGGCCGCCCGCGTTGCCACCGCGATCGCTCCCGAGGTCGATTTCGTGATGTCGGCCATCGTCGGTGTAGCCGGGCTCGAAGCCACTTACGAAGCCATCCGCGCGGGCAAATCCGTCGGCCTGGCGAATAAGGAAACCCTCGTCGCCGGCGGCGATCTTGTCATGAAGGCGGTTAGGCAAACCGGGACGTCGATGATCCCGGTCGACAGCGAACACAACGGCGCTCACCAATGCCTCCGCGCCGGGCGACGCGAGGACGTCACCAAGTTAATTCTCACGGCCAGCGGCGGTCCGTTCCGCAAAACGCCGAAGGCCGATCTGGCCCGCGTGACCGTGGCGCAAGCGCTCAATCATCCCACTTGGAAAATGGGCCGCCGCATCACCATCGACTCGGCGACTCTCATGAACAAAGGTTTCGAAGTGATTGAAGCCTGCTGGCTATTCGACATGCACCCGCGCGAGGTTGAGGTCGTCGTACATCCGCAGTCGGCCGTCCATGCCATGGTGGAATACAACGACGGCTCCGTTATCGCGCAAGTCTGCGCCACCGACATGCGCATGCCGATTCAGTACGCCCTCACCTATCCCGCGCGCGACGACGCTCCCGTTCCGCGCATGGATTGGCGCACCGCCCGCACGTGGGAATTTGAGCCTCCCGACTTCGACAAATTTCCGCTTCTGCGGCTTGCCTACCAGGCGCAGGAAACAGGTGGCTCGGCTACATGTACACTAAATGCAGCCGATGAGATAGCCGTGGAGGCTTTTCTCGACGAGCGGCTGCCCTTCAACGGCATCGCGGAAGTTGTTAACGAAACACTCGAAGCAGTACCCGTACGGACGCCCAGGTGCGTCGGAGAGATATTGGAGATCGATCAGGAAAGCCGCCGCGTCGCCCGCCAACTGGCAGGGGAGAGGGTAGCCGCGGCCCGCTAGCGTTCAATCATGGGAATCGTACAAAACATCTGGTGGATGTTGGTCCTCATCGGGGTGATGATCCTGATCCACGAACTCGGCCACTACTGGGCCGCGCGCTGGTTCGATGTCCGCGTCGAAGCGTTCAGTTTCGGCTTCGGGCCGCGCCTGTTCGGCTATCGTAAGGGCGAGACCGACTTCCGCGTCTCGCTCATCCCCTTTGGCGGGTACGTGAAGATGACGGGCGAGCAACCGGGTGAAGACGGCTCGGAAGATCCGCGCGGATTTCTCGGCAAGCCTCGCTGGCAGCGCATGATTATCGCCTTTGCCGGTCCCCTGATGAACATTCTGCTTGCGGTGGGACTGCTGGCGGGACTCTACATGAACCGGTATCCGAAAGTTGTCGGCGCCGACGGCCCCGCGACGCTCGGCTTTGTGGAAAAGGACTCCGCCGCGGCGAAGGCCGGCCTAGCCGAGGGCGATGTGATCGTTGCCATCGACGGCAAGCAGAATCCGACCTGGGAGGAGGTGGCGCTCACGGTGATCGGTTCGGCCAACCGGCCCCTTCCGGTTCTGGCCACGCGCAAAGGCGAGCAAATCATCGCCACTATGACGCCGCTTCTCGACGAGCAAACCGGTGTCGGTGAAGCCGGATGGTCGCAGCATCACGAGATTCAAGTAGGCGCGGTGACGCCCGATACGGGCGCCGAAAAAGCGGGCTTGAAGAGCGGCGATGTTCTAGTGGCGCTCGACGGTGTGAAGCTCGGCTCTACCTTAAAGCTGCACGCGCTCTTGCGCGAAGGGGCCGGCAAGCCGGTCCAACTCACGTACCTCCGAGGCGCGAAAGAAACCATCGTCGAAATCCAGCCCAAGCTGACCGAGTTGGATGCGAAGGAGAAGCGCTGGCTGCTTGGCGTGCAGTTGACGCCGCGCGTGACGTTTGTGGCGCTGAGCTTCGGCGACGCGCTCAACGAATCGATCAAGCAAAACAAACGGGATGCCGGTCTGATCCTGCAATTGCTGCGCGGCATCGTCGAACGCCGCACATCGGGCAAGACGCTCTCCGGCCCCATCGGCATCGCCCGCATGTCGGCCGAAGCGGCCCGCGACGGTGCGCCGACCTTCATCTGGCTCATGGCGCAGGTGTCGCTGAACCTGGCGATCTTCAACTTGCTACCGATTCCGATTCTCGATGGCGGCACGATACTCATGCTGCTGATCGAAATGCTGCTCCGGCGCGACCTGAGCATGCAGCTCAAAGAGACTATCTTCAAACTTGGCTTTGTCTTCTTGACGATGGTTGTGGCGTTTGTGCTTTACAATGACATCTCGAAGATCCTGCCGGGCTGAGCACAAGCTGAATTCTGACTGGCTGGCGAAATCAGGTGAGGTTAGCCGTTCGACCTCACGTCTTCACGCGTCGCCCAGCGGTCAGCAGCTCAAAACGTCAACTTCAGCGCGCCCTGCAACTGCCTCGGCGTATTGGCAATGCCGAGCACGCGGCCGAAGTTGGGGTTGGCGAAGTTGACCACGGGGACGCCCCAAACCGGAGTGTTGGTGGTGTTGAACGCTTCGGCGCGGAACTCGAGGCGCACGGTCTCGCCGATCGGGAAGACGCGGAATAGCGAAAGATCCACGTTCTTGCCCCAATCGGCACGCATGGCGTTGCGTCCCATATTGCCGTAGGTGAACGGCGCCGGAGTGGCGAATGCCTGCGTATTGAACCACTGCGCGGGGCTGGGGTTCGACAGCTTGGCATTGCCCACCTGGTTGAGCCGTACGTAGAACCCGGCACTGTTGGAGTTGCCGGTATTGGCGATATCGCCCGATACTCCGAGCGTATACGGCACGCCGCTGCGCAGCACCATGATCGTGTTGAGCTGCCAGTTGCCTATGACGTAGTCGGCCGCACGGTTGCCGGTGGCGAAGCGCTTTCCTTGGCCAAACGGAAGTTCCCACACCAGGCTCGTGTTGAAGACGTGGGTCAGATCGTACGATGACACGCTGCGATCGGCGCGGGTGTTGTACGGATCCTGGTTCGCGCAGCCTTCCACGCCGGCCCAGCCTGAACACGACAAATCGATCGACTTTCCCCACGTGTAGGACACTAGGAATCCGAGCCCCTTCGACAGCCGCCGGTTGAGCGAGGTTTCCAAGGCATGGTAGAGGCTGTAGCCGTCGCTACGTTCGTAGTTGGTCGGCGTCAGATAGCGGATCGGACGGCGGTCGATCTGCGGTCCGGGGCCGGGAGTGCGCGCGGTGTTGGCGAACGTATTCAGGTCAAGCCGTGTGCCGTGCGAGCCGACGTAATCAATCGACACCGCGGTATGGGCGCCGAGTTGATGCTGGATGCCGAAGTTCCATTCCGGAGTGTAGGGCACTTTGAGGAACGGATCCTTATAGGTCTGCGGGCTTGTGAACGGCGTTGGGGCGGGAAGCGCGCCCGCGCCGATGGAGCTCAGCGGATTGTGGGCGCGAACGGTGGGAATGTCGGGATTCTGATTGATGGTTTGCAGCAGAGTTACTTGCGGCCATCCGGCGCCGTAACTCTGTGCCGCCTGGGTCCAGATGGCCCAGTTGTCGTAGAAGATTCCGGCCGCCGAACGAATGACCGTCCGATCCGAGAAGCGGTAGGCGAACCCGACCCGCGGTCCGATGTTGAAGTCGCGGTTCTGGTGGATCCGGTTGTTGGGAGCGATGATGACGTTGGCCGGCAACGCGCTGCCGGGAATGCAGGGCGCTTTGCCGATCTCGGAACAGAAGGGCGGCTGCTCGCGCACCCAAAACTCGCCTTTGTTGAGATTGAGCGATCCGACGAAGGCCGACTTGTCGGACTTGACGCCCCACTGCGGCGGCAAAGTGCGGTCGACGCGGACGCCGTAGTTGATGGTGAGGCGGTCGGATACCTTCCAGCGGTCGCCGACATAGAAGCCGTTCACCCAGCCTCCGTTCTCGCCGCCAACCTGTAACCGGCGCGTTCCGCCGACGGGTACTCCCAAAAGGAGCGACGCCAAATCGCTGCCGGTGCGGCCCGGGTTTTGCAGGTCGGCGGTCTGGAAGGGGCTGAAGGTGATGCTTCCCGCCAGAATCGCCTGGTCGATGTTGTTGGTGTTGATGGTGAATCCGGCATTGAGTAGGTGTTTGCCGTAGAGTTTCGAGACGTTGACCGAGCCCGACCAGATGTCGGAAGCGCCCTGGTTGGTGCGCCCGTCGCCGGGAAGTCCCAGAAATGACACCATCCCGACGGAGGGCAGCAGGCAGGCGCGGGCGAAGGGATAACCACAGACGTAGTCTGGGGACAGCGCGCCGGTCACGCCGCTTGGGGCTTTGGTCACAACGTTTCTGACGTCGGCCGCGGCGGTGGTCCGGCCGAACTGCATTTGAAGCACCGCGCCCGCGCCGAAGGTGTGCGTCCAGTTGGCGCCATAGTTCTTGGCCCGCCACGTGTCGGAATTTTCGGCGGCGCCGATCGGATTGACCGAAACGCGTGGCAGGACGACCCGGCTGAAACGGAACCAGAACGAGTCGTTCTGTCCCAATTGTTGATCGGCCCTGAGATTGAACAGGTTCTGATCGGTCCGGCCGGGGGCTCTCGCGGTGAAATTCGTTCCGGCGGTAGCGGTAGCCGTTGGAGCGGGATAGAGGCCCTGCGCCCACTGCGCGGTCGCGGGATCGAGGCGGCTCTCGGGAATCACATTGCCCGCGAACGGAGTCCGCAAGAACTGGTTCGCGACGGCCGGGTTGACGCGGGTGGTGAACGGATCGAACACGACGTTCGAGATGGTTCCGAGGCGGCCGCGAAGTTCATCCGGAGTCGGAATTCGACCCAGGGTCTGCGCGGGAGTGCTGTTGCGGAATCCCTCATAGCTGCCGAAGAAGAAGGTCTTGTTGCGGCCGTCGTATTTCGGGATTCGCACAGGACCGCCGACGTTGAAGCCGAACTGGTTCTGCCGCAGCGCGTTCACGGTGGGGAAGAACGGGTTGCGCGCGTCCAGCACCGAGTTGCGCAGGTACTCCCAGGCTGTGCCGTGCAGCGTGTTGGTTCCCGATTTCGTAACGACGTTTACGACACCGCCGCTGACGCCGCCGTAGCGGACCTGATCGTTGTGGGAATCGACCTTAAACTCAAGGATGTCGTCGACGATGGGTGGAACAGCGTAGTTGCTGGTGATCGAAGCCTGGTCGACAATGCCATCGACCAGAAACAGATTCGCCCGGTTGCGCGCGCCGTGGAAAGACGGGAACGAGAAGGCGCCGACACCGCGAAATCCAAATGTTTGCGCGGTGTTGATGGGGCTTGCGCCGGGCGTGAGGGCAAGCAACTGCGTGAAGTTGCGGCCGTTCAGCGGGAGATCGTTGACTTGACGGCCGCCAAACACCGTGCCCAATTCGGCGGAGGTGCTTTCGATGACGGCGCCCTCGGCGGCGACGGTGACGGTTTGCTCGGCGGTACCGACTTGCAACGTGAAATTGAGATTCGCCGACTGGCTGACCGAGAGCGTGAAGCCCTCCTGGCGGTTGGCTTGGAAGCCTTCTTTGGCGGCCCGGATATCATAGGCCCCGGGCGGAATGTTGACGAAGACATATTCGCCTGCATTGTTGCTGGCGGTGGTTTGCTCGACGCCGGTGGCGCGATTGCGTAGCGCGAGCGAGGCGCCGGGAATGCTGGCGCCGGAGCTATCCCGGACGATTCCTTGCAAGGAAGCCGTGGAGACTTGGGCGAACAGGCTGGCGGCGGCCGCCATCAACAGCGAGGCGAGACGGATGGGAAGCATAGGTGTTTACCAGTTTGTTCCGAAGCCGCGCCGCAGTCCAGGCCATTTTCGGCATGAAATTCACCACTTTCGGCAGCTGACTTTAGGCTCGCCGTGGCGCGCGGCTGCGTCCCTCGGCGCGGTACTTTTGCAGAAGTTTCATCATGCTCATGGCGCGCTCCGGATGCGCGGCCCAGAGGTCGCGCTGCTCGCCGGGGTCGGCATCGAGGTCGTAGAGCTGGCCCGACTTCTCGCCGCCGAGAATCGCTTTCAAGTTGTCCGCCGTGCCGGCAATCGCTTTCCAGCGGCCCTGGCGCACGGCAAATTCGGCGCGGCCGGAGGCGAAGACAAGAGCCTCGTGAAGCGGCCGACCGCCCGGGTGGCCGAGGATCGCGGGCAGTACGTTGCGGCTGTCTTCGGCCGCGTTGTCGGGCAGGGGTGATCCAGTGAGAGCCGCGAAGGTCGCGAAGAGATCGATCAGCGAGATTGTCTCGGCCGATGTCGATCCGGGCCGGATCTTGCCGGGCCAGCGAGCGATGAACGGAACGCGCGTACCGCCCTCGTAAATCGAGGCCTTGTAGCCGCGAAAACCGTTTTCGGATTGGTGGCCGTTGTCGCCGCGCATGGCGCCGTTGTCGCTGGTGACGATGAAGAGAGTGTTGCCGGTGAGCCCGTGTTTGGCGAGGCGCGCATCGATCTCGCCGACGGCCCAATCGACGACGGTGACGAGGTCGCCGCGTGGACCGGCCTGGCTCTTGCCTTTCATGGCGTCGGGCACCAGAAACGGGTTATGCGGCGAGTTCGTCGACAGCACAAGGAAGAACGCTTCTTTGTATTTCGCTCCATGAATTCGATGGCTTTGCGGGTCAGCGTGAAATCGCAATCGGTCTGCGACCAATCGTCGGCCATCGGCCCGGGGACAAAACCCGGAAGGCCGCGCCACACTTCGCGGCTCATTTGTGTCGGCACAACGACGGGGCGATCGTTCTCGATGAAAAAGTACGGGGGATCGGAGGTGGAGCACGCCGAGGTGCCGTAGAAATAATCGAAGCCGAGCGCGGTCGGGCCGCCGCGTATGGGTTTGGTGAAATCGACGTTCCACTGGAGTTTCTCGTCGGTCTTGCCGGGAGCGCGGCGATCGATGGCGTTTTCGGCGGGGGCGCCGTCCTTGGTCGCCCATTCCAGGCCGACATGCCACTTGCCGATCCAGCCCGTGGTGTAGCCGGATTTCTTGAGCAGAGTCGCAATCGTTATTCGAGACGGCTCGATCAGCGGCGGATCGTAGGACAAGAGAACGAATTCCTGAAGCCGGGTCCGCCAAGCATAACGGCCGGTAAGGAGGCCGTAACGTGTAGGAGAGCAGAGCGAGGAAGGCGAGGGGGCGTCGGTGAACTTGGCGCCACGCGCGGCGACGGGATCCATGAACGGAGTCGGGATCTTGGAGTCCTTGTTGTAGCAGGTGAGGTCGCCTTGCCCCACGTCGTCGCCGAGGATGATCACGATGTTGGGCAGTTTCGCGGGTGACTGCGCCGCGGCCAAGCCACACGCCTTGAGAAAATCGCGCCGTTGCATAATGTCCGTTTTAGGGTAGAATTTCCGCGTGCCTGGAGCAAGATCTGAGACGCGTCTGCCGAAATTGGTGATTGTATTGCCGAATATGGCCTGGACTGCGGGGGACGCCGGCATTACGGTGAAATTTCGGCTGGCGCTCAGCCGGTACGAGGAGGTTTTGTGTACAGGGTTCTATTCACGGTTTCATTCGCTTCGACGCTGCTATTCGCGCAGACCAGCGCAGAGATCACCGGACGTATCACGGACGCTTCGAGAGCGCTCGTTCCGGGCGCGACGGTAACGGCGGTAAACACAGAGAAGCGTACGGAACGCCGGACAACTTCCAACGACCAGGGGTATTTCATCCTCACCAGCCTGGATACCGGCCGGTATGACGTAACGGTGGAAGCATCGGGGTTCAAGCCGACTACGAGAACTGGTCTGAAGCTGGATGTAAATGCCTCATTGCGGCTGGACTTCGCACTCGAGGTCGGCGCTGTGTCGGAGAAGATTCAGGTGGTAGGCGAGGTTGCGCTACTGGAAGCCAATACGGCGCAGCTCGGTACGGTCGTGACCGAAGAAAAGATTTCGGAACTTCCTCTGAACGCCCGCAACTTCACACAACTGCTGACGCTGACGCCGGGCGCGGCGCCGATCAGCGTGGCGCAAAACGCAGGAGGCGGACAGACAACGCCGCGCATCGGCATACTCGTATTTCCGGCGATTAACGGACAGAGCAACCGGAGCAACAGCTTCACTTTGGACGGGGTGTATAACAACGGGCACTTCACCGGCACCTACTCAATCGCGCCGAATATCGACGCTCTGAGCCGGTTCAAGGTGCAGTCCCATGGCGATCAAGCGGAGTTCGGAGGCGTCACCGGCGGGACGATCAACATCGCGACCAAGAGCGGGACCAATGAACTGCATGGCAGTCTTTACGAATTCCTGCGCAACGACGCCCTCGACGCCCGGGGCTTTTTCACCGCGCGAAAACCGGCGCTCCGGCAGAACCAATTCGGCGCCGCCGCCGGCGGACCGGTCATCCGGAACAAGACGTTTTTCCATGCTTCCTACGAAGGATACCGGCAGCGCAATGCGTCGGCGGCGCTGGCTCTGGTCCCTACGCCGGAAGAGTTGTCGGGCGATTTCTCGACGACGACTCGCGCGCTTTTCGATCCCTACTCCACCCGAGCCGACGCAGCCAACCCCAACCGCCTCTTGCGGAATCCGTTCCCGAACAACCGGATACCCGCCGCGCGACTGAGTCCTTCGATCCGGGCCTTCGCCGACGCTATCATCCCGAAGCCGGTCAACACGGGATTCTTGAACTCGAATGCCCGCAACGACGATCCGCAGACGTTCCCTTCCAACAGCGCCGCCGTACGCGTGGACCACTACATCTCCACGCGCGATTCGGCGTGGTTCCGCTACAACTGGAGCGAACAGAACACGTCATCGGCCCTGGCGTTGAAGGGGACGGCCATCACCGGCAATATTCCGGCCAAGAACCTCGGCGCGGGGTACACACACACCTTCGGGCCCGCGACGGTGCTGAGCGGACTTTTCGGATTCACGAGCACCAGCTTCTTCGACGTCCCCGTTCTGACAAAAAAAACTTGATCGCGGAAGGGTTTTTCAAGGGGTTTCCCGACGATCCGCGCGCCCCCACTCCGGGCGTGTCGATTCCCGGCTACTTCGCGTTGAGCCAGCGCAATCGGCAGCTCGGACCGCAGCGCGGATGGCAAGGGCGCGGCGATCTGGCGCACAACGCAGGCCGGCATAGCCTCAAGTTCGGCGGCGAGTTCGTTCGGCAGCCGTGGACGAACATCCAGATCACGGAGTCGCTGGCGTTCAACACGCGTCAGACCGCCGATCTGAACAGCCTCGGCAATACCGGCTCGGCTCTGGCGTCGTTCGTTATGGGCTTGATGGAATCAAGCGAACTGAGTCAGGCGGATTTCACGGTGGAATCGCAGATCGGCAATCTATACGCGCAGGACTCCTGGAAGGTCACCGACAAGTTGACCCTTAATTTCGGGCTGCGATGGGACCTGTTCCGCGCGCCCGAATTTTCGCGAGGGTTCGCCTCGACGTGGGATTTCAACACCGGCCAGTTTCTGGTGGGCACAAACAAGCCGCCGGCTTGCACGGCCACACAAGGCCCACCGTGTCTGCCGGTTCCGAACAGCGACTTTGTGAACCGCTATCTGGTCTTTACCGGATCCTCGAAGTTGCGTTCCGATCAACTCCGCCTTCCGGGTCCGCGATTCGGCTTCGCATACCGCGTCCGGCCGCGCGCGGTCGTGCGCGGCTCGTACGCCATTTTCTATGACCTGATGGCCGGCGTGAATCAACAGGCGCAGAACGGCAATATTAACAACGCCAACTGGCCGGGCTTCATCGGTCTGACAGTTGTTTCAAACCTCAACTTCGTCGAAGCGACGGCGGACGCCCCGTTCGGTACGACGAGTGTTTCGAGGCCAACTCCGACGCCTTCGGGCCGGGCGTTCTACTACGATCCCCGGTTTAACATTCCGTACTCTCAACAGTGGAACGTCGAGGTTCAGAGCGAATTGGCCGCCAATCTCAGCCTCAGCTTGGCCTACGTGGGATCGCACAGTCTCCGCCTCGCGGTCGCCGGCGACTACAATACGGCGCAGGTTCCCGGGCCAGGTCCGATCGGACCACGTCAGCCGTTCCCGCACGCCCCGGTCACAAACTGGGATCGCAGCGTCGGCCAGAGCAGCTATCACGCCTTGCAGATGAAAGTGGAGCGCCGGCTGGCCTCGGGACTTTCGTTCCTCACGTCGTACACATGGAGCAAGTCCATCGATACGGCCTCGTCGGGCCAGTTCAGCGAAAACATATCGCTGCAGAATCCGTACGACCCGAACAGTTCGCGCTCGGTCTCCGGGTTCGATGTTCCGCAACTGTTCTCTACCGCCATGGTCTATGGACTGCCGTTCGGCCGCGGCAAGCACTGGCTCGCGAACGGTATCGCCTCACGTATTTTCGGCAACTGGCAGTTGAACGGAATCGTGACGCTGCGCAGCGGCCAGGTGTTCACTCCGCAGATGAATCTCGACATCGCCAATATCGGCGCCGTCAACAACCCGAACCGTGCGCGGCCCAACGTCGTTGGCGATTGGCGGCTTTCCAATCCGAGGCCGGAGGCGTGGTTTAACCGGGCCGCCTTCGCCGCCCCGCCCGCTTTCACGTACGGCACCGCCGGCCGAAATATTCTGCGCTCGGATTCGCTGCAGAACTTCGATATCTCGCTGTTCCGCGAGGACAAGATTACCGAGCGGCTGAAGATGCAGTTGCGCGCCGAGTCTTTCAATTCCTTCAATCACCCGACCTTTGGCGTGCCGGGGTCCGTGGTGACCGCGCCACAGTTCGGACAAGTGACCGGTACCGCCAGCACAGCCCGGCAGATTCAACTCGGACTGAAATTGCTGTTCTGATCCTCACGAAATGCGCATCTTCTTCCGATAGGCAAGAGGTGTCATCCCGGTGCGGCGCGAGAAGAACCGGGCGACGTGCGCATCCACTTCAAAGCCGCACGCCACGGCGATCTCGCCGATCGTCATATTCGTTTCGACGAGTAACCGGCCAATGCGGTCGACGCGGCAGCGGTGCATCTCTTCGGTCGGCGTGCGGCCGAGTTCCTTGATGAATCGATCCTGCAGAGCACGGCGGGAGATGCCGGCCGCGGCGACCAGGTCGGTCACGCGAAGATTGCGATTGCTGTTCTCCCGAACGAACCGCAACGCGCGGATCATGTTCGGGTCTTCGATCGCTAGAATATCGGTCGACTGGCGCGGGACCACATGCGCGGGCTGCACGGTTACGACTTTGGCCGGCGGCTTCTCGCCCGCCATCAGCGAGGCCAGCAGCGCGGCGGCTTCATAACCGCCGCGTTCGGTGGCAAGCGCGATGCTCGACAGCGGAGGGCTGGCGCTGCGACAGACCTGCTCATCGTTATCCACGCCGAGGATCGCGACCTCGTCGGGCACGCGGATGCCGCGCATCTGGCAGGCCTCGGCGACCATGCGGGCGCGATCGTCGTTGCATGCCATCAAGCCCACGGGTTTGGGCAGCCCGGCCAACCAGCGCGCGAGCTGCTTCAATTCGACATACCAGGACTGGCCAAGATTTTGGCGGGACGAAGAGTAGACGACGGTCTCATAGCCGGCGCGTTTTACTCCCTCGCGGAAGCCGGCTTCGCGGTCGTCGGAGAACTGGAGACCTTGTAATCCACAGAATGCGAAGTGGCGCAGCCCGAGCCCGGTGAGCGTGCGCGCGCCCATGCGGCCGATGTCCAAATCGGCCGAGACCACCTGGCAGATCGAAGCACCCAGGCGCCGCGTTTCGACCGCCACGACCCGCGGCACCTTCAGTGGTTCGACTTCGGCAAGGCGGCTTTGCAGTGCGATGACGCCGTGGGCGTTCCACCCGCCCATGTTCCGCAAGCGCTGCTTGGGTGACAACGATTGCAGATAAGCCGGCGCTTCCTCATGAAAGATCCACGGGCCGTGCGCGTGCGCGTATTCCACGATGCCGCGGCGGAGGCCACGGTCGAATTCGCGCGCCGATGGAACCAGCAGGATCACTCCATGCGGCTGCTTCATCGCAACACGATATCACGGGCATGCCGGAAATGGTGAAAAAGTTGCCGATTCTGTCCTTGCCAGAACCGGCGGCGGATGACACAATCACAGGCGCCATGGGTATCCGATGAATTGGCTCGATACTACCGTCCTGACCGTGTACTTGATCGGCATAACACTGTTCGGCGTGTGGGTGGGATTTCGCCGTCATGCATCGCCGGACCAGTATTTCCTCGCCAACCGGTCGCTGGGTTGGTTCACGATCGGCGCCGCCGTATTCACGTCGAACATCTCTACGATTCACCTTGTCGGACTGGCTGCGTCGGGCGCCAAAGATGGCATGGTGATCGGCAACTTTGAGTGGATGGCCTGTTTCACACTGATGTTGCTGGGCCTGGTATTCGCGCCGTTTTATATCAAGTCGCGCGTTTCGACGCTGCCGGAATTCATGGAGCGCCGCTACTGCCCGGAGGCGCGGACGTTTCTGGCTGTAATCGGGCTGCTCGGCGCGTTGTTGATCCACATCGGCATCAGCCTGTTCGCGGCGGCAAAGCTGTTTGAGAGTTTTCTGGGCGTGCCGATGTTGGTTACGATTCTCGTGCTCTCGCTCTTCACCGTGACATACACAGCGCTCGGCGGCCTGCGCGCCGTGGTGATGACGGAGAACGTACAGGTTTGTCTGCTGCTCGGAGGCGCGCTGTTGATCACCGTCAAGGGCATCCAAGCGCTGGCCGGAGTAGGTATCCACGACTTGCAGGCGTTCCGGGCTGCGGTTGAACCGGGGCAACTCAGCATGTTGCAGCCCGTCTACGACGTCGCGGGGCGGTTGAACGGGTTCTCCTGGCTGGCGGTGCTGCTGGGTTATCCGATCCTCGGCATCTGGTATTGGTGCGCGGACCAGACACATGTCCAGCGCGTGCTGGCGGCGAAGGACCTGCGTTCCGCGCAGAACGGCTCGCTGTTCGCGGGCTTCCTGAAAATCAGCCCGGTGTTCCTGATGGTGCTGCCGGGCGTGATCGGCCATGTGTTGTGGAAGAAAGGCGCGTTCGCGCTGCCGATGTTACCGGGTACGGCATCGCCGGACTACAACACGATGCTGCCGTCGCTGATCAACTTTCTAGTGCCGGTGGGCCTCAAGGGGCTGCTGGCTGCGTGTATGGCCTCGGCGCTGATGAGCTGCATGGCGGCGGCGCTGAATAGCTGCGCGACTCTGATCTCGATGGACATCGTACTGCGCCACGCCCCGGAAACACCGGACTCGCGCGTAGTGAAGATCGGGCGCGTGACGACCGGCGTCATCATGTTGCTGGCGATGTTGTGGTCGACGCAAGGCGACCAGTTTGGCACGATCTTCGAAGCGATCAACAAGATTCCGATGACGTTCGCGCCGGCGGTGACGACGGTGTTTTTGCTGGGCGTTCTGTGGAAACGCGGAACGGCGCGGGCGGCCATGGCGACGCTGTACGCCGGGTCGCTTTTTGGCGTCTTGTACTTCGTCGCCGATCTTCCGTTCCTGGGGCGATGGGTGCTCGGGGCGGCGGCGAACGGGAATTTTTCCGGGTTGGTGACCGACCCGGCGCTCGGACTAGGCATACCGTTCATGCTGGCGGGGCCGCTGCTGTGCGTGTTGTGCGTGGCTATTTATGCCGGGGTCAGTCTGACGACTCCGCCGATGGATGCGCGTGTGGTGGAGGCGGTTTGTTGGGATCATCCGCTCGCGTTTCTGCGAGGGCCGGTGCGCGATGCGGGCGATCCGCGCGTGGTGGCGGCGGCGTTGTGCGCGGTTGTTGGCGTTTTGTATTGGATGATGCGCTGAAGGGAGCACCGGCGATTGAACTACACGATGCTGGGAAAGACAGGGCTAAAGGTCTCGCGGCTTAGCTTCGGGGCGTCGGCGCTCGGCGGCGTGTATGGCGAAGTGGACGAATCCGCGGCGATTGCGGCCGTGCACGCGGCGCTCGACTGCGGCATCAATTATTTCGATGTCGCGCCGGCGTATGGCGGCACGCTGGCCGAAACGATGTTAGGCAAAGCGTTGCGCGGCGTTTCCCGCGATCGCTATTTCCTTTCGACCAAGGCCGGAAAGTATTCTGGCGGTGGCGACACTCTCGATTACTCTCGCGAGCGGATTCGCGCGTCCGTGGAGGCGAGCGCGGCACGCCTGGGCAACGACTATTTCGACATCGTCTACATTCATGACATCGAATACCAGGGTAGAAAACACACCGAGTGGGCGCTCGGCGAAGGCTACGACGCCGTTTGTGAATTGAAGAAGGAAGGCCGCATCGGCGCGGTGGGATTTGGAATTTATCCGATCGACCTGTGGGAGCGGATCTTCCGCTTGGTTGAGATTGACGCGGCTCTTGTGCACAATCACTACTGCTTAAGCGATACACGGTTGCTTGGTCTGCTGCCGCCGGCGCGGGAGAAGGAGATCGGCATCATCAACGGCGCGCCATTCGGGTCGGGCCTGCTCACCGAACAGGGGCCGCCGTTTTGGCATCCGGCATCGGCGGAGGATCGAGCGGTGTTTCGCGAAGCGGCCGAGTTCTGCCGCGTCGAAGGCACATCCATTAGCAGGCTCGCGCTCCAGTTCGCGTGTCAAAATCTGGAGATTCCGACTACCCTGTTTAGTACGGCAGATCCCGAGTCCGTGATGAACAACGTTCGTTGGAGTGAGGAGGCGATCGACCCGGCGCTGCTGCAAGCGGTGCTGCGGATACTCACTCCCGTGTGCGACAAGGATTGGAACTACACATGACACGACGTGAATTTCTGGCGGGTCTCGCGGCGCAGACGGGATCGGAGCGGCCGCCGAACATCATCTTCCTGCTCACCGACGATCTCGGCTGGGGCGACTTGGGCTGCTACGGAAATCGCCGTGTCCAGACGCCCGTGCTCGACCGCATGGCGCGGGAGGGTGCGCGATTCACGCAGTTCTACGTAGCCGCGGCTGTCTGTTCGCCGAGCCGGGCCAGTTTTCTGACAGGCCGCTTTACACTGCGGCACGGTGTGGTGCGGCACTTTCGCGGCAAGGCCGACAACCTGCGCCGCGGGATGCCGCCGTGGCTCGATCCGAAGCAGCCGCTGCTTCCCCGCCTGCTGCGCGATGCCGGCTACGCGACCGCCCATTTCGGCAAGTGGCACCTTTCGTCGTCCGACGATCCGGACGCGCCCCGGCCCACCGAGTACGGGTTTCAGCATCACCGCATCGTGCTCGACGACGGTGACGGCCTGCTTCGGTTGCCGCCCGGCAGCACGGGCTGGAACGTGTGGGAGGACGCGAGGCCGGGCCCGCGGTGGGCGGAGTGGAAGGCGCGCTCGAACGAGTTGATCGTCGACGAGACGATCCGCTTCGTCGAACAGAACAAGGACCGCCCGTTCTTTATCGACTCCTGGTTTTTCGATCCGCATGCGAAACTCGAGACCACGGCGCAGCAAATGGAGCCGTACAAGAAACACGGTTCGCCGTTCCGCATCTACTACGGTTCGGTCACCGACATCGATCGCCAAATCGGCAGGCTATTGCAGCGGCTCGACGAACTGGGCCTCGCGCGGAATACAATCCTGCTCTTCAGCAGCGACAACGGGCCGGAGGACATCGTGATCGACAACGCCGAGGAGCACGGAGTCGGCAATCCCGGGCCGTTCCGCGGACGCAAGCGTTCGGGCTACGAGGGCGGAATCCGCGTGCCGCTGATCGTGCGCTGGCCGAAGGGAACGCCGGCAGGCACGGTGGCCGAGTCGACGATTTTTGGGGCGGTCGACTTTCTGCCGACGCTCGCTTCGCTGGCTGGCGCGCGCGTTCCGCCTGCATCCGACATCGACGGTGAGAACTTGGCGGTGGCCATCAAAGGCGCGCCCGTTGCGAGGCGGCGTCCGCTGTTCTGGGATCTGCGCGAAGATACCGTCGGCGATCTGATCAACCGCAGTCCGAAACTGATTATTCGCGACGGCCCTTGGAAGCTGCTGCTGAATCCGGATAACGGAAACGTCGAACTTTATGACATCGTGAAGAACGCGCTTGAAGTGGATAACGTGGCCGCCGAGAATCCGGCGGTCGTTGAGCGGCTGGCCGGGCGGCTGCGGGCGTGGAAACAGAATCCGGCGGGGTTGTAGGAGAAGAAATGGTCATTACTCAAATCAAGTGTTATCAGGCCGGTCTGCCGCTCCACGAAGGGAGTTACAAGTGGTCGGGCGGCAATTCGGTGGAGGTCTTCGACTCGACGGTGGTCGCGGTCCACACCGATGAAGGCGTCACCGGATACGGCGAGATTTGTCCGCTCGGCGCGGCCTACTTGCCGGCGTATGCCGCCGGGGCGCGAACGGGAATTGCAGAGCTCGCGCCGCAACTGATTGGCCATGATCCGACGCAGCTCGCGCTTATCAACCAGGCGATGGACAGCGCGATGCGAGGGCATCCGTATGTGAAATCGGCGATCGATGTCGCGTGCTGGGACATCCTCGGCAAAGTATGCGGGCAGCCGGTCGCCGCGCTGCTTGGCGGCCGGTTCGGCGAGAGCTTCGCACTGTACCGCGCGATCTCGCAGGAAGCGCCCGAGCAGATGGCGCGCATGGTCGGCCGCTATCGCAGCGAAGGCTACACGAAGTTTCAGTTGAAGGTCGGCGGCGATCCGGATGTCGATATCGAACGCATCCGCCTGGCTTCGAAGGAGCTGCAGCGCGGCGATGTGCTTGTTGCCGACGCGAACACGGGTTGGACGCAGCACCAGGCGATTCGCGTCGCCGATGCGGTGCGCGATGTCGATGTCTACATCGAACAGCCGTGCATGCGCTATGAAGAGTGTCTCGCGGTCCGCGAGCACACGAACCGCCCGTTCATTCTTGATGAGGTGATCGACGACATCGGTGCGGTGCTGCGCGGGTATGAGGACCGCGCGATGGACGTGGTCAACCTGAAAATTTCGAAGGTCGGCGGGTTGACGAAAGCGCGGCAGATCCGCGATCTATGTGTCTCGCTCGGCATCGCGATGACGATCGAGGACACCTGGGGCGGCGACATTGTCACGGCGGCGATCGCGCATCTGGCGCACAGCACGTCGCCGCGATTTCTGTTCTCGTCGACGGACTTCAACAGTTACGTCACCGTCAGCATCGCCGACGGCGCGCCGCAACGCGACGGCGGCCGGTTGGCCGCGCCGCCGCGCCCTGGCCTCGGCTTCACGCCGCGCATGGAAGTACTTGGAAAACCGGTTTACACATCATGAAACACGCAATCTTTTTTCTTTCCGTGATCGCTTCGGCGCAACCCAATGGAATCGACCAGAAAGACTTTCCGCCGGCCGAGTTTCAGGAGCGCCGCGCCAAAGTCTTCGACGCGATTGGCCGCAGGGCGCTGGCTCTTATCCCGTGCGCATCGGCGACCGACACACCGCACATATTTCGGCAGTCGAACGAGTTCTACTACCTAAGCGGCATAGAGTCTCCGAACTGTTACATGCTTCTGGATGGCCGCACCCGCAAAACGAGCGTGTACCTACAACACCGGAATCCCGCGTGGGAACGGCAAGTGGGCCCGGTGGTGGCCGCGGAAGATGTCGCAATCGTCAAGGAACGCGCCGGCGTCGACGATGTGTTCGGTGTCGAAATGCTGGCTCGTCATCTGGCGCCGATTCAAGTCCATCATCCGGCGCCAGCGCTCTATGTCCCGTTCAGTCCCGAGGAGGGCGCCACCGGCAGCCGTGACGAGATGTTGCGCCGCGTTGCCGAAGCCGCCTCCGATCCATGGGACGGTCGGCCATCGCGCACCGGCCACCTGCTCTCGCTGCTGCGCAGCCGCTTTCCGACGTTTGAACTGCGCGACCTCACGCCCGTACTCGATCCGATGCGCCTCATCAAGAGTCCCAGGGAGATTTCGGTAATCCGCCGCGCCTCGCAGATCGCCGGCCTCGCGATTACCGAGGCGATTCGCAGCACGCGGCCGGGTATCTACGAGTATCAGTTGGATGCCGTTGCGCGCTATGTCTTTCTGCTGAATGGATCGAGATACCCCGCGTATCCGGCCATCATCGGTGGTGGAACGAACGCGTGGCACGGCCACTACCATCACAACGCGAGCGTCCTCAAGTCCGGAGACCTCGTGCTCATGGACTACGCGCCCGACTATCGCTACTACACCAGCGACATCACGAGGCACTGGCCGGTGAATGGTAAGTTCACGCCGGACCAGCGCGCGCTGTGCGAATTCATTCTTGCCTACCGCGGTGCGTTTTTGAAACGCATTCGGCCTGGGGTGACGCCCGATCAGGTGCTCGACGGCGCGCGTACGGAAATGGAGGCGTTCCTCAAGACGTTGACGTTCACCAACCCGAATTACCGGAAAGGCGCCGTAGCCGCGCTCAACTTCCGGGGCCACCTCCAGCACCCCGTGGGCATGACCGTCCACGATCCCGGAAACTATCGAGGCAAACCGTTCGTCGAAGGTATAGTCTTTGCGCTTGATCCGATGCTTTGGATTCCCGAGGAGAATCTTTATGTCCGCATGGAAGATGTCGTCGCCGTGACAGCCACCGGCGTCGAGAACTTTACGGACTTTCTCGTGTCGACACCCGACGAGATCGAGAAGCTGATGCGGGAGCCGGGTCTTCTGCAACTCCGCGCGCCAACAAAGCCATGACGATTCCACGCGTACTTTTGCTGATTGGGCTCGTGGCCCAACTCGCCGCGCAAGTCGACGTCAACACGCGTCCGCGCCGCGCCGAGCGCAGCCACGATTTCGACGTGTTGCACTATCGCATCGAGCTTAGCTTCAACGAAGACATCCGGTCGTTTCAAGGCAAGACCGATATTCGTTTCCGCCCGTTGCGCGACGGCTTCGACACGCTGGTACTCGACGCCGAGACGTTTCGCGTCACGTCGGCGGGCACTCTTCGTTTCGAGCAGTCGCCCGGCAAGCTGACGATTCACCTCGGCCGCGCGTATCGCTATCACGAAGAAGCCACGGTCACGATTTCCTATCGAGCCGACAACGTTTCGATCGACCCGACTGCGTTCGGCATGCCGAATGGCTACGGCCTCGGCTTGACGTTCAAGCCCGCCACCGCAACACGCCCTCGCCTAATCCACACGCTGTCTTTTCCGGAGGGCGCGCGCCACTGGTTCCCCTGTTACGACCACCCGAACGACAAGGCCACGCATGAGATCATCGCCACCGTCGACGCCGGCTATCAAGTGATCGCCAATGGCGTGTTGCGGTCGGTGACCATCAATCGCGCCAAGCGCGAAAAGACGTTTCACTGGGCGCAGAGTCAACCGCACTCCACGTATCTCTATGTCTTCATCGCCGGGCCGTATGTGCAGGTGAAAGACCTGAAGGGCGCGCTGCCCGTTTCGTATTGGGTCTATCCCAAGGACGCGCCCCACGCCGAACGCAGCTTCGGGAAAACACGCGAGATCATCGACTTCTTCGTTCGCGAACTTGGCTATCCGTATCCTTGGCCGAAGTACGATCAGATCACGCTGCCCGATTTTCGCGGCGGCGCGGAGAGCACCAGCGCGACCGTGATCGGCGACAACACGATTCACGACGCGCGCGCCGATCAGGACTTCCCTGCGCACTGGCTGGTCGCGCACGAAGCGGCGCACCAGTGGTGGGGCAATCTGGTCACGATGCGCGACTGGAGCCACACGTGGCTCAACGAGAGTTTCGCGACTTACTATGAACACTTCTACCTCAAGCAGTCGCTCGGGGAAGATGCCGGCGCCCTCGATCTTCTCGCGAAGAAGCGCGCCTACCTGGCCGAGGCGAAGCAGCGCTATATGCGGCCGATCGTTCTCGATCGCTGGAATCAACCCAACGAAAATTTCGACCGCCACACGTATCAGAAAGGCGCGGTGGTGATCGGCATGTTGCGCGCGCAGATGGGCGAAGAGCCGTTTCGCCGGTCGATCGCGCACTACTTGAAAAAGCACGCCTTCGGTTCCGCGGACACGCACGACTTGCAGATCGCGATTCGCGAGGCGTCCGGCCAAACGCTCGACTGGTTCTTTGATCAATGGGTCTTTCGCGCCGGCCATCCGAAACTTGAGGTCAGCTATACATGGGACTCCGGCGTCATCCGGTTGAAGGTCGCGCAGAAGCAGAGCGAACTCTACGCGCTGCCGGTTGCCATCGGCATTACAACGGCCGCCGGGAAACAGGTTCACAACGTATGGGTGCGGCAGCGGGAGGAAGTGTTTTCGTTGCCGGCCGCAACCAAGCCGTTGTTGGTTCACTTCGACGACGGAGACGTTCTGCTCAAGGAGCTGACATTCGACAAATCCGAGGAGGAACTGCTGTACCAACTCGCGCATGACAACGCGATTGGACGCATGGACGCGGCCGCGGCGTTGCGGACTCGTGCGGCGGATCCAGCGATCACAAGCGCTCTGCGCAAGGCGGCCGAGAGCGATCCATTCTGGGCGGTGCGGCGAGATGCGCTGCCGGCCGGTGACGTCGCGTTTCTTCGCGCCCGTGCCGTGGAAGATCGTAACTCCGGAGTGCGTACAGCGTCCCTGGCGGCGCTCAATCGTTTGAAGGACGCGTCCGTCGCGGCGTTCTTCGAAGAGCGGTTTCGTAAGGACGACAGCTATCTCGCCCAGGCGGAAGCGATTCGGGCACTCGGAAATTTGAAGGCGGCGCCGGCGCTGCTGCGCGAGGCAGAAGCGATGCAATCGCCGAACGACGTCGTCGGCATCGCGGCGCGGGAGGCGCTGAAGCGTTAGCTCATGGTCAACGCGATCTATCTGACTCTTGCTGCGTTCACGGCTTATTATGCGCGCGTGTTTTTCGGCGCGCTGCGCGGTGTTCGTCCAGCGCCCGCGCACGTTGTCACCGGCTTCGCGACGAATTTCTTCGACACACTCGGCATCGGGTCTTTCGCCACCACGACGGCAATTTTCAAATTCCGTTCGATGACTCCCGATCACCTGATTCCCGGCACGTTGAACGCGGGCCACACGTTGCCTACGATTCTGCAAGCCTTCATCTACATCACGGCGATCGAAGTGGATGCGGTGACGCTGGTTCTGATGATTGGCGGGGCGGTCGCGGGTGCGTGGTTTGGCGCGGCCGCCGTCGCGGGGCTGTCGCGGCGCGGTGTTCAGCGTGGCGTCGGCGGAGCTCTTCTGTTCGCGGCCGTGGTGCTGTTGATGCGGCAGTTCGATTTATTTCCCGCGGGCGGCGCGGCGCTCGGATTGACCGGTTGGAAACTGATCGTGGCCGTGTTGGGTAACTTCTTGTTCGGCGCGGTCGGCACGCTCGGCATCGGATTTTATGCACCTTGCATGACGATGGTGAGTCTGCTCGGAATGAATCCTGCCGCGGCGTTTCCGATCATGATGGGCTCGTCGGCGTTCCTCATGCCGGTGGCCAGCGCGCAGTTTGTGAAACGAAACGCGTTCGCGCCGCCGGTGGCGCTCGGGCTGGCCTTGGGCGGATTGGCCGGGGTTCCGCTGGCGGCGTTCGTCGTCAAATCGCTGCCCATGGAGGGCCTGCGCTGGTTGGTGATTGTCGTGGTGTTATACGCCGCGGTGTTAATGCTTCGTTCAGGGAAAACGGAATGAAAGTCATTGTTGTTTCGATCGCGCTCACGGGTGCGCTGGCGGCTCAGGTCGCGTCATGGTCTTGGGAAAATGTGACCGCGCCGGACCGCCTCGAAGGGTTTCACCGATTCTCGCCCGGCATCGCCGGACAAGCGCTGCGCTCCGATGGACAAACGACACATCTGATTCGCCCGGCCGCGCAAGCGCCGCGGCTAAACGGAGCGTTCACCATCGAAGCGTGGGTAGCGATTCAAACCTATCCATGGACGTGGTGCGCGCTCGTCAATCAGGAGAAAGACCGCAAGCGCGGCTATTCCTTCTCCATCGATCCCAACGGCCACTTCGGGCTCCACGCCGCCGTTGGCGGGCAGTGGATCGAGTCGCGCTCGGAGAAGCCGCTGCCGCTCTATCGCTGGAATCACATCGCGGCGACGTTCGATCCCGCCGAGGGCATTCGCCTTTATTGGAACGGCGCTCCCGCGGGCGCGCACGCGGTGCGTGGTCCATACGAGCCAGCGGCTGGCTCGGACCTTTGGATCGGTCGAAATCTGACGCCTCGCCCGCTCAGCGAGGAAGTGCGTTTGGTCGCCGATGTTGCGTATTCATTCGACGGACTGATCGACGAGGTGCGGATCCACGACCGCGCTCTGACGCAGTTCGCGGCCGCGCAACCGCCGGCACAGGCGCCGCTCGGCCCGCCCATCCTTCCGTCCGGTCCAAAGGGCCCGGGCCGCTTTGGCGCCTACTACACCCGCCTCCGCTACAGCGACGAATGGGAGCGCCCGTGGCGCGTCGGCGGCCAGCCCGACATCGTCGTCCGCTTCGAAGGAAATCCCACGCGTTTGGTCTTCTGGCGCGGCACGAGTTATGTCCCAGCGTGGGTAACCGAGAACGGCATCTGGTACACGAATGAGTTTCACGAGAGCCAGCGTGAGGGCATGCCAACGAGTGCCGAGCCGATGGCCGACAAACAGGCCCGCTACTCCACCGCGAAAATTATTGAGAGCACGCCGGCACGCGTCGTTGTGCAGTGGCGCTACGCCCCAATCAGCGTGAACTACGAGCCGGTCTTTGTCGATCCGCTCACCGGTTGGGGAGATTGGGTCGAAGAGACATACACGATTTATCCCGACGGCGTTTGCGTTCGCAAGATCCAGACCTTCGCGACGAGTCCGTACGTCGTCGAAGGCCAGGGCGCCGGAGAGATCAATTTCCGCCAGTTCCACGAATCGATTGTCATCAATCCGCCCGGCACCCGGCCCGAGGACAACATCAAGCCCGGCGCCATCACGCTTGGCAACATGAAAGGCGAGGCCCACACCTACAACTGGGAGAAAGAGGCGCCCGGCGAAAAGGCCAACTTCGACGCCGAAACACTTCGCACGCTGCATCGCATCTCCGACCGCGACACCCATACGCACAAGTGGCTTACCAGGCCCGCACAGGGCAACATCCATCTTGTGAATCTAAAGGCGAAGTACAGTCCGTTCGTCATCGTCGATCCACGGCAGGTCGCGATCGATTGCTACGCCGGCGAAATCATCCGCGAGCGCTCGATGTTCCCATGGTGGAATCACTGGCCGGTGTCGCAGCAGATCCGTTCCACCGGGCGATGGGCCGTCGCGCCCGATCGCGTCTCGCACAGTTCGCTCACGCACATTCAATCCTGGAAGCCGCACGAAGAGCGGCCCGACGGAGTAACGATGGTGATGTTGAACGGTTTGACAACTGGAACTGTCACCGATTTGCTTCCGCTCGCGAAATCCTGGCTGGAGGCCCCGGCGGCGCAGTTGAAGTCCGCGGGCTTCGAATCTCAGGGCTTTGATCGTACCGAAGGCGCTTACGTATTTGCACGCCGCGATAACTCTGCCGCGGTGATCGAATTGACGCTCCAAGCCGGCGCCGGTTCGCCGCTTGTCAACCCGGCGCTTGTCATTAAGAACTGGAACGCGGCGTCCGCCAAGGTGCGCGTCGACGGCAAGCCGCTTGCAACTGTTCGCACAGGAATCACGCACCGACTCGATGGCGAAGACCTCGTCGTATGGATTCCGCGGACCGTGGCAGCTCCGATGCGTGTGATCGTTTCAAGGAACTGAGATCGTCGGAGGAATATGCAGGAAGGCGCCGCGGCGCTGGCGACACGTGCGGTGGCCGCGTACCAGTCCGGCGATTAGAAGCTGGCGGTCAAGTTGTGCCGCGAGGCGATCTGGAGTCGCCCAACCCGCTGCCGTCTGTCGCCGCTTTGTTTCAGGCGCTTCCGGAAGGTTCTCCGTTGGATGAGCCGCTGGCCGCGCTGATGGAGGCGCGAAGGGGCTCGGCGGTTGACCCCAGCTACTGCCGCAGAACGCGCGCCAACAATGGATACGCCTTCACTCCGTTCCATCGATGCCCGCCATCGAAGGAATCGACTTCGAGCGCATCCGGCGCGCCGAGCGCCGACCATACCCGCCGCATCTTATCCATCGCCGGCGGGATCCACTCCGCCACCATCAACTTGTCCTGCTTGCCGGCTTCCCACAGGCACGGCCTCGGCGCGATCAGCGAGGCGATCTCCGGTACATCGCCGTAGTTCAACAGACCGGGGATGATCTGCGCGCCGCACGAGTAGCGCGCCCGCACCCGTTCCTGCAGCATGTTGAGCGCGCCCGACATCACCGCCACGCGAACGCGCGGAGAGACCGCGGCGGTAAGCATCGCCATGCGGCCGCCAAGTGAAAGGCCGGCGCAACCGATCCGTCCCGCATCGACCCGCGGGTCGGCGGCCAGCAGTTCAATGGCCCACAAAGCATCGCGCAGATTCTCGCCGATCAGCAGCTTGCCGAACAGTTGCATGCGAACAAACGTCACCGCGCAAGGGTCGTCGCCTCTGTAGTCTTCACGGCGGCCGAGGCGTGGTCCGAATGGCGTGAAACACGGTGCCGCGACGACGTAGCCGCGCAGCGCCAGTTGTCGTCCGTAATCGTAGTTGGCTGCGGCGATGTTCTCGCGGCGCTCGGGTGTGTCGTCGATGCCGGCTACCGCGTCGTGGCCGACCGCACCGTGTCCGTGCAACGCGAGGACGGCCGCCCGCTTCGCCAGGCCGCCGGAGGGAATCAGCAGATGGACCGGCAGATCGCGATGGCCTTCGGCGCGGAGAATCAACTCTTCGCGTACATAACCTTCCAAAACAACGCGGCGCACCTGCGTCGCCTTCCACGCTGCGGGCGGCGCGTAGTTGCTGAGCGAGTCATCGAGGCGCGCGCGAAACTCCCGCTGCCAGCTTAAGCCATCGCCCCTGAATGCCAGCGCCAACGGAGCATTCCGCGCCAGTTGTTGCAGCTCCTCATGCACCGTCTGGGCGCCGAGCGCTGCAGAGCAAGCGAGCCATTCCCGGCGTAGCAGTGAGGCAGGCGGCATTTCCACTTATGATGTTCTCATGCCTCTACTCACCCGGCGTGCATTTTTGTCCACCGCCGCCGTTGCCGCGCAGACGCGCCGCAAACAGCCGCCGAACTTCGTGTTCATCATGGCCGACGACATGGGCGTCTTCGACCTCGGCTGCTACGGGCAGAAGTTGATCCGCACACCGAACATCGATCGCCTGGCGTCGGAGGGCATGCGCTTCACCGACTGCTACTCCGGCGCGACCGTATGCGCGCCCTCGCGCAGCGTGTTGATGACGGGACAACACACCGGTCACACGACCGTGCGTTGGAATGCGTCGGTGCGAACAGGCGGCCGCGTTGCATTGAAGGCCGACGACCTTACCATCGCCCAAGTTCTGAAAGGCCCCGAATGGCGCGATGCCTTCGACGATACGCGCAGCTACGCCACGGCCATCTTCGGCAAGTGGGGTCTCGGCGAGCCCGATACAACCGGCCTGCCGAACGATCACGGCTTCGACGAATGGTACGGCTTTCTCAATCAACAACACGCGCACAGCCACTACCCGAAGTACTTGTGGCGCAACAAAACCAGGGAAACGATCCACGGCAATCTGAACGATCAACGCCGCGAGTACGCGTCCGATCTGTTCTGCCGCGAAGCGCTGCACTTCATCGACCGGCATCGCTACGATCCCTTCTTCCTCTACTTCACGCCGACGGTTCCACACGCGAAATTCGAAGCGCCCGAACTCGGCGGCTACGCAAAGGAGAACTGGCCGGACGACGCCAAGAACTACGCCGCCATGGTCACGCGCATGGATAGCTACGTCGGCCGTATCATGGCCAAGTTGAAAGAGTGCGGGCTCGACGACAACACGCTTGTGTTCTTTACAAGCGACAACGGCGGCACGTTCGAATACAAGCCCTTCGGCACGATGGGCCCGCTGCGCGACAGAAAGGGTGCGGCTTATGAGGGCGGTACACGCGTGCCGATGATCGCCCGCTGGAACGGAAAGATCAAGGCGGGAAGCGTCAGCGATTTTCCCTGGACCTTCTATGACGTTCTGCCAACGCTCGCCGATCTCGCCGATGTGCGTGGCATACCGAACAATGTCGACGGCATCTCGGTCGCGCCGACTTTGTTCGGGAAGACGCAGGACCCCAATCGCCCGCTGTACTGGGAGTCCTTCGGCGGCAAGGAAGGCTTCCATCAGTCTGTGCGAAGGGGCCGGTGGAAGGCGGTGCGGCACGGTCTTGATGGACCCCTTGAACTTTACGATTTGACGGCCGATGCGGGCGAAGCTCGCAATGTCGCGGCGGCGAATGCGGACGTGGTGAAGAAGATCGAAGCCTACCTTGCCGGATGCCGGACCGATGCCGTCGAATACCCGGTCGCGCGGCGTCGGCGTTAGTCGTCGCTCGGCCGGCCGCGCAGTTTCTTGGCCGAACTCCGCTGCGACTTGTCGTTCAGCCGCCGCAGCTTCGATCCAAGCGTGGGCCTGCTCGCTCGGCGCCGTTTCGGAACGACCTCGGCGCGCGCGATCAGTTCATCGAGCCGCATACGCGCTTCGGCGCGGTTGGCCTCCTGCGTGCGATGTTCCCGCGCGGTGAGGATCAGAATGCCGTCCTGCGTGACGCGATTGCCCGCCAGCGCGATCAACCTGCGGCGCACCGGCTCCGGGAGCGAAGGTGAATGAGCAACGTCGAAGCGCAGCTCAACGGCGGTGGAGACTTTGTTGACATTCTGCCCACCCGGCCCCGAGGCGCGCACGAAGCTGAGCGAAAGTTCGGAGTCAGGTATCGAAATTGGCACGAGGTGATTTCAGGATAGCCGTTCGCCACTCGCCACCGCCGCCAGCACCGTCCATGTCGGCGCCTGACCATGAAGCCTTACAGCTCACCCATACGCCGCCGGTTACGGTGATTCTGAACTGGCGATTAGCGCAGCCGCGGGCGCGATAGTCTTGCCAACTCCGTCCGGCGGCAGGCGATCGTTGCGCAGTCGTGATGGGAGAAATTCAGCTCGTCGGCGATTAACTGGCGCGCGG
>Ga0194121_10001226_pt1 | contig 44345 bp, 36 predicted proteins | sample TA2MahCa50mmetaG_FD_148609 | JGI IMG/M metagenome (GOLD analysis project Ga0194121, IMG submission 148609) | Freshwater microbial communities from Lake Tanganyika, Tanzania - TA2015020 Mahale Deep Cast 50m | ecosystem: Environmental > Aquatic > Freshwater > Lake | place: Tanzania: Lake...
CGAGAGTGTCCCAGCGCCGCAGCGAGGCCGGCGCGGTCGGCCGCGAGCGGCAGCAGGAACGACCACTCGGCGCGCTTGTCGCCGCCGGTCATCGCGGCGAGCGTGCAGCCGGCCAGCGGCACGGCCGCGCCGGCGAGCCCGCGCAGCATCGCCACGACGTCGGCGACCGGGTCGATCGGCCCGGCGTGCGCGGCGACGGTCAGCAGGCCGTGGTCGGCGAGCGTCTGGCGCGTCAGCGCCGTCGTCGCCGGATCGTCGACCCTGCCGAGGTCGACGCGCTCGAGCAGCGTGTGCAAGCAGATGCCGGCGGCAGCGCCGCGCGCGAACGCGAAGATGCCGGTCGCCGGCAGGTCCGGCGCGTTGCCGTCCGTCGCTGGCCGTGGTTCGTCGTCGACGACGTCGTGCGCCGCCGCCTCGGACTCGCGCGTCGCCATCAGGTAGGTGAAGCTCGCTTCCTTGCGCGGCTCGACGAGGCGGGTCGCGCGGCGTAGCGGCTGCAGCCTGGTCGCCGGCGGCGTGGGCAGCCGCGCGGTGGCCGGTGCGGCAGGCACGTCGTCGACGGCCACCGCGCCGTTGCTCGCTGCCGCCAGCGCCTGCAGCGCGTCGCGCCAGCTGCTTGCGATCGCCGCGTCGGCGTCCTGGAACGCAGTCAGCCACGGCAGGAAGGCGGCGCCGTCGGGCGGCGTCGCGGCGCGGCCGCCGACCAGCCACGCCAGCGGGCTGCGGCCGTATTCGCGGCCGATGAGCCCGATGTGCGCGTAGCAGCGGCGTCTGGCGCGCGTCAGCGCGACATAGGCGAGCCGCACGTCCTCCTCGAGGCGTTCGCGCGCGATCGCCGCCGCCGCCGGGTCTTCGGCGCGGACGTCGAAGGCGACACGGTGGCCTGCTCCGGTCGGCTCGAGCTCGAGGCCCTTTGGCGCGCGGCAATCCCAGAGGAACGGGCAGAACGTCACCTCGTACTGCAGGCCCTTGCTGCGGTGCGCGGTGAGGATCTGCACAGCGTCGGCGTCGCTCTCGAGCCGCATCTCGCGCAGCTCCTCGCCGACCTCGTCGCGCGCGTGCGCTTCCTGCTCGAACCAGCGCAGCAGCGCCTCGGGCGGCAGCCGGTGCGCGGTCTCGGCGCCGTGCAGCAGCTCCCATAGCTGGCGCAGGTTGGTGAGCCGCCGTTCGCCGTCGTGCCAGGCGAGGCATCGCGCGGTCAGCTGCCGTTCGTCGGCGAAGTCGGCGGCCATCGCCATGAAGCCATGGCGCTGCCAGCGTGTGCGCCAGCCGGCGAATTGGTCCATGGTCGCATCGAAGGCGCCTTCGGTCGCTTCCAGCGCGCGCAAGCCGGCAAGATCGAGGCCGTAGAGGCGCGTCGCCATCGCCGCGCGCACGAGCCGTTGGTCGCTCGGGCGCAGGACCGCGAGCAGCACGCGCCACAACTCGCCGACCTCCTCGCTCTCCAGCACGTCGCCCGCCTTGCCGATCGCCGAGGAAATACCGACCGCGCGCAGGGCGTCCTGGATCTCGATCGCCTGCCAGTTGGCGCGCACCAACACGGCGAGGTGCTGTGGTCGCAGCGGTTCGCCGTCGAGCGACGCGCCACACTGCAGCAGCCGCGCCGCTTCGGCGGCGACGTCGGCGCAGATGCGGCGGGCGACGGCGCGCTTGTCCTCGCCCTCCTCCTCGGTCGGCGCGATCCAGCGCCAACGCAGCGCCGCCGTGCCGTCGCCGACCACCAGCTTCTCCGCCGGCGTGGCGGCGGCGCGGACGTCGGGCGCATTGATGCCCGGATCGACGAACGCGCGTGGGTGATCGCAGAACAGCTGGTTGACGGCGGCGACCAGCGCCTTGGCGCTGCGGAAGTTGGCGTCGAGCGTGAAGGCGCGCTGAGCGTCGTCGCGGGCGCGCAGGTAGGTGCGCAGGTCGGCGCCGCGGAAGCCGTAGATCGCCTGCTTGGGGTCGCCGACCAGGAACAGCGTCCGGTCGTGAAAGCAGGTCGAGAAGATCGCGTACTGCAGTGCGTCGGTGTCCTGGAACTCGTCGATCAGCGCCACGGCGTGGCGCGAGCGCACCGCCTCGCGCACGGCGGCGCTGCGCGCTTCATCGTGCAGCGCCTCGTGGGCGCGCGCCAGCAGGTCGTCGAAGGTCGCGACCTGCTCGTCTTGCTTGCCCTGCGCGACGCGCTGCCGCATCGCCAACAGCAACTCGACGCGCAGGTGCGCGAGCGCCTCGTCGACGCGCTCGGCGAGCTCGCCGCAGGTGGCGAAGAACGGCTCGTCGAAGGCGGTCGTCTTCAGCTTGTGCTTGTTGTACGCCTTCGCCAGTCTCGCCGGCGCGAACTTGGCGAGCGTGGCGAGGCACGCGATCGGGTCGCGCTGCAGGCGCGTGACGAAGCGCGGCAGGCTGGCGGCGACGTCGCCGACGAACGGCTTCTCGTCCTTCTTCCACGGCAGGCCGGCGAGACGCTTCCCGATGCCGTCGTCCCAGCCTGCGGCGGCCGCTTGCGCCGCGGCGCCGACGGCCTTGGCGAGCAGCGCGAAACGCGGCTCGTCGAGCGGCAGCGTCACATGGGGGTGGCGGCGCCACAGGCGGTAGGCCTGCACCAGCGACTCCGGCGTGTGTTTGCCGAGTTGCAACAGGGCGCCGCGCGGGTCGCCGGACGGCGCGTGCTGCAGGCGCAGCGCGTCGGCGGCGGCGCGGAAAAGCAGCGGCAGGCCGTCGGTCTCGAACTCGGTGGCGAACGGCTGGCGCGTCTCGAACGCCGCCTCGTCGAGCAGGCGTTTGCAGAAGCCGTGGATCGTGTGCACCGCGACCTGGTCGAAGTCAGCGAGCGCGCGGCGGCAAATCGCGGCAGCGTCGGGCTGCGCGGCGAGCTTGGCGAAGAACGCATCCTTGGAAGGCTGGCCTTCGGCGATGGCGAGCACGAGTCGCAGGCTGTCGCGCAGGCGGCGTTTGAGCTCGTCGGTTGCCGCCACGGTGAAGGTGACGACCAAGGCCGCGTCGAGCCGTTCGATGCGTCGCTCCAGCAGCAGGCGCAGCAGGAGGCCGACGAGCGTGTAGGTCTTGCCGGTGCCAGCGCTCGCTTCCAGCAGCACGACGCCCGGCGCGAGTGACGCGGTGGCGAGGTCGAACGGCGGCAGCTTCATGCATCGTCCTTGCATGCGGCCAACAAGCCGTGGATGCGCTCGGCCCACGAAGCGAACCGATCGCTCGTGAGCGGCTCGCGGTTGCGGAAGCACAGCGCCGTCGCGGCGTCGTCGCCTTCGCCGCGGCTGCCGTTGCCGCTCGACTCGAATTTGGTGCGCGCCAGCTTGCGCGCCTTGGCCAGCCCGCCCGCGCCGCCGAGCGCGCCGGCGTACGCGAGCGACGCTGAGGGGAAGAACGGCAACGGTTGGCGCAGGCCCTCGCGGTACCCACCGACAAGCACGGTCAGCGCCTGCTGTGCCGCGTCGCCGTCGAGCGGGCGCAGGCGGACGTCGCCCGAACGGCCGTAGACGACTGTCGCCGCGGGCAGGTCGCTGGCGCCGGCGGCGCGGGCCACGGCGCAGACAAGATGCTCGACCAGAGCCGTTATTGCGTGCTTCGGTTTCACCACACCGGCGTGGCTGCGCACGAGCGCGTCGGTAGCGCAGTCGTCGAGCACGCCGACGATGCGCGCGTCGGCGAGCGCCACCGCGACGGCGCGCGCCTGCAGCGGGCCGTGCGCGGCGAGCTTGCGGCGCAGGTCCTGCGCTTCGTCCTCGCGGTCGCCGAAGACGACGTCGCCGCGGGCGCCTGGCGGCAGCAGGCCGGCGGCGTGTGCTGCCTGCAGTCGCTGCGCTTCGTCCTCGCCGGGCACGTCACGTGTGCGCAGCTCGTCGCGCAGCGTCCAGTCAGCGAGGGCGTCGAGCGCGAAGCGTTCCGTGGTCGGCTCGGGGGCGTCGGCGGCGCGCAGCGCCATGCCGAGCACGCGCTCGCAGAAGAAGCGCGGTGGGTCGTGCCAGAACGCCACGAGATCGGCGAGCGCGATGTCGGCGCCGGCGAGTTCCGCCGGCGGTTCGATTGGCTGGCCGTCGTGCCACGGCGGCGCTTCGCCGCGCGTGGACGGCAACTCGTCGCCGTTGCCGACGGCGTACGCGAACAGTCGCGCGTCGGCACCGTCGCGGTAGCGTGGGCTCCACGGTTGCAGGGGGTGCTGGACGACGACCTGCGCGCGCGCTGGCGCGCCGTCGGGGGCGGGCGCGAACGTCCCGTCGACGAGATCGAGGAAGTCGTCGAGCGCGGTCGACGGCGCGTACTCGCCATCGTCCTTCGCCGAACGCCCGACGTATGTGAACTGCACGGCGTCGCGCGCCGAGGTCAGCAGGTCGAGGAACAACTGGCGGTCATCGCGGCGAACATCGCGGTCGCCTGCCTGCCGCCGCTGCGCGATCAGGTCGAACGGCAGAACCTGTGGCCGGCGCGGGAACTGCTGGTCCGACAGGCCGCAGACGTACAGCCGGCGGCACGGCAGCGTGCGCATCGGCGTCAGCGACGCGATGGTGATCGAGCCCGAGAGGAAGCCGCCGCCGGCGCTCTCCGCCAGGGCGCCGTCGAGCCAGTCGCGCAGCACGACGGCGGCGACGGGTTCGTCGACGGCGGCGGCGGTGGCGATGGTGCGCAAGCGCGCGATGGTGCGGCGCAGGCGCTCGGCGGCGCTGCGGTCCTCCGCTGAGGTCGGCAGGAACAGCGCCGTCAGCAGGTCGTCGAGACGGTCGGCCCACGCGGCCAGCGGCCGCGGCGCCGCGAGCAGGTCGAGGCGTTCGAACAACGCCGTGCAGAAGGCGAGGAATTTGCCGAGCGCGTCGTCGCGGCCGCTGGTGGCGTCGGCGACCGGGCTCAGGCCGAGGGCGAGCGCTTCGCTCGCGCCGGTCATCACGCCGAGCAGCAGGCGATCGAGACCGCGCCGCCACGAGCCGTCATCGAACGCGGGGATGCCAAGGCGCGCCTGCCGCCGGGCGCCGTCCACGCCCCAGCGGACGTCGGCGCGATCGCAGCGGGCGCGCAGCGCCGGCAGGTCGCCGACGGCGAGCTCGAAGCGCTGGCGCACGGCATCTTGCTCGAGCACGCGGAAGACGTCGTTGGCTTCGACGCGGCCACGCGCGAGGTCGAGCACGGCGAACACCGCGCTGCACAGCGGCTGGTCAGCGATTGGTCTGCGGTCGGCGATGCGGAACGGCAGGTGCCGACGCACCGGGCCGAACACTGCTTCGGCGAGCGCGGCGTACTGCTCGATGTCCGGCACGAGCACGAAGACATCGTGCGGCTTGAGGTCCTTGTCGCGAGCGAAGGCGGCGAGGATCTGGTCGCGCACGATTTCCAGCTCGCGCTGCGGCGTATGCGCGACGTGCACGCGCAGCGAGTCATCGTCGTCGTCGAGCGCAGGCTTCGTTGCCGGTTCGCCGCCGAGGTCGGCGATGCGCGCCTGCACGGTCGCCAGCGCGCTGCGCCGGCTCGGCGGCGGCTTCCCGCGCTGCTGCACGTCGCCGACCTGCAGGCGCTGGATCTCGTCGCTGCCGGTGTCCTCAAGCTCGGCGACCATGCGGGCGAACTCGCGCGCTTGCTGGCCGAAGCGATCGAGCCACGGGTTGCTGCTCTCGCCTTCGCGCAGGTCGGCGGGCTGCGGCACGTAGAGGTTCACCTCGGTGTGCGCGGCGAGCGCGAGCAGCAGGCGCAAGAACGCCGTCGGCAGCGAGCCGGCGCCGAACACGTGCAGGCGGCGGTCGAGGCGGGCCCGCACGCGCGGATCGCTGGCCAGCTTGCGCTCGACTTCGCGCAGGCGCACTGCGGTGGTCGCGGGTGGGCCGCCCGGCCGACCAAAGCCGGCGTCAGCGAGCAGTGCGCGCCACAGCCGGCCTTGCCAGGCCGCGTGCGCGCCGGCGTCGGCGCAGTCGTCGCCGGCGTTCCAGCGCTCGAGCAGCTCGGGCCGGTAGATCTGGTAGTCGTCGAAGACGCGGGCGAGGCGCTCGCTCAGTTGCAGGCGGCGGCGGCCGTCGGCGTCGCCGCGGCAGTAGGCAGCGGCCGGACCGAAGGCGGCGGCGGCCTGCGGGCCGGCGAGCAGACGCCACAGCCGCAGCGTCAGTTCATCCTTGGCCAGCGGATCCGGGCCGGCGGCCTCGTCGTCGGCGAGGCGGCGCAGGAAGCCGCCGAGGAACGGCAGCCGCAGCGACGCGGCGATGCCGCGCTCGTTGGCGATGCCCTGCTGTAGCCAGCGGGCGATGCCCTGCGTCGGCACGACGATGGTCTCTTCCTGCAGCGGCGGCAGCGGCTTGCTGCCGATGATCGTCGCGAGCATCGCCAGCAGATCCTCCAGCCGCGCGCTCGCGTACAGGAACAGCCCCGACGCCATGCCGACAACCTAGCCCGTGCGCCGGCCCGATGCACCTAGTGGCCGTGGCCGCAGCCGTCGCCGTGGTCGTGTGCGTCCGCCGTGCCGTCAGGCGCGCGCGGCGGCGCCAGGCGACCCGGCGCGATGGGCGCCAACGGACCCGCAGCGTCGTCGTGGGAGTGGCGGCTTCCGTCGTCGCCGTCGTCGTCGCAGCAGTCGGCGGCGTGGTCGTGGTCGACGTTCACTGGCGATTCGAACAGGCGCTCGAGGAAGGGCCGCACGCCCTGCCGCAGCAGCGCCACTGCGAACACGCCGCCGACGGCGAGCAGACAGGCCCACGCGAACACGCCATCGTGCTCGTGGTCGGCGCCAAAGGCATCGACGTCGATGCGCGGCAGCAGCGCGTTGGCCGCGTAGCCGAGCAGCACTGCGCCGAGCCACATCGCCGCGGCGAAGACTGCGGCGGTGCGCGGGCCGTGCAATTTCGCCAGCACGCCGACGGTGGTGACGTTGGTCGCCGGCCCGGTCAGCATCAGCGCTAGCACGGCGCCGGGCGACAGCCCCTGGACCAGCAGCATGGCGGCGAGCGGCGTGCTGCCTGTGGCGCAGACGTAGAGCGGCAGGCCGAGCAGCGCTGCGACCGGCACATCGACCCAACCCGGCAGCGCTGCGATCCAGTCGCGATTGACGTACGGCATCAGCACTGCCGACAGCAGCAGGCCCATCAGGATCCAGGTGGCGGTGTTGTCGACCGCGGGCCCGAAGCCAAAGCGCAGCGCATCGCGCAGCCGCTGGCCGAATGGGCCGGTGGACGGTTGCGGCAGAGCGCCGGTGGGGGCGTCGGCGGCGACGGTGTAGGTGGGCGCGATCGACGAAACCAGCACGCCGACGGCAAGCGCCAGCACGGCAGCCATACCGATGCGCACCAGCGCGACCTCGGCGCCCATCAGCTGCCACGTCAGCATCACGGCGGCGACTTCGAGCTCGGGCGTAGCGATCAAGAACGCGACGGCGGCGGCGAGTCCCGCGCCCTGGCGGATCAGTTCGCGGTAGATCGGCACCACGCCGCACGAGCACACCGGCAGCGGCAAGCCGACGGCGACGCCGCGCAGCGCTTGCGCGAAGCGGTTGCCGCGCGTCATCGACTGCACCCAACCGGCCGGCAGGAAGGCGTGGCATAGACCGACCAACAGGTAGGCGAGCAGCAGGGCCGGCGCCGACTCGAGCGCAAGCGCCAGAAAGACCTTGGCCGGGCCGCCGTGCTCGCCCTGCGGGAAGTGGTCGCGGATCACGGCCCAAAGCGCCGCCACGCCCGCGGCGCCGCCGAGCACCGAGGCCGGGCGGAAGCGGCCTTGGCGGCGCGGGGCCGGCACATGCGCGTGCAGCACGACGTGCAGCAGTGAGCCGATCAACAGCGCCTGCAGCAGCGCCAACCCACGCTGCGAGCCGTCGGTCAGCGCGTCGCCGCCGAGCAGGTAGCCGAAGGCCGTCGCCGCCATGCTGACCAGCGTGGTGAACAGCGCGACGCGCCAGCCGAGCGTGCGCGGCACGATCCACCAGATGCCGACGCCTTCGGGGATGCGATGCAGCAGGATCGCCCACGCCGTCAGTTCTTGCGTGTGGCCGTGGCCGTCATCGATTTCGGGCACGTGGCTGTCGCCGGCGAGCAGCAGGCCATCCAGCGTCGCGTGCGCAGCGACGCCGAGCAGCGCCAGCACGATGATGGCGCCGCGAGCGTTGGTCTTGCCATGGTGCAGCGTTCGTTCCGCCACCGCCGGTAGAAGGAAACCCGCAAGCGCCAGCGGCAGGACGACCCAGCCGGCCTGCGCTGCCGACTCGGGCAGTAGGTGCAGGAGCGTGAACCCGCTGATGGTGACGAGGCAGAAACTGTCGATGCTGACCGTCGACCATGGCTGCCGGCGCGCCAGCCACACGAGCAGCGGGCCGAGCGCCAGGGCGACGAAGCTGAACAGCAGGAACACGCGTGAAGACTAGGCGATAGCGCGACGGTGAGCGATGCGGCAGCGGCGGGAAGCGCGCGGTCGCGCGTCTGCGCGCATGCTCAGACCTCGGCGTCGTCGCCGAGCGCCTGCTGCAGCGCGTGGCGGGCGCGGTGCAGGCGCGAGCGCACCGTGCCGATCGGCAGGCGCAGGTGGTCGGCGATGCCGTGGTAGTCGAGGCCGGTCTCGACGTAGAGCCTGAATGCCGTGCGCTGCTCGCCGGGCAGTTCGTCGAGCGCGCGGTCGAGCCGCTCGCCGAGTTCGTGCGCGTAGGCATGGTGCAGCGGGTTGTCGCAGCCCTGGTGCAGTTGGCAGTGCATGCCGGCGCCGTGTTCGTGTTTGTGTCGGCGCAGCAGCGAGCGGCGCAGCGTCTGGCTGCGGAACGTCACCGCGCGCACCAGCCAGCCGCGCCGGTCCGGCGGCGTTGTCGGTTCGCGCCACAGCGCCACCAGCGCTTCCTGCACCGCGTCGGCGGCGAGGTGGTCGCAGCCGAGCATCGCCCGCGCGGCGGTGTGCGCGCGCGCGAGATCGGCGTGTAGCACGGTGTCGTTGATCGCTGGCGCAGCGGCTGTCGGTTCGGTGCTGGTCATCGGTGGGTGAGACGCTGGCGGGGGCGGGACAGTAGGCGGCGAGCGGGGCCTGCTCAAGCCGATCGACACGATCTCGGGGCAGCGCAGGCAGTTCGGGCGCCGCAGCCAAATTCTTGATCGGTTACGGAACTCGCCAGTAGCGAGCGGCACACCGCATTGAACCGCTTCCCGTTGTCCCAATGCGCTACGCCTGTTCGCTCGTCGCTTTGGCTGCCGCGCTCGCCGCTGCCAACGCCGTCGCCCAAGACCCCGCCGCCAACCGCCGCGCCGCGCTGGCCCGTGCCGCGCAGGCGCAGCCGGCCGATCCCAACGCCAACCTCGGCGCCGTGCCGGTCGCCCAGACGTCCGGCCAGGGCGGCAGCTTGACCGGGCCGCTGACGCAGCTCGACATCAGCGTCGACCTGATGATGGCGGTCGGCGCGTCGAGCGCGCGCGACGGCGTGATAGGCGAGCTGCAAGGCGGCGCGCACGATCCGCGCAAGCGCGGCTTTACGCTGCAGCAGGCCGAGGTGCAGATGAACGGCGCCGTCGATCCGTGGTTCCGCGGCCAGTTCGTGCTGGTCACGTCCTTGGACGCCGACGAGGGCGAAACCATCGTCGAGGTCGAGGAGGCCTGGCTGACGACGCAGCAGCTGCCGGCCAACATGCAGCTCAAGGCTGGCCACTACCTGACCGACTTCGGCCGCCTCAACCAGATCCACCCGCACGCGTGGGACTACCAGGACCAGCCGGTAGTGATGACGCGTTTCTTCGGCGCCGACGGCCTGCGCGCCCCGGGCGCGCGGCTGTCGTGGTTGGCGCCGACCAGGACGTACTTCGAGGCGCTGATCGGCGTGCAAAACGCCAACGGCGAGACGCTGCAGAGCTTCCTCGCCAACGACGAGGTGTACGAAGAACGCGCGGTCGGCGGCCGCTTCCTCGACGAGGAGGCGCGCGACGTGCGATCGCTCGGCGACGTGCTGTGGCATGCGCGACTGGCGACAGCGACGGACTTCACGCCGGCGCACACGCTCGGTGGCGGCGTCTCGGCCGCGTTCGGCCCCAACGCCACCGGCGTCGGCGCCGACACGGTGATCTACGGCGCTGACTTCATGTACCGCTGGCGCGCGATCGACAACCGCCGCGGCTACCCGTTCTTCAAGCTGCAGGGCGAGGTGATGGCGCGCGCGTTCGACGCGGCGGCTCAGGTCGACGACAACAGTGGCTCGCCGGTCGATCTTCCGTCCGACACGCTCGACGACTGGGGCGCGTACCTCTACGCCGTGTACGGCTTCGACGTCGGCTGGGCCGTCGGCCTTCGCGGCGAGGTCTGCAGCGGTGCGGGCGCGAGCTACCTCGGCGCCGGCGCGTTCGACCGCGCCGACGACCCGTGGCGCGCCGATCGCACGCGCATCTCGCCGATGCTCAGCTACCAGACGAGCGAGTACTCGCGCGTCCGCCTGCAATACAACTGGGACGACAGCGACCACCTCGACGACGTCGCCCACTCCGTGTGGCTCGGCTTCGAGATCCTGATCGGCCCGCACCAACCGCACAGCTACTGATTCCGCGATGGCTACCTTTCGCTTCATGATCCTGGCGCTCGTCGCCGCCTTCGCGCCGCTCGCGGCGCAGAGCCAGTCAGTTGGCGCGGCCAAGCCGCACCCGGTCGTCGCCACGACCGCCGACGTCGCGTCGCTGTGCCGGGCGATCGGCGGCGAGCGCGTTGCCGTGTCCTGCCTCGTGCCCGGTCCGCAGGACCCGCACTACCTCGATCCGCGGCCGGCGATGCTGTACTCGTTGCAGCAGGCTGAACTGCTGGTCGAGACCGGCCGCGACCTGGAAAGCGGCTGGCTGCCGGTGCTGTCCAACCAAAGTCGCAACCCGGCGATGCAGCCCGGTCAACTCGGCCGCCTCGACGCCAGTCGCGTCGTGCGCGCGCTGCAGGTGCCGACGGCGAGCATCGATCGCTCGGCCGGCGACCTGCACCAGAACGGCAATCCGCACTATCTGCTCGACCCGCTGTGCGGCCTCGAGGTCGCCGGCCTGCTGCGCGACCGCATGGCGGCGCTGTGGCCAGCGGAGAAGGAGACCTTCGCCGCGAACTTCGCCGCCTTCCGCGCGCGCCTGGCCGAGGCGATGGTCGGCGCCGAGCTGGCGAAGCTGTACGAGCACGACGCCGAGTTGTTGGCCCTCGCGTTCGCCAAGGGCACGCTTGCCGGCATGCTGAAGGAGCAAGGCGACCTCGGCATGCTCAGGGGCTGGTTCGCTGACCTGCTACCGCACCGCGGCGCCAAGGTCGTCGTCGATCACGATCTTTGGCCGTACTTCGCCGAGCGTTTCGGCCTCGTGATCTTCGGCTACATCGAGCCGCGCCCTGGGATGACGCCGAGCACGGCGCATCTCGAGGCCCTTGCAACGCGCATGCGCGACGCCGAGGCGAAGGCAATCCTGGCGTCGACGTACTTTCCGGTGCGCTGGGCCGAGTCGGTTGCCAAGCCGACCGGCGCGGTGGTGGTTGCGATGGCCCACCAGCCCGGCGCCCGCGAGGGCACCGATGACTACGTTGCGTTCGTTGGCTACAATGTGCGGATGCTCGCTGCCGCACTGCAGCCGAAGACGAAGTGACTGCGGGGCCGCTGCTCGGCGGCTCAGCCCTCGTCTGCGGTCCGCGCCGCGCCGTGTTGGCTGGCGTGGCTCTGGCGGTTCATCCGGGCGACAGTTGGTTCGTGCTCGGCGGCAATGGCGCCGGCAAGACAACCCTGGTGCAGACCCTGATCGGGCTGCAGCCGCCGCTCGGCGGCACGTTGCTGCCGCCGTGTGGCGGTGATCGCAGCGCGCTCGGCTACGTGCCGCAGGAGCCGCGCAGCGAGCTGCCGTTGCCGCTCGCGGTCGGCGAGTGGGTGGCATCGGTGTTGCCGGACGCAATGCCGCCGGGCGAGGCGACAGCGCGCGCGACCGAGTCGCTCGCAGCCCTTGGCATGGCGGCCCACCTCGACTCCGACCTTCGCCGGCTGTCGCTCGGCCAGCGCCGGCGCGTGCACATCGCCCGTGCGCTGGTGCGGCGTCCGCGGCTGCTGGTGCTCGACGAGCCCGGCGCCAACCTCGACGCCCATGCGCTTGCGCAATTGTGCGCCGACCTCGATGCGCTGCGGCGCGCGCGCGGCACGGCGCTGGTTCACGTCGCGCACGACCTTGCGGTGGCCAAGCGCTTCGCCAGTCACGTCGCGCTGGTCGGGGACGGTGTGGTCGCTGCTGGGCGCGTCGAGGACTTCGCGCGCGAACTCGCGGAGTGGCCGTGAGCGCGCTCGCGCAGGGCGGTTGGTGGCCGGACTGGACCTTGTTCGGCGACGCGCTGGCAACCGGCGCGTGGCTCGGCCTCGTGTTGCCGTGGCTCGGAACGCTGTTGCTGTTGCGCCAACAGGTCTTCGTTGCCGCCGCGATTGGGCAGGCGGCGAACCTCGGCGTTGCGCTGGCGCTGGCGGTGGCTTCTTGGCTCGGCGCTTGCCCGCTGCATCTCGCCGGCGCTTCGTCGCCGCCGTGGGTCGTCGGCGCGAGCGTGCTGCCCGTAGTGGTCGCCGCCTGGGTCGCGCTGCGCGCTGGCGATGGCACGCGCGCGGCGATCGAGGCCCGCAGCGCCGTCGTCTTCCTGGTCGGCAGCGCCGGCGCGATGGTTGCGCTCGCCAACCAGCCGCATGGCGCGCAGGAGCTACAGCGCCTGTTCCTGTCCTCGTTGCTGTCGGCGGGGCCGACCGACACATGGCTCGCCGCCACCGCCGCCGTGGTCGTCGGTGTGGCGCTGTGGACACGGCCGCGCACGCTGCTGGCTTGGGCCGCCGACCCGCGGACGGCGCGGGCGCACGGCGCGCCGACGCGCGCGCTGGACGTCGCGGCGGCCATGGTCATCGGTGTCGTCGTCGGGCAGGCGCTGCTCGCTACTGGCTTGCTGTACACCTTCGCCGCGATGACTCTGCCGGTGTTCGCCGCCCGGGGGCTGGCGCGTTCGCTGCGCGGCGTCGTATTGCTTGCGCCGGCATTCGGTGTCGGCGGCCAGGCAGCGGCGTTCGCGCTGGCGCACCGCTGCGACCTGCCGCCGGGGCAGGTGGCCGTGCTCGTCTACGCCGCGGTCGCCGGCGTCGCGGGCCTGCCGCGACGCTGATCAGCGCTCCGACTAGCCGCGCGCCGGCGTGTGGGCGCGCACCTTGGCCAGCATGCGCGCAGCCCGCTGCGCGATTGCTTCGAAACGCCGGTGCTTGAGGTCGTCGGCGGCGAACAGCGACGCGACGAAACCGACGCCGGACGCGCCGGCCAGTAGCCAGCTGTCGACGTTCTCTTCGGTCACGCCGCTGGTCGGCACGATGCGCAGGAACGGCATCGGTCCGCGCACGGCGCGCAGGTACTCGGGGCCGTTGGCGGGCGCTGGGAACAGCTTGCAGAAGTCGGCGCCGGCGCGGTGCGCTTGCAGCATCTCGGTCGGCGTGAACGTGCCCGGCATCGACACCAGCCCGTGCGCGCGGCAATAGCCGATGACATCGGGGTCGGTGACCGGCGAGACCAGGAAGCGGGCGCCGGCGGCGTGCGCCGCCGTGGCGTCGGCGACGTTCAGAACGGTGCCGCAGCCGATCACGAGTTCTGGCTTGGTGGCGAGCGCGCGCACGTGCGCGAGGCAGTCTGGCGTGGTCATCGTGACCTCGACCAGCCGGAAACCGCCGGCGATGGCGGCGTCAAGCGCTGGCCGCACCGTCGCCGGGTCGTCGGTGCGCAGGATGGCCGTGGCGCGGTGGGTGGCGAAGGCGGCTAAGGTGGCGTCGTAGGGGGACATAGGTCGGCCGCAGGAGCGTAGGCAGAAGGTGTTCGCCGGCCAGTGGCGCTTGCGCCTTTGCGCACCGGAGTCTTGCCGGCGCACGGCCAGGTGTCATTACCTGACAATCCTCGAATCCAGTCACGAAGCACCTGTCTGTGCATACCTACCCACGCAACCGATCGCGTGTTAGGTTCTCGCCTGCCTGCGGGGCAATCAGGCCACGTCGGCACTTGGTCTCCGGTTCCTAATCTCGTCAGGATTACGCCGTCTTCGCGATGGCAGATTCTCCGCAGCGGTCAGAAGACCTCCAGGATCTCGTCGACGCCATGCGCGCGCTCGGCGCTGCGCCGACCGTCGGCGCGCTCGCTCGGTTCCTGCCGCGGTTGCGCAAGATGGCGCGCCGGCACCTGCCAGCCGCGAGTCCGGCGCGCGCGCTGATCGACTCTGAGGATCTGTTGCAGGAAAGCCTGCTGCAACTGGTGCGCAACGTCGACCAGTTTCGTGGTGGGACGTGGCCTGAGTTCTTGGGGTTCGTGCACGCGATCCTGGCGCAGAAAAAGCAGCAACAGGCACGGCGCCAGCAGGTGCGAGCCAGTGAATTCGAGCCATCGACGCCGCAAGATAGCCTGCCGTCGGCGCAGGCGACGCCGAGCGTCGATGCGATGGCGCAGGAGGACCGCCTGCGTTTGCGCGACCTGATCGCTGCGCTCGCGGAACCGTACCGGACGACGATGCAGCTGCGGCTGGAAGGTCTCGACAACGCCGCACTCGCGCGCCGGCTTGGCGTGTCCGCCGAAGCGTTGCGGCAACGCCTGTCGCGCGCGGTCCGCATGCTGCAGGAGCGGTGGTGACGATCGCTGGCGACCGACCGGATCCGTCCGACGGCGAGTTGCTCCGGCGCTGGGAGGATCGGATCGCCGCGGCGGGCGACCCTCTCGACGCTCTCGCCGAACTGCTGACGCAGAGCACGGCGAGGCGGGCAACGCTGTTCCAGCGCATCGGCGAGCGCGTGCGCGGCTGCGAGCTGCGCAGCATCCTCGGTGCTGGCGGCATGGGCGTGACGTACGGCGGGGTCGCAGCCGACGGCGCGCCAGTGGCGGTCAAGCTGATGCTCGGTGTCGGCGGCTCGGCGGCCGCGCGCTTCGAGCAGGAGTGTCGACTGCTGCAAGCGTTCGACCACGCCGCGATCGTCCGCTACCGCGACCACGCGGTGCTCGACGACGGCACCGGCGTGCTGGTCATGGACCGTGTCGACGGCGTCGATCTGGAGCAACTGCTGCAGGACGTGGTGCGCGACGCGCCGCCGGCGACCGTGCCCGGCCAGGCGCTGCTGCATGACGTCGAGGGCGGGTTGGCGGCGCGGCTGCAGTCGCCGCGTTACCGCCGGCGCATGCTCCGGCTGCTGGCGACCATCGCCGACGGCCTCGAGGCGGCGCACCGCCGCGGCGTCGTGCACCGCGACGTCAAGCCGGCCAACGTGCTGGTGCGGGACGACCTGTCGCCGGTTTTGATCGACTTCGGCCTCGCCCGCGACCAGCAGATCAAGGTCTCGTTCACCGCGTCCGGCGCGGCGATGGGCACGCTCGCTTACATGGCGCCGGAGCAGCTCGGCCGCGATCCCGGTGCGGTCGACGCGCGCACCGACGTCTACGGGCTTGGCCTCGTGCTGTACCGCGCGCTGGTGGGGCGCGAAGCCCGCGACGATGTCAACGACGTCGTGCGCGCAGCCAGCCGGCCGTTCCTGCTCGACGCGCGGCAGAGCCGCACGCTGCCGGTCGACCTGCAGGCGATCCTCTATCGCTGCCTCGATCCGCGGCCGGCGCACCGCTATCCGACGATGCAGGCGTTTGCCGACGACCTGCGCGCCGCCGCCGGCGCTGGCGGAGTCGTCGCGCGCCGGCCTGGGTTGCTGCGTCGGTGGGCGCGCGACCACGCGATGCGGCGCTCGGCCGTGCTCGCCGTCGCCGTGATCGCCTTACTCGTCACGGTGTCGGCGTGGCCGCGCGGCCGCGAGGTCGTGTTCGCGACCAACGTCGTGGCCGCCGACGCGACGTTGGCGCTCGCCGACGGCCGCACGATCGCGCCGGGCGATCCGATCTGGCTGCCGTACGGGCCGATCGAGGTGACGGTGCGGGGCGAGGCGATCCAAACGGTGCGCAAGGCGATCGAGGTCGTGCCCGGTACGGGGCGGCAGTGGGAACTGCTGACGTCGCGTTACGAGAATAAGGTATCGCCCGAGTTTCGCCTCGCCGGGCGCACGATCGTGCAGTTCACCAGTGGTCACTGCTACCTGCCGATGGCGCCTGGAGTTGCCAACGACGAGCGCTGGGTGGACGGCGTCGTGCTGAAGAACTGGTCCCCCTTGGATCCAGCCGCCGTCGTCGTGCCGGGCCTGCACGAGTTCCGCGCGCGCGACGGCAAGGGCCGCGAGGAACGGCAGCGCCTGTCGATCGGTGTCGAACCGGACGACGTGCAGTTGCTGCCGGCGATCCTGTCGCACGTCGACGGCAGCTACCGTCGCACGTGGAACACGGTCTGGACGGCGCGCCCCGACGATCTGTCGTGGACCGGCACGGCGGCCCGGTGGATCGGAGCGCCGCGGGTGCCCGAGATCGCCGGCGGCGGCACGTGGACGGCGGACTGCGCGTTCGCGCCGAGCGACGCCAAGACGCCGGCGACGGTGACGATCCGGTGCCAGTTGCCGGAGCGCATGCGCTCGGCGGTCTGCTACCTGCGCGGTTCGGTCCAAACGGGCGGTACGCTCGCGGTCGCGGCCGGCTTCGCGGGCGAGCCGCTGCGGCCGTGGCCGCAGCTGACCAACGGCGCGTTGGTGCCGCTGCAGGAGTTCGCCAGCAGAGAAGGAAGCGATGCCTTCGTCGTCCGCGCCGATCTGACTGCCACCACGACGTCGACGTCGGTCGTGGCGCTGGCGCGGTTCTGCGAGGGCGCGCTGTTCGGCGGCCATTGGCGCACCGATCCACCGTGTTTCGGCCTGGTCGCCGATCCCCGTCCAGGCGTCGCCGTGCTGCACGCGGAGCCGGCCCTCGACCTGACGACGTTGCCGGTGTGGCCGGCGCGACCGCTTTGGCGGCTACCGCCCGGCGAACTGTATAAAACGATGTGCGTGCTCACCGGGCCCGATGGCATGCGGCGCTACGTTGCGGCGTGCCGTCGGTTGGCAGGCAATCGCATGGCGCTGTTGTGGTTCGATCCGGCGACCGGCGCGGTCGACACCCGCCTCGAGGCCGAGTGGATGCATCCGCGCCAGTCGTCGTACGATGGCAATGGCTTCGGCGAGTTTCTTTTGGGGGTGCCCGACTGCGACGGCGATGGTTGGCAGGAACTGGTGGTCGGTGACTTGTCGAGCGGTCTGCGCGGCCGAGTGTCCGGCGGCGCGGTGGCGCTGCGGCATTCGCGCGACGGCGCGCGCGCCTGGGTCTGGCCGCGCGAGCCGTCCTACTCGACGTTCGGCGACGACGCCGCCGGCCACGTCGTCGCCGTCGGCGACTGGAACGGCGATGGCCGACCCGACCTGGGCGCCAGCGCGCCCAACGCGGCCTCGCCGACGGGCCCTGACAAGGCGGGATACTTCGCCGTCGTCGATGCGGCGACCGGCGACACGGTGTGGTCGGAGTACGGAACCGACCATGTCTGTGCGCCGGTGCTGAGCGCCTCCTTCCTGCGCCCCGATGGCGGCCCCGCGAGCCTGCTGATCACGGGCCACATCCGGAATGCCGCTGTTGACCCCCTCCGGGCGATTCAGCTGGGGCTCTGGTGCGACGGCAGCGCCGGTCGCATACGCTGGTGCCCGGAAACGCAGCCGGACGCCAGCTTCGGACTCGTCGGGCGGGTCGGCGGCGACAAGCGTCCGTCGGTCATGGTCATGCGCCATGGCCCATGGCACGACGGCTTCGAGGGCCTGGAACGCTACGAACCGCAGGGCGAGGGCCTGCGTCTGGCAGCTCAATGCCGTCTAGCGAGCGTTGGCGCGAGCAGGGTGCCCAAGGTGCCACTGCTGTCGGAAGTCGTCGGGCTCCAACTGCCGGACCTGGACGGCGACGGGTTCACGGACCTCGCGCAACTAGTCGCCGGTGACTTGCATTCGGTCGTGTTCGTCAGCGGCCGCACGGCGCAACCGCTAGCCCGTGCGTTGCTGCCCAAGGCTACCTCGCAATGGGCTCCGGGAGACTGCCGGCTGATGCTCGCGCCCGCGCACAACGGCGAGCCGGCCAGGGTGCTGTTTCCGTTCCTCGACCGCGAGGCCAATGCCTGGAGCCTCTACGCGATCGACCTGCCGCCGCCGCGGTGACGCACCGGCGCGCGCGGCGCGTCAATCGCCCGTGCGCTCGCGGCCCAGCGGATGCGCCTTGTCGTAGACGTCGCGCAGTCGGCCGATCGACACGTGGGTGTAGATCTCGGTGGTGACGAGGCGCGCGTGGCCGAGCAGTTCCTGCACCGTGCGCAGGTCGGCGCCGCGGTCGAGCAGGTGGGTGGCGAACGAGTGGCGCAGGCCGTGCGGCGTCAGCGATTGTTGCAGGCCGGCGGCCTTGGCGCGATCGACGACAGTGGCGAAGACCCAGCGGGCGCTGAGCGGCCGGCCGTAGCGGTTGACCCACAGGCTGCCCGGATCGGCGCGCTTCCCGGCGCGCACCAGCTCGCGCCGGTGCGGCAGCCACGCGGCGATGGCGGCGCAGGCCGGCTTGCCGAGCAGCGCGATGCGCTGCTTCTGGCCCTTGCCGAGCACGCGCACGACGCCCTCGTCGAGGTCGAGGTCGGCGAGCTCCATGCCGGCGACCTCGCTGACGCGGCAGCCGGTCGAATACAGCGTCTCGAGGATCGCTTGGTCGCGGCAACCGACCGGCGACTCGTCGAACGGCTGGCCGAGCAGCTGGTCGACCTCGGCCGCGGTGAGGAAGCGCGGCACGCGTTTGGGCGCGCGCGGCCCCTTGAGCAGCTTCGTCGGGTCCTTGTCGATCACGCCCTTCTGCTGCAGCCAGCCGTACATTCCGCGCAGGCTGGCGAGCTTGCGCTGCACGCTGGTGGCGACGAGTCCTTGCTCCTCGAGTTCGACGAGGTAGCGCCGCAGGTCGAAGCGGCTGGCGTGCGCTACGGCGCGATCGCTGCTCGCCAGCCATGCAGCGAATGCGCGCAGGTCGCTGCCGTACGCGCGCAGCGTGGCGGCGCTCTTGCGGCGCTCGCTGGCGAGATGGCGCAGGTAGTCGGCGACGAGGTCGGTCATGTTGTGCGGCGTACGCAAGGGTGGCACACTCCCGCGCCCATTTCATGCCCTACCTCGGCGAGATCACCAGCCTGCTGGTGGCGGTGTGCTGGACCGTCAGCAGCACGGCATTCGCCGTGGCGAGCCGGGCGGCCGGGCCGTTGGCGGCCAACCAGTTCCGCCTGCACGCGTCGCTGCCGATGCTGCTGTTGCTCGCCATGGCGCTGCTCGGCGCGCCGTGGCCGGCCGAAGGCACCGGCCGGCAACTGGGCTTCGCTGCCGCGTCGGGTCTGTGCGGGCTGGTGCTCGGCGATATCGGCTACTTCTATGCGCTCGCCAAGATTGGCCCGCGGCTGTGCTCGGTGATCTTGGTGAGCTGGCCGGCGTGCGTTGTCGGGATCGAGGCCGCGCAGGGGCGCGCGCCGTCCTCGCAGGTGCTGGCGGGCATCGGGGTGACCCTGGCCGGCGTCGTGCTGGTGCTGCTGCGCGGCCGCGACGACGCTCGGTGGGATGCACGCGTCACGCCGCGGCAGCGCCTGCTCGGCCTGTTCGGCGCCGGTCTCGGCTCGGTGGGGCAGGCGGCCGGCTTCGTGCTCGCAGGCCCGGCGATGTTGGCCGATGGCGCAGCGCCGCCGATCGCACCCTTGCACTGCACCGTCGTGCGCATGGCCACGGCCGTCGTGGTGATGCAAGGAGTGGCGATGGCGCATGGCCACGGCCTCGCCATGCGAAAGGTCTTCGCCGCGCCGGGAGCCTTGCGCAGCGCCTTGTTGGGCGCCGCTTTCGGTCCGATCGGCGGCGTGTGGCTGTCGATGGTGGCGCGCAACGAGGCCGAGCGCAGCGGCCACGTCGGATTGTCGTCGGCGCTGATGGCCACAACGCCGCTATTCATGATGCCGGTGGCGTGGAAGCTCTACGGCGCGCCGATCGGCTGGTTCGGCGCGCTCGGCACGGCGCTCGCCGTCGGCGGTGTGACGTGGTGCCTGTTGGCGCGCTGACGCCGCACGCGGTCAGACGCGCTGACCCATCGCGTCGGCGATCTGCCGCAGCCTTGCGATGCGGGCGTCGATTGGCGGGTGGGTCGAGAACAGCTTGAACAGGCCGCCGCCCGCCAGTGGGTTGACAATCGAAAGGCTGGCGGTGACCGGCTGCGGCGCCGGCGCGCCGGCCTGCAGCATCTGCTCACCGTAGCGCTGCAGCTTGGCCAGCGCGCTGGCGAGCGCGAGCGGCTCGCCGGTCAGCTTCGCGGCGGACTCGTCGGCCAGGTACTCGCGCGAGCGGCTAATGCCCATCTGTAGCATCACCGCCGCGATCGGCGCGAGGAACGCGAATAGCAGAGCGCCAGCGCCCGAGCCGCCTTCGCGTTCATCGCTGCCGCGATGGCCGCCGAGCATCACGCCCCACTGCAGCACGTTGGCGATGTGCGTGATCGCCGCGGCGGCGGCGCCGGCGATGGTGGCCACGAGCGTGTCGCGGTTTTGCACGTGGGCGAGCTCGTGCGCGAGCACGCCGCGCAGTTCGCGCGCGTCGGCGAGGCGCAGCAGGCCTTCGGTCACGGCGACGACGGCGCGCGACGGCGAACGGCCGGTGGCGAAAGCGTTGGGCGTCGGGTCGGCCATGATCGCGACCTTTGGCATCGGCAAGCCAGCGCGCTGCGCGAGGTCGCGCACCATGCCGAACAGCGCTGGCGCCTGCGCTTCGGCGAGCACGCGCGCGCCGCTGATGCGCAGCACGAGCGCGTCCGAGAAGAAGTACGCGCCGAGGTTCATCGCCAGAGCGATGCCGAGAAACAGCCAGGTGGCGCCGCCGCCGATGGCGCCGCCGATGGCGACGAGTAGCGCCGAAAGGGCGCCGAGGAACAGGATGGTCTTGAGCTGGTTCATCTGGTGGTCGTGCGGGCCGGCGCGTCGGTGACCCGATCGCCGCCAGCCCACGGCGGGAGGTTAGGACGGCCGGCGGCGCCCGCAAGCGCGCCCGGGAGCCGTCACAGCGCCGCCAGCAGGCGCTCCAGTCCGGCGACATCGTGGTCGCCCATGTGGCCGATGCGGAAGGCCTTGCCCTTCAAGGGGCCGTAGCCCTGGTCGATCTTGAAGCCGGCGCCGCTGGCGCGCTCGGCCAGCGCCGCGACGTCGGCGCCGCGGGCGTCGATGCAGCTGACGGTGGGCGAGCGTGCGGCGACGTCGCCGACGAACGGCGCGTAGCCTTTGTCAGCGGCCCAGGCGTGCGTGCGGTCGCGCATGGCGCGATGCCGGCGCAGGCGCGCATCGAGTCCTTCGGTGGCGATGCGTTGCAGTTGCCGTTGCAGCGCCAGGACCAGCGGCACGCATGGCGTCGCGATCGATTGGCCCGCCGCCGTCAGCGGAATGGCGCGCACGAAGTCGAGTAGGAAGCCGCGCTCGTCGACGTTGGCGGCGCGCTCGCGGCCGCGGGCGCTGACGGCGTAGACGCATAGGCCCGGCGGCAGCGCGAGGCACTTTTGCGTGCCGGCGAACGCGACGTCGAGCCCCCAGTCGTCGAAGCGGAGTTCGGCGCCGCCGAGGCTGGTGACGACGTCGGCGAGCACCAGCGTGTCCGGCGCGACGCTGCGCACGACTGCGGCGAGCTCGGCCAGCGGCTCGATCACGCCGGTCGCGGTTTCGTTGTGGGTGACGCAGACGGCGTCGACCGGCGGGCCGGCGCGCAGTCGTTCGCGCAGCGCCGCCGGATCGTGGGCGCACCCGAGCGGCACCGCCATCGCCTCGGTGACGCGCCCGCAGGCGGCGCTGATCAGCTGCCAGCGCTCGCTGAAGGCGCCGCAGACGAGATGGAGCGTGCGTCCGTGTCGCGGCACGAGGTTGCGAATGGACGCCTCCATCAGCGCGGTCGCAGTGCAGTTCTCGAACACCGCCGGCTCCGCGGTCTTGAACAGGCCGCCAAGGCGCGCGCACACATCCTTCGCCACGGCGACGAAACTGGCCGAGCGGTGGCCGACCAGCCGCGTTGCCATCACCGCGCGCAGCTCGTCGGCGACTTCCGTCGGCCCGGGCAGGAACAGGATTGGGTGGTCAGCCATGGCGGGTTCGGGCGGCGGAACGGTCGAGGAGCAGCGCGAAGCGTGGCTCGGCGCGCAACCGCGCCTGCTCGCCGGCGGTCAGCAGGGGGGGCAACACGCCAGCGATGCTGGGGTCGGTGACGTACGCGTCGGCGAGCGCGCGGACCGGTTCGCGCACGACCACGCCGCCGAAGCCGATGAAGCGATCCGCCGTGCCACGGGTCTCGGCGTCCGTCATGCCGTCGCCGACGAACGCCAGCGGCCGCGCCGACGCCGGCAGCGCGCGCAGGATCTCGACCTTGCCATGGTTGCGGGCGAGCGGGCTGTGGCGGTCGAAGCCGGCGTAGGCGCCGTCCGGCGCGAAGGCGATGGCGACGGCCTGCACGTCATTGTCGGCGATGCCGAGCGCCGCGGCGACGCGCTGCACCGGCGGCAGCAGGCCGCCGCTGAGCACGCCGACGCGCTTGCCGAGGAAACGCAGCGCTGCGACCGTCGCGGCGGCGTCGGGCACGAGGCGTTCAACATAGAGTTCACCGATGCGGTCGACATGCTCGCGGCGCGGCGCCAGCCGGCGGAGCCGACGGTCGTAGACGTCGGCGAGCGGCAGCTCGCCGGCCATCGCCAGCTCGGTCATCCGGGCTACCTCCGCGCGCGCCTGCGGATCCGACCAGCGCACCAGCTCGTCGACGCCCTCGATCGCGGTCAGCGTCGAGTCGCAGTCGAACCAGACCGATGCGAACGGCGACAGCGGCGACGCGGCGGCTGCCATGGCCTCAACGCGCGCCGGCGCCGCGCAGGATGACGGCGATCGTCCGGAACATGATGCTGATGTCGAACAGCAACCCCATGTTCTTGAGGTAGTAGAGGTCGTAGCGCAGCTTCTCCTGCGCGTCCTCGATCGAGGCCCCGTACGGATGACGGACCTGCGCCCAGCCGGTGAGTCCCGGCTTGACCGTGTGGCGCAGCGGGTAGAACGGAATCGACTGTGTGAGTTGCTCGACGAAGTGCGGCCGCTCGGGGCGTGGTCCGACGAACGACATCTGGCCGGCGAGGATGTTGAGGAACTGCGGTATCTCGTCGAGACGCGAGTGCCGCAGGAAGCGGCCGATTAGCGTGACGCGCGCGTCGTCCTTCTGCGCCCAGACCGGGCCCGACTCCTTCTCGGCGTCGACCTGCATGGTGCGGAACTTGATCAGCTTGAAGGGGACGCCGTCCTGACCGGTGCGCTCCTGGCAGAAGAACACCGGCCCGCGGCTGGTCAGTTTGATCAGCAGCGCTGACGCCAGCGCCAACGGCAGCGACAGCACGAACCCGAGGGCCGCGGTGACAACGTCGAGCAGACGTTTGCTGATCATCGTCAGACGGTCCTTGGCGAAGCCCTGGCCGAAGATCAGGTAGCTCGGCCGCATGCTCTCGACGGCGAGCTTGCCGGTCAGCCGTTCGTACATCACCTCGCGCTCTTCGACTTGGATGCCGTCCATGCGGACGTCGAGTAGGCGGTCGAGCGGCACCTTGCCGCGGCGCTCGCGCAGCGCCACGACGACGCGGCTGATGCCTTCGTCGCGGCAGAGGCTGCGCAACTGCTCCAGCTGGCCGACGACCGGCGGCGCGCCGGGGCCGGTCGGCAGCGGCGGCTGGTCGGGCTCTTCGACGATGCCGTACAGTTCGAAGCCCGACATCGGCGTGTCGAGCACCATGCGGGCGATGTGCTGCGCCTCGGCCGAACTGCCGACCACTGCGACGCGTTCGCCGAAGCGCCACTTGTAGAAGAACCAGTGAAAGGCGCGGCGGAACAGGTAGACGGCGCCGAAGCCGACGCCGACCAGCACGATCAGCTTCCAGGTCTCCCGGTTGATGTCGGCGAGGCCGGGCAGGAAGAAGAGCGAGCCGGCGAAGAACGACAGGCAGCCGAGCATCACGAGCGCGTAGCCGGCGGCGCGCAGCAGCCGGTTGGGCAACTCGGCGCGGTTTTGCGACATCTTCCAGTCGTAGAGGTCGTTGTAGCTGAGCGAGGCTTGGCAGATGACCGCGATGGTGATGCTCGTCAGCAGGCCACGGACCAGTTCCCAGTCCGGTCGCCAGAATGCGTAGGAGCGCGACGTCAGCGGCGGCAGGCTGGTGCCGATCATGAGCACCACCGTGAACAGCAGCGTCTCCGACAGCATCAGCAGCAGCTTGCGCCGAGGGATAATCTGGTCGGAGAGGGCGGCCATCGTAGGAAAGCGTGCGAACGTCGGAGCGGTTCGAAGGAGGTTCGGCTGGCGGTCGTGCCGGTCTGGAAGGCGGCGGGAACCGCCGGTTGCATCGAGGCTGCAGGCTACGTGACGGAGGGCCGGAACATGCAGCGCTTCGGGCGGTGCACCCCAACGGACGCTGACGGCGTCGACCCACAACTCGCGCGGCCTTGGCCGCAGCCGCGGCGCCAAGGCGCGCAATGCGCGTTCGAGGCGATCGAGTTGGGCGGGCAAGATGCACCGCTCGGGGGCGGGGTGGTCGCGCCGCGCCTTGACCTCGACGGCGATCCAGCAGCGGCCGCGGCGCACCAGCAGATCGATCTCGCCGTGGACCGTGCGCAGGTTGCGCGCCTCGACGCGGTAGCCGGCGCGTCGCAGGCCTGCGGCGGCCAGCGCTTCGCCGGCTGCGCCGGAGCCGGCCGCGCCATGCTCAGGCTTTACCTTGGGCGGGCGCTTCATCGCGCACCACCCGGGCGACCGCCACGCGGTCGAAGGTCGCCAGGATGGCGTCGACCTTGAGGGTGACCGTCTTGTCGGTCAGCTTGGCGACGACGCCGTGCAGGCCGCCGGCGGTCACGACCGTGTCGCCGACCTTGATCGAAGCCAGCAGGGTCTGCTGTTCCTTGCGACGCTTCTGGTCGGGGCGGATGACCATGAAGTACATGATCAGCAGCATCGCCGGAGCCATGACCCACATCTCGGTGCCGCACGGCTGCGGCGGCTGGCCGGCGGGGGCGCCCGGCGCCTGCGTCGCGCCCGGCGCCGCCGCGGGCGTCGCTGCGCCCGGCGCGCCCGCCGGCTTCTCCGACGTCGAGGCGGGCTGTTGCGGGCGGGACGAGAAGGCGATCGGGAGGTGGTAAGTGGCGCGCATCGGGACCGTAGGCTCGGGGTTGGGGGGCGAAGCAGTATAGGGAGTGGGGCGGTTGCGTTGCAGCTACAGGCCGGCATTGTGTCGCCCTCCGAGGTCCGATCGAGCCGATGCGCGTACTAGCGGCCATGTCCGGTGGCGTCGACAGCAGCGTCGCCGCGCTGCTGCTGCAGCAGCAGGGCCACGAAGTGGTCGGCGTCTTCATGCGCAATGGCGTCGCCGGCAAGTCGGCGCAGGAAAAGTCGTGTTGCTCGGCGAGTGACGCGCGCGACGCGGCGCTGGTTGCGGATCGGTTGGGCATGGCGTTCTACGCGGTGGACTATCAGCAGGAGTTCGCCGCGCTGATGGACCACTTCGCGGCCGAGTACCGCCGCGGGCGCACGCCGAACCCCTGTGTGCTGTGCAACCAGCAGTTGAAGTTTGGACGCCTGTTTCGCCTCGCCGACGACATCGGCGCCGCGGCGGTGGCGACCGGGCACTACGCCCGCGCCGTCGATGGCGCGCTGCGCACCGCTCGCGACGCTGGCAAGGACCAGACGTACTACCTGTTCGGCGTCGACCGTGCGGCGCTGGCGCGGACGCTGTTCCCGCTCGGCGAACTGACCAAGCCGGAGGTGCGGGCGCTCGCCGCTGCGCACGGTTTGGCGACGGCGGAGAAGCCCGAATCGATGGAGATCTGCTTCGTCACCAGCGGCGACTACCGCGACGTCGTGCGCGCGCGTGGCGGCGGCGGCCGGGCGGGGCGCCTCGTCGACCTGAAGGGCCGCGAGGTGGGCCGCCACGATGGCGTCGATGGCTTCACCGTCGGTCAGCGCAAGGGCCTGCCCGCGCTCGGAGCGCCGCACTACGTCGTCGCCATCGACGCAACGGTGGGCGACGTCACGTTGGCGCCGCGCGACGCCATCGGCCGCAACGTGATGTTCGTCGCCGGCGTGCACTGGCTGGTCGACGCGCCGCGCGCTGGCGAACCGGTGGCGGCGCAGGTCAAGGTGCGCGCGCGGCACGCGGCGGCGGCGGCGACGATCGTCGCGCACGGCGGGCAGGCGCGGATCGAGTTCGCTGCGCCGGTCGCCGCCATCACGCCGGGGCAGGCGGCGGTGTTCTACGACGGTGACCGCGTGCTTGGCGGCGCCTGGATCGAAGGTTCGGCCTGACCGGGCCGACGGCACGCTCGCCACTCCAAACGGGCGCCAGCGCGCCATGGCCGCGCCTGCGGCGAGGTATCGCGCTCAGATCGTCGTCTTCAGCGAGGCGCCGGCGCGGAAGCCGACGGTGCGTGAGGCCTTGATCTGGATGGTCTCGCCGTTCTGCGGGTTGGTGCCGGTGCGGGCCTTGCGGTTCTTCACGGCGAAGGTGCCGAAGCCGACGATCTGGACTTCCTTGTCTTTCTTCAGGCCTCTCTGGATCGAGGCAATCAGCGCGTTCACGGCGCGTTCGGCGTGCGCCTTGCTGCATTCCGTGCCGAGCTGCTTCTGGACTTCGCTGACGAGATCAGCCTTGTTCATGGGAATCCTCCCGGGGCAAAACCCGGATGCATGGGGTTGGGCCCAACCGCCCTTCGGTCGAGCGGGCGCGAATGTACGACGGGACGCTGCCTTGGCAAGGATGCGGCGGCCGCCAGCTCAGCAACGGCGCGGGTTGCCGGGCCGCGACGGCCCGCTGCGAACCGCCCGCCGACGGGCTCCTCAAGCCACCTCGCCGTAGTGTCGATACCACGGCACGGTCCGGGGCTGTTGCTCCAGGCCATCGAACCCCGACGAGGACGTCATGAGGATTGTCGCCGGCGCCGCGTTGTTCCTTCTCCTACAGGCCTGCTCCACGACGAACGCCACCAACGAGACGTTCGAGCAGCCCAATTCCATCATGGCGGTCGAGATCGATCGCCGCGTCGCGCAGTTGCCCTACCAGCACCGCGGCGAGCTGTACAACAACCTCGTCTGGCTGGTGCAGGCGGGCGAGCAGTCGATCCCGGCGATGCTGACCGGCCTGACCAACAATGACCCGAAGGTGCGCAGTTCGTGCGCCTGGGTGCTCGGACGCCTGCGCGATCGCCGCACGATCCCGGCGCTGCAGACGGCGATCAACGACAGCGAGCAGGTCGTTCGTCTCGAGGTCGCGCGCACGCTGGTGGCGATGGGCGACCTGCAGTGGTCGCAGACGCTGATCGAGGGCCTCGACAGCGACGAGAAGCAGGTCCGGTGCATGTGCCACGAGACGCTGAAGACTGCGACCGGCCACGACTTCGGCTACGACCACCTCAACGCCAACGAGACCGAGCGCCGCGTCGCCGTGTTGCGGTGGCGGCAGTGGTGGGGCGAGTACTCGGGCGACACGTTCTTCGCGACGAACTACCAGAACACCTACAACCTGCCGAACGTCGCCGCGCCCGCCGGCGAGACCCGCACGAACGGCGACCCGACGAACAACGGCACATCGACCGGCGGCACATCGACCGGCGGCACGAACGACGGCTGAGACGCCGGGCTGCTGCGGCCGGGGAGGGGCATGGCGCAGAGCGCTGCCCCCGCTCCCGGTCGGCCTTCGGGCGGGATCGGGTGGTTTCCTCGCCGAGGCGGCGCGCTAGACTGTAGTGCCCCTCTGGCCCCAAACCATCCCTCAAGCATGCGCCGCTCCGCTTCCGGCTTCACGTTGATCGAACTGCTGATCGTCATCAGCATCATCGGAGTCCTTGCTGCCGTGCTGCTGCCCGAGGTGCTGGGCGTGCAGGACGCCGCCAACGTCGAGGCCGACCGCCAGCAACTGCGCACGCACTACACCTGGCTCGAGCTGTACAAGCTCAAGCACGATCGGGCGCTGCCGATGCAGGGCGGCCACAAATTCGTGCTGGCGACTTGGACCTCTGGCGTCGTGCGGCAGAACGAAGAGAACCTCGCCAAGTACTTCGTGCCCGGCGCCCGCGACAACGACCCGGCCTTCATCGAGAAGCGCGAGATGCTGCGCGGCGGCCAGAACCCCTGGTCCGACCTGAAGAGCTGCACGTCGGAGGACACGCACTACGCCGGACGGGCCCGTCAACACATGAAGACGGCCAACAACGCCAACGAGGCGCTGATGGCCGACGACAACGAGGGCGGCTGGATCCACCGCGACGGCACGGTCAACCTGCTGATGTCGGATGGCAACATCCGCACGCTCAGCTACCAGCAGATGCGCGAGCGCTTCGCGCTCGGCGAGTTCAACAAGGAGCAGGCGGTCGCGACCTTCGGCTCGAACTCGCCGATCACCGAGTGCCAGAAGCTCGAGAACTGACGCCGGCCCGGGCCGGCGCGCCGCGGCCGCCCGGAAGGGCCGCGCCTCAGACGATCAGAAGAACTGCATCACCGGCACGGCGTACGACACCGTGCCCGCCGGCGACGATCGGTTGGTGCTGTTGACGATGCGCGCGGTGGGGATCGGCAGCGGCCCCGGCGGCGGCGTGAGGAACGTCGATGCGTCCGTGAAGGCGAGGGCGCCGTTGTGCAGATCCACGCTGCCGCACTGGCACCAGAGCCGGTAGCCCGGCGGCAACTGCGGCAAGCCTTGCAGGCTGCCGTCGTAGCTGCCGATGGCATTGAGGGAGCCTGGCAGCGCGAACCAGACGTCGCCGCTCGTCCAGAAGCCGCAGCCCGGCTGCGTTGGCCAGGTCGCCGCCTGCGGTTGCTGGCCGAGCAGCACGAAGGCGCGCGTGGCGCCTGAGCCATCGTCGGCGATGCCATCGCGCAGCGCCAGGTCGAGGCGCGCGCCCGTTGCCAGCCGCCAGTAGCTCATCGTCGCCGTGCTGGCAACGGCGCTGCCCGGCGCCGGACAGCCGACCAGCGTCCGGTAGCCGGGCTGCTCGGCGCGGCCGTCGCTGTAGTGCTCGTGCGCGTCGAGGTAGAGGCTCAGGTTCTGGTCGATGCCGGCTGGTGACTGGTTGCCGAACAAGATGACGTCGATGCACACCGTGCCGCCGCCGGCGGGCACGACGAACGGCGTCTGGTAGGGGATCTGCAGCGCGAAGTTGGGCGCCGGGTCGAGTCCGGGCCGGAGGGTCGCCGGAAAGGCGACGACTTGGCGTGGCGCCACGACGACGGGCGCGCTGCCGGCGTTGTTGGCGAACGAGGTCGACGCGGTGGTGGGCGTCAGCGGTGACATCGAGACGCGGACTTCCAGTTCGCACTGGAAGCCATCGACCTGACCGCGCAGCGCGATCGCATCGCGCCGGTAGGCATGACCGTGCAGCGTCGTGCCGCCGGGAACGTCGCGGTGCAGCGTCTGCATGCGCGCGTTGGCGCGACCAAGCGGGAAGTGGGTGAACGAACTGCCCTCGTACGTCGCGCGCTCGGTCGGCGAGACGGCGAGGAATTGCTGGGCAGCGGCGGCTGCGCACAAGAGCGGCAGCACGAAGCAGGTGGATGCTTGCATTTGGGTTCGTGTGCAGCCATGGCGGACCATCCGACACGGCTGCGACGTAGTGGAAACACGGGCCCAACTTCCTACAGAAAATGTCGGCCGAGACGTTGCGCCTGGTCGCGGCCCGTGGCTAGCATCCCGGCCCCTCGTCGACCACGTTCTCACGCGGTGGGGATGAGCAACCTGCCCAGACAGTCCAAAGTCGGTTCGAATGCCCTCGGTGCCGGGCTCACGTTGGCTGCGACGGTCGGGTTGTTCGCCTATGGCGGGCTGTGGCTCGATGCTAGGCTGGGCACCCGACCTTGGATGCTCTTGCTGTGCGTCGGTTGCGGCATCGTCGGCGGCATCCTGCATCTGATCCGCGTGCTGGCGCCGGAACTCTGGCCCTTTGGGAAGTTGCCGAGGAGCGGCGGCAAGCCGCCTCCGAGTTGAACCCGAGCATGCCCGCGACCTCCCCTGTGAATGCGCACCCTGGCACGACCGCCGACGGCGGGCCGAAGCGCGCTGTCGTCGTTGGCACGGTGGTCGACGTGTTGCTGCTCGGCCGCGCATTCGGCTTTGCCGTGCTGGTGGTGGCGGTGTGCGCAGCTCCGGTGTGGGCCCTGGGCCTCGTGCCCCAGGACGGCGTGCCGTTCTTCGCCGCGGGCATCGGCGCGTCGTTGTTCGCGGCCATGCTGGCCGTCTTCGTGCACGGCCGGTTCCTCGACGCGCGTGCCACGGCAGCGTATGCCCAGGATGGCCGGCTCCTGGCCGGCCGGCTGCAGAGCCTGCTCGCGGTCGCGTTCGGCGCCAAGCTCGGCGTGCTCGTGCTCGGCGTGTTCCTGCTGAGGGGGTCAGGCGTGAAATTCGCCGCCCTCGCAACCTTTTGTATCACGTTCGCGGCGGTGGCGTTGGTGTGCCAGCTGGCCGCCGCGGCCTACCTGTCACGGGCGATGAACCATCGACCTTCGTACCGGGCGCCAGCGCCTGCTGGCGCGCGCACCTCGGGCGCGGAGAACGCTGCCCCGAGCGGGGCACAACCGACGGAATAGGACCACCACCCTGAGCAATTCGACGGCCGCACCCGGCCGCAGTCCCATCGATTCCTCATGCTCTCATCGCGCTTCCTAATCACTGCCTCCTGCTGCCTGCTGGCAGGCCTCGCTACGCCCGGGTTGCGGTCGCAGCACCCGGCCGAGGTGGTTGGGCACGCCGCGCAGGATCCGGGGCACGCGAAGGCGCCCGGCACGCTGCAGATGTCGAACGCGGACATCTTCAACCAGCAGTTCTCGCACAGCGTGCCCTACGCGATCTTCGAGCCCGGCATCGGGCCGCGCTTCGACGGAAACGGCCTCGAGAAGGACGGCCACGAGGAGAAGGTTTCGCTGTTCACGGTCTACAACGTGCAGCCGTGGCAGTGGATCTGCCTTGGTCTGATGGCTGCGGTGTTCCTGCCCGTGCTCGGCAGCTTCCGCAGCGGCCGCGCCGGCTGGTTCACTCGCGTGATGCGCGGCTTCTGCCACTGGATCCGCGACGAGATGGTCTACGCGGTGATGGGCAAGGAAGAGGGACGGGCCTTCGTGCCGCTGTTCCTGTTCACGTTCTTCTTCATCATGTTCCAGAACGTGGTCGGGCTGGTTCCGAGTCTCGGCCATCACTTCCCGCTCGCGATCTACACCGCGACCGGCACTCCGTATGTGACGGCTGCGTTCGCCATCGTCACGCTGCTGCTGATGCTGGTGCTCGGCATGAAGCGGAACGGGGTCTTCGGCTTCTGGAAGGGCCTCGTGCCGCACGGCGTGCCGGTGGTGATCGTGCCGCTGATGTTCGTCATCGAGTTCGTGAGCCTGCTGGTCAAACCCTTCGCCCTCACGATTCGCTTGTTCGCAAACATGCTCTCGGGCCACCTCGTCATCGCTGCGGCGATCGGCCTCGTGTTCCTGTTCGCGAAGATGCAGGGCGGCGCGATCACGTCCTACCTGACCGCGCTGCCGTGCCTCGGCATGGCGATCTTCATCTACATCATCGAGGCCTTTGTCACGTTGCTCCAGGCCTACATCTTCACCTTCCTGAGCATCAACTTCATCTACCAGTCGATGCACCAGGACCACTAGTCCCTTCGCTGCACGTTCCCCTTTCCCCCCCTCGTCCACTCCCTTCGTAAGTCACGGAGAACCTAATGCTCGCTTTCTTCCAGGATCCTGAAATCGTCAAACTCGTCGCCAGCAATCCCGGCTTCGGCATCGGTGCCGGCCTCGCCGCGGGGCTTGCCGGCGTCGGCGCCGGCATCGGCATCGGCCGCATCGGCGGTTCGGCCGGCGAGGGCATCGCCCGCCAGCCCGAAGCCGCCGACGCGATCAAGGGCAATGCCCTGATCTTCGCGGCGTTCGTCGAAGGTGTCGCCCTGTTCGCGGCGGTCATCGGCCTGATGCTCGCCACCAAGTAGTCCCCACCGGTCCCTTGTCGTCTCCACCCGGCAGTCCGCTGCCGGGTCCGCCATTCCTGATTCCCGTTCGGAGGCTCGCGTGCCACTCGCCAGCACCCTGTCGACCCATCTTGCAACCGTGACGTCCGGGCCAAGCCAGGACCCACGCGCCCTGAGCACGCTGCTGGAGTTCGCTCCCGGTGCGATGATCTGGACGTTCCTCGCGTTCGGACTCGGCCTGTTCGTGATGTGGAAGTTCGTCTACGGGCCCATCACCACGGCGCTCGAGGACCGCGACCAGAAAGTCGAGGACTCGATCCTGGCGGCCGAAGCGGCGCGCAAGGAGGCCCAGGCGCAGATGGCGGGCGCCAAGGCCGAACTCGAGAAGGCGCAGGCCTCGGGCAAGCGGCTGGTCGAGGAGGCGATGGCGCGCGCCGAGCGCCAGGCTGCGGATGCGGTGCGGGCGGCGGACGAACGCGCCAAAGCCGAGTTGCAGAAGGCGCGCGACACGATCGCCGCCGAGAAGCGGCAAGCCCTGCAGGAGATTCGCGCCGTGGCCGTCGAGCTGACGATCGCCGCGACCGGGCGCCTGCTGCAGCAGGAGATCGACGCCGGCAAGAACCGGCCGCTGGTGCAGCAGTTCGTCGCGGCCGCCCAGTCTGGCGCTGCCGCGGAGCGGGGTGGCCGATGACGCTGCAGGCCAAACGCTACGCGCAGGCGCTGCACAGCGCGGCGGTGGCCGCGGGCGCAGCCGACGCCGTGCTGGCCGACCTGCAGGCGCTGCAGCAGGTGATCTCGTCGCCCGCTGCGCGCGCCCTGCTGACGAGCCCCGACATCACGACCGCCGAGCGTGCCGCCGTGCTCGAGAAGGTCGCGCGTGGCCACCACACCCTGGTCGCCAATCTGCTCGGCGTGCTGCAGCAGCGGCACCGGCTCGAGGTGCTGTTCGACGTGCATCCGGCCTACCGCGCGCTGCTGATGGCCGCGCGCGGCGAAGTCGAGGGCGTCGTCGAATCGGCCCACCCGCTCGGCGCCGACGAGGTCGGTTCGCTGGAGGCCCTCGCGGGCCGGCTCAGCGGCAAGAAGGTCAAGCTGACCGTGGTCACTCGCGCCGACGTGCTCGGCGGCGTGCGGCTGCGCATCGGCAACGTGCTCTACGACGGTTCCCTGCAGAGCCAGCTCGGGCAGCTCGCCCAGAAGCTCGCGCAGGCGGCCGTCTGACCGGTCCGCCGGTCGTCCCCCACATTCCAAAGACTCGCTTCCCCGTTCGATAGACCATGGATCTCAAACCCTCCGAAGTCGCCTCCGTCCTGAAGTCCGAGATCGAGGGCTTCGCCGGCCGCATGCAGAAGTCGAGCGTCGGCACCGTCCTGATGGTCGGTGACGGCGTCGCCCGCGTGCACGGCCTCGACGACTGCATGATGAACGAGATGCTCGACTTCGGGAACGGCATCCTCGGCGTCGCGCTGAACCTCGAAGAGGACAACATCGGCGCGGTGCTCCTCGGCAGCGACGCCAAGGTCAAGGAAGGCGACACGGTCCGCACGACGGGCCGCGTCATGTCGGTGCCGACCGGCCTGCAGATGTGCGGTCGCGTCGTCGATGCGCTCGGCCGCCCGGTCGACGGCAAGGGCGAGATCAAGCTCAGCCCGAGCGACTACCGCCCGATCGAGGGCCGTTCGCCCTCGGTGCCGGAGCGCCAGCCGGTCAAGGAGCCGCTGCAGACGGGCATCAAGGCCATCGACTCGATGATCCCGATCGGGCGCGGCCAGCGCGAGCTGATCATCGGCGACCGCGGCACTGGCAAGACGGCGCTGATCGTCGACACGTTCATCAACCAGAAGTCGACCGGCGGCGGCGATCCGAAGAATCCCAACCAGGTCATCTGCATCTACGTCGCCGTCGGCCAGAAGCAGTCGACGGTCAAGGCGGTCGTCGACAAGCTCGAGAAGAACGGCGCCATGCCGTACTCGATCGTCGTCTCGGCGCCGGCGTCGGCCGAGGCGTCGATGCAGTTCCTCAGCTGCTACGCCGGCGCGTCGATGGGCGAGCGCCTGCGCGACGAGGGCCGTCACGTCGTCATCGCGTACGACGACCTGTACAAGCAGGCCGTCGCCTATCGCCAGGTCCTGCTGCTGCTGCGCCGTCCGCCGGGTCGCGAGGCCTTCCCGGGCGACGTGTTCAACCTGCACAGCCGCCTGCTCGAGCGCGCCGCCAAGCTCTCCAAGGAGAAGGGCGGCGGTTCGATGACCGCGCTGCCGGTCGTCGAGACGCAGGAAGGCGACGTGTCCGCGTACATCCCGACCAACGTCATCTCGATCACCGACGGCCAGATCTTCCTCGAGTCGTCGCTGTTCAACGCCGGCCAGCGCCCGGCCGTGAACGCCGGCATCTCGGTTTCCCGCGTCGGCGGTTCGGCCCAGATCGGCGCGATGAAGAAGATCTCCGGCGGCCTCCGCATCCAGCTGGCGCAGTTCCGCGAGCTCGCGGCCTTCGCCCAGTTTGGCAGCGACCTCGACAAGGCGACGCAGCAGGCGATCACGCGCGGCCAGCGCATGACCGAACTGTTGAAGCAACCCGAGTACCAGCCGATGCCGGTCGAGGAGCAGGTCGTGATCCTCTACGCCGGCAGCTCCGGCGCGCTCGACTCCGTGCCGCTCAATCGCGTCTCGGACTTCGAGAAGAAGTACCTCGCCGCCATGCGCGCCAACCACGGCGACGTGCTGGCGTCGCTGCGAACGGAGAAGAAGTGGACCGACGCGCTGCAGAAGCAGTGCGACGAGATCTGCGCCAAGTTCAAGGCGGAGTTCCTGGCCTGACCGAGTCGGTTTCCTGATCGATGAGGGGCAGCACCCGCCGCCCCGTGCGCAACGAACCACCCACGAGCTGAAGCATGGCGAACCTCAAGGAACTCCGCGGCCGCATCAAGTCGGTCGCGAGCATCGCGCAGATCACGCGCGCGATGGAGATGGTTGCGTCGATGAAGCTGCGCAAGGTCCAGTCCAAGGCGCAGGGCTTCCGGCCGTACGTCGAGGAGATCCGGCGCATGATCGCGGCGGTCGCCGACAAGGTCGCCGGCGATGGCGACGTGCCGCTGTTCGGCGTCCGCGACGTCGGCACGGTCGGCTACTTCGTCGTCGCCTCCGACCGCGGCCTCTGCGGCAGCTACAACAGCAACCTGCTGTTCGCCCTGAAGAAGGCCGCCGAGGAGCAGCAGGCGCAGGGGCGCAAGGTCAAGTTCTGGGTCTACGGCCGCAAAGCCTATGCCTGGCTGACGCGCCGCGGCTTCGCCGTGGAACGCTTCTTCGTCGAACCGCCGCTCGACAAGGCCGACTTCGCTGCCGCCAAGGTGGTGGGGCAGGCGCTAGTCGATGCCTTCACCTCCGGCGCCGTCGACGAGATGCGCATCTTCTCGACGCGCTTCCAGTCGATGATCAAGTTCGCGCCGACGGACGCGCAGTTCCTGCCGATCCGCTCGATCGCCGTCGGCGAGAAGGCCGCCAAGGCTGCCTACGCCGCCGACTTCCTGCTGGAGCCGGACGCGACCACGATCTTCAACCGGCTGATGCCGCGGTTCCTCGAGACCGTCGTGTTCGACGCGATGCTCCAGGCGCTGACCAGCGAGCACGCCAGCCGCCGCATGGCGATGAAGGGCGCGACCGACGCCGCCGTGCGCATGAACAAGGGCCTGAAGAAGGTCTACAACCGCGCCCGCCAGGAGAACATCACCAAGGAGCTGCTCGACATCGTCGGCGGCGCCAGTGCAGTGAGCTGACCGGCGTTCGCCGGCGCTCGAGTCCAGACATCCAGACCGACCGCACCCGATTCCGAGGACGATAGACGTGACGACCGCGACCCAAGTGCAAGGCAAGATCCTGCAGGTGTTCGGCCCCGTGGTGGACGTGCAGTTCCCCGAGGGCCATGTGCCAAACCTCTACAACGCGATCACCGTTGTCGACCAGAAGCGCGGCATCGACCTCGTGCTCGAGGTCGCGCAGCAGCTCGGCAACGCGTCGGTGCGCTGCGTCGCCATGTCGTCCACGGACGGCATGAGCCGCGGCATGCCGGCGACCGACACCGGCGCGCCGATCTCGGTGCCGGTCGGCGACGCGACCCGTGGCCGCCTCTTCGACGTCCTCGGCCGCGCGCTCGAGGTCAACGTGCCGCACCCGCGCACGCAGAAGCCGATGCCGCCGGTCGCCGCCAAGGCGACGCTGCCGATCCACCGCGCCGCGCCGAAGTTCGAGGAGCAGCAGGCGATCACCGAAGTCTTCGAGACGGGCATCAAGGTCGTCGACCTGCTCTGCCCGTTCGCCAAGGGCGGCAAGATCGGCCTGTTCGGCGGCGCTGGCGTCGGCAAGACGGTGCTCATCCAGGAGCTGATCCGCATCACCGCCGTCGAGAAGGGCGGCTTCTCGGTGTTCTGCGGCGTCGGCGAGCGCACGCGCGAGGGCAACGACCTGTGGCTCGAGATGGCCGAGGCCGAGTACAAGGACGCCAGCGGCAAGACGGCGTCGGTGCTCGACAACGCCGTGCTCGTGTTCGGCCAGATGAACGAGCCGCCGGGCGCCCGCCTGCGCGTCGCGCTCACCGGCCTGACGATGGCCGAGTACTTCCGCGACCAGGAGGGCAAGGACGTCCTGCTGTTCGTCGACAACGTCTTCCGCTTCGTCCAGGCCGGTTCCGAGGTCTCCGCGCTGCTGGGCCGCCTGCCGAGCGCCGTCGGTTACCAGCCGACGATGGCGTCCGAGATGGGCGCGCTGCAGGAGCGCATCACCTCGACGAAGAAGGGCTCGGTCACGTCGATGCAGGCCGTGTACGTGCCGGCCGACGACATCACCGACCCGGCGCCCGTCGCGACCTTCGCGCACCTCGACAGCACGATCATCCTCGAGCGCCAGATCGCCGAGCTCGGCATCTATCCCGCCGTCGACCCGCTGAAGTCGACGTCGAAGATGCTCAGCCCCGCGACCGTCGGCGAGGTGCACTACAACGTCGCGCGCGCCGTGCAGCGCACGCTGCAGCGCTACCAGGACCTGCGCGACATCATCGCCATCCTCGGCATCGAAGAGTTGAGCGAAGAGGACAAGATGGTCGTCAGCCGCGCCCGCCGCATCCAGCGCTTCCTGTCGCAGCCGTTCTTCGTCGCCGAGGCCTTCACCGGCACGCCAGGCAAGTTCGTCAAGCGCGAGGACACGGTTCGCTCGTTCAAGGAGATCCTCGAAGGCAAGCACGACGGCCTGCCGGAATCGGCCTTCTACATGGTCGGCTCGATCGAGGAAGCCGTGGCGCGTGGCGCCAAGTGACCGGAACGTCCAAACGCCACTAGTCGTCGCATCGTCCGCAAGCAGCCGCTGAACCCGCCATGGCCGCCGAACTGCACCTCCGCATCGTCACCCCCGATCGCACGGTCGTCGACCGCAAGGTCGCGGATGTCAGCTTCACGGGCATCGACGGCGGCTACGGCATCCTGCCGCAGCACGCGCCGTTGCTCACGGTGATCGCCTTCACGGGCTACGCGCACGTGACCGAGACGGACGGCAAGGCGACCGACCTGTTCTTGAGCGATGGCTTCGCCCAGGTGCAGGACAACGTGCTGACGCTGGTCTGCGAGGCCGGCGAGGCGGCCGCCGACATCGACATGGCGCGCGTCAAGGCGGCCGAGGCGAAGGCGCGCGCGAAGATGGCCGGCCTGGACAAGCTCAGCCAGGAGTACCTCAACGCCGAGGCGTCGCTGCGCAAGGCGCTGGCGCGCGAGCTGTTGTCGCGTCGCACGACCGGTTCGGGCAACTTGAGCAGCTGATGCCGCGGCTGGCGCGCTGTGCCGCCGCCGGTGTTCCAGGCCGCGTGCGTGGTCGCGCGGCCGCCGGCCGCTAGACTTCCGGCCCTGCCGACCCTCCGTCGGCGCACCCGCATGAACGCCACGACCCTGTTGGCCGCCGCCCTGTTCGGGCTGGCCGCCGTCTCCGCCGCGCAGGACCCGACGCCCGCCGCTGGCATCCCCGACTGCAAGGACATGAAGAAGACCGCCTCGGGCCTCGAGATCGGCTTCCTGCAGGAGGGTGCGAAGGGCCCCGGCCCCGGCCGCGACGACATGGTCGAGGTGCACTACACCGGCTGGCTCACCGACGGCACCAAGTTCGACAGCTCGCGCGATCGCGGTCAGCCCGCGACCTTCGGCGTCGGTCAGGTGATCGCCGGCTGGACGGAAGGCCTGCAGCTGATGACGCCCGGCGCGCGCTGCAAGCTCGTCATCCCCGGCAACCTCGCGTATGGCGAGGAGGGGCGCCCGCCGACCATCCCGCAGAACGCGACGCTCGTGTTCGACGTCGAGTTGCTGCGGATCACGCGCATGCCGCAGCTCCGTCCGGCCAACAAGGACGCGCAGAAGGACCTGATCGTCAAGACGCCGAAGCCCGGCGCTGCCGCCGATGCGCCGCCCGACGAGCACGTCGTGCGGTGGGAGATGCTGCAGGACGGCAAGGGCGACCTGCTCACCGGCGCCGACGGCGTCGCGCTGCGCTACGCCATCTGGAAGTCCGGTGGCGAACTCGTCGATTGCAGCGAGCGGCAGATGAACCATCGCCTGAGCGGCGCGGTCGAGTCGCTGCCGTTCCCGTTCCTGCGCGATCTCGCGGCGCAGTGCAAGCTCGGCGCGGTCGTGCGCGCCGAGGTGCCACAGAAGCTCTTCCCCAACCATGGCGGCGACACGGTGTGGGAGCTCGAGGTGACCGGGGTCAACAAGCTGCCGGTGTTCCGCGCGCTCGATGCGGCCAAGACCGTGACGACGCAGAGCGGCCTGCAGTACGAAGTCGTCGCCGCCGGCGAGGGCGAATCGCCCAAGGCCGACGCGATGGTCAGCGTGCACTACACGGGCTGGCTGACCGACGGCAAGGTCTTCGACAGCTCGCACGCGCGCGGCATGCCGGCCGAGTTCCCGCTCAACCGCGTCATCCCGGGTTGGACCGAGGGCGTGCAGTTGATGAAGCCGGGCGCCAAGTTCCTGTTCTCGATCCCCGGCAAGCTCGCGTACGGCGAGCGCGGTTCGCCGCCGAAGATCCCGGCCAACGCGACGCTGTTGTTCATCGTCGAGCTGCTCGCAGTGAAGTGACCGTCAGTTGCGCGAGCGGTCAGGCTGCAGCGCGGGGCGGCCGACCAGGCGTCCTTGACCATGCAGCGGCGCGCGCACAGACTGCGCGCAATGGACGAGGCTGCGCCTGCCGTAACGTCGGAACCGCCGGTGCTCGAGTCGCGCGGCGTCTTCCGCTTCCGCGCGCACGACGGCCAGCAGATGCCGGTGGTGCGCGATGTGAGTCTGCGCCTACGGCGCGGCGAGTTCGCCACGCTGATGGGCCCGTCTGGCTCCGGCAAGTCGACGCTGCTGCACCTGCTCGCCGGTCTCGACCGTCCGTCGGCGGGGCTGGTGCTGCTCGATGGCGTCGATCTCGGCGGCGGTGACGAAGAGGCGCGCGCGCGGATCCGCCGCGAGCGCATCGGCTTCATCTTCCAGTTCTTCCACCTGCTGCCCGACCTGACCGTCGAGGAGAACGTCACGCTGCCGCTGCGCATCGCCGGCGAGCGGCCAAGGCGCCATCAGGCGCGCACCGACAGCCTGCTGCGCCTGCTCGGCGTCGACGGCCATCGCAAGAAGCTGCCGGCCCAGCTGTCCGGCGGCGAGATGCAGCGCGTGTCGATCGCGCGCGCGCTGGTGACGCAGCCGCCGCTGCTGCTCGCCGACGAGCCGACTGGCAACCTGTCGAGCAAGGCCGGCGAAGACGTCATCGCGCTGCTGCGCGAGGTCTGCGGCAAGCTTGGCACCACGATCCTGCTGGTGACGCACAACCCGCGCGACGCCGCCGCCGGCGACCGCATCCTGTTCCTGCGCGACGGCGCGCTCCGGCCCGACGCTGAACTCCAGGGAGGCCCCTTCCGTGTCGCTGACGTACTTCATCGTCTCGCGGAACTGGGCATCTAGCCGGCTGCGCGTGCTGCTGTCGCTGCTCGGCATCGCGCTGGGCGTGGCGATCGTGGTGGCCATCCACGTGATGGACCACAACACCATCCAGAGCCGGCTGCGGCGTCAGGATGGCACGCGCGGCGCGGTGGACCTGGAGCTCCTGCCGCAGGCGCCGCGACCGCCGGCCCAAGCACTCGCCGAGTTGCTCGCCGTAAGCGGCGTTGCCGATGCGGCGATGTGGCGCGAAGCGCGGGCGGTCGCCCGTGGCGCCGGCGGGGTCATTGAGCTCGCGGTCTACGGCTTCACCCCGCTGCCGCCGGCAGGCTTCGGCCACTACGCCGTCGCGCGCGGCCGCGACCTGCAGTCAGCGGACGCCGACGCGACGACGCCCGGCTGCCTGCTCGGCGAGGACGCCGTGCGCGAACTCGCGGTCGACGTCGGTGACATCGTTACGCTTGCCGAGCCGGCGGTGGTCGAGCGCGTCGAGTGCCGCGACGGCGCGCTGGTGAAGGTGCCGCGCACTGCCGGCCCCGATGCGTTCGCCGTACGGGCCACGGTCGTCGGCGTGCTCGCCAGCCAGCGGCTGGGCAAGCGCGAACAGGGTCGCGTCGCGGTGGTCGCGCACGACCTTGCCGAACGACTGCTGCCGCTCGGCAGTAGCGTCTTCCACGTGCGCCGCGCCGACGGCGCCGACCTCGACCGCTTGCGCGCCGACCTGCGACCGCGCTATCTCGTGCAGGATGCGCGCAGCGCGCTGCTCGGCGAGGGCGCCGACGAACGCGCCTTCCGCAACGGCCTCAAGGTGTTGGGCGGACTCGCGCTGCTGCTCGGCATGTATGTCGTTTTTCAGACTCTGTCGCACAGCCTGGTCGCGCGCATCCGCCAACTCGGCCTGTTGCGGTGCCTTGGCGCCGGTGGCGGCGCGATCACCCGCATCTTTCTGTGCGACGCGATCCTGCTTGGGACGGTCGGCAGCGCGCTCGGCGTCGGCGGCGGGTTGCTGCTGGCGCGCTGGCTGCAGTCGCAGGACATCAGCTCGCTGGGACTCGGCAAGCAGTGGGAAACCTTTGAGGTGCCGCTGTTCCCGGTCGGTTGGACGTTTGCGCTCGGCGTGCTGTTCACGCTCGCCGGCGCGATGTTCCCGCTGGTGCGCGCCCGGCAGGTTCCGGCGCTCGACATCCTGCGCGCACACGGTCTCGCGCCGAGTGCTGATGACGGCGTCGACCTTCTGCGCGGCGTGCATGGCTGGATGTTCGCCCTGTTGTGCGTGGCGCTGCCGCTCGCGTACCTCGCGATGACGCCGCTCGTCGCCGAGGAAGGCGGTGAACTGCGTGCCGTGCTGCTCGAGTTGGTCGGCGTGCTTGGCCTGTTCGGCGTCGTGCTGCTGCTGGCGCCGAGAATGACGTCCGGAGTTGGGCGCGCGCTGTTGCTGCCGCTGCGGCCGATCTTCCCGCTGTCGTCGTGGCTCGTCGGCAAGGTGCTCAAGCGCTCCGCTGGCCGCGTCGCCGCGGCGGTCGCCGGGCTCGCTGCGGTTCTGCTGGCCGTGATCGGGCTCAAGAGCGTGACGCACTCGCTGCACGCCGAGGTCGGCGCCTTCGCGGCGACGACGCTGCGCGAACGCGTGTTCCTGCGCACGACGCCGACGACGGCGGAGGCGCTGGCGCCGTTGGCCCGGCTGCCCGGTGTGCACGCGGTGGAGGCCTACGAAGGCGAGGAACGCGGCGGCGGCTTTCTGCTGCGCGGCCTCGCGCCGGCGGCTGCCGCCGACGCGGGCGGGCCGCTCGAGGGCGACCCGGCGCTGCTGCGCCGCTACGCCGACGAGAAGGTGCGCGCGCTGGTGGCGAGCCGACGCCTCGCGCGCACGCGCGGTTGGCAAAAGGGCGCGCTGGTGCCGATGCGCGACCGCAACGGCGAGCCGGTGGTCTATGAGGTGGCTGCGATCGACGACCGCGCCGGCTTCGACGCCGACGAGCGCGCGTTCGCCATCTGTGACCCGCGCTGGCTGCGCCGGGACTTCTGCATTCCGACGACCTGCGTCACCATGGCGACGTTGCGGCTGCAGCCGGGCGCCGACGCGGAACAGGCGGGGTCGGCGGCGCGCGCGGTCGTGCCGGCGATCACCGGCTACAAGTCGGGCGCGTGGGTCGAGGCCTACCTGCGCCGCGACGTCGGCAAGGACTTCCGGCTGTTCGACCTGCTGCTCGGCCTGATGCTGGTCCTGGCCGGCCTTGGCCTCGTCAACGGCATGACCATCGCGACGCTTGGCCGCGCGCGGGAACTCGGCGTATTGCGCGCGCTCGGCATCCGGCGCAGCGCGTTGGTCGGCAGCTTCCTGCTCGAAGGCGCGGTCACCGCCGCGGTCGCCAGCCTGCTCGCATGCGGGCTCGGCGCGCTGCTGGCGTCGGCGCTGGTTCTCGGTATGAACGCCGTTGCGCGCCTGGACGCGCCGGTGACCTTGCCGCTGCCTTGGTTCCTGCTGGCGCCAGCGCTTGCGTTCGGCGTCGCGCTGGTCGCGGCGGTCGTGCCGGCCGTTCGCGCGCTGCGCGAGAGCCCGGCTGAGTCCGTGCGCTACGAGTGACCGCTGGAGCGTCGCTGGAATGCGCCATGGGGGGCGGGTACGACACTTTGCCCGCAAGCCCGCACACGCATGAAGCAACGCAGCACCTGGCAGCGCACCCACACCTGCGGCGAACTCACCCTCGCTGCCAAGGACCAGGACGTCGTCCTCAACGGCTGGATCGAGAACAAGCGCGAGCACGGCAAGCTCGTGTTCATCGACCTCCGCGACCGCTACGGCATCACCCAGCTGGCGGTCGACGCCGACACCGCCGGCATGGCGGCCGGCACCTTCGACGCGATGGTGCGCCTGGGCGCCGAGGACGTGATCTCGGTGCGCGGCCGCGTGCGCCCGCGCGGCGAGGGCAACGTCAACAAGAACCGCGTCACCGGCGAGATCGAGCTCTGCGTGCTGTCGGTGACGGTGCTCAGCGAGGCCGAGACGCCGCCGTTCGAGATCCTCGACAAGGCCGAGGCCAACGAGGAGCTGCGCATGCAGTACCGCTACCTCGACCTGCGCCGCCGGCCGCTGCAGGAAGCGTTGATGAAGCGCGCGCGCTTCGTCACGGCGGTGCGCAACTTCCTACAGCAGCGCCGGTTCATCGACATTGAGACGCCGATCCTGACGAAGAGCACGCCGGAGGGCGCGCGCGACTACCTGGTGCCGAGCCGCGTGCACGCGGGCAAGTTCTTCGCGCTGCCGCAGAGCCCGCAGATCTTCAAGCAGCTGTGCATGGTCGGCGGCCTCGACCGCTACTACCAGATCGCGCGCTGCTTCCGCGACGAGGACCTGCGCGCCGACCGCCAGCCAGAGTTCACGCAGATCGATCTCGAGATGTCCTTCGTCGAGGAGCACGACGTGCTCGACGTGGTCGAGGCGATGTACGTCCACGCCATGAAGGAGGGTTTCGGCATCGACGTGCCGCAGCCGTTCCCGCGCTTTGACTTCTTCGAGGCGATGGCCAAGTACGGCTGCGACAAGCCAGACCTGCGCTTTGGCATGCTGCTGCAGGACTGCACCGAGTTGGCGAAGAAGAGCGACTTCAAGGTCTTTGCCGGCGCCGTCGCCGCCGGCGGCATCGTCAAGGGCATCTGCGCCGAGGGCGCGGCCGAGAAGTTCTCGCGCAAGGGCATCGACGAGCTGACCGCCTTCGTCACCCAACTCGGCGCCAAGGGCCTCGCCTGGGCCAAGGTCACCGCCGCCGGCGTCGAGGGCTCGATCGCCAAGTTCTATGAGGGCGACAAGGGCAAGGAGCTGATCGCTCACATGGGCGCCAAGCCCGGCGACCTCTTGCTGTTCGTCGCCGACCAGAAGCGCGTCGTGCACAAGGCGCTCGGCGACCTGCGGCTCAAGGTCGGCGGCATCCTCGGCCTGCGCGACCCGAAGGTCTTCCGCTGCTGCTGGGTCCTCAACTTCCCGATGTTCGAGTGGAACGAGGACAAGAACCGCTGGCAGTTCGCGCACAACCCGTTCAGCGCGCCGGTCGACTGGGACATCAAGGACTTCGGCGTCGATACCGAGAACATCCGCAGCCGCGCCTACGACTTCGTCATGAACGGCTGGGAGCTCGGCTCCGGCTCGATCCGCATCCATCGCACCGAGCTGCAGGCGCGCGTGTTCGAGTTCCTCGGCATCAGCAAGGAGCACCAGCGCGCGAACTTCGGCTTCCTGCTCGACGCGTACAAGTACGGCGGCCCGCCGCACGGCGGCATCGCGCTCGGCGTCGACCGCATCGTCACGCTCGCACTCGGCCGCGAAGGCATCCGCGACGTGATCGCGTTCCCGAAGACGTCGATGGCGTTCGACCTGATGGCCGAGGCGCCGGGCGAGGTCAGCGGCGAGCAGCTCAAGGAACTGTCGATCCGCACCGCGGTCGAGCCGCCGAAGCCGCCGGCGTCGTGAACTGGGCTGGCGCCGCGCTGCTGTTGGCGGCCTGCGGCGCGCCGGCCGCCGGGTCGGGGCGGGAGCCGCGCGCGGCGC
>Ga0194121_10001229_pt1 | contig 44309 bp, 54 predicted proteins | sample TA2MahCa50mmetaG_FD_148609 | JGI IMG/M metagenome (GOLD analysis project Ga0194121, IMG submission 148609) | Freshwater microbial communities from Lake Tanganyika, Tanzania - TA2015020 Mahale Deep Cast 50m | ecosystem: Environmental > Aquatic > Freshwater > Lake | place: Tanzania: Lake...
TTACAAGCAAACCAATTAAAGTCACACATCAGGCTTGTGAATTAATTATTATTGTAAATTCTTCTAGTAAATAATTAGTAGATTGACCTTAAACTATATCTATGGAACAGAGGATCTGCTGGGCAAATACTGACAATTTTGATGAAGCTGATATTGTTATAATCGGTGTACCAGACGAATCACAATCACATGCTCTAAGAAAAGGAACTTCAGAGGCACCTGACTGGATCAGACGAATTTCAAATTTGCGAGACACCTACACAAGAAAGGGAAAAAAGTCACTTGGCCTACCTTATTCTGGTTTTAAACATAAAGTATATGATTATGGAAACATAACAAGAAACAAGATTGACGAGGTTTATGATAAAATCCTCTCAAAATCAAAAATTCCGCTATTAATTGGTGGAGATCATTCCATTTCAACACACATAATAAAATCAATCTCAAAAAGAAAAGAGCCATTATCACTTGTTTATTTTGATGCACATCCGGATTTTGTCAGCTCGACCACAGATTACTATGGCTCGGTTTTTCATGATATATTACCACATATTGAAATTAAATCTAGTTTACAAGTAGGGGTTAGGACACCAGAGCAAGAGGAGCTTGATAATTTAAAAAAATATGAGCTTAAAGTAATAACTCCATTTGAAATTGCTGAAAAAGGAATAGAGCATGCTGCAAAGTCTATTCTAGGCACGATTGGCAAAAATGTATACATTTCCTTTGATATGGACTGCATAGATCCTGCCTTTGCACCTGGCGTCTCAGTACCTGTGCCACTTGGCATAACAAACATTGAGGCAGTTTATCTTCTCAAAGAAATTACAAAAAAAGGAATTCTGGGCATGGATATAATGGAAGTATGTCCTAGCTATGACATAAAGGACAGAACATCACACCTTGCATCACGCATGATCTCAGAAGTAATATCATGCTGTTGATTTAAAATAACATAACAACATAGCTAATCCATGTTTGAAAACGAGTACACATGGGGAAAGGCAGTAGCTAGTAATACAACAAAAGAGTTTGACGAAAAATTTGAAAAAGCAGTTGAAGAAACAAAAAAAGATCTAGGAAAAGACTATCCAGTAATAATAAGTGGAAAGGAAATTTTTCTAGAGGAAAAATTTGAAGTAAGATCCCCCTCTGATACAAGAATTATACTGGCTAGGTTTCCAAGCGCTACAAAAGAAGATACTATTACTGCAATAAATTCTGCAAAAGAAGCCTTTCCTAAATGGAGTAGTGTTTCATATCAACAGAGAGCAAAGATATTCAAAGACTGTGCTGACGAGTTTTCAAAACAAAAATTTCATCTAGCTGCTATAATGTCATTTGAAAACGGAAAAAATAGACTGGAGGCAATGGGCGATGTTGATGAGGCAATTGACTTTATGCGATTTTATGCCTACCAACTAGAGATTAACAACGGTTTTTCAAAAGAAACAAGGCACCCAAATCCAAAAGAAAAGACAAGAACTACACTAAAACCATATGGAGTATGGGGAGTTATTGCGCCGTTTAACTTTCCTTCTGCAATTGCAATAGGAATGACAACTGGCGCACTAGTTACTGGAAACACTGCAGTGCTAAAGCCAGCAAGCGATACACCAATCTCATCTTTCAAGTTTGCACAAGCAATTTACAAAAAACTACCAACAGGCGCAATTAATTTTCTAACCGGTGCTGGAAGCGTTGTTGGAAAAACACTAATTGAAAGCCCACTAGTTGATGGAATTGTATTTACTGGCTCTAAAAACGTAGGAATGTCAGGATTTAAGAAATTTACAGAAAAATCTGCAAAACCATTCATTGCAGAGATGGGAGGAAAAAACCCAGTAATTGTCACAGACTCTGCAGACCTTGAAAATGCAACAGATGGTGTATTGCGTGCAGCGTTTGGCTATGGCGGCCAAAAATGCAGTGCATGCTCAAGAGTATATGTTCAAAAAAATGTGGCCGATGAGTTTACTAAAAAACTAGTTGAAAAAACAAAAGCAGTCAAGGTCGGACTTCCATGGAAAAAAGATGTCTTTTTGGGCCCAATAATTAATGAATCTGCACTAGAAAAATTTCAAGAGGCTGTTGCTCATGCACAAAAAGACGGCGGGCAGATACTAGCAGGAGGATCAATACTAAAAGAAGGCGAACTTGAACACGGATATTATGTAGAGCCAACCATAGTGTCAAGACTTCCAAAGAATCATAGACTTTTAAAAGAAGAGTTGTTTTTACCATTCCTTTGTATAGAATCATACGAAGACTATGATGAAGCAATCAAACAAGCAAATGATGTAGAGTATGGATTAACTGCAGGAGTTTTTAGCCAAAACAAAGAACAGCTTGAAAAATTCTTTGATAACATACAAGCTGGTGTTGTTTATGCAAATCGAGCCGCAAGTGCTACAACTGCTGCTCTTGTAGGCAGCCAGCCATTTGTTGGCTGGAAGGATTCTGGCTCTTCAGGGAAAGGAGCAGGTGGAGAAAGATACCTGCTTCAATTTTTACGAGAACAAACTCAGACTCGGTGTGACTGAATAAAGGAGCTTCCAAGCAACAAAATGTTTCGCTTTCTTTCTTTTAGTCTTCGAATAGAATAGGGAAGCCAATTTGTTCCATAGGGAATGTATTCTGAAACAGAAAACTTTTGCTTTACAAGTTCTAGTTTTAGCTCATCTCTTATACCCTTTAGCATCTGAAACTCAAACTGGCGTGCATATTTTTTTGAAAGTGTAACAGCTGTATCTATCATCTTACAGTCATGAGTTGCGATGCCAAACTCGTTTCCTTTTTTAAAAAGAAGTTTTGTAAGGTTTAGGAAATTTTCATCTACTTGAGCTTTTGATTTGTATGCAATTTTGGCGCTTTCCCTATACGCTCCTTTTACAAGTCTTATTTTTGCCCCGCGCTCAAGAAGATCAACAAGATCATTTTTTGTTCGCTTGAGGTTTGCCTGTAGTGCAAGCCCTAGCCTTTCATAGCTACTAAAGAGCTTGTGATATACTTCGAAGGTCTCATCTGTATGATCAGATGATTCCATATCTATCCACACAAACGAATTTGATAGTGCAGCAGTCTTTATTATGGAAGTAAAATTTTTGATACATTCTTTTTTGCTCACTAAAAGTCCAACTTGGGTTGGTTTGACAGAAATACCTCCTTCAATTTTTGATTTTTTCAAAGACAAGAGAATCGTTTGATATTCATTTACAGTTTCTGCTATGATTTTTTTTGATGTATTGTATTCGCCCAGCTTGTTGATAATTACATTCATCTTTTTTTTGTAACTTTGTCGTGCAGATCTTAGCGCAGCCTCTAATGTATCTCCTGCAATCCACTGCTTTGCAAAACCAAACAGCGCCTTTTCCATAATTCGTGTAACAGATACCATGGTAACAAAGAAAGAAAGGTGACAATTGAATTTTTATCAAGACATATTTAGAAACAAATTGTGCTAAAATCATGGACCCTGTACTAAAGCTACAATATACAATCAATGCCTTGTTTGGAGTCGGAGTTTCACGACATTTACCTAAAGATCTTGAAATTACATTTTCACGCAAGACAGGGAGAATTCGTGAAGTATATCATGACAAAAAACTTCTCTGTGTCTTGAGAATTGACGGTGGTCTTGCCATTTCGCCTCATTTTGCTCAAATGTTGATGAAAAGCAAACGGTTCAAGGAAAACTGTGTCGAAATTGATGAAGAGTCAAAGCCGTTTGTAGAAGACGGAAAATCCGTTTTTTGTAAACACGTTGTGTGGTGTGGAAAAAACATCAGAATACAATCAGATGTTCCAGTATTGTACAAAGATAAGGTAATAGCTGTTGGAAAAGCAGTCTTGCCAGCTGAGCTAATAATGCAAATGAAAAGAGGCGTTGCAATAAAAATTAGAGATAGTTTAAAAAGTCCGAAAAAAGGAGATGATGCATCATGATGCGCGGCGGAAACCGTCAGATGAGAAGAATGCTAGACAAGATGGGTCTTGACATGAATGAGATCCCAAACGTCCAAGAAGTCATAATAAAGACAGACAAAAAAGAGATTATTCTATCAAAGCCTGCAGTTACTGAGATGAAGGCAAAGGACAACTCTATTTTTCAAGTAGTTGCAAATGGAATCGAAGAGCGAGAACTTGAAGTTCAAATATTTAGTGACGAGGACATTCAGCTGGTGTGTCAACAGGCAAATGTAAGCGAAGAGCAGGCAAAAAATGCACTAGCAGAATCTAAAGGCGATCTTGCAAGAGCGATATTACTACTCACTACCAAATGAATGATTTAATTATGGACTGCGGAATTTTGAAGCTAAATTGAGCCAAGTCGAGACCTCAAAAGTTGATGTAATTATAAAGGCACTAGCTGGCCTTGAAGCTGACATTGATTCTCTTAATACCAAGGTAGCAGATATGAAAAAAAACCTGCAAACAAAGACCCAAAAGGAAATTGACAGTCTTTTGGAGCAGGTAAGGGAAATGGCTACAAAAGAGGCAGAAAGAATAATCAACGAGGCACGGGACAAGGCAAAGGCTCAAGCACAACAGATCCTAAAATCAGGTGACTCTCAGGTTGAAAAGATGAAAAAACAAATTGATGCCAAGTTTGATGAAGCAGTTGAGCACGTCGTGTCAACGATTCTCAAGGCATAAACCTAAATTCCGCATTTTCGCATAAAAATTATCGATCCGCTAATTCACACAAAAATTGGGATTGCAACGACCTATGGGAAACCTTATTTCAAGTTTGTAAAGGCACTCAAAACACTAAACCTTCAATATGACTCGCTTTTGCCAGAAGAAATCACCACATATGACGGAAGCCTTGTTCTAACAACTGCAAAGGAAAGCCCGGAATCTTTTAGCAAGCCACTTTTACATGAGGAAATTTGTGACAAAGACCCAACAGTAATTCGTGGGCTGCTAGTCAAGGAGCTTGATTTAGGCCTTGAAAAAGACGAGCTAGTAATTGGAATAGATCCAGGACAAAGAATAGGGCTGTCTGTATTTTACTATGGAAAGGAAATTGATAGCTCGATTTTTACCTCAGTTGATGAACTGGTATTACACGTAGTAAACATTCTTGCCGAACTCAAGGCAAAAAGAAAGATAGTAAAGGTTGGAAACGGCAACATGGGAATTGCAAGAAAAATAACAGAAATGCTGAATCTCAAGTTTTGCTCTCACTTTGAGCTAGAGTTTGTTGATGAAAGAAAGACCTCACTTAAGATAAAAAACCAAAACCAACGTGGAAAGCGAGACATGATGTCTGCAAAGTATATCACACAGCGCGAAGGATACAGACATCTGATTCTGCCACTTTCAAGAACTGGATAATTTTTACAAAACTTGCTCTAATCTGGTTTATTATATTACGAACTAGTGTTCTTCACGTGTGTGATGAAGGCGATCCTTTTCATGGAGAAACTCCTTTCCACACTTGCTACATTTTACAACAGTATGATGATGAACCTGTCGTGCATGTGCAATAAGATCATCACTTTTTGAAAATTTTTTATCGCATTGTTCACATTTGTTTTTATTTAAATGAAAAATATTCGTTTTAATCAATACACACAAGATACACTATCTAATAAGGATGGAAAGGTTAAACGGTGATTTTAGGGTTACATCTAAAACAAACTTGATACTAACAAGAATAATGGCAATTAAAACAATCTTTTTGAATTTTTCTTGATTGATTCTAGTTACAATTTTTTTGCCTAAATATGAGCCACCTATTGCCATCACAAAAAGAATCGGGATATAGTAATAGTACTGTTCTGCCAAAAACCCTTGTGAAATGTAAACTGGTATTCTAGTAAGGTCTGTTCCTAACGCAATTGCGGCTGCAGTTGCAATAGATTTTGTAGACTAAAAAACTTTAAAACAAATTTCCGGATCTTGTGACTAAAAAACTTTAAAACAAATTTCCGGATCTTGTGACTATGAATGTTACAGGCATTGAAGGAACAGAGTCTTTTATTTATCTAAATTTTTCATTACAGCTCTTATCATCATTAATTGGTGCTGGAAGTGGTGCTGGTTTAAGTTTCTATTTTGTACGTAGTTGGGAGAAAAAGAAATCACAATTAGAAATAAAACAAAGAAAAATTCATACAATTGATTCGTTGTTGTTAGAACTATATGATATTAAGAAAGAAATAGACAAACCAGAATATGGAAACCTTAAATGGCATGGTCAACAAAAACAATTTTACGGAATGCATGGAGAAGGATCTACTCCCTCATTCGATAGTTCAATATCTTCAGGAAATTTCATATTATTATCTTCTCAACTGCAAGAAAAACTAGGCGGTGTTTATCTTAAAATAAACCAAGTAAACATACTTGATCATCAGATAACTATTTTCAAAACAACCACTGTTTTTGCCACTAACTATGTAGATACGGTAGGAAACGAAATTGCAGATCAATATAATGCTGAAGTTTTAGAATTACGAAAACAGTTACCAGACGTAATTTCAGAACTTGAAAAAGAGAAAAAACAATATGAATAAAATTTTAATTGCTAGAAATGAAACCTTGGAATTTTTTTCAGCTGATGTTTTACTTGTCTCGGGTGGTATTCTAATCGGATTAGGTATTGATTTTACCATAACTATTGGTTCTATTTTTATTGGCTTTGGTTTCTTGTTAGGTATTCGTGTTTTAAAGAAATTTCAAAGTAATTTGCAAGAATTAAGACGAATTATTGAGGGAGCTATAGCGGATTCAAATAGCGCACATAAAAAAATAGAAAAGGCAATGGGCGAACTGAATCGTCTGAAATCAGAAGTTGAACGTAATACTAGAAAACTTGCAGATAGAATTGATAGCCTAGGATAACCAACATTTATCATTAATCGAAAGTTTACGTGAAGTTTCAACCACATACAGCATCGAAAAAGATCATATTTTTAAATAACTTCCCAAGTTTTTGTTCCAAAACAGTAAAATACGATGCCCGCAAAATCAGGTAGATATTTATATCACTTGACCAGTTTTTGTCAAAAAGATCAATTAGATAATATAAATCAATAAAATTTTTTCAATAAATTAAATCATTTCTTGGAGAAATTTCCGATCCATCCTTAAATAGATATGAATCCTATATAATATTCCCAAGGAAGTGTATGACAAATGACATGTAAAGGAATCTGTTCCAGATACAAAGCACAAAAGCCGGTAGGAACCGGTCGCTATGCATCAGGCCAGAGACGCTGCCAGATATGTGAGATCTTCATAAAATGGGAAGGACTCTGGTGTCCATGCTGTGGATACAGACTAAGAACCAAACCACGAAATCTCAAGTACAAGGCAAAGCTTCGTGCTCGCGTAGAAGCTGACGCACAAGCAGAAACGATAGCAATAAAGGCATAGGCTTATCGTTTTTCATTAATGTCTGCATCAGGTTTTGTAAGCAAAACTGTGGATGTAGACAAACGAACGTTTTTGGTACAAATGCTAAAGTTCGATAATGGGAATTTTATTTCAGTTACAGAGGGTTCAAAAAAAATTGGAGCCATGGTTGCATCAATTGGAATCGGTCCTGCCCCAACAACTGCAACTGTAATCCCGTCACGAACCGAATCCTTATTTTTAAAATTAACAGCTGAAAAACTTGCTACCATTACAAAAGGAATCAGTATAGTTACAATTTCTGTTTCAAAAGAGCTTGATTCAAATTCTGCCAAATTTCTAGTTGGCCAAATAATGGAGATTGCAAAAAATGACTGATCTTAGAGCATATCTTGGTATAATCAAAAAATCAGGTCAGCTAAAAACCATACGAAAAGAGGTATCAACGAGGTATCAAATTGCGGCAATTACTGCAAAGCTTGACGGCTCGTATGCCGCACTTTTTGAAAACATCAAGGGCAGCAAGTTCAGGGTTGTAACTAATCTAGTTGGGACAAGGCGCAGGTTTGCACAGGCTGTTGGCTCAAAAGAGTCTGATATTCACAAAAGGGTGATTTTTGCCATAAGGCATGCAAAAAAGCCAAAAACTATACCAAAAGGCCTGTTTTTTGAAAACAAGGCAAAAAACATTTCGCCTTTGCCAATCATAAAACATTTTGAAAAAGAGCCTGGTCCATTTATCACCTCATCAATAATTTATGCAAAAAATCCAGAAACCAGAGCACAGAATTCCTCATTTCATAGACTGTTGCCGCTTGACCAAAAACACTTTTCTGTAAGAATGGTTGAGGGACGACATTTGCATCGAACATTTTTAGATGCAAAACAGCACGGCGAGGATCTAAAGGTTGCAATAACAGTTGGCGTACATCCTGCAATTTCAATTGCCGGTGCATATCAGGCAGAATGGGGAAAAGATGAAATCAATATTGCAAACTCGTTGCTAAACAACAAACTCAAAATGACAAAATGTCCATTTTCAGGGCTTTTTGTGCCATCAGGCGCAGAAATTGTCATGGAAGGCAAGATTTTGCGTGATAAAACCCACAAGGAATGGATGGTTGAGATGCTAAGGACATATGACTTTGCAAGACAACAGCCAGTTTTTGAGCTAGAATCATTATACTATAGAAACAATCCAATTTTTCATGATATTCTCTCAGGATATTCAGAACACAGACTGCTTATGGGAATGCCAATTGAGGCAAAATTAACTGGTGAGCTAAAACGGACATATCCACAGACAAGGCAGGTTTGTCTTACAAATGGCGGATGCAGCTGGCTCCATGCAGTTGTCCAAATAAGAAAAAGAAGGGAAGATGATCCAAAAAAAATAATCAAAAAAACCTTTGAAACACACAGATCACTAAAGATGGTTACAATAGTCGATGAGGACATTGATCCTACAAGCGCAGAATCAGTCGAATATGCCATGGCAACAAGATTTCAAGCAGACCGTGGCTTGGTAATAATAAAAAATGTTCGTGGCTCTAGCCTTGATCCATCAAGTGATCAAAAAAGGCTAAAAACTGCAAAGATGGGACTTGATGCAACAAAGTCATTTTCTAAACGAAAGGAAGGATTTGAGATTGCTAAAATTCCAGGTGAAAACAAAACCTCACTAAAAGATTATTTTTAATAATCCTTAATAGATCAACAAAGTGAAAACATGGAAACTGCATACATTCTAATTAATTGCGATTTGGGAGTCGAGACTCAGATAATAAATGAGCTAATGAAAATACCTGAGATAAAAGAGGTAAGAGGCACGTTAGGCGTTTTTGATATATTTTGCAAAATTGAGGCTGATAAAGAAAAGCTAACAGACATTATTACAAACAAGATTAGAAAAATACCAAAAATTCGAAACACAAACACGCTTCAAGCTATTCTATCGCAGGGTGGCAGATAGTTTTTAGGCTTTTTTGTCTTTTTCAGACATTCGAAAAAATTCGCTGCTTTTGATTTTATTAAAATATTCAGTTACTTCCTCATCAGTTAGCTCAGAATCCATAGTTTTGGCAATTTCTAACATGCATGATGTTAATTCTTTTTTTGTGTGCTCATCAATAGGCTTGGAACAATGCTTGCAAATTTTTTCATTCATGTATGAATTATGTTTGCCAAGTAAAAGAAGTTTCTAAATCTCAGTATCAACTACATTTACAGTCAAAAGCAAGGGATGTGAAAGTGGAGTAGGACTATCAACGCTTTCCCAAACAAAAATCTGAACGGTATAGGTTCCCGCTTGTGTCGGTGTCCATGATTGTGCTGGCGAAAATGTCTGATATGGAGACAGACTTCCTGTAAGCCAGGAAAGTGAAACTACGATGTCATTTTCGTTGTGGATCTGTACAATATATGCAAACTTTTGGTCCCTATCCTGACCATTTGACAAGTCTGCAACTATCATGACTTGATTGTCAACCTGTATGGTGTTATCATCATCTGCAACTAGCTTTGCATCTTGCAAAACAGAGTCATTTAGTGTTGCTGCAAAAGAAAACGCAAAAGAGGATATAGCACATATGAAAAAAACTGCGATCATTGCGAATTTTTGCAACATCTAAGATAAAGTGCTGCACCAGATAAATCCCTTAGGTATAACATCACCTTAAAGCTTTCCTAGCTTTAAATTATCCACTATTACAAAGTTGCTATGTCTACAGAAAACATAGAGAAAGTTGCCACATCACAAAACAGGGATACCGTATACATCGGTAAGAAACCACTAATGGCGTATGTCACATCTACGCTGATTCAGTTGGCAACATTCCCGCAAGTAACTATCAAGGCAAGAGGACTGAGCATAGGACGCGCAGTAGATGTAGCACAAATCATCTTACGCAAGACCGATGCCGGACATTCAATTGGAAGCATCAAGATAGGCTCTGAATCACTAGAGTCACAAGACGGAAAAACAAGAAACGTTTCCACCATCGAAATCGCAGTAAAGAGAAACACCTAAGACCTCTTTACTAGACATTTTTCTTAAATCATTTATTCAAAGTTGTTGCCAAATCATCAAAATACCTAAACCCTCATTAATTATTCTTGTATACTCTTACCATGAAATCAGCTGAAGGAGAATGGGTAAACTTACTTGCAGAGGTATTTGAGAGACTAACTGACAAACATGCCTCAATAACCTATAACTTCAATGACATAACATTTGAGCTAGACAAGTCAAACACTGGTGGAAAATTTCTTCCTGCAGGTAAAATAAAGATAAATGGCAAGATAACAATAACTGCTGGCTAGAACATGGACACTAAACTGTCTGTTAATCTGTTAAAAGGAATAAAGAGTGGTACGCTTGAGATAAAAGAAAACAACAAAGAATCAATGCAGTTTATTGCAGACAAAAACACAATTACAATAAATCTAATCGATCTTTCCTTTAACGTTCCTGCATATACGAACATATTATCAAAGATTAGTGAGGCACGCGAGTTTGCAAAAAACCTAAAAGAAAATCACTTGACATTGCACATAGCACACAACGGCAAAGTCGTTATGAAGCTTGGCAAAAAAGCCAAACCAAAACTTTCTCGCCTGATCACAAAAAGCAGTGCAGTTGAGATAACTGATTTACGTGAGCTTCGAAAGCTAGACAAAAGACTGCGACAAAAATAGATGTGTATAGCAAACTTAGGCAAACACTCATTTAGTACAGATCTAAGCTCTGGTTATGGGGATTTTTGAGTGGCAACAAATGGAGGTTACAAAAAACAAGTAGAACGTTCTCTTACAAGGAATTAGTTTATTGTTTTTTATGACTCAATAAGATGGTTTCAAGTTTTGAAGGATTGCTAGATTTTAGAAGGAAGTTTTTCTATGGATTCAAAATTAAGAACATATGCAATAATTGGAGGTGCAGTTGCTGCCGCAGCTATAATCATAGGGGTCGTAGCCATTACAGGCGCTTTTGATAACAAAATGGGTACACCAACCCAAGTAACAGACCAACAAACAACAAATTCTGAGACTGTCACTTTTAAAGAAGAACAACCACTTGGTCCAACTGAAATGAATAATGTGCAAACAAATTCACAACTTTATCGATTAAACACATCATGTGAGATGCTTTATGCTATGAGTGCCAGTGAATATCCAAACGGCGAGAAACTACACTCACTTAGCATAACAGGCGTAGTTTCAAAATATCAGGAAGATTTTGGACCGTGGCTTGAAACATTTGCAGACGATGAAAAACTACATGCATTTATCAATCAAGGCTTTTCACCAGAATTTCTTGATATTTTTGCAGAGAAAATAATACTAGAATATTCAATTAATCCAAAACTTAAACCACTGGTTCTTATGGCACTTGATCCAAAAACTCAAACTGTCGATGTAAACAAGATCTTTGAAGAAGACAACTGTACGGAATATTATGTTTCACGACAAGGTACACAAACCACACAGCCATAATTATTGATTTTTTAAAACTAGTGCGAAATAATTCCAGACCCTTTTATCCCATATCCTACTAAAACAGAATAGCAACCTAGCCCACACTCTTCACATCTTGGCTTTAAGGAATTTTTTTCAGCACTGCCAATGCAGCACGGCATTTTTTCTCGACCCATATGATCAACTGACAGTATGGCCCATGTTGGACAGTCAACAGGAACTATGTCTCTTCCTCCCCAACTTTTCTTCATCAGCTCTAGCTGGCTATCTGGATTAACGATATAGTCTCCATACTCTTTCTTCATTTCAATGATTTGATCAACAAGCTTGGTTCTTTTTTCTCCAAACGGCAGCCATAACGGATCGCCTTTCATAAAAGGCGTATGAAACTGGAATCCAATCTTGTTTGAATAATCTTGCCAGTCCTCAATTACATTTCTTACTGTCATGTAATTTCTTGAGTTTATAGTCATTGTAATCCATATGTCCTTCCATGCTTTTTCCCCATTGTTTTCAACATAATCAATTACATTTTTTCTTGTTTTTGCCCAAGCATCAGGTCCACGAATCTCGTTGTGGATTTCTTCTGTGCCATCAATTGATACCCAGTAAAAGTAAATGTTCTTCAGTGAAGGAATTGGAAAGGTTCCGTTTGTAACAACACAGACGCGTTTTGGAAACTCTTTTACAAAAAGTTCCACAACATCTGGCCTTAGCATTGGTTCGCCGCCAACTAGAGTAATTATAAAGACGTGCTGTTTTTTGAATTTCTCATCTATGACTTTTTTCCACTGTTCTACTGTAAGATCCTCGTTTTCCTTTCTGTTTAGCCACCAGTAACAGTGCTCGCAATGAAGATTGCAGACATTAATTATGTCAGCAGAGCCATATAGCGGGCTTTTACGATTAAAAAATTTGTAGCCTGCATACTTGAGTCCAATATGAAAATACAATGGAGACTCGCTAATTATCTGTCTGAATCCCCTTCCCATAATCTCCATTTAGAGAAAAATCACCATTGATACTATACAGTTGTTATTGTAATTAATACTATTGAAACAAAAAATAGATTATCACTGAGATGTGTTGTTAGCTTTTTGTCTTGGTAATTTTACTTCGTTATCAAAACCATCTTGTGAGGTTGGATCAGTAAATCCATGTTTTACATTCAAGTATGTGTTATAGTTAACAACCTCTCCTCTTGATGATGATGCCTTTTTCTGAAATGCCTTCATGGCATCCTTTGAGCTTGCACCGCTTTCAAGTGCATTCATTTTTGCTTCCTTACCTGCGGTTGTTTTTTGTTCTGTGAATCCAAACTGCTCTAAAAAGATCCCACGAACATATCCATCCACGTCCACAACAAAGGCTTCAAAGGACTTTCTTGCAGAGTTTAGTGTTGATTCAGCATCTAGTGCTCTAAGATCCTTTTGAAGTTCTGCCTGTGCAAGTTTTCTTTGCTCATCAATGTTGATCTTGTTTTGCTCAATCTCTTTTTGCTTCTTTTGTTCTTCTTCCAGCAAGTTTCTTGATGCATCCATCTGTTTTATCAAATATTCAGAAAGTGGGTTCTTTGTCAAGCTGTCCTGTACTAGTGTTTGAACACTGGCCAAATCAGGTGGAATAAATGCCGGCTCTTTTACGTTGTAAACAATTATTGTTGATGCTTCTTCAAAACCATCTTTTGATGCAATTACATTTGTATAATGTTTGCCCGAGTTTGCAGGAGCTAAACTTATCTTAAATGAACCATCTGTATTGCTTACTGTACTTGCTTTATCATCGCCAATAATTGCAGTTATTGATACCGCTGCGACAGGTTTTCCAGCGCTGTCTGTTACCCTTCCAACAATAACTGGTACTTCACCTGAATCAAGTGGGCTTTTTTGAGGAAATCCCTTTATGACAAGATTGTCTGTTGTTGCGCTGGCAAATACTATACTGCTTGATATAACTACTACTAGTAACAACGCTACAAGACCAATTGAAGTATTCACGTTTGTGGCTTTTACAAAAAAAAGTTAAGACCAAAGATGCATATTTTTGATCAAACAACTGTACTTTTTTTGCCTAGCCATAAAATCAAATGAAATTATTGAAAAACCCTATTATTCTATTAATGCCACCTATGATGGCTCTGATATAGTCAAGCATGTCATTTACCTAGATTAGTGGCTAGTTTTCAAATTTGATAATAAGCTATTACTTTGATGTATTTTACTAATTATATACAATCAGTACACAATTTTCTAGAGTAATTTTGTATTGAAATTTTATCTATATTCAAACAAGGCGTTCCATCGTGCAAGCCAGTTAATGACTTCGGCATAATATGCGGTTTTAAAGGTCGTCTCCATTATCTTTTTTCTAAACTCAATGTACTGTTTTCTACTCCATGTATCTAAGGCGACTTTGCGAAACTCTTTGTCATATAAAGTTCGGTGAAGCTCATCTTCAACATTTTCATCATGAGCTGGCTGATTGCCTTCCTCTTTCCAGTAAAGCCATTTACTATATTCATCTTGAGCCCATGAAGAAAGGGTTTCAGGTACTTGAGGATGTTTCTTATTCATCATAATACATGCAAAATACTAGCATTGCACGCTTTTATACTCGTGTAGAAAGCGCATTCCACCTTTTCGGATATATGGTACCATTATATTAACAGCTCGGGCTTGAATTATTTTTAATTAAATCAAATAAAATAATAAACCATATTGGAACCAAAAATAGAACAAGTTATTTTACGACTTCAAAAACAAGCCGATTATGAAAATCAACACAAAGACAAAATCGATCATGACAAAAGAATGCTTGCTATCACAAAAGAGACTGCAATGTTCTATAACATACTGATAAAGGCAACAAAGGCAAAAAAGATTCTTGAAATCGGACTATCAACAGGTTATTCAACACTGTGGTTTGCAGATGCAGTTATTTACAACACAAAAAAATCTGAAAGAAAAAACGCCATAACTACTATAGAGCAGAGCCAATACAAAATACAGATAGCCAAAAAGAATTTTGAGGAAGCCTGCGTTTCAGAAATAATTGATGTCAAAGAAGGACTAGCAATAGATGCTCTCTCTGATTTATCCAAAAAATTTGAAAAAAGACAAGACTTGTTTGATTTTGTCTTTATCGACGCAGATAAGGAAAATAGTATCGAGTATTTTAAAACCTGCCTTCCTATGGTAAAAAAGGGTGGAATAATTGCTGCAGATAACATCTTAGATAGCAATGATATGAAAAAATATGCAAAATACGCACAAAAAAAACCAGATGTTGTCTCAGTTACAGTACCAATAGGATGGGGCGAAGAAATTACATTCAAAACAAAATAAAGTAAAACACAAATCCAGCATCATCAAAATTTGATCAAATAAGGCATACCCAATCTTTAAGAACTTTTAATCTTACAAAGAAAATACACATTTAATGTGATATGAGGAAATGGCTGATTACATAATAAAGGACATTGAAGAGCTCATCAAAGCAAACAGAGGAGATTCACAACGGCTTAGCCGCATCAAGGATGATTTTGAAAAAACCAAGATCATAACACTGCCTGACAGAAAGTATGTGGAATCTCTAGCATCACGATATCTAAAGGAAGCGCCAAAAGAGAAAAAAAGAGATTTTATGAAATCATTTCAAGAGCTATCATTTAAGAAACCTAGAATGCCAGAACCAACAAAAGACTCTCTAAATCCACAAACTCAGGAGGTTGTAACCACGAAGGAGGAGCAAACAAAATTGTCTGAAGTTATATCAGAGAGTAAAAAACAATCACTACAAAAAATTCAACAACCCTTACTATTTTCAAAACAAAGAGAATGGAAACCAGCTGGTAGGATACCATCAAAAAAAACTCTGTTTATCGCAGTTCCTGTAGTAATAGCAATAATAGCAATAGGTGTAGCAGCTACTCAATTTAATTTTGATGATTTTTCAAGCCCAATTAGTACAACGCCAAAGACCACAGGGCTCTCAATAACTACAGATCAGCGTTCCTATAACAAAGGTGATATTATTTCGATTTCTGGAACATCTGAGATATCAGCTGGAGAGGAGATCCAGTTGTCAATTCAAAACCCCAATGGACAACTAGTCTGGTCTGAAAATGTAAAAATAAAAAGCAACGGCAAGTTTTCAACGCTTTTGATTGCAGCAGGAGCTGGCTGGAACGATGATGGTAAATATACGCTAAAGGCAGAGCATGGAAGTTTAACAAACCAACTAACTATTGATTTTGAGACATAAACTAATCTAGTTTATGCCATTGCGATTTTTATTTTCTGAGATGGATGATTTGATATTTTTTTGTGGATTTCAGCATGGTCTTCCTCTTTGAAGATTAGTTCGCATCTATAACATTTCCATGCTGTTGCAGTCATCAAATAATATTATACAATTTTTGTATTTAACCACCACGAAGCTTTTATCCTTAAAAAAGTTCTACAAAACTTTCAGTACAAAGGAGTGGGAATCTTTTTTAATTCTTGTTTAACGAAAGGTGTTTTAGTAGGCAAGCAGGTTCACATAATGTGCGAGCCTCAATCTCACACAAAAGATCGTCCTACTTGCCTAGTCGGTATAATATGTGAAAATTCCTAAAAAGGAATACGTAGAATTTCTACTTGTTGTAGGTAAAGCTAATATGATTTAGCCTTGATTTTAAAACAAAATGCCAGTAGACATTATTCGAACAATCAATCGTGTTGGAAAATGGTCTGTCAATAGAGCAATTGGAAAAAGACGACCACTGATCGCAGTATTTTCACTTACTCACTACTGTAACTATTACTGCCCAATGTGTCCATTTGGTGACGCTGACAAAGAAGGACAGCTAAACATTACACGAAAAAATGATCTAACAACAGATCAATGGAAGCAGATCTTTGAGAAGGTTTCAAAATATTGTATATGGTGCATTGTTGAGGGTGGAGAGCCAACAAGCCGTCCTGACTTTATGGATTTGATAAAACATCTTTACTCATTAAAGATGCCAATTACACTAATCACAAATTGTTCACTGCTTCACAAAATTGATCTTGATGAGCTAAAGCAATACATCCAGTTCATTACATGTAGCATAGACTCTGTCTTTGAGGAATCATATTGCAAGGTTCGTGGTGTCTCACCACAAATGTATCATAAGGTAATGGAAAACCTTCAGCTTTTAAACAAACACAACGTTCCACACTACTTTAACTCTGTAATAACAAAATGGAATACTGATGAGTTTATTTCAGGAAGCTACTTTGAGCGTGCAAGAGAGCTTAGTGTTCAATCAGTATCGCTTACCTTTGTAGAGGATAGATCTGATGTCCAATATAGGCTGATTCCAGAAAGAGAAACAATCATCAAAGTATGCAAAAGCATCCTTGAGCACATAAAATCAGGCAAATCCCCTCAGGTAATGATTCCACCACAATATTTTGAGCAAATAATCGAACATGGAAGAGGAATATTTGATGAGTGTGGTGTTTGGAAATCGATCTTTGTTAATGGAAATGGGACAGTAATGGTTCCATGTTGGAAATATACTGACCCTGCAAACTCGTATTCGCTGCTTGAAAAAAGTGTATCAGAAATCTGGGATGCACCTCAGTGGGAGATTGCAAAAACATGTCATGACTGTGAAGTACTTGGCTGTGTTTGGTATTCATCGCAGCCAGTTACTACCTTTGCACAAAACTACATGAGAGGACTATCAAAGATGATTAGTCAAAAAAGCCAGAGATTACAGAGGCTATAGCAAACTAGTTTCTAAAAAGAAAAAAATTGGATTTAGTCTGAAAAATCATATTCACAGTTTATACATTTTGAACCCATACCAAAATACTCTTTACATTTTGGGCATGTCATGTATTATGATTCGTAATTTTACTTCATAATTTATTATAGTCAAGACTTGTTTATTTTTGATAAAAGGAAAATTTACCTTTCTATAATTTTATGATATCTTGATTATAAAAAAAGAAATTTCTAGACGCCGGTATTTTCGGCCTTTGTAAGCTCCAAGTATACCTTGTCTCCAACTGAGAGATTCATTTCTTTATACTCGTGCATATCAAGCTTTATCGCTGTTATTCCACTAGGCATGCCACCCATTCCTGTAAACATCTTGTTTAGTTCCTTTACCATGTCATTCATGTTACTAAATCCCATAACCTTTGAGCCAAAAGGCGAAACAGGTGAGGAATTATCCATTAATTCTTTTGCTGACATCAAAGATACAAGCACATATGGCTTACCATTAGGTGCGGCATCTATGCTTTTTACAACATATTCCTTTTTCATATAGTGCCTTAATCACCATCTAATATAATTTTAAACCTAAAAATTTACTTGAGAGCGGATTCTCCAGTTTCACCAGTCTTAATTTTTACCAGTTTATCTACTTGGTAAACAAAAACTATACCGTCGCCTTTATCGCCAGTTTTTGCAGATTCTAAAATTGCGTCTACTATCTTTTCATGTTCGCCGTCATTACACAGGATCTCAATTTTTGATTTCGGTATAAAATCACTGGTTCTGTTTCTCCATCCCGAGTGAATTTTATGAATCCCCCCAATTTTTACTTCGTAAGTTGAGAATGTAGGTATACCTAGCTTGACAAGAGCTGCTTGTACCTCGTATAGTTTTGAGCTCCTGATTATTCCCTCAACTTTTAGCATGAAAGGAGTCTGAACATTCCAAAGATAAACATTATTCTTAGGTCTATACTTACATACCCAAAAGACTGCGTATAATTCCTCCGCAACTCTTTATAAGAAAAATTTCAAACTAATATCACTAGTTAGTGCCTTGACCATTAAGTGGAGGCAGGTCCCGTCCCCTTTTTTACTGCCTCCACACAAAATTTTCTATCTATTCTATTGAATTATTCTTGTAATTACTGTCATTTTCATGCTAGGTTGCTTTTGTTTTTTCATTACTTATAATATCAAGTCTTTAGCGTTTCATCTCTTAGTTTCATTACATTATCAATTAAACCCATTATCTTCACATCGCTTTCTGCACTAAAGCAAAGAATTTTCTCGCCTTCAAAGCTCATAGTTACACGATACACTTTTTCATATTTTGTTAATGCAAAAACTGGTGCTCCAATTTTTTGCTGAAACTTGAGTCGGGCCTTCCATCTGTATAATGCCTGATTTAGTGATGTTTCGGTTTCAAATGGACTAAGATACGATGTTAATCCTTCCTGCATCTTGCCATATACTCGAGGCGCATCTTAAATTCCTACAAACCTGATTTTTTTATCTAGCCTTAATATCTTATCACAAAATTCATCATAATTTTTGGTGCTAATGATAGACAGTACACGTTGTTCTATTTAAAATTGAAATCATTTTATAAAACCATTTTTGAGAGAAGGCCACAGCTTTCTGAATAATCAAGCAACAAGCTACCTGCGCGTACGTTGATTGTGCCAACATCAAGTAGAATCTTTCGTAATTTTTTCCCGCCCCTTTTTGTCTTCGCCTCGCTTTCAAACTGGTCGATTAATTCAAGAATTTTTTTTAATTTCTCACCATCAACAGAAAGACCTGCCATTTTTTGTCTTAGCTCCTCAATTGTCTTGATGTTTGCTGGCATGATTCCATGATAATTTTAAGTAAAAATAAGTTTTGTCTGTAAAAAAATTAAGCTTATGATATATCTATTTCTTATTTTTTTTCTCTAAAATATCGATCATTTCGTTAACAAGATAATCGCCGTCTTTTACATGGTCAATTCCTACTATTTTTTTCATCCGCACCATTGTTTCGTTAGAAATGTGTAGTTGTACCATATACATAATTGTCTTACTTAGGTCATATAAGTCCACAATATTGCTAAAGTTGATTTGTTGGCTAGCCGATCAAAACGGCAAGACTGGCATCAAACTAGCTTTGGTCTGTTTTAAGCTCAGAAATTATTTCATCAAGGATTTGTAGCTCGCCTTGAACCGTATTTCTAAGCGAAATTACAGTATCTTTTGATTCAGATGTTGTAAATTGTGGTATGCTTTGATTAATGGTCTCTAGTCTTTTTTGCTTGCGATCCCTATAGTTAGATAAAATATCTAAAGCCTTTTGCTTACTCACGCACTTGGTCGTTTTGATTACATTTAATGGTTTGTAATTAAGATGAGAAATTATCAAGCTCTTGGAACTTTTTCTTGATTCAAAATATTACAAAATTGATTGAGTTAAGAATTTGAATAGTTAATATGAAGACCATACATGACAAAACTAGAAAAAGCCGAATTATTTGCAAAAGAAAAACACTCCAAAATGACTAGAAAAGATGGAACTACGCCTTATTCTTTCCATTTGGAATCTGTAGTTAACAGACTAAAAAGTATGGGGATTGTAAATGAGGATGTTCTTTGTGCTGCATGGCTTCATGACACTATAGAAGATGCCTATACCAGCTTTGACGACATTTTTGATCAGTTTGGGCGAGACGTTGCAATTCTTGTATCATCACTCTCAAAGGATACAAAATTGCCTAAAAAAGAAAGAGAATCACAATATGTAGAGCAGCTAAAAAATGCGTCATTTGAGGCAAAATTAATCAAACTATGTGATATTGCAGCTAATCTTTCTGATCTTAAAAATTCTGATTTATCAAAAACAAAGCGACTCAAAACTGTAAAAACAAAATTACATTATCTAAATATAATAAAAAACGAAATTATTGAAAACAAAGCTAGCGTACCTAGGATTCAAAGTATTATTGATGGAATAAATGATGTTCTAATTTATTACAAGCAAAAACCAGTTTTCATTTAATGTTTAAACTATTGCTAATTATAATGCAGAGTCAATCATCAACGCAATAAACAAAACAGCAAGATATGGGCTTGAAAACTTGAACAAAGTCCATGATGCCCTTTCAGATGGCTTTGCCATAACCCAAATCGATAAAATTATCATTAAAACGCCTGATGCAATTGCAGTGTATAGATAGACTGGACCCATCATTAGTTTTCCATCTTCTAAAGTCAAAAAGAAAGGCACGACAGAAAATAATACCATCATAAGCGTAGTTCCAGCTATTATCCTAACAGAAGCTTTTTCGGATCTTACCGCAGTTAGCATTGGAACATTTACCTTGTTGTAATCTTCCTTGAAGTGCAAAGTCAATGCCCATATGTGCATTGGAATCCATACAAACACAAGTGCGCCCATCATCAATCCAAGCGACCAAAGACCATCCATTGTTACTGCAACATATCCAATCATTGCAGGAGCACCGCCTGAAAATCCACCTAAAATTATGTTAGTCCAGCTTCTGCGCTTTAGCGTATAGCTGTAAACTAGGATATTATCAGCCAAACCAAAGGCCATAAGCGAACCTGCAATTATTCCTTGCCAGAAACTTGTAGTATATGAAAGACCAAACGAGCATGCAAGAGCAATTGTAGCCAAAACAAGCCCAAAATCACGTGCCTTCTCCGGAGGATAAATCCGCTTTGAGGGAAGCGGTCTATTTTTTGTTCGCTCCATTATAGCATCAATGTCTCTATCGTGGTAGTTTGTCAGGGTGTTTGCAGCAGCGGATCCTGTGATTACTCCTACAAGCATAAGGACCCAAGTTGCTGCCGAGATCTCAACTTGATAAATATTAGATGCAGTAACTGCAGCCGCAAAAGTTGTAAAAACTAAAAGATACCAGATCTTTGGCTTTGTTACCTCATAGTATACCTTGATGCGAGACTCGCTCTTTGTCTTTTGCATCTTTTCTTCCACACTATACCGCCATCCTTTCTAAAATTAAATGTAGCAACGTTATTCAGGCATAAACGGCATTGGCTTTTTACGCGTTTTCATCTCAATAAATGACTCTGAGCTCTGTATGCCTTGGATTCTGCCAATTTTTTCAGACAATAACTTGTGCATCTCATCAAGTGTTTTTGCATGCATCGTAACTAAAACATCAAATCTTCCAGTAACTTCAGCAATCTCTGATACACCAGCTATTTTGAATAGCTCCTCAATTACATTATCGCGCATCTTTGTATCCATGTTTATTCCAGTTAGTGCCTTTACATGATAGCCAAGCTCTGCACTGTTTACGTCGATTGTAAATCGCTCAATTAGTTTTCGTTTGATTAACCGCTTTATCCTACTGTAAACAACTGAGGGGTTTACCTTGATCTTTTTTGAAAGTTTTGGAACAGAAATTGCCGCATCCTGACTGAGCTCAGATAAAATAATCAGATCAAGATTATCGATTTTTGCCATTAAAATCCCGCAATAGTTGTAAAGAATTACATTATTAATAAAGATATAATGAAATTTTTATGATTTTAAACCTAGATTTTGCCTTTTTTGTATAGCATCTCTGCTAGCAGTACTGCACCCTTTGCTGATCCCATCTTTTTGTTGTGTGAGAACAGCACATACTTTATTCCATTATCAAACAGGTCTATACTTTCTAATCTACCAATTGTTGTTGTCATGCCGTCGTTTACCTCGCGTTCAATCCTAGGCTGTGGTCTTGTAGGATCCTCATGGACTGCATAGTAATCTGGTGGTGCAGATGGAAGACCAGCCACACTTATTTTTTTAGAATATTCCTCATACGACTCTTTTGCAGTTTTTGGATTGATTGGCTTTGATGTCTCAACAAAGACTGATTCTGTGTGTCCATCAAGGACTGGAACTCGCGTACAGGTACAGCTAACCTTGATATTGGCTGGAATTATTTTTCCATCCTTTAGCTTGCCAAGAATCTTTGCAGTTTCTATCATTACCTTTTGTTCCTCTTTTGGGATGTATGGTATGATGTTGTCTGTAACATCCATTGCAGAAACGCCTGGCTCTCGTCCGGCACCTGATATTGCCTGCATTGATGTCATCAATACTCTTTTTGCCCCATATTTCTCATAAAGTGGCTTCATTGTTATTGCAAGGCCTGTTGTCGTGCAGTTTGGCAATGGCGCAACAAAACCCTTCCATTTTCTATTTGTTCTTTGAGTATCGATTAGGTCTGCCTGCTCGTCATTTATTCCTGGTATAAGAATTGGAACATCCTCTTCATATCGAAAAGCAGACGATGTACTAATTACAGGAACATCTTTTGCAAAACGTTCCTCTATTTCTCTTGCAGCACCGCTTTCAATGGATGTGAAAATAAGATCAAGTTCTTCGACCTTTATCTCATCAACTGATCGCACTACCATGTTTTTGATGTACTCTGGAATCTGGCCGCCAACCTGCCACTTTGTGATCCCACTAGCAGTATCCTTTATTGCATCAATGAACTTTTTTCCTGCAGATCTTTCAGACGCTGCAATCTGAGTTACCTCAAACCACGGATGGTCCTTTAGCGATACTACAAATTCCTGGCCTACAGAGCCTGTTACACCGATTATTGCTACTCTTTTCTTCACAAACAAAAATTCCTTAAATTCAATTAATAATCCTTTAGTGAAAAAATACCAAAACACAATAAATCCTAAGGCGTGTATTCTGAATCTATGAAATTTAGGTTGGAAAAAAGCATAGCAAGCCACTCTCCAGTCAAGCACGGCGGATTATACTCGGCAAAAAACACGGATCCTTTAGTACTTGATTTTAGCTCAAACACATCTCCACTTGGTTTTCCACCTATAGTTAAAAAGGCCATAAAAAAGGAAACACGATCACTTGGCATCTATCCTGATCCTGATTCTGAAAAGCTACGTTCACATCTTGAATGGTATACAAAAATTCCAAAGGATCAGATAGTTGTAGGAAATGGGGCAACAGAGATAATTTACAATTTTTGCAGGGCATTTCTTGGCAAAAAAACTCAGGTTCTGATACCATCTCCAACATTTGGGGAATATGAGGTAGCATGCAAACTTGCCGGCTGCAAAATTTCGTTTCTTAAAACAATGAATCTCAATGACTCATTTGATGACTTTATCAAAATGATTCCAAAAAATGGCTGCGTTTTTTTGTGCAATCCAAACAATCCAACAGGAGTCATAATACCAAAATCTAAAATGCTTGCGATAATAAAAAATGCCAAGAAAAAAAATACTCTAGTTTTTGTTGATGAGTGCTTTATTGAGCTTGTTCCAAGATCAAATGAATCAGTCGTAAAGGTACTCAACAAATTTGACAATCTCTTTGTTCTACGATCTCTAACAAAGTCATTTGGCCTTGCAGGAATCAGAATCGGATATGGACTTGGAAGCAAGAAGTTAATCTCAGTGTTAAATAAAATAAAAATTCCATGGAATGTAAGCGGACTAGCACAAAAGGCTGCAAGTGCAGCTCTATGTCATAGCTTTTATCTGGATAAAACAAGAAATCTAATCAAAAAAGAATCAAAATATCTTTCTGATTCCATTGCAAAAATGCCAAACTTTTCCTGCCATGCATCAGCTACAAACTTTATTCTGATAAAATCAAAAATAAAATCAAAAACATTGCAAAAAAAATTACTTGCAAAAAAAATTCTTGTTAGAGATTGCAGCAACTTTAGAGGATTAAATGATCAATACATTCGCATTGCAGTAAAGACCCACAAAGAAAATGTCAAGCTGATAAAAGTACTGGAGTCAATCAAATGAAATCACTCATGATTCAGGGAACCTCTTCTGGTGCTGGCAAGACAACGCTTGTTACTGCGCTTTGTAGAATTTTTTCCAAAAAAGGATACAAGGTTGCTCCATTCAAATCGCAAAACATGTCAAACTATTCCTACAAGACAAAAGAGTTTGAGATTTCACGTGCTCAGGCAATCCAGGCAGTTGCAGCACGCACAGAAATCACGCCTGATATCAACCCAATTCTGCTAAAACCGCTTGGAAACTATCAAAGCTTAGTCTTTTTGCATGGCAAATTCTACAAAAAAATGCATGCAACTGAATACTACCAAAAGTTTGCACTGACAAAGGGGCTTGTTGAAGCTACTCACTCTCTGAAAAAACTTCAGAGATTAAGCGACTTTGTAATAATTGAAGGAGCAGGTTCTCCATCTGAAATAAATTTAGAAAAATATGATATTGCAAATATGAGAATTGCAGAAAAGGCAAACTCACCTGTTTTGCTTGTTACAGATATTGATAGGGGTGGTTCGTTTGCAAGTATAATTGGAACTATGATGCTTCTTGATAAAAAATACTGGCATTTTGTAAAAGGATTTGTGATAAACAAATTTCGGGGAGATCTTGATATTTTAAAACCAGCATTTCAAAAACTAAAAAAAAAGACTGGAAGGCCAGTTCTTGGAACAATTCCTATGGTAAAGTTTGCACTGCCTGAGGAAGATTCACTAGGTGTTAAAGCAAAGCACATGGTCTGGAACAAAAAAAACCTAAAAAAGATCAATTCTGAAATTGACAAGCTAAGTAAATTAGTAGAAAAAAGTCTAAACATAAAAGAAATAGAGAGAATGATAAGATGATACTAGAATCACTCCTAATGGTTTCTCTTGCGCTGTTTTTGGATTTTATGTTAGGTGATCCAAAAAACAAATATCACCCAACCGCATGGATTGGAAAATTTATTGCAAAACTAGTTCCCTTTACAAAAAATGATTCTCCAAAACTTGAAAAACTAGGAGGTGTATTTCTTGTTTTGATTGTAACATCGGTTGTTGCATCATTTCTTGTTATTTTAGAAATTGGTCTTGAACGTATGTCTATAACATACTATGTTGGGTTGTTTGTCTCGATTGCAATAGGAGGAATCTTGCTAAAAACAACAATTGCGATAAAGGGAATGGAAAGGCATGCAATTGGGGTGCTAAACGCACTTGAACGTGGAAACTTGAGTGATGCAAGAGCAAAACTTGCACTTATCGTAAAGCGCGACACAAAAGACCTTGACAAAAATCACATTCTATCCGGCGTTCTTGAAAGTATAAGTGAAAATACAGTCGATGGGGTTACAGGCTCGCTGTTTTACTTTGCATTATTTGGCTTGCCTGGTGCATTTGTGTACAGAACAGTAAACACAATTGATGCAATGGTTGGCTACAAGACAAGTCTTTTCAAAAATGTGGGATGGTTTGGGGCAAACTGTGACAAGATTCTCAACTATATTCCTGCCAGACTGACAGGACTTGTGATGATCCTAAGTGCAATGATCCTTGGAAAAAACTGGAAAATGTCATACCAAATAATGAAACGTGACAGAAAGAATACCGAAAGCCCAAATGCTGGATATCCAATGGCAGCATTAGCTGGTGCACTTGAAACAAGGTTTGAGAAAATAGATCATTATTCGCTTGGTGATGGAAGCCTTGAATTTTCAAAGTCACATGTAAAATCTGCAATCAAGATGATGAAGCTAACATCTATTTTGTTTTGCGCAATAGTAACAGTTCCAATAATTGTAACATTATCATATCTTGGATGGTGGATCCATGCTTAGGGAAATCGGTTCAGTATTTTCATTTTTGACCATACTGCCATCAAACAATGCAAGTCTTGAAACCATAGCAAGATACATGTACATTTTTCCGATTGTAGGAGTTGCAATAGGACTTGCGGTTGGAGGAATTGGTTTTGGCCTATCGCTTTTTCTTGAACCGCTAATTGTCGCATTACTAGTAGTAGCCTCTCTTGCACTCATTACTGGAATCCACCACACTGATGGTCTTGCAGATTTTGCAGACGGTCTTATGGTAAAGGGAACAAGGGAAAGGAAACTGCAGGCGATGAAAGATGTCTCAACAGGATCTGCAGGAATTGTTGCAGTGGTGCTCTGCCTTGTTGGCACGATTATTTCGCTTTCACTGATTAAAGGATTTGAAATCTTTTATGCTATTTTGCTTAGCGAGATTTTTGCCAAGTTTTCTATGGTTTTACAGGCAAGTCTTGGAAATTCTGCGGCAGTTGGCTCCAACTCTCCATTTGTACATATAATGAAGGACAAAAAACGACTGATTGCAGCTTTTGTAATTACAATTGTTCCGCTAGTTGTGCTTGGAGGAACCACAGGACTTGTGGTATTTGGAGTAGGAACAACGATTACGCTTTTCATTTTGGCTATCTCGACTCGAAGCTTTGGTGGAATCACAGGCGATGTTTTGGGGGCAACAAATGAGCTAACAAGACTGTCATCGCTTTTGATCTTTGTATCGATATGATAGGACTTGTGATGGCTGGCGGCAAAGGAAGCCGCATGAACTTGCCAGAAGAAAAACTTTTACTAAAATACAAAAAACCTGTTGTCCTTCATGTAGTTGATGCACTAAAAAATTCGAAATGTTTTTCGCAAATAGTTGCAGCAACAAGCCAAAACTCACCAAAGACAAAGCGTCTTTTAGAAGAAAACGGAATCAAGGTCTTTGAGACTCTTGGCAATGGATATGTCAAAGACCTAAACGTTGTATTAAGATCATTTGATGATTACGTACTTGTCGTATCAGGTGATCTTCCTTTGCTTGATGAACAAATCATAAGACAAATTGTAAGCCACAAATCAGATAATTCCTGGCTAAGCTTTCTTGTAACAAAAGAGTTTCTAGAGTCGTATAACATAAAACCACAATACATGACAAAGTTTGAAGGAAAAGAGTGTGCCTTTACAGGAATTTCACTTGTTAACGCAAAGAAAATATCAAGCCTTGATAGCGTCAAGGAAAATTATATAGTTTTAGATGACAAGAGAATTGCATTTAATCTAAACACAAAAGAAGATCTTGCGCTTCTTTCAAGCCTTTAACTATTCTGCGCTTCCTAAAACTTTACCAAAAATTTTTGCCTTTGCACCTGTTGGCTTGGCAATAACATTTCCACATGACTTGCATGTTACTTCAGTTGATGCATGTGAATACACAATATTTTCCTCGTTGCATTCCTTGCAGCTAACCTTTTGAAATATGCTGTTTGGCAGAGGAATCTCGATATGCTCCTTTTTCATACTGCTACAAGCTCCACTTTTCTTACCCTAATTCCTTCCCTACTGAACTTCTTTTTGCATTCACTACAAGTAAAGATTGGAGTAAACTTTTTTGTTGTCTTTGCAGGTTTTGCCAATTTTGGAAATTTTTGTCCACCATAACCCTTCTTGTCCTCTTCATGTCGTCTTTCTCCTATGGCAGAACCTCGTCTTTTTCCTGCCTTGTATGCAGCTACTTTTTGTTTTGTGTGTTTGTTGCACTTGGGACAGTATCGAGTTATTTCCTTTGGCATGTTCATACGAAAAAATCTCTTTGTCGGTAATTTAAACATCGCTTTGAATCTATAATAAATGCAGACTCACATTATTTTTGTTGCATTCAAAACTATCATCTGTAATTTCTGATATCAACGCAGTTGCGATGGGTGATGCAAAAGCAGAACTTTTACTAAAAAACTGCTCACTTGTAAATGTCTATACTCGCGAAATTTTACAAAGCACAGATATTGCAATTTCAAAACAACGAGTTGCATATGTAGGCGATGATGCATCACATGCCAAAGGAGAAAAAACTACAGTAATTGATCTTGAGGGAAAATATGTCACACCTGGCTTTGCAGACCCGCATGTCCATATTGACCACTTTGTTTTGCCATCAGAGTTTGCAAAAAAGTCACTTCTCTGTGGTGTAACGTCGCTGTTTTCAGATCCAATAGATATTGTAAGTGTGTGTGGATATCGAGGCTTTAGGGAATTTCTCAATCTTTGTTCAAATCTTCCTATACGAATCTTTAATGTTGTTCCAGGCGGTCTTCCTGTAGATGGCAAGTTCAGCCATAGTAGAACACTTAGTGCAGCTCAGACCAAGGCTGCAATAAAACTCTCATCTGTTCTAGGTCTAGGCGAGGTCTTTTCATGGACAAAGGTGACAAGTCGAGACTCTAAAACAATGAAGACAATATCTACAATGCTTGATAATGACTGTATTATTAACGGCCACACCGCAGGTGCCTCAGACAAAAAGCTTAATGCATATGTCTCATCTGGAATTCTTTCATGCCATGAACCAATCAACTATGATCAGGTAATAGAAAGACTCCGACTTGGTATGTGGATAATGGTAAGGGAGGGCTCTATCAGACGCGACTTGAAGGAGATAATTCCATCTGTTTTGTCTAGTTGGATTTTTACAGACAGACTGATGTTTTGCTCAGATGGTCTTGATCCAGTAGATATTGACAAGTATGGCCACATCAACTATTGCGTAAGCGAAGCTATAAAGCTTGGAGTAGAACCAATTGAAGCAATTGCAATGGCATCAAAAAACTGCTTTGACTATTACAATATGGGCCGTGATCTTGGGGGAATAGCGCCAGGCAAGCTTGCAGACATTTTGGTATTTGACAGTCTTGATGATCTAAAACCACACAAGGTCTTTGTTGGAGGCAAGCTTATAGTTTCAAATGGGAGCATTGTTACACAGATAAAAAAACATGTTATTCCAAAGTGGATAAAAAAAACTGTAAACTTGAAAAAATTTTCAGAAAATAATTTTGTAGTAAAATGCAAGACTACTGTTGCAAATGTAAACACAATAACACTCAAGACAGAAATTGTTACAGAAAAAGGTACAGCCGAGCTTTCAACAAGGGATGGAAATGTCTTAGCTTCACCTGATAAGGATGTGTGGAAGGTTGCAGCATTTGACAGGACATATGGCTCAAAAAAAGGAACTGTTGGTTTTTTGACAAACTTTGGAGCACAAATAGGTGCATTTGCATCCACATGGGCATTTCATGAAAATGACCTGATTGTAATTGGCTCAAATGAGTCAGATATGGCAGTTGCAGCAAATAACCTGATAAAAACACAAGGCGGCATGACTGTAGTAAAGGATGGAAAGACACTTGCAGGCCTACCAATGCAGCTTGGTGGAATAATCTCAACAGATCCCTTTGAGAAAGTATCAAGCAATTTTGTAAATCTAAATTCTGTGATGGTAGATTCTGGCTGCAGATTTTCAAAGCCGCATCTTATACTACTATTTTTGCCTTTTCTTGCGTTGCCTGATATTCGAATTTTGTATAGCGGTATGGTCGATGTAAAGAAAAGATCCTACCTTCCTGTTTTAAGCTAAAGATATTATAATGGGTCATAAGAAAATTGAACTGAAAATTAATGGCATCAATTCAACAAACCCCTCAGGGACCTGTCCTAGTCCTAAAGGAGAGTGCGCTACAGCAAAAGGGGCGAGACGCACAGGCAAATAACATTATGGCTGCAAAACTTGTTGCAGATTTGGTAAGAACAAGTCTTGGTCCAAGAGGCATGGACAAGATGCTTGTTGACTCTTTAGGCGATGTTACAATTACAAACGATGGTGCTACAATTCTAAAAGAAATCGACGTTCAGCACCCAGCGGCAAAGATGATGGTTGAGATCTCAAAGGCAATTGACAATGAGGTTGGAGACGGAACTACCTCATCTGTTGTTTTTGCAGGATCATTGCTTACAAAGGCGCAAGATCTCTTAAAAAAAGATGTGCATTCCTCAGTCATAGTAGAAGGATTTCAAGCAGCTGCAGAAAAGGCACTTGAAATACTAACCGAAATTGCCAAGCCAGTAAAGCCTGAAGAAACAGAAGAATTAATCAAAGTTGCAAAAACAAGCATGGAATCAAAATTAATTTCAGAAGATAGCCCAGGTCTTTCAAAGCTTGTAGTTGACGCTATACTGAGAATTGCAGAAAAACATGGAGAAAAGCATGTTGTTGATCTTGATAATGTCAAAGTAGAAAAAAAGGCAGGCGGCTCGATTCAGGATTCCAGTTTGATAAAGGGAATAGTTCTTGACAAAGAAGTAGTTCATAGTGGAATGCCAACAAAAATCCAAAGTGCAAAAATTGCACTGCTTAACTGTCCACTTGAGATAGAAAAGACCGAGATGAGTGCAGAGATTCGAATTTCCGATCCAACACAAATGCAGATGTTCATCGAAGAAGAACAAAGAATGATAAAACAAATGGTAGAAAAAGTTCACAAGGTTGGAGCAAACGTAGTCATCTGCCAAAAAGGAATTGATGACATTGCACAACATTATCTTGCAAAATATGGAATACTTGCAGTAAGAAGAGTAAAAGAAAGTGACATGTCAAAGCTTGCAAAGGCATGTGGTGCTACAATTACTACTAATTTAGAGGATTTAACAGAAAATGATCTAGGCTCAGCAGAGCTTGTACATCAAAAGAAGGTAGAATCTGACAAGTGGGTATTTGTTGAAGGATGTAGAAATCCAAAATCGGTTTCTCTCTTACTAAGAGGTGGCTCACAAAGAGTTGTTGACGAAGTAGATAGATCAATGCATGATGCATTGATGGTAGTAAAGGATGTAATTGAAAAACCAGCTATTATTGCAGGCGGTGGCTCAGTTGAAGCCTATCTAGCAGGCAGAATAAATGAATGGGCAGATGGTTTTGAAGGAAGAGAGCAGCTTGCAATCAAAAAGTTTTCAGAGGCACTAGAGGTAATTCCACTTACCATTGCAGAAAATGCTGGAATGGATCCAATTGATACTATGGTAAACCTTAGAGCAAGACAAAGCCAAGGCCAAAAGTGGACAGGAATCAATGCAAGAGAACAAAAAGTCGAAAACATGTTATCGCTTAACATTATCGAACCAGTTGCTGTTAAAGAACAAATCATAAAGTCTGCAACAGAGGCAGCATGCATGATTCTAAGAATCGATGATGTAATTGCAATATCTGCAAACAAAGGTGGCGGTGGCATGCCGGGTGGCCACTAGATACAAAAATTTCAAAACATTGTAATCACAACTGAAAAATTCAAAACATACCACATTATTTCCTATCTGTGTTTAAAATAGGAATAGACCTTGGAGGCACCAAAACAGAAGGAGTCTTACTTGGTGAAGACTATGAAATAATTGAGCGAAAACGAGTTCCTACAGTTCAAGATTACAAAAAGATCATAGAAACCATTTCTTCTCTTGTAAATGATCTGAAATCAAGTGCATCTGGGAAAACAACAATCGGAGTGTGTACTCCTGGCATCATATCTCAAAAAACTGGCCTGATAAAAAATAGCAATACCCAATGTCTTATTGGAATGCCACTACAAAAGGATCTTGAAAGAAAACTTGGACAGAGAATCTTGATGGAAAATGATGCAAACTGCTTTGCCATGGCAGAAGCACTACTTGGTGCTGCAAAAAACTATGGTGTTGTATTTGGTGTAATAATGGGTACGGGCGTAGGCGGTGGCATTGTGATAAATGGCAAGATACATGGCGGCAGATCAAGTATTGCAGGAGAGTGGGGTCACCACATCATAAGGCCACATGGAAACAAATGCTATTGTGGAAAATCTGGATGTGTTGAAACCTACATTTCGGGGCCTGCACTTGAAAGACGCTGGAAAGAGATTACGGGAAAACCTCAATCCCTAGCTGCAATAATTGAAAATCTTTCTAATACAAAGGCAAAAGAGTGGAAAAAAGAGTTTTTAGAAAATTTTGCAATCGGACTTGCAAATGTAATTAATATCTTGGATCCTGATGTTGTAGTGCTTGGAGGAGGACTGTCAAATATTCCGTTTTTGTATGACGAAGGAAAAAGACTAGTTTACAAAAATGTATTTAGTGACTTGGTAGATACACCAATTTTAAAAAACAAACTTGGAGATTCTGCTGGAGTAATTGGAGCTAGTCTCTTGTAAGATCATTTCATAATCAGCAACAACTTACACAAACCAAATAAAAACAGCGAAGATTAAATACAGTACAACTATATCGTTTTCTAACTTGAATATCGCAAAAATAACCATCGTATCTATTCTCCTATTGGTATTGACGGCAAATCCAACTTTGATAGCAATAGGTCAGGAAGAGACACCAACGGAGGAACCTTCAGAGGAAGTAACAGAAGAAACATCTGAAGAGGAATCAATGAGCGAAGAGGAAACTAGTGAAGAAATGACAGAGGAATTAGCTGAAGAAGAAACAACAGAAGAGGAAATGGCAGATGACACAATGATGATGGAAGAGGAAATGATGACGACCACACAAATAAAATCTCCAAAAAAACAAATGAATGAAGGAGTAGAAGCAGGAGCTGTAGCTTGTAATGAAGGTCTAGAACTTATCATCAAGACATCTACTGGCTCTGCAGCTTGCGTAAAATCCTCTAGTGTAGAGACACTAATTGCTCGTGGTTGGGGTTCAACACCAGCATAACCCATTCATTTTTTATTTATCAATAATCTCTAATCTTATTGTGGCTCAATAGTTGCAGGTGGTTTGCTTGATATTACATAAGTTACCCATGTAACATCGTTTATCTCATTTGTTATTCTGTTGCTGATTTTTTCAAGCAGGCCATCAGGGAGTCTTGTCCAATCTGCAGTCATTGCATCAACTGAGTCAACAACACGAACCATAACTATATTGCCATATTTTCTTTCATCCCCTACAACACCGACAGCCTTGTCATCACCTACAGCTGCATATGCCTGCCATACCTTATCATACCATTTTGCTTTTTCAAGCTCTTCTTCAACAATCTTGCTTGCTATCTTTGAAATCTCTAGTTTTTTTTCTGTTACCTCTCCTATGATTCTAACTGCAAGACCAGGTCCTGGAAATGGATGCCGCATAAGCAGTTTTTGTGAAATGCCAAGAATATCTGCAACCTTTCTTACCTCATCTTTATACAACTCACGTAATGGTTCTAGAACTTCAAGCTTGAGCCAGTCGGGCAAGCCACCAACGTTGTGATGTGTCTTTATGATAGCTGCAGGGCCCTTTGATACGCCGCTTTCTATAACATCAGGATAAAGCGTTCCCTGCGCAAGCCATCTAAACGGCCCGTTTTTTTCAGCAAATTCTGTAAAGATTTGCACAAATTCCTCACCAACAATCTTTCGCTTTTTTTCAGGATCTGATACTTCCTCCAGTTTTGTTAAAAATTGCTTTTTTGCATCAATTTTTGTAAAATTGACCTTGAAGTTTTTTGTAAACATTTCTCCAATTTCTTTTTCCTCATCTAGTCGCAAAAGACCATTGTCTACAAAGATACACTTTAACCTCTCACCAATTGCTCTATGAATAAGCAGTGCAGTAACGGTAGAGTCAATTCCACCACTCACTGCACACAAGACATTTCCCTCAATTTTTGAAATATCCTTTATGGTTTTTTCAACAAAGCCTTTCATTGTCCATTCTTGTTTTGCCTTACAGATTTTTAGTACAAAGTTTTTCAAAATCTCAGTTCCCTGTTCTGTGTGAACCACTTCTGGATGGAACTGAATTCCATAGATCGATTTTTCCATGTTTGCAATGGCAGCAGCCTTTGCACTTTCTGTATGTCCTATTACCTCAAAGTTTTTGGGTACTCGTTCTGCCTCATCGCCATGACTCATCCATGCTCGAATTGATTTTCCTAATCCGCTTAGCAGATCAGAATCGTTGTCTATCATCAAAAGCGATGAACCATATTCTTTGTTTGCACGCTTTATTTTGCCGCCATAATTGTTGACGATAAGCTGATGTCCATAACAAATTCCTAAAATTGGCAACTTCATTTCAAATATCTTGTTTTCAGGTAGTGGTGCTCCAGAATTGTATACACTTGCAGGGCCTCCAGAAAATATGATCCCCTTTGGATTTAGCTTTGTTAATTCATCAGTCGAAATATCAAATGGAACAAGCTCAGCATAAACTGAAAATTCACGAATTCTTCGACAAATCAGGTGGCTGTACTGGGATCCAAAATCCAAAACAACGATTTTGTCCATAAAATCACTTGCTTAAATTATCAAGCATCTTTGATAAAGACCAGGCAGCTGTATTGATTATCTCATTTACTCTTTCTTTTTGGCGATAGTTTTTGACTATTATTTCACGAAGCGTAACGCCATTTTTGTTTATGACGCAGTCAATTACAGATTCTTTTTGGATAATACCATTATCTGCATCTACATGATCCTTTCTTTTCATCTCGCCAATTATTCTATCAAGGAAAAATGACTTGAATGGAGGGGTTTCCTCATTAAGACCGACTCCTTGCTCTAAAACTATTGAAACCTGATCGGGGGTAACATAGGCATTTGCAATAAGTGTACCATCACCGCTTTTTGTAATTGGAACAATAGATTCATCTTTTTTAGTTGGTTCTAACATTGAAGCCTTTGTAAAGCTTGATTGTTTTATTATTGAATTTAAAACTGATAGATTTTTTTCCAGTAGCTCAATTTCATCTTTATGCTGTCTTATTTTTTCAGAAATTTTTTGCTGTAACTCTAAAACTTCACGGATCTGCTCATCTGAAAACCTCATAATTGTTGTCAGGCAGATACTGTATTAAAACGCATTCTAAGAAACTATCTTGCTTAGATTCTTGTATTGAATCTTTTTGAATCCTTTTATGGGCTTTGAAGTTGTGTATAGTTCTGACTTTGTTTTTGTTGAAAGCCATTCTAAAAGTTTTTTTCCATGCTCGAGTTTTTTTAGCTTGGTTTTTCTATCAATAATTTTAGCTTTTGAGTATTTGCCTATCTTTGAACCAAAATCCATGCCAAACAAAATGATCTTTTTTGCACCAAAGTGATTTGCAAGAAATACAGATCTGTCGCCGTCAGTAAAACCGCCAAAATTATGAATTCTTCCAAATGATTTTGATTCTGTTGTACCAAAACAGTTTGCAAATTCTGAAACCAAATGTAGCTTGTCTTGGTTGTTTCCATGTGCATGAGCAATAATGATACCCTTTCTTGCAGCCTTTCTCAGCGCATCTATGTTGCCATCGAAATCTGTTACAACTATCTCAGGCACAATCTTGTTTTCAATTAGTGCCTGTGTAGCACCATCTGCTACAATTTTTGTAACGTGATATTTTTTCAAATATGGAATTGATGATAAAAGAGAAGGACCGGCGCCAATCACAAAAACGGTTTTTTTGTTGATTAACTGTTTTAATTTTTTTGTAGATGATTTTTTTAAAATTACATTTAATTTTCTGGCAGACTCGATATCGTCTTTCTTATCATAACCAAACTCGCGCAATATTTTGACGTATTTTTGTTCCCAACCTGAAATCGTCATATGACTCAAATTGGCAGCCTTTATCATAAATGATGTGAATAAGCTAGCAACTATACCTGTTGGAAATTCAAATCCCGTAAGAATAATGGGAATAATAAACACTAGTCCAGAATCATTTTACAAAAAATCGATTGCAAGTGGAAGAAAACTTGCGGTGGTTGCAAAGCAAATGGAAGAGCAAGGCGCAGACTTTATCGATGTTGGTGGAATGTCAACTGCACCATATCTTTCAACTATGGTTTCAGAAAAGACAGAATTAAAACGCGTAATTGACGCAATAAAAATAATCAAAAAAGTAACAAACCTGCCAATCTCTGTAGATACCTGTCGTGCAATAGTTGCAAAGGAGGCACTAAAGGAAGGTGCAGAGATACTAAATGACATTTCCGGATTAAAATATGATAAATCCATGTTTGATGTTGTATCAAGATATCAACCATCGCTTGTTTTGTGCGCACACAGCAAAAAGCCAGTACTGGGAAATAACATAACAAAAACAAAAGATCTACTAAGGGAAAGCCTTGTCCTTGCAAAAGCAGTAGGCATCTCTAAAAAAAATATTGTGCTAGATCCGGCAATTGGTTTTTTTAGAAGATCAGGAACTGGTCCATTTTTTACAAAAATAAATTCTGACTGGGTTGAGCGCGATCTTTTGATTTTGCAAAACCTACGTCTACTAAAATCAGGTCAACCACTACTAGTCTCTGTCTCAAACAAATCGTTTATTGGAAAACTTTTGAAAAAAGAAGATCCTTCTGATCGATTGTTTGGCTCGCTTGCTGCAGAAGTAATTGCTGTTCTAAATGGCGCAGATATTATTCGAACACACAATGTAAAAGAGACAAGGCAGGCAGTTTTTCTTGCGCAAAAATTCCTGCGCAAATCCAAGAAAGGCTTATAACAGTTCTACCTTCTAATGTAGGGGGTTTCATTTGGATATAAGAGAAGGACTGACCTTTGATGATGTTCTTCTTGTTCCCAAGTATTCCAACATTACAAGCAGATCCCAGACCAGTCTTGCAACAAAATTGTCGCGAAACATTTCACTTAACATTCCTCTTGTAAGCGCAAACATGGATACAGTAACAGAATCTGCTATGGCAGTTGTAATGGCACGTGAAGGTGGAATTGGAATAATTCATCGATTTCTAACAATAAAAGAGGAGGTAAACGAAGTTCTAAAGACAAAGCGGTCAGGCAGTGTAATGATTGAAAAACCATATGTCATAGGACCAGATCAAACAGTAAACGAAGCAATAGAATACATGCAAGAAAAGGGAGTATCAGGCCTTTTAGTAGCAAACGGCGAATCAAAACTTGCAGGAATATTGACATCGCGAGATGTCAAGTTTGCAGACTCGTCTCATCTTGTAAAAGATGTAATGACAAAGGACGTGATAACTGCAAAGCCGGGAATCAGTCTTGGTGATGCAAAAGACCTTTTACAAAAACATAGAATAGAAAAACTTCCTCTGGTTGATGAAAGACAGGTAATCAAAGGACTGATAACAAGTAAAGACATCATAGAGCGAGAAAACTTTCCATCTGCATCAAAGGACAAAAAGGGAAGACCCCTTGTTGGAGCAGCGGTTGGAGTAAAGGGCGATTTTATGGAAAGAGCAGAGGCACTTATGGAAGCAGAAGCTGACATCATTGTTGTAGATATTGCACATGGACACAGCGAAAATGCGCTAAGTACGGTTAGCCACCTAAAGAAGGCATTTCCAAACTGCGAGCTACTTGCAGGAAATGTAGCTACTGCAAAAGGGGCAGAAGATCTCATAAAGGCAGGAGTTGATGCAGTAAAGGTAGGAGTAGGCTCTGGCTCAATCTGCATTACCCGTGTTGTTACAGGCTCTGGTGTTCCACAACTAACTGCCGTTATGGATTGTGCAAAGGTTGGAAAAGAATATGATATACCGATAATTTCAGACGGTGGCACAAGAACGTCAGGTGATGCGACAAAAGCACTAGCAGCAGGAGCATCGTCTGTAATGATTGGAAGCATTTTTGGAGGAACAGATGAAAGTCCAGGCTCGACAATAATGAAAAACGGCAAGAGATTCAAAATATATCGTGGCATGGCATCGCTTGCAGCCTCTTTGGGTAGAAAGTCAAAAGAGTCTGGATTTGTCTCACTTGATGATGATCTTAATGACTATGTAGCAGAAGGGGTAGAGGCTATGGTTCCATACAAGGGAAGTGTTACTGATATTATAAAACAGCTAACAGGTGGAATCCGCTCAGGTCTTAGCTATTGTGGAGCTCATGACATACAACAGATGCAGAAAAATGCAGAGTTTATCAAAATATCGTCTGCAGGTTTTGTTGAAAGCCAACCACATGATGTATCTTTGATGTAGTTAGTTTTTTATCTATCAAAACAAAAGATTTTTTGTGTTCACAAAAAGGACTACAATCGGAATAGGTGCAGGAATTGCAATCTCAGCAATAGGTGTGGTTGCCCTTATCACATCATTTGGAATTCAAAGTATCAATGTTGGTGAAACAGTAGCAGTAGGAGACAAGACATCGTTTGCGTTTAATGCTCCGCTTGGTGCTAAAGAAAGTCTTGAAATCTCAGGTGCATCTTTTGAGGTTACATTAACCCCTTCAGGAGAAGAAAAAACTACTAGAAACCATAAGGGTAAAGTTACCATCGAATGGATTGTCATAGAGGAAGGACAAAACAGACTAGAGATACAAAATACGGGAGACTCTGAACTACAATTACAAGGCACCTTTGAGATTTCAAGTGATCCTATCTTGTTTACATATCACATTTTGGTAATTACATCAGGAGTTATAATAATCGGCTTTAGTGCAGCATTTAGCATAAAAAAACCAAGGGGATTTTAGCTCAGCTCTGCACTAGGATAGGATCCCAAAATTCTTAGAAAAAGAGTTTCTTTTTTAATTTTCTTTAGCATCTCTGAAATTTTGGAATTTTTTTCATGTCCCTCAAAATCAACGTAAAAGTTGTACTCCCACGGAGTGTTTTTTGTAGGCCTTGATTCAATTTTTGTCAAGTTGATCTTATAGTCATGAAATTTTTCAATAACACGAAACAATGCTCCTGCTTCGTGTTTTACCGAAAATATTATCGATGTCTTGTCTCTTCCTGTTTCTTTTGTTTTTTCTTTTGATAGAATCAAGAATCTTGTATAGTTGTTTGAATTATCCTCAATTCTATCCTTTACTACCAGAACACCATAAATTTCAGATGCCATCTTACTTGCTATGCACGCAATATTTTTCTTGTTTAGGTTTTTGATTATCTGGACACTTCCAGCAGTATCATATGCAGGAACTGTTTTCATGTGATGTTTTTGGATGAACTTTCTACACTGACCCAGTGCTTGGGGATGAGAGTATACGGTATCAATTTTTTCAAGTGGACCAAGACCAATCAGACAATGTCTTATCCTAAAATATGTCTCCCCCACAGCATAGAGCCTTGTCGAGTATAACAGATCATGGCTTTCACCTACACTTCCTTCTAGTGAATTTTCAATAGGCAATATGGCATAGTCAGTTTTCCCATTTTCAGTCTGTTCTATGATGTCAGCAAATGTGGGAAGAGGAACAGTCTTGATTTTCTTGCCAAAAAAGGAGAGTGCAGCTGCCTCACTGTATGCTCCTCGTTCGCCTTGGAACGAAACACGTAACATCGCTTATGCTCTCAGCTTGATAAAGTCGTAATTCCCAAAATCTGTTGATAGCTTTCTTTCATCTATCCATGCACACTCTACGCATTTTATGGCATCGCGCATTGGTATAACGCTTCCTCCACACTTTCTACATTTTGTAAACAATACGCCAAGATCTTGTTCGCTTATTGTTGCATGTATAGCTCCATTTAGGTGACCAATTATCTTTAGCTTTACGATGTCATTAACAAGTGCCACAGATTTTTTTCTGATATTTTTTGTATTACAAATGCATTCTACATGAGACTTGACTGGCTTCCCATTAACGTATAGTATCATAACTGCAATCATTGATGACATGACAGCAGCAACTGTTCCTATTACTATATCATTTACCTGTGGAATGGACAGTTGTTTGAAATTTTGAACTTGTGCTGTACGTTCTTTTTTGTTAAGATCAGGAGTGCCAACTACAGCTGATCTTACCATATGGCCATCATCAAAAGTATTCTTTCCAGATTCGTATTCTTCAATTAACGCAATCTTATCTCCAGGAAATACAATATTATCAGACAATATCATGTCTTTTAATTTGATGATTATAATTGTTTATAGAAGTAATCTGTCAAAATTCTATACAACATTATCACTCAACTTAAATTAATTCAAATTATTGATGAAGTAATTGACATATCAAACTCACACTAAAATAACTTCGTATGCAGCATTCCTTTTCACACTTGCAATAGTGTCGTTGAATTTGATATCTGTTGTATTTCCTGCTTTTATCATGACAAGTGTGAATCCATATCCAAGTGATCTTAATTCATTTGAACTTGGCCCATTAACAGCACCACTGGTTGCTGCAAATGTTATACTAATTAGTGTTGGACTTGCGTACTACAAAAAAAAGCTACCATCAAGTATTTACAAATTTATCAATTCTTTTTTGAATTTTGAGATCTCAAAAAAGACCGCACTAATTGTAGCTACTATTATACTTACAATCTATATCGGACTTTCAGTGCCAGAAATTTCAATAAACGAAGCGGATCAATGGCCTGATTATCAAATTCTAAAACAAGGTCTTGAAATCTGGCCCTCTGGTGAATCAGATGACATCTATGTAAGAGAACAAAATGATCGATATGTCAGAATGGTTTTGCTTTCTACATCACAAGAAATATTTCAAAACATCAAAATCCTGCCATTTATTGCAAGCATCACACTTGTCATTGTAACATATTTTCTAACAGTTGAGATTTCACGCAAGAGGTTTGCAGGTATTGTGTCTATGGTTGTTTTGCTTCAAAGTCATACATTCTTGGAATTTGATACAGTTGCAGTGTACGAGAACTTTTGGGTTCTATTTTATGTCTTGTCGTTTTATGTTATTTACAAAAGATGGTACTTTTCCTCGATTTTGTATGTGCTTTCAGTTTTTACAAAGGCTTTTGTGGCTCCGTTTTTATTGATGACAATATTTTCTATTTACAGAACAAGCATCAGTAAAAAAAGAAAGATTCTTACTTTAATCTCATATGGCCTCGCAGTTGCTTTGATAGGCATCACCTTCATTGTAGATGAAAGCATCTATGGAAGTCTGCTTAGAATAGATTATTCAGAATTTGTGATTGGCTTTTCTGCCTGGTATAACCAGATGCGTTCTGATACTTTTCTGATTCTTGCGATCTTGCCTCTTACTGTTGGCCTTTTTTTCACATCAAAAAGGGGAATTTTTGATGCTGACTCGATACTAGTAATGATGGCAGGAATTCTTCTTTTAGGACCTGTACTTGGGTTGCTTACAGATTTTTATTTTGTTTTACCATATAGATACATTCCATTGATGGTGTTTTTTGCAGTAGGAGTTGGTGTATTTTTATCAAAAAGATTAGCTGACTAGTCTTAGAATATTCCAAACAATTGTAGACAAATCGCCTGCTTTAACCAAAAATGCATGATTGGAACCAGTAAAAATCAAAACCTTGCTTTTGTTTTCATCTTGAACAAATAATTTGCTTTGAAAGCCATAACTATCCCTTAGATGTTCTTCTGTTAGTACAATCTGTCGTAACTCATACTCTTTTCCATCTTTTTCAACAATTTCTTTTACATCATACTGATCTAAAAACTCATCAACTATAGGATCTGCAAGATACTTTGATGCCTGTGCACTTGTAACACTTACAAGATTTCCATTTACATCACGAAGCTCAATTACTGCTGATGCAACATATTTTGATCCTTGAATTGGTTGAAGCTCGGCTTCCACATAAACAATGTTTGGTACAATACTAACAAGAACTAGCAACAAAATAGCAATAATTTTCATTATTTTAGAGATAAGATGCTTGTTTATAGCCAGTGTGGTATCTGAAGATAGTCTTCAATACTTTCATTTCGAAACAGTTTTAGAAGTGCATTTGCCTGCGGTGTCGAGAGTACGGGTTTGTCAAACTGATTGTCTGTTGAGATTCTAGGGCATGCAACTTGAATAAACGCATCAATTCCCTTGAGGTTTTTGAGCCTTTCATTAGTAATGTCAGTTAGTGCAAAGAGTTGAACTGCCTTTCCTTCCTTTTCAAGTTCTCGCTTGAATTTGAGTGCCAAAGTTTTTGATAGCTGACCTTCCTTTAATCCAACAATTATTCCAAAGCTTTGAGCGTCTGCTGCTTTGTAAATTGCAAGCGTTGCCTTTTTTTGTAGTTTCTGTGCAAAGTCTGTTACTTCACGTACCTCGTTAAAATATGGATCAAGAACATAGGTAGGTTTGTTTGTAGCCAGTGCAATTCCTGCTGCATGAAAGTTGCTTTGTCCCAAAAATACATTGACATCAGCTTTTTCTATTGTTTCCATTGCAGGATAAAACTCGCATCCAAAGACTTGTCCATCGTTTAGTTGTCCCTTGCCCTTTCCAATTTTTACTATGATCCCACCGTCTTCCAGGATTTTTTTTACAGATTCTATTTGATGCAGGTGCTGACTGTCAGTTAATAGACAGACCGTCTTTCCTTTCAATATTTCAACACATTTTGGTGCAACACTAACAAATGAAATATCATCAAATGCATCAATCATAACTACATTATCACTCATTGTTTCCATGCTTATTGTATGACCAATATTGAACAGAACCTCTGCACCAAGAACCTTTGCGCCATTTGAGTTTAGATCACAAGAACCCCACGTAGTATCAGCTAACACATAGGCAGGAATGCCAAATCGTTTCATGATGTTTGATGCGGTTTGCTGAATTTTTGGCAGAATGCCATCAGGACCATTTAGTGCAACCGAAACAGGTTTTCTTTTCTTTATCTCATCAAAAATCTTTTCTTCATCTATTACTATCATTTGTAATTTCTTAGCTAATTTGGTTTTAATTTAAACTATTATTAAATAACAACTCAAACTATCAACATAAGATATGAGCCAACAAACTGTACTACATATTGGATTTGATGATACAGACTCGCCAAAGGGAATGTGCACTACATATCTTGCGTTCAAAATCGTAGATACATTACGAAAAGAAAACGTCGAGTTTCTTGACTATCCACGATTGATCAGATTTAATCCAAACATTCCATGGAAAACAAGGGGGAATGGTGCAGTTGGATTATCAATCAAAACAAACGAGCCTGATAAAATAAAACAAATGGTAAGACACATGGTAAAATCTTACTCTGATACAAAAAATGGCGCAAATCCAGGACTAGTTTTTTATCAAAATAACACAATCCCAAAAGACTTTGCAAGTTTTAGTGAGCTTGCACTATGGAAGCTGATTAACCGAAGTTTTGCAAAACAGTTTGTTTCAAAAAACAATCTAGAATCATTCTACCTTGGCAATGGCCAAGGATTAGTTGGTGCAGTTGGCGCCATTGGTTATAGCTTTTCTGATCGAACATTTGAACTGTTAAGCTATAGAAAGAAAAAACAGTTTGGAAAGAAACGACAAATTATTCCACAAAGTGTGAGGGTAATGCAAGAAAAAACATATCCTTACACATTTAATAGCTATGACAAAAAAACAGGGCGAGTCTTAATTACTCCACATGGGCCTGATCCCGTATTTTATGGAGTGCGGGGAGAAGATCCAAAAACTGTTGTTGATGCATCAAAACTGATCCAAACAAACGAAAAGCTTGATGGCTATTTGGTTTTTAAAACAAATCAGGGAACAAATGACCACCTAAAAAACAAGATTGACTCTTCAGAACTAAAACCATATACATCTGGAGTAATCAGTGGTGTAGTTTCAAGCAGACCAAAAATCGAAAAAGGAGGACACGTATTTTTTTCTATTACCGCAAAAGATTATAAAATAAACTGTGCAGTGTACAGACCAACAAAAATTACTACAGTTGCATTAGGACTTACGGTTGGTGACGAGATTCGTGTAGGCGGTGGGATAAAAAAAGCATCAAAAAAACACAACCGTACATTAAACGTTGAATTTATTGAGATCTTAAAGCTTGAAAAACATTACAAAATGATAAACCCGCTGTGCGCCAATTGCAATAAAAAAATGAAATCAAAGGGAAAAAATCAAGGATTTGAGTGCATAAAATGTAAGAGCAGAGAATACAAAAAAATTAGAACTGAAATTCCAAGAAAAATTGAACCAAAATTATATGTTCCAGCAGTGACTGCACACAGACACCTTACTCGCCCCTCACAAAGAATTGGGAAAATAGGTTATAGTGTAAGGATTAACAAGTCTATTCCATGGTTTCGTATTTTTGAAAATTAAAAAACTATAGCGGGGAGTAGATTTGAACTACTGATTTTCGGGTGTCTCATCAATTATGATTATGAGCCCGACGGGATGACTTAGCCCTTTGAGCAAGTCTGA
>Ga0194121_10001231_pt1 | contig 44253 bp, 45 predicted proteins | sample TA2MahCa50mmetaG_FD_148609 | JGI IMG/M metagenome (GOLD analysis project Ga0194121, IMG submission 148609) | Freshwater microbial communities from Lake Tanganyika, Tanzania - TA2015020 Mahale Deep Cast 50m | ecosystem: Environmental > Aquatic > Freshwater > Lake | place: Tanzania: Lake...
AATCCCTCGCGCGGTCGGCTCGGCCCCATCGTCTAGTGGTCTAGGACACGGCCCTCTCAAGGCTGAAACACGGGTTCGAACCCCGTTGGGGCCACCACCGCTGTTGAACGTACCCGCCTCGATCGCGCCGCTGATAAGTCGCCCGACCACGACGCGGCCCTCGAAGCTGTAGCGGCCGGCGCTCGCGTCGGGCGTGAACGCGATCCGACCTTCCAGGAGCACGCGCAGCGCTTCGCGCGCGTGATCCGCCTGCCGCTCGAGGATCCCGCGCCAGTCATTCAGCGAAGCTGCGAGCGTGCGGCGCATCCGGCGCGTGTCGAGCGCGGCCACGTCGGCGGCGCCGGCGAGCGACGAGAGCTCCGCTTCGACGCGCTCCCGCTCTTCCTCGCGCTCGCGGAGCGCCTTGAGCAGCGGCATCAGGTCGCCGCCGCCGGCGCCCACCGCCGTCGTGAAGCGTGCGACCTCGGCGGTGACGACGCCAAGGCGGTCCACCAGCGCGCGATGCCGTGCTTCCCGGTCACGAGTCGGCTCCGCCATCAACGCGGCGGCCTTCTCGATCGTGCGTGCCACCACGCGCACGTCGAGGATCTCCGTCTCGAGCGCTTCGATCACCGCGCGGTCCGTCACCGCCATCGGCGCGAGGAGATGGTTCGCGCACACCGACGTGCCGCGCGCGTGGTGGTAGTGGCAGCCGTAGACGTACCGCCGATCGTCGGCGGAAGCGCGCGACCGAACGATGAGCCCGCCACCGCAGACCGAGCACGCGGCCAGGCCAGGCAGAACGTACTTGCTGCGCCGCGACGCCACGGGGCGCCCGTGCACGGCGCCGGCGGTCCGCGCCAGGTACGTCGCCCGCGAGGCGGAGAGGCGCTCGTGCGCAGCGTCCCACAGGGGGTCCGACACGATGCGAAGCTCCGGCGCGGGCAGGCGAACCCACTCGGCATCGGGGCGCAGCACCTCGCGCCGGCGCCCCCAGCGGTCGCGCTTCTGCGTCTTCCCCCACTCGATGACACCGCGGTAGAGCGCCCGGTGCAGCACCTCGCGGATGCTCGACGGCGCCCAGGATCGCGAACGACCGCCTCGACGGGGAAGGGGCGCCGGGGCGCGGCCGCCGTTCAGCTCGTGCGCGATGGTGCGTAGGCCGCGACCGGCCGCCGCGAGCTCGAAGATGCGCACCACGACCGCGGCCTCGGAGTCGTTGATGACGCGCTCGACATGGGATCGACGGAGGCTCCCATCGGGCCCGGCCACCGTGACCACCCGGTTGTCGTAACCGAATACCCGCCCGCCGGCGACGTGGCCCGCGCGGGCTTTGCGATCGAGCGCGTCGTGGGTGCGCTGGCGCGCGCGCTCGCGCTCGAGCTCGTCGGCGAACGCTGCGACCGACATGAGGAGCTTGTCGGTGGGCGTCTCGAGCGTCCGCTCGCGGTCCTCGAGGTAGAGCCACACCCGCACGCCGGCCTGCGAGAGCTGCTTCAAGGCGTACGCGACCTCAATCTGCTCGCGCCCGAGCCGGGACTCCTCGCTCATGACGAGCGCCTGGAACGGCGCGCGCGGCTGCAGCGTGTTCATGAGGCGGAGGAACGCGGGACGGCGCTCGAAATCCGCGCCGCTCGCGGCGTCGTCGACGAACACGTGGCCAGGATCGACGGTCCATCCCTTCGCGACGGCGTACGCCGTGGCGCGCTCGACCTGGCGCGTGACCGACTTCGCGTCGTCGCTGGTGGCTTGCGCGGTCGACTTCCTCGCGTAGATCGCCGCGGCCGTCATGGGTAACGTCCCGGAGCATGGGACGGCGCGGTGCCTGGTGTCAACGCCGCGCGCTCCCGCAGGTCGGCGACCAGCGCGGCGGCGAGGATGTCGGAGAGCCGCTCAACAAGAACGTCGGGCAGCGCGCTCGGCGCGGGCTCGCGGTGCGCCGGCGACGGCCGGCCGCGCGGGTGCGCGTGCTGGCCCTTCACGAAGGGGCGGCCTCTACCGGGCATGTCTCGGCCCGCCCGCCAGGTGATGGTTCTGTGGCAGTTCTGCCCGGGCGGCATCCGCCGCGTCCATCGCCTCCCATACCGCGTTCACGCGCTTCGGATCGTGACCGTTCTTCGCTGCGGCCTGTAAGTACGAGTCGAACTTGGGGCCGAAGATCGTCACCGGCCGTAGGTACCTGGCGTAGTCGGTGCCCCGCCAGTCGGACACCTTCGCCTTCACCACGCGCTCGGCTTCCTCGATCGTGTGGCCTTCACCGATACGGCCGCGGATCGGGCGGAGGTTCGAGTCGGTGTTCCTGAAGTGGGTCTGAGCTTCGCGGTTCAAGAGATCGAGCCACGTGTCCGCCGGCGCGCGAGCGCCGCCGTTGTTGTATGCCCTTCCTTGAGCCCTTCTTGAGCCCTTAGGAGGCACCACGTGCCGCTCACTTTGACGTGTGGTGCCGATCACTCCGGCATCTGGTGCCGGTCGGTCATCCTCTTGTGACCGGCACGGCGTGCCGCTCACTTGGTCTGTGGTGCCGGTCACCGGCCGGTGCGTGGTGCCGACCACCGTGACCCAGGGGAGCGCCTTGAGGATGTCGAGTTGGACGGCGTACTCGTTCGACTGCTGCCGGCCACGGCGGTTCACCTTCACGACGCCCCGGCCTTCAAGCCCGCGCACGCCGTTCCGAACGCTCCGGGCGCTCAGACACGTCTCGGCCGAGAGCAGCGCCTCCCCCGGAAATGCGCGCCCGGTGTCGTCGGCATGGGAGGCGATGGCTGCCAGCACGAGACGCTCGATGTGCGTCAGTCCTTCGACGCGGACAGCCAACTTCATCACGGACAGCCCGACGTGATGCAGCCCTCTACGCACTGGTTCGGACCTTCGGCATCGTGGCGACCGCGGCGACGTGGATGAGGAACCGGTCGGGCCCGATTCGGGAGAGGATGCCGCGCGCGGCGAGCGCGCGAATCGCTCGCCTGACCGCGCGCTCGCTGCACGCCGTCTCCCGGGAGAGCTGCTCGACGGAGACGTTCACCCTCGCGTTCATCGGCCGCGCATGCTCTTGCCGCGCACCTCGTGAACCTCGCCCCACGCGCGGAACCGATCGAGCACGCGATCGGGGAGCGTGGCCTCGAGCGCCTGGCGGGTTAGGTTCGAGGTGAAGGCGAGCGCCAGCCTGTCTTGCTCGCGCCGAATGAGGATCTCCTCGACCATCGTCGCGACGGCGGGCGAGCCCGGCGCCTGAAAGTCGTCGAGCACGAGCAGCTTACCGGAGCAGGCGCGCCCCATGGCCGCATCGCGGCGCTTGTAGTCGTCGAGATCGCGCAGCAGTGTCGAGCACAGCATCCACCGCTGCGCCTCGCCCGCATTGAAGAGCAACTCGTCGACGAGCGCGGCCACGCTCCATGACTTGCCGACGCCGGTAGGGCCGCAAAGACCCACCAGGCGCCCGCGCTTGACGCCGTCGTTGGCCACGAACGTGCGCACGATCTCGATGGCGGCCGTCGCGGTTGACGTCGCGAACGTCGCGCTTCGGAGGAGCGGCGGCACCCCGATGGCTTCGAGCCAGTCCGAGCGCCGGTGCCGCATCTTCTCCAGGCGTGCGCGCCGCTCGCTCTCCCTGACCGCGGCGTCGTGCGACTCGCAGAAGCCGTGTCGGACTGCGGGCGCGTCGCACAAGGAGCACGTCAGCGCGGGCGCCGCCACGTTGTCCTCGGCGCGGCGCGTCGAGGCATCGCGAATGCGGCTGAGCACGGCGTTGACCGTCGCGCCCGTGGACGTGCTCATCCGCTTCCCGCGCCGTTCTCGGGCCAGGCGATGCCGTGGCGTCGAGCCCAGTCGCGGGCCGAGGCGTCGATCGAGGGCGGCTCGTCACAGTGCCGTTGTCGAGCAATCAGCCGCACGACGTCGTCGACGCGAAACCGAACGGCACGCCCCACCTTGACCGGCTCCAGGCGCGCGCGGCGCTGCCAGTCCCGGCGGTAGAGCGTGCGCGGCGCGAGGCCGAGTATCCGCGCCACCTCGAAGACGCTGAGTAGCGAACCAATCACGTGATCGTTGTAGCCGGGCGTGCCCCCGCGCGGGAGGCAGATCACACGATTCGGTTAAAGGTTCGCGCGCCGCCGGTCAGGCCCTCAGCGTGCCGAGCTGGCCGCCGCCTTGTTCACCCTTTGCCGCCTCGCCGTCAGCTACCAGGCGGAAGAAGTACTCGTACGACATCACGCCTCCGTGGCGGGCAGCGACGAGCGCGCGCGTATCAGGATGATTCGCGAGCCGCTCGTACACCTTGCGAAGCGGCATGCGCGGCCTGGGTAGCTGGCCCGCGAGGTTGCCGCCTCGCATTGCCTTCACCAAGTCGACCAGCGACATGCCACCGCGCGGCTTGTACTCCCCGAGCCGTGTCCCCCATCGGAGGTCGTCGACGGCAGCGACCAGGTCGATCTGCCGCTTCGTGAGCGGCCTCCTCACGCCCTTTCGCGCCGGCCGCGGGAACAGGCGGAGGAACTTGCGCGCCCCGAACGCGCGGGCATTCCGCACCCACTCCCGCGCGATCGGGTGCTTGAGCAGGCGGCTGTCAGCGCGGCAGACGCGCACCAGCGTAGTCACGAGCTCGGCGAGAGAGCCGGGTCGCTCCTCGAGCACTGCCGCGTGAGCGTCTTCGAGGTCGGAGCGGAGATAACTGTAACGTGCGTCTCGCGCTGTCTGTTGGGCGGGGGAGCGCCGCGAACTCGGTGGTGCGCTGGCGGATGCATTGCGGCGCGGGGGCTGCGTGGAGTATGCTCTCGGCATTCCACGTCTCCTTGGGCCCGCGCGCGCCTGCCAGCGCCGCGGGCCTTCGCTTTTCAGCGAGGCGCGCGGGGCGGGACCCGGCCACATTCGTTGCATAGGAAGCCCGGCTGAGGCAATGTCTCGTCCTCTCGCCATGACGACGGACAACCCGCCTCCCGCCTGGCCCGCAATCCCGCGAGTCACCCATCGGTTTCACGTGTCGGTTTCAGCGACGAGTTTCATCATCGCGGACTAGACGCGACCTCCGGATCGGGGTAATACCTATCGGCGTAGACGAGGTGCCCCCGCACGCGCTCTGAACGCGCCGGGGGCTGGCCCATCACTCGAACCCGTGAAGGAGCAAGATGATGAGCACGACCAGTGTAGCGCCCGCGCTCGCCGCCCGCCTCGATCGGAAGATCGCCACGATCCAGCACGTCCTCGGTGGGATGGAGCACGCCGGCACCGCGCCGAGCCCCGACGATCTCCGGCTGCTCGCCGAACTCACGCAGGAAGCGCGTGATGTGGCGGTCGAGCTCCGGCTCGAGCTCGACGTGGCGTAGACGGTGGCACAGCCGAGCGCCCGGTCTTGGGCGGAGACGCTCGAGATCGGGCGCCGCGGCGAAGCCGTGCTCGACGCCGTGTTCGGGCCCGAGTTCATCATCGTGAAGGCGACGCGTGACCACGAGCGGCAGGGCGTCGATCGCTTCTTCGTCCATCGGCGCGACGGCCGCCTCATCCACCGTGTGGACTTCAAGACGGACGAGGCGGCCGGACGTACCGGGAACCTTGCGCTCGAGCACGTCTCCGTCGTCCGCCATGGCCGGCGCGCGGTCGACGGCTGGGTCCATGCCACGATCGCGGACCTGATCATCGCGTTCGTGCCCGCGCTCGATCGAGCGTTCGTGCTTGCCGTGCCGGCGCTCCGCGCCGCGTGGCCCGACATCCTCCGCTGTTTCCCGCCACGGTTGGCGGCGACGTCCGACCGAGGCGGCTACCAGACCCTCGTGTGCTGCGTGCCGATCCCGTGGCTTCGTGAGGCGCGCCTGGTGGTACGCGAGGTGGACGCGGTGAACGCGCAGTTGCGGCTTCCTCTCACGGTCGCGGCGCCGCGCCCGCGCGCGCGTCGCCCGCCGCCCATCGACTGGTAGCGCGGGCAGGCGCGCGACGCACGTGGCGCTGCGAAGTGAGGTAGGCTTCGCGTCGCCACGCACCGCCTGCACTGGCATCGGGTACGCGGGCGGCATGCGAGCACGCGAAACGCGGGGGGGCCCCCGCGACCGGACGGGTGATGAGCGACTCCGACACGACAGCGCAGACCGATGAAGCGCACGTGCTCCACGAAGCCCCAGCCGCCCTGGTGGTGCAGATCGCGCACCACTGGGAGACGTATCGCCCGCGGATGAGCCGCGCCTTGAAGACGGAGGGGACGTTCGAGGAGTCGGTGCAGGCGGCGGCGCTCCTGACGAGCGAAGCGACGCACAGCCTGATGACCGAGGCGGGGCTGAACCCGGACCAGGCGCGCGAGCTCATGCGGGAGGAGTGGGCGTTTCTGCCGGCGGAGGATGACGACGCGTCCGGCACCAGCCGCAACGTCGAGTAGCGTGCTGCGGCTCGTGCTCGTCGGCGGCGGTGGCGCTGTGGTCGGGGCGACCGTCGTCTTCCTCATCGGCGGCGTGCCGAGCACGGAGGAGCGCATCGCGCGGCGCTACGTCGACGCGCGCGCGGCCTATGCGCGGTGCCGCGAGTCGGTCGCGGCGGAACGTCGCAGCAAGCCCGGCCTCGTCACCGTCGAAGCGCTCGATGCTCTCGACGCGCTCGACGGCCCGACGAAGGGACCTGCGGGCCTCGCGGCCGACCCGAAGCGACGCGAGGCGGCCGAACAGGTCGCGCTCGCGCGGGATACCGCCGGCCGATGTGCGGAGGAAGAGCGCGAGCAGCAGGCAGCAACGCTCAGCGCCGAGTTGCGGATGCGTCGGGGCCGCTGAGCATGCCGCCGGCGCACGCTCTCTTCGCCCTCCTCGTCGTCCTCGTCGGATGCGCGACGCCGCGCGCGGCGCACCCGGTGTGGTCCGGGCCCGTCTGCGGCGTGGACCTGCGCCCGGTCGTCACCGCGCACGACGCCGATCTCCGCCGGGTGTTCGACCTGGTGGCCGCCGTCGCGCGGCCGGACCTGCCGCGCGCCCGTTACACCGACGTACCCGCGGTGAAGCTCGAGGTGGTCGCCGTGGAGCGGCCGTGGCGAGAACGTCACCACGTCGCTGGAGTTTGCCGGCGCGGAAGCGTTGCTCTCGTCGTCGTGAATGCCGCCGCGCTGCCTGAGCTGCTTCGGCACGGCGCCGTGCCCCTCGCGACCGTGCTGGGCCATGAGCTGGCGCACGTCACCCTGGATCACGAGGCGACAGGCGAACGCGTTCCTGCGTTCGAGCTCGAGGCCGATGAGCTTGGTATGTACTACGCGCAGCGGGCAGGCTTTCCATGCCGCTCCGTCGTCGGGTCGAGCTACGACACCGACGCGGCCCGCATGTGGCCAGACCCGGCGAAGTATCGGGCGGCCGTTGCGGCGGCCTGCGCTGGCGCGATGCGGGGGGTGCGCCCCGCGGGCCGCTTCTCGCGGTGAGCGGCGCGGGACCCAGACCGCGGGTCCTAGACCGCGACCAGCCGGCCGGATGACGGCCGCCTCCTTCACGGCGCCGCGACGGTGTGCTCGAGCGCCCCGCTGCCCGCTGCCGCGCCTGTTCGCGGCCCTAGCACCCCGCTAGTTGAGCCAGCGCCCGCGCAGCATGGCGTCCCGCAGGAGCGCCGCGTGGTCGAGCGCGGCTCGCACCTTCGGATCGTGCGGCGGTTGGTCCGCGAGTTGTCGGGCGACAAGGTGTACCCGCAGCCACGGCAGCATCCACGGATCATCCAGCCACGCGGGGATCCGGACGAAGCGTGGTGCGGGCCCTTCTCCACTCACGCGCCGGTGTCCATGACGCCGGGGGTCACACGAACAAGCTCCTCGCCGCCGCGGAGACGAACGGCGACACGGCCTGCCCGATGAGCTGCCCGCCGCCGCTCATCATCGAGTTGCGGCGCTGCGCCTCGAGGAGCGCGGCGGTGATCGCGTTCTGGTTCGCCGTGCCCTCCTGGAAGTTCGCGATGCTCGAGAGGTTGCCCATCGCGCCGAGCGCGAGGCTCCCGGGGTTCTGGCCCGTGATCGTCGCCACCCCGCTCGCCGAGGACGGCGCGCCCGCCTGCCCCACGCTGAAGATCTGTCCCACGCGCGAGGTGGCGCGGCCGGTGTCGCCGGCCACGGCGGCGTTGCGGGCGAAATTGTTCTGCCGCACGCCCTCGTCGAAGGCGCGCGCCGAGGTGCCGACGCCCGCGTAGGCGTTCAGGTTGCCGATCCGCGTGTTGTTCAGGAGGCTCGGGATCGCGGTCACCAGCGGCGCCGCCGCGCTCGCACGCCCGGACTGCACGCCCTCGATGAACTGTGCGCGCGGGAGCGCGATCGCGCTCATGGCCGAGGTGTCCGCGAGGTTCGAGCCGTAGATGGCCTCCGCCTTCCACGTCTCGAAGTCGTTGAGCGCGCGCTGGCCCGGCGTCGACATTTCCCACCCGGGCCCGACGTCGCGGAGCATCTGGCGCTGCAGCGCCTCGTACCGCTCGGTGATCTGCCGGCGGATCGCCGGGTTGGCGATCTCGTCGCTCGTGAGCCCCGCCTTGAGGCGCGCGTTCGCCGTCGTGCGGATGTCGTTCTCGTCGGCGTAGAGCTCCGGAACGTCCGAGACGCCCGTGATGTACCGGCCCACGGTGTCGCGCGCGGCGGCGCCGAGCGGGCGGAGCGCCTCCATCGAGGGGTCGAGCGCGCCGCCCTGGGCGAGCCGGAGCGCCTCGGCGTCCGCGGCCATGCCGACCTGCGTGCCCACCTTCTGCGCGTCCGTGGGCTCGATGTCCACGAGGTCGTCGAGGTTGAGCGCGGCCTTGCCCTGGGCGGCCTGCATCGCGCGCTCGTTCATCAGGTCCGTCTGCATGAGCTCGGCGGCGGCGCCGCCGCCCGCCCCCGCCGCCGGCACTCCGAACTTCTTCTCGTAGTAGGCGGCAGGGGCCAGTTGCTCGGGCCCGTACGTGTCGTTGTGGTTCCGGTCGTTCGCGATCTGCGCGAGCTCCTGCTCGCTCAGCGTGCGCGTGACGGGCGCCCCCGCCGTGGCCGCGCTGCCCGCCGGCGGCAGCGCGTTGAACAGCACGTTGTTCGAGACGGCCGACATATTCCGCTGCCCGCCGGTCTGGCTCGCCGCCGTCGCCAGCGAGTTGCCGTAGATGTCCTTGAGCGCGGTCGGGTTCGCGTCGATCGCCTCGCTCATGGCCGCGCTCGTCTTGGCGCTGATCGCCGCCTGCTGCTTGGCCTGGGTGACGGCCATGTCGAGGAGCTGCACCTCCTGGGGCGAGAGGGTGAGCGTGCGCCCGTTCGGCAGGCCGAGCGTGCCGCCGCCGCTACCGTCGCGCGTCATCCCGCCGAGGGCGGTCGCGAGGCCGAGCGCCGCGGCGCCCCCCGTGAGCGCGAGGCCGATCAAGTCCCGGTTGTTCCTGATGGTGTCGAGCAGCCCGCCGCGGTCCACCGGCGGGCCCGGGCTGGCGGTGACGGTCGCGCGGTTGTCGACGATGCCCGCCGCGCGATCGCGGAGGATGTCCGACGTCGAGAACGCTCCCGGATCGCGGCGCATCGCCTCGCTGATGTGAATGACCTCGTTTCGTTCCCTGTCGAAGACGTACTCACCGAACTCCCCCGCCGGGAACCCCGGATCGTAGTCGCCGAGCGAGCCGATCGGTACCATGCCGTCCGTGCCGCCGATCTGGTGCACCGTGTTCGCCTCGAGCAGCGCGCGGAGCTCGTCTTCGAACGCCATGTCGCCTCCTACGCCCGTTGGGGATCGGCGTTGTCGCGCGGCGCCGCCGCGGTCCTGTTATCCACCTGATCTACCGGGGAACTGTGGAAGTGCTGGTCGATCGCCCGCACGAGCAGGTGAGGGGTGTGGCGCGCGATGAGCTTGATCGCTGCCCCCCGTTGCCTGCGGTCGCGCAGCATCGCCGCGAACGTCGCCCGGACGGCCACGATGCCGCTCCGCTCGTCCTCGAAGAGCCGCTGAAGGAGCTGCTTGGGGTGCCGGCGCCGGCCGCGTTCCTTGAGGCCCTTAGGACGGCCCACAGGGTTCAGGGAGAAGCCCTTGACGATCATGCCGTTGGAGAGCCGCGGCACGCTCCCGGGAGCCGTTTCCGGGCCGCTGGGGGCCTTCTCGGCGCCGGACGCGACCTCGACGTCAGGCCGCAACGACGATCCCCCGGAACGGCAAGGTCAACAGCGTGCGGGACCCGTTGGGGCCACGAATTCGATTTCGTTGATGTTTCATCCCTTCGTGACCGAGAAGCCCGGTGACGACGAAAGCGGCGCGCCGGAACCCTCAACCTTCCATGTATGCCGTTGTAATCACACCGCCTACAGGGTAGGGTACAGGCATGAGTCGCCCTCGCTCAGCGCGCGGCCGTAACGCAGTCTCCCGAAGCCGAGGTACTGCGAACCGCAAGGAGGTCACGCCGCGTGGTCAGGAGCCGAGGGTGTTGACGACCATGCGGCTGCGTCGGTCGTTGCGCAAGGATCTTGAGACGACGGCTGTACGCACACGCCGATCGGTTGCAGATGTGGCGCAGGAACTTCTCGAGGAAGCGCTCCGAATGCGGCACTGTCCGGGCATTTACTTTGCTGATGAAGCGAGCGGACGGACGGCGAAGATCGGTGGGACCGGCTTGGGGGTATGGGAAGTCGTCCGTGACTTCAGCAGAGACCAGGATGCCGGCAGGATTCGAAAGGCCTTTCCACAACTATCGCAAGCTCAAGTGACGGCGGCGCTCATGTACTACTCGCGCTATCGTGACGACGTCCAGGCCAGGATCGATGCGAACGCCGCGTTGACGCCTGAGAGCATCGAGCGGCAGTATCCGGGGCTGGTGCGTTTCACTCGGTGAAGGTCTACCTCGATGAGGATCTGTCTCCTGTCATTGCCGCGCTACTTCGAAAGCAGGGCATAGACGCGACCACGGCCCAAGAGGTCGGTAACGTCCAGTTGGACGACCGGGCTCAACTCGTTTACGCCGCACGAGAAGAACGGGCGATCGTGACCGCCAACGTGGTGGATTTCATGGCGCTTGCCCACGAAGCCGTTGCGACGAATACCGAGCATACCGGGATCGTCTTGGTCCCTTCGAGCTTTCGCGGAGACGAGTTCCAGGCGATCACGGATGCGATAGTCCAAGCCTTGAAGCCGTATCGCGGCGACATGCGCGGTCTCATCCTCTACCTTCGTCGCGGATGAACGGCTGCGTGTTTCAGTCCCGTCGATTTTCTCGGAACTAAACAGCGCGTAACCTGCGACGATCTCTAGCGAAAACGTGGTCGCGACTCAAACACGGGTTCGAACCCCGTTGGGGCCACTAAATCGATCGGCTCTTCGAGCGTCCACGGCGCTTCTCCGCTCAGAGGCGCCGCGCGCCGTCATCGCCCTTGCCGCTCGCCTCATACAGCGCCGTCAGCCCCGCATGACACAGCGCCACCAGCGGACGCATCTCGAGCGCCGTCGCCTGCGCCAGCGCCGCACGGTACGTGGCGTCCGCGGCATCGAGATCGCCCGTGCGACGTGCGATCTCCGCCTGGAGTCGGAGCCCCCAGGCTTCGAGGCCGCGCTCGGTCCGGCTCCGGGACGCGGCGACGGCCTGCGCCGCGAGCGTTCGCGCTTCGGAGATCTCGCCCCCGCGCAACAGCGTCTCGGCGCAGCGGATCGAGAGCGCGGAGCGGAGGAACTCGGACCCACGGTGCTCGAAGTCCGCCACTGCTGCTCGCGCCACCGAGACGGCCTCCGCCGGCCGGCCCTCGAGCGCGGTGAGCCAGGCGACGTTGGCCTGGAGCATCGTAAGCGTCCACATCGCCTCGCGCTCACGTGCGAACGCGACGGCGCGGTCGAGCTCCTCACGCGCGGACGGATCGCCGGCGAGCAACAACGTGTCCGTGTACGTGAGCCGGCCGACGGCCTCCGTGTACCCGTGGCCCACACGCTGCGCCCACGCGATCGCCTCGCGCTGGTACGCCACCGCCGTGGTGAAGTCGCCGAGCTGGAGGAGCGCTTCGCCCAGGCGCATGCGCGCGCCCGCGTACGGCAGCACCTGCGCCGCGGCACGGTCGTGCGGCGTGTCGTCCATGGTGGCGACGAGGCCGCCGAGGATCGCGCACGCCTCCCGGTACGCGCCGGCCTGCAGCGCCCCGTACCCGAGCGCGAGCGTGCCGATCGTGGTCACCGTCGGGTCGCCCGCGCGCTCGCCCAGCGCGCGCGTCTGCTCCGCGCGGCGGCGGATCTCGGCCGCGGGCTCCTTCACCAGCGCCTCGAACGCGCCGAAGGCGGCGATTCGCCCTTCGCGTAAGGGATCGCCCAGCTCCGCGGCGAGGCGTCGCGCCTCGTCGAGGTGCGGCGTCGCCCGCGGCCGCAGTCCGAGGCGCAGGAGCGCTCGGATCAGGTCGAGGCGAAGATCGATCCCCTCCGCGAGGCCGATATCCGGCTGGCGTCGGGACGCGGCGACCGCCTGCTCGAAGCAGGCCGCCGCTTCCCGATTCGCCGTGCGCGCCAGGGCCCACTCGCCCGCGCCGCGCAGGTATCGCACGGCCTTGGCCCACGCCTCCGCGGCGTTGAAGTGCATGCCGAGCGCCGCCTGGTGGGACGCGACGTCAGCGGCGTGCCGTGTCTCGAGCGCCTCGGCCACCCGGCGGTGGAGCAGGCGTCGGCGCGGCGTCAGCAGGCCGTCGTACACGACCTCGCGGATGCGATCGTGCGCGAACTCGAAGCGATCCCCCGCCGCGCGCACGAGGCGGCGGCGGACGAGCTCCTCGATCCCGGCGGCCGCCTCCGCCTCGCCGGCCGCCGCGGCCTCGCGGACGAGCTCGAAGTCGAAGTCGCGGCCCACGACGCTCGCGGCCGTGAGCACGTCGCGTGCGCGCTCGCTCAGGCGCTCGACGCGCGTCGCGATCAGGCTGGCCACGCGCTCGGGCGTCGCGCGTCCGTGCCCCGTCGCGGTGAACGAGCCGGCCTCCATCGCGCGCAGCGTCTCGACCGCGATGAGCGGATGGCCTTCGCTCGCGGCCCACACCTGCGCGATCGTCTCGTGCACGTCACGCGGGCCGTCCAAGCGGCCGAGGCCGCGGACGAGGTCGCCGATGTCCGCCCGCGCCAGCGGGCCCAGCGTCACGCGTGTGAGGCGCTGCTCGCGGTCGAGCTCGCCGAGCCACGTGCGGAGCAGGGGACGGTCGTCGAGCTCGTCGTCGCGGACGGTGACGACGATGAGCAGCTTGCGGTGCGCGAGGCGCCGTGCGACGACCGCGAGGACCCGCTGGCTCAGCTCGTCCGCCCAGTGGAGGTCTTCGAGGATGAGCGCGAGCGGCTGCGTCTGCGTGAGCTCGTCGACCGCCCGCACGATGGAGTCGACCAGCCGCGCCGGGTCCGTGCCTTCCGGAACCACGAGGCCGGCGTTCCGGAATGCGCCGAACCACGGTCCGCACGGCAAGATCTGCTCGGCGGCGTAGGCCTGCCCGATCAGCACGCGGGCGCCGCGCGCGATGATCGGGTCGGTGACCCGGGCGACGAGGCGGCTCTTGCCGATGCCGGCTTCCCCGACGATCGCCACCACGCCGGCGACGCCCTCGAGCGCGCGGGCGAGGGCCTCGCCGACGCATCGCTGCTCGGCGGCGCGCCCGACGAACGACGCGGTCGCGGACGACGTCGCGACCGCGATCGACACCGTCTGCGGCGCCGGCTCCGCGCGCGCCCGGACGAGCGCCTGGTAGAGCTCTTTCGTCTCTCGCTCCGGCTCGACGCCGAGCTCGCGCTGCAGCATGTCCACGCATCGCTGGTACTGGCGGCGCGCGGCCGGCGCCTGGCCGCGCGCCGCGTGCAGCCGCATGAGCACGCGATGGGTCGGCTCGTGCGCGGGCTCGATCGCGAGCAGGCGCCCCGCGAGCGCGACCGCGTTGTCGACGGCGCCGCTCGCGACGGCCGCGTCGAGGAGCCGGCCGAGCGCGTCGAGCGTCTGCTCGCGAAAGCGCTCGCGCTCGGCCACGAGCCAGTCCTCGAACGGCGCCTCGTTGACACGAAGGCCCTGCAGGAGCTCGCCGCCGTACAGGCTCACCGCCTTCTCGAGCGCGGACGTCGTGCCCTCCGCGAGCAGCGCGCGGAAGGCGAGCGCATCGACGGCGACCACGGCGCGGTCGAGCGCGACGGCGACCGTGTCGATCGTCAGGGCCGCGGGGCCGAGCGCGCGGCGCAGCGCGGAGAGCGCCTGCCGCAGGCTGGCGCGTGCCTGCTCCTCGGCGGTGTCGCCCCACAGCAGGGCGGCGAGATCGCCCCGGCGGGACGGCGCTCCGGGCCCCAGGGCCAGGTAGGCGGCGAGCGCCTGCGCCTTCTTGGACAGCGTGGCCGGGCGACCGCCGGCGAGCTCGAACCCCCCGAAAAGCTTCAGGACGACCTGCGACATACCCCGACGGACTCTACGGTTACTGCCTCCGCTTTTTTACGACTTTTTCACGGCCGCGTTCACGCCGAGCGCGTTGAATGCCCCGCCATGGAGAGGCGACACGGGGCGAAGACGATCTCGTTCGTCGTCCGCATCTCGCGCGAGCCGTCCGGCGCGATCACCGGCGTCGTCGAGCGCGTCTCGAGCGGCGTCAAGGTCCGGTTCGAGGGCGTCGCCGGCGTCGCCCCCGTCATCAACGACCTGCTCACCAGGGAGGATACGCCATGAAGATCACGTTCTTGTGGGTCATCGCGCTGCTGCTCGCGGGGGGCGTGGCGCACGCGTCCAACGGCACGAGCCTGGCCGTCGTGCTCGACACCGACGCGCCCGCCTGCGTCAGCACGACGCAGGCGACGGCGACCGTGCACGCCGGGATCACGTCGACGGCGTCGGCGGCTCCGGCCTCGCTCTTGGCGTCGGCGGACGGCGGGCTGACGTTCACGGCGCTCGGGGCGATCGAGACGTGGACGCACACCGGCCGCACGAAGACGGCGGAGGAAGCGATCGAGGTCACGGTCGCGGGCAGCGGCGCGACGGTGGTCGAGGTCTGCGCGATCCAGCCGGGCGCCAACGGGAATGCGAACAAGAAAGCGTGCGCCGCGGTGACGATCACGCCGTCGTGTGGCGGTGACGGCTCAGGCGGCGGCCCCATAGGCGGCGATCCCCTCGAATCGTGACACCAACGTTGTGAGGGCGAGCGGGTGCCGAGCATCGCTTCGGCACCCGCTCGCGCGGAGCCGCGCGCACGAATCGCACCCTCGTCGCGGCTCGTTGCATTGGTACGCCGCGAGCCGGGTGCTGTGGCAGCGCCCCCTCATGCGGGGCTACCGGGCGTCCGATATGATGGCTGGGAAGGGTTGACTTGACTGGCCTCGGCGCGTGCTAGGATTCGGGCCCAAGTAATGAGTCACGGGCACCACCAACCGTTCACGATCGCGAGCCGCAGGGGACCATGACGACGACGTACCCGCTGTTTTTCACGTTCACGGACACCGTGACCGTCCGCGGCTCCCTCGTCGAGGTCGCCACGCGCGGCCGCGTGCTCGCCGTCCAGGAAGACGAGGGCTGGTGGTTCTACGGCGTGAATCCGGGCGACGTCGCGCAGAGCGGGTCGAACAGCACCGAGGCCCTCGCGGCCTTCCGGAAGGCATACACCGAGATCCTCGTCGCGCTCGCCAACAAGGCGACCACGACGGCGGCGTTCAGGCGGTCGAGCAAACGCTTCCTCGACGCGACGAACGAGCCGAACCTGAAGGACTGGATCGAGGCCTCGAAGCAGGTCCGCGCGGGTAAGGTGAAGGCGAACCTGCCGATCGAGAACGCCGACATCCCGCCCTCGATCAAGGTGACGGTGCTCGGCGCGAAGGGCTCCCGGCAGCCGCTGACGTTCGACAAGCAGCAGCCCCAGCTCGCGAAGGCAGCCTAGACCGCCGGCGCGCGTTGACGTCGCACGGCACCGTGGCCTTTCAGAAGGTGCGTGCGATGATGCGCCGCTGTGCGAAGGGCTCATGGTTCGAGGACAAGACCCACCGCTACTTCATCCACTACAACGGGCGCGTCTATCAGGACTTCCCGAACGGCGGACACGGCAAGTTCGAAGTGAAGCTTGGGATCGTCCGCAACGTGGTGCGATTTTTCGGGCTCGATGAGGCGTGCGCGAAGAAGGTTGTCCCGGGGCTACCGCTGTGACGATCTAAACAGCCTGGGCCCCGCGACGGCGCGCGCGCCCCGCGCCTTGACAGCGCGCGAGGATGGCCCGATGGTTGCGCCAGCCGTCCCACGCCCAAGGAGGGAACTGTTCATGCGGATCTCGCTCCGATCCACGCTCCTTCCGGTCGTCCTCGTCATCGCGCTCGCGGTGGCGCTTCCGACACTCGGCCGCGCGCAGTCGCCCACGCAGATCACGATCGCCTCGCTGAGCCCGGGCACGGCGTGGTACGTCTACGGCGCGGCCATCGCCGAGCTGCTCCGGCCCAAGCTCCCCCAGGGCTCGAAGATCGACGTGCTGCCGCAGTCGGGCGGCATCGGGAACGCCAAGCTCCTCGCCCAGAAGAAGGCGGACTTCGCGTTCAGCTTCTCGCTCACCAACCAGTGGGCGGCCCAGGGCAAGCACGCGTACGACCAGAAGCTCGACATGCTGCGCGGCGTCGCCGGCGGCATGGACACCTACTATCTGGCCGTCCTCGTCCGCGCCGACGCCGGCATCCAGTCGCTGGCCGACTTGAAAGAAAAGCGCGGCAAGGTCAGCCTCGGCACCCTCGCCGTCGGCAGCGCGGGCGAGTACGGGTCCCGCAACCTGCTCGAGGCGCTCGGCCTCACCTACGACGACATCCGGAAGGCCGGCGGCAGCGTCGCGCACACGAACTACCCGACGATCACGGCCGCCGTCAAGGACGGCCGGATGAACACGGTGATCGCGGTGATCACGCCCGCGCATCCGTCGATCACGGAGATCGCGCTCCAGAACGAGATGAAGTTCCTGCCCATCCCGGCCGACGTCGTCGGGACCATGCGGGAGAAGTTCAACTACGAGCCGCAGACGCTGCCGGCGGGGATGTTCCGCGGCCTGGCGGCCGAGCTGCCCGTCGTCGGATTCCCGACCGTCTTCATCACGCGGCAGGACGTGCCGGCCGACCTCGTCTACCTCGTGACGAAATCGATCGCCGAGGGCAAGGACCAGCTCGTCGCCGCGCACAAGGGGCTCTCGCAGTTCGACCCGAAGGTCGCGTGGAAGCCCGAGCTGGTCGGCCTGCCGCTGCACCCCGGGGCCGAGAAGTACTACCGCGAGCAGGGCTGGATGAAGTAACCGACCGATGAGGGCGTCCGCCATGCTGCGCGCCGCCGCCTGGCTGGCGGGCGCCATCGCCGTCGCGTGGTCGCTCTTCCAGATCTACGCCGGCGCCTTCGCCCTCATCGAGCCGCTGAAGTTCCGCATGGTGCACGTGGCGTTCGCGCTGGCGCTCGCCGCGCTGCACGTGCGGGCCGGTCACGAGGCGACGCGGGCGGGCCGGTTCGGCGTCTTCTCGGTCGCCGCGCTCGTCATCGCCGGCGGGTCGGCGATCTACATGCTCGTCGACTACGAGCGGATCGTGACGCGGATCCCGTTCGTCGACGACGTGGCGCCGCTCGACTACGTCTTCGGCCTCGGGCTCGTCGTGCTCGTGCTGGAGGTCACCCGCCGCATCCTCGGCGTCGCGCTCACGCTCGTGACGCTCGTCTTCATCGCGTACGGGTTCCTCGGCCCGTGGATTCCGGGGGCGCTCGGCCACCGCGGCATCCCGCTCGCGACGTTCGTCGAGGTGAACTTCCTGACGCCCGAAGGGCTGCTGGGCGTCCCCACGGCCGTCTCCGCGGAAGTCGTCTTCTATTTCGTCCTCTTCTCCGCGGTGCTCGAAGCGTCGGGGGGCGGCCGCCTGTTCATCGACCTCGCCACGACGGTCGGCGGGTCGTTCCGGGGCGGGCCGGCGAAGATCGCGGTGGTCGCGAGCAGCCTGTTCGGCACGATCAACGGCAGCGCGGTCGCGAACGTCGTGGGCAGCGGCGTCTTCACCATTCCGCTCATGAAGCGCGTCGGGTATACGCCGCGCTTCGCGGGCGCCGTGGAGGCGGTCGCGTCGACGGGAGGGCAGATCATGCCGCCCGTCATGGGCGCCGCCGCGTTCGTGATGGCCGAGATGATGGGCGTGCCCTACCTCACGGTGGTCAAGGCGGCGATCATCCCGGCCGCGCTCTACTACCTCTCCGTCTTCGCGGCGGTGCACCTCGTGGCGGTCCGCGACGACCTGCAGACGATCACCGCCGAGGAGATGCGGACGGTCCGCCGCGGGATGTGGCGCCGCCTGCACCTGCTCATTCCGCTCCTCTACCTCGTCTGGCAGATCCTCGACGGCTACTCGCCCACGACGGCGGCGCTGCGGGCCGGGGGGCTCGCGATCGTCATCAGCTGGATCACGCACGCCACGCGCATGGGCTGGCGGGAGGCGCTGGTCGCGCTGCGCGACGGCGCCGAGAAGAGCCTGACGGTCGCGGTGCCGTGCGCGGCGGCCGGCATCATCATCGGCACCATCGTGCAGACCGGCCTCGGCCTCAAGATCACGACGTTGCTGCTCGCGCTGTCCGGCGGGCACCTCCTCCCCACGCTGTTGCTCGCGATGGGCGTGTGCATCGTGCTCGGCATGGGCATGCCGACGACCTCGGCGTACATCCTGACGGCGGTGCTCATGGCGCCCGCGCTCGTGAACCTCGGCATCCCGCCGATGGCCGCGCACCTCTTCGTCTTCTACTTCGCGTGCCTCTCGATGGTGACGCCGCCGGTGGCGCTGGCCGCGTACGCGGCGGCCGGACTGAGCGGCGCCACGGTGTGGGAGACGGGCTGGGTCGCGTTCGCGTTGAGCCTGCCGTCGTTCATCGTGGCGTACGGCTTCGTCTACAACCAGGGCCTCATCATGGCCGGCAGCACCATGCAGATCATCGGCACGACGCTCACCGCGGCGTGCGGGGCGGTCGCGATGGCCGGCGCGGTCGTCGGCTTCCTCGCGGCGCGGACGACGCGGGTCGAGCGGGCCCTGCTCTTCGTCGCCGCGCCGATCCTGATCGTGCCCGAGGTCTACACGGATCTCGCGGGCCTGGCGCTGCTCCTCACGGTGGTCGCGCGACAGGTCGTGCGGGCGCGCCGCGAGCGCTGATAGCATCCGGGTCATGGACCGCCAGAGCCTCCGTCACTTCGTCGCCGCCTACGAGGCCGCCGCCCCCGCCGAAGTCGTGCGCGTTCCCGACGCCGTCTCGCTCGAGCACGACGTCATGGCGGTCGTGCTGGAGTACGAGCGGCGCCGTCGCTACCCGATTCTGCTCTTCGAGAGAGTCGGCGCCTCCGACATCCCGATCATCGCCAACGTCGTGGCCAGCCGGCGGGCGCTCGCCTTCGCGCTGGGGACGACGGAGCGCGGGCTCGCCGCCGAATACGCGCGGCGCATCACGGAGTACGTCAAGCCCGTGGTCGTTCCCGATCCGCCGTTCCGCGCGCGCGTGCTCCGCGGCGGCGACGTGGACCTCGGCGCGCTCCCGATCCCGGAATACTTTCCCGGCGACGCGGGCCGCTATCTCACCGCGGGCATGCTGGTCGCCCGCGATCCCGACACGGGCGTCGAGACCGAGGGCTACCACCGCTTCCAGGTCAAGGGCCCGACGAAGATGGGCGTGAGCCTGCACTCGCGCCGGCGCATGTTCGAGTACCAGCGTCGCGCCGAAGCGCAGGGCCGGCCGCTGCCGTGCGCGGTCGTCCTCGGGCTGCATCCGCTCGTGTCGATGGGGTCGCTCTCGTATCCGCCGGCCGACGTCGGCAAGTTCGAGGTCATCGGCGGACTGTTCGGCGAGCCGATGCAGGTCGCGCCCTGTCTCACCGCCGACCTCCACGTGCCCGCCACCGCGGAGATCGTCATCGAGGGCGAGATCCTTCCCGGCGTGCGCGAGCCCGAAGGGCCGTTCGGGGAGTTCACCGGCTATTTCTCGCGGCGCAGCACGCAGCACGTGTTCGAGGCGAAGGCGATCACGATGCGCGAGCGGCCGTGGTTCCAGTCGATCGGCTCCGGGCGCGCGGGCGACCACATCACCACGCTCGGGCTCATTCGCGAAGCGGAGATCACCAACGCGCTGGCCCGGGTCATCCCCAACGTCACCGGCGTGCACGTGCCCCTGTCGGGCACGTCGTCGTTCACCGCGTACGTCGCGATCAGGCAGGGCCGGCCCGGCGAGGCCAAGCACGTCATCCCGATCGTGCTCGGCGTCGATCACTACCTGAAGCTGGTGATCGTGGTGGACGACGACATCGACGTCTTCGACGAGTCCGAGGTGCTGTGGGCGGTGGCCACGCGGATGCAGGCGGACCGCGACCTCGTCGTCATCGCGGGCAGTCTCGGCGCCATGCTCGACCCGAGCGCCGACGAGCGCGGCGTCACCGCGAAGCTCGGCATCGACGCCACGCGGCCGTTCGGCGAGCCGTTCGCGGAGAAGCTCGTGATGCCGGCGGCGCGCATGGCCTGGGCGCGCGCGCTGGTGGACCGCCTGCAGGGCTAGCGCGAAGAGTTCGGCGCGCTGCATTTTTCGTTGCGACGTCCGCGGCGCGCTCTGCTATGCACAGAGCGTGGTCATGTCGCGATCCGCTCCGTTCCTCCTCGTGGCGAGCCTGATGGTCCTCGCGAGCCCGGGCTGGACACCGACCGCGAGGGCGGAAGCGCGGGATGCCACCCGCGATGCGGGTCGCCAGGTCGCGCGCGTGTCTCCCCCCGGACCCGCCGCGCCCAGGGTCGAGCTCGGCCCGGGCCGCACGCGGAGGGACGCGATCTCGTACAACGCCGCCATCCGCGCCGGCCGCAAGGCGATGGAGACGTGGCCGACCGGCCCGGCGCCGCTCGCCGGTGCGCTCCTCCCGGGGCACCGCATCGTCGCGTACTACGGCAACCCGAACTCCAAGAAGATGGGCGTGCTCGGCGAGTATCCCGAGCAGCAGATGCTTTCGATGCTCGACGAAACCGTCGCCATGTGGCGGAAGGCGGATCCATCGACCCCGGTGCTTCCGGCGATCCACCTCGTCACCGTCGTCGCGCAGGGATCCGCCGGCCCGGACCGCGCCTGGCGCCGCCGCGAGAATCCGCAGATCATCGAGCAGGCGTACAGGTGGGCCCAGAGCCGTAAGGGGCTGTTCTTCGTCGACGTCCAGACGGGCCACAGCACGCTGCAGCAGGAGCTGCCGCCGCTGCTCAAGTATCTCGAGCGGCCGGACGTGCACCTCGGGATCGACCCCGAGTTCCACATGCACCACACGCGCGCGGGCATCCGCCCGAGCGTGAAGGTCGGCCAGATGATGGCGAGCGACGTGAACTACGTCATCGACACGCTCGACACGCTGGTGCGCGAGAAGAACCTGCCGCCCAAGGTGCTCGTGGTGCACCGCTTCCGCGCCGACATGCTGCCGGACGCGCAGAACATCAAGCCGAAGGCGGGCGTCCAGGTCGTGATCCACATGGACGGCTGGGGTCCCGCCTGGCTCAAGTTCGACTCGTACAAGGATTACGTCGTGCAGCACCCGGTGGCGTTCACCGGCTTCAAGCTCTTCTATCGGAACGATACGAAGACCGGTGAGCCGCTCCTCACGCCGGGCGAAGTCCTGGGGCTGCTGCCGCGTCCGCTGTACGTCCAGTACCAGTAGTCGCGCTCGACATCCGTCGGCGAGGCGCGCGAGGCGCGTCCCCGCGAGCGCGATGGCCACGGGCGCGAGCACGAAGGCCGCGCCCGCCCGCTCCAGCGCCCACGCGGCGTCCACGAGCGTGCTCGGCGCCGCGCGGGTCCGCCGGGCACACCTCCAAGGTCTTCTCCGGTCCGTGCGAGGTCGATGCCACCGTCTTCGCAGGCGGGATCTCGTCCCCGTTTCGAGGCGGCACCCGGGTTGCTAGGTCTGCTTCGGATGGATCGCCGCCAGTTCCTGCACCGGACGCTCGCCATCGCGTGCGCGACGACGGCGGGCGCGTGCGGGTCGCCGTCGAGCGCCGGCAACGGCCATGCGCCGTCGCCGGCGGCGGAGTCCCTGCGCGCGCTGCGCGGCACGCCCGACTGGGAGACCGTGCGCGCGCAGTTCGACCTCGACCACGACGTGGTCCAGCTCGGCGCGCTCTACATCGCCTCGCACCCCGCGCCCGTGCGCGAGGCGATCGGGCGATACCGCCGCGAGCTCGATCGCAACCCCGTCACGTATCTCGACGCCGAGAACCGCCGGCGGCGCGCGGCCACGCTCGCCGCGGCCGCGCGGTACCTCGACGCCGACGCCGGCGACATCGCGCTCACCGACAGCACCACCATGGGCCTCGGCCTCGTCTACAACGGCCTGCGGCTGAGACGCGGGCAGGAGATCCTCACCACCGAGCACGACTACTTCGCGACCCACGAGGCCGTGCGCGTGGCGGCCGCGCGCACGGGCGCCGCACGGCGGCGCGTGCGGCTCTTCCCCGACGCGGCCACCGTATCGGCCGACGCCGTCGTCGACGCGGCCCGGCGCGCGCTGGCGCCCCGGACCCGCGTGCTCGGCATCACGTGGGTGCACTCGAGCACCGGCGTGAAGCTGCCCGTCGCGCGCATCGCCGCGGCCGTCGCCGACGCCAACCGCGGGCGCGACGACGACGACCGCGTCCTGCTCGTCGTCGACGGGGTGCACGGGTTCGGCGTGGAGGACGTCACCGCGGACGGGCTCGGCGCGGACTTCCTCGTCGCGGGCTGTCACAAGTGGCTCTTCGGGCCGCGCGGGACGGGCCTCGTGTGGGGCCGGCCCGGCGCCTGGAGCGCGACGCGGCCGACGATCCCGAGCTTCATCGACGACGCGACGTGGCTCGCGTGGCTCCACGACCGGGAGCCGCGGTCGCCCGCGACCGCGGCGCGCATGACGCCCGGCGGCTTCCAGCCGTTCGAGCATCAGTGGGCGATGCGCGAGGCGTTCGAGCTCCACCTCGCCATCGGCAAGGCGCGGGTCGCGGAGCGGACGCACGCGCTCGCGCGGCAGCTCAAGGAGGGCCTGGCCGGGATGGCCCACGTCACGCTGCGCACGCCGATGGCCGACGACCTCTCGGCGGGCATCGTGTGCTTCGACGTCGACGGCCGGTCGGCGCACGCGGCGGTGCAGGCGCTGCGCGACCGCGGCATCGTGGCGACGGTCACCCCGTACGCCGAGCTCCACGTGCGGATGGCGCCGTCGATCTACAACACCCCCGACGACGTGGACCGCGCGCTGCGCGCGGTCCGGGCGCTGCGCTGAGAGCCCGCGCGGGCCGGGCGGGCTTAGTCCGGTCCGGGCCGAGCGTCGTCCGACGGCGCGCCGCGATCGAGCCAGGCGCGGAAGTCGGGCAGGCTGTGGGCCAGCCGCCACTCCGCGAGCACGTCGACCGCCATCATCCGGACCGCGCCGACCGACACCTGGTCGCCGGCGGCGAGGCAGCGCTCGAGGAGCCACGCGTCGAAGGCGTCGGGATCGGGGTCGGCCGCCACCGCCGCCTCCAGCAACGCGCGCTTGATGCCGAGCCCGATCCCGTCGGGCGTCTGGTCCCGCTTGCGCTGGCGGCGCCGTCCGTCCGATGCCTCGAGCGCGTGCAGCAGCTCGCGACAGACGTGCGCGGGCCGGACGCCGCTCGCCAGGCTCATGCGCCGAAGAGCGCGCGCAGCCCGCGGGCCGGAGGCGTGGTGACGCGCGTGTCCAGCGGCGCGTCGAGCTCGGCCGGCCGTGTGTAGCCGTGCTCCAGGGCCGCGACGTCGAGGTCGACGGTGGCGAGGTCGAGCAGGCCGACGTCGAGCGGCGCGCAGGCGGCGAGCGTGGTGACGGTCTTCACGTAGCCCTTGCACGTCGCGCAGGCCTCCACCCCGCGGAGGTCGCGCTTCGCCTCGCCCACGAGCGCCCGGAGCTTCTCGTGATCCTGCTCGCCGCAGAACGGGCAGTGCAGGGGCGCCGTCGCCCAGTCGCCGCCGCAGCGCGCGCACCGCAGGCGCAGCGTGCGCTCCACGCCGCGCGCCTCCGCCAGCATCGCCCAGGCGCCGCAGACGGGACAGGCGCCACGCCGCCACGCCGAGGGGATCCGCGCGCTCCACGCCCGGCCGCACGCCTGAAGCAGGGGCAGCGCGACGAGGGGCGCCACTCCGCGGAGCAGCTCCGCGCTCATCGACGTCTCCTCCGCCACCGCCTCGAAGCGCGCGGTGTCGTGCGCGACGGCGGCGTCGAGCACACGAACGGCGGTCTCGGGCGTCAGCGCGCGCGCCTCGATGAGGGCTCCGACGAGCCGGACCACCGCGCGCGCCTCGACGGCGAAGACCGCGCCGGCGATCAGGGGCCGCGCCACGCCGTCGCCCGGCGGTTCGGATGGCACGGCCGCCGCCCACGCCGGGTCTCCCGCCGCCCGGCGCGCGATCGTCGTGAGCCGGAGCCACGTCGACCACTCGGGATGCGCCCGCTCGAGCGCCTCGACGGTCAGCGCGCGCGCGACCGTCATGGCCGGCTCAGCCGCTGCGCCTGGCGGGCGGGATCCAGCGCCGTGCCCTCGATGCCCGGCGTGCGCGGCGTGTTCCAGTACGGATCCGAGCCTTCGTGCATCCGGACCGTGTCGCCGCGGTTGCCCACGTCGCCGCCGGAGCCGCCGGCGCGCTGCCGCGTCGCCTCCGGGCTGGCGCAGGCGCCGACGCCGAGCGCGAGTGCGAGCGTGAGCATCGTGGCCGTCCGCGGGCTCACACGAGCACCCCGGCGCCTTCCGAAGACAGCACGACCACGACGCGCAGCACGAAGCCCCCGATGAGCACGAGCACGGCGGCGACCGGCACCGCATAGCCCTGACGGAAGGTCCCCGTCCGCAGGTGCAGCAGCAGCGGCACCAGGATGCCGACGCCGACCACGCCGAGCACGAGCAGCACGCCCCAGGCGTTGAACCACCCGCGCGCGGCCCCGCCGAGCGACGCCACCAGCGCCGCGAGCGCGATCAGCTCGAAGACGAGCGCGATCGAGTCGAAGCGCGTCAGCGCCTGCACGCCGGGCGCCAGGGCGCGACGGCGCCACGCCAGCAGCACGATGAGCGCCGCCGACGTCGAGGCGGCGGAGATGAGGAACGTCAGCCCGAGCAGCGTGGTGTCGGCCCAGATCGGCCGGTTGGTCACCGCGAGCAGGATCCCCGTGTAGCCGGCCACGAAGAACCCGAGCAGCCCGCCGCCCACCGCCACGAACGTGCCCGCCACCCCCGGCGGCCGCAGGCGGCGCGCCCAGTCCCAGCGGACCCGGCCGCTGTCCGCGAGGGCGGCGAGGAACGCCGCGAACGCGAACGCGCCGAACACGAGCAATGCCCACGAGCCCGTCGACATGGGCGAGTACCACTTGAACATCGGCTGCCAGGTGTTCGACTCCAGCAGCATGTGCCAGAAGCGGAGCGGCCGGCTCAGGTCGAGGATGAGGAGCACCCCGCTCGCGAGCACCGCGGGAAACGCGATGTAGTACCCGAGCCGCGCGAGCGGCCGGTCCTGCGGGCGCCCGAACAGGTCGATGAGCGCGGCGAGGAAGAAGCTGCCGCCGGCGAGGCCCCCGATGAAGAAGTACCCGATGATCAGCCACCGCCAGTCGGGCGCGCTCGTGAACCAGGTGCTAGGCAGATCGCCGAACATCGCGCTCCTCCTCTTCCGCTTCCGCGAGCGCCGCCGTCCGCGCGCCGCGCGACCGGAAGCTGAAGATCCCCGCGATACCGAGAACGACGGCGCCCAGCGTCGACCACAGCGCGCTCATCCCGAGGTTCCGCGTCGGCATCTGCGGGTCGGGGGGCAGGCGATAGACCTCGGGCCGGTCCACGAGGAGGAAGAAGGCGTTGAGCCCCCCCAGCATCGTGTCGTCCGCGCCGTAGAGGTACGCGCGCTTCTCGCCCGCGCCGTGGAGCTGCTCGACCCGCGCCGCCGCCACCTCGCGCAGCTCGCGCACCGGTCCGAACTTGATCGAGTCGGTGGGACACGCCTTCGAGCACGCCGGCTCCATGCCGGCCTGGAGGCGGTCGTAGCAGAGCGTGCACTTCTGGGCGGTGTTCGACACCGGGTTCATGCCGATGACGCCGAACGGGCACGCGGCCAGGCAGTCGCGACAGCCGTTGCAGGCGTCCGACTGGATCACGACCGAGTCGAACTCCGTGCGGATGATGGCCCCGGTCGGGCACACCTCCAGGCAGCCCGCCCGCACGCAGTGCTTGCACACGTCGCTCATGAGCAGCCAGCGGCCTTCGCTGCGGTCCGGCGTGAACTGCTCCACGAACTGGACGTGCCGCCAGTGGGTGCCGTCGAGCTGGCGCGTGTTGTCGTAGCTGTCGCCGCTCAGCGTGTGCGCGCCGCCGTTGTGGGCGGGGAGCTGATTCCACTCCTTGCACGCGACCTCGCACGCCTTGCAGCCGATGCAGACGGTGGTGTCGGTGAAGAACCCCATGGGCTCGGGCATCACGCCTTCTCCACGTTGCACACGAAGGCCTTGCCCTCGTGGATGGTGACGTTCGGATCGGCCACGAGCGCCGTGAGGTCGTTCACCACGTCGCCGGTGACGATGCCCTCGTAGCCCCAGTGCCACGGCATCCCCACCTGGTGCAGGCGCTTGCCGTCGACCATGAGGGGATAGAAGCGCCGGGTCACGAGGGCCTTGGCGCGGATCTGCGCGCGCGGCGTGCTGATCCGCACCCAGTCGAGGTTCCGGATGCCTTTCTCCTCGGCCAGCTCCGGACTCAGCTCGATGAAGAGCTCGGGCTGCAGCTCGGTGAGCCACGGGTTCCATCGGCTCATCGCGCCCGCGAGGTAGTGCTCGGTGAGCCGGTACGTGGTGATCACGTACGGGAAGCGGCCGTCGCCGAGCGGGGCCAGGTCGTTGCCCGGATGCTTCCAGTACTTGAGCACGGGGCTCGTCTGCTGCTTGTAGAGCGGGTTGCGCACGGGCGACTCCGCGGGCTCGTAGTGCGTCGGCAGCGGCCCGTCGACGAGCCCGCTCGGCACGTAGAGCCACCCGAGGCCGTCCGGCTTCATGATGAACGGCGCGGTGCCGGGGAGCGCGTCCAGGCCGACCGCACCCGGCTTCGGCTTGTCGCGCGGCGGCTTGGTGGCCGCGAAGTCCGGCACGTCGTAGCCGACCCACTTCGCGCCGTCCCACCACACCCAGCGCTTCTTCTCGCTCCACGGGTTGCCGTCGAGGTCGGCCGACGCGCGGTTGTACATGATCCGGCGGTTGGCCGGCCACGTGAAGCCCCAGCCGAGCTGCGCGCCGCGCTGGCCGGGAGGATCGGCCTGGCGGCTCGCCGAGCGGTTCTGGCCGGGCGCGGGGAAGACGCCGCAGTAGATCCACGAGGCGCACGTCGTGGAGCCGTCGTCCTTGAGGTCCCCGAATCCCGCCAGGTGCCTGGCCGGATCACCGGTGTAATAGCCGTTGATCTCCCGGAGGATCTTGAGCCCGTCGGGATCGCCGGGCGTGTGCTGCGCCGTGCCCGGCGGCGGCGTGGCGTCGTCGGGATCGAAGTCCCACGTGAGGTGCTTGAAGCCCTCGTCGTGGGGCGCCGTCGACTCCTTGTAGAGCGCCTTCAGCCGCTTCGCGAGCTGGTGCGTGAACCAGAGGTCGGAGCGGCAATCGCCGGGCGACTCGGCGGCCTTGTAGTGCCACTGCAGCATGCGGAACGTGTTGGTGAAGCTGCCGTCGTACTCGGCGATCTGCGCGGAGGGAAAGAAGAAGACCTCCGTCTTGATGTCCGCGGGCTTGACGTCGCCGTTCTTCACCTCCGGCGCGTTCTTCCAGAAGGTCGCCGTCTCTTGCAGCCAGTTGTCCTTCACCACCAGCCACTCGAGCTTGCCGAGCGCCGCCCGCTCCAGCTTCGCGTTCAGCGACGTGGCCGGGTTCTGCCCGATGCAGAGCATGCCCTTCACGCGGCCTTCGTTCATCGCCACGAACATCGGCATATGGGAGTGATCCCCGATGATCTTGGGGTGCCAGGCGTAGCCGAAGTCGTTGTCCGGCGTGGCGGCGTCGCCGTACATGGACTTCAGGTACGAGATCATGAAGCTCGGCGTGCGCGCCCAGTAGCCCGTGGGCAGTGTCTCCGTGGCCAGCCACTCGGCGAGCGTCGCGTGACTCTTCAGCGCCGACGGGTGGGCCATGTAGCCGTGGATCGAGTGGTAGAGCGTCGGGATGTCCGTCGAGCCCTGGATCGACGCGTGGCCGCGTAGCGCCATGATGCCCGCGCCCGGCCGTCCGTAGTTGCCGAGCAGGAGCTGCAGCATCGCCGCGCAGCCGATGATCTGAGGCCCGTACGTGTGCTGCGTCCACGCCACCGCGTAGGCGAACGACGTGGTCTTGTCGGGTCCGGAGTTCGCGAGCAGCGCGGCGGCGACCTTGAGGAACGTGTCCTTGGGGCAGCCCGTGACGCGCTCGACCATCTCCGGCGTGTAGCGCGCGAAGTGGCGCTTGACGAGCTGGAAGACGCAGCGCGGGTGCTGGAGCGTCTCGTCGCGCTCGGGCGTCCGCTCCACGAGCGCCTGGACCATCTTGTCGTACGGCGGGCCGCCCTTGGCGGCCTGCACGGCCCGCGCGGTGCGCGGATCCTGGCCGGCTGCCTGCTCCCCGGACTTCTGGGTCGCCGCGGTCCATCCGCGCGACTCGTCCTGGCTGCCGCCGCGCGCGTATTCCCACGACGAGCTGTCGTAGTGGCCGACGAAGCCGTTGTACGGCCACTCCTTGGCGCCGCCCTCGTAGCGCATGAGCCCGGAGAAGACGCCGTCGAGCTCCTCGGCGTCCTTGAACTCGTCGCTGATGATCGTGGGAGCGTTCGTGTAGTGCACGGCCCACGTCCGGAAGAACGGCTCGCTGTTCCAGCGCTGGCTGTTGATCACGTAGTTGACGAGCCCGCCGAGGAACGCGATGTCCGAGCCCGCGCGGATCGGGGCGTAGAGGTCCGCCATGGCGCTCGTGCGCGTGAACCGCGGGTCCACGTGGATCAGCGTGGCGCCGTTGACCTTCGCCTTCATGGGCCATCGGAACGCCACCGGGTGGTTCTCCGCCATGTTGGAGCCCATGACGATGATGCAGTCCGAGTCTTCCATGGAGCGGTAGTGCAGCGTCGCCGCCCCGCGCCCCAGCCTCGTCCCCAACCCGGGGACGCTGGAGCTGTGTCAGATCCTGGCCTGGTTCTCGATGGCGACGATGCCGAGCCCGCGCAGCAGCTTCTGCTGGATGTGGTTCCACTCGTTGTCGAGCGTGGCGCCGCCCAGCGAGAAGATCGCGGGCGTCATGTTGACCACCTTGCCGTCCGCGAGGCGCTCGACGAACGTCTCGTCGCGCGTCTTCTTGACCAGCTCCGCCACGCGGGTCATGGCCCGCTCGAGCGGCCACTCTTCCCAGTCCGCGGCGCCCGCCGCGCGATGCAGGACCTTGGTCGGGCGGTTGGGATTGACGTGGAGCTGGTAGATCGCCGCGCCCTTCGGGCAGAGCGTGCCCTCGTTGAAGGGGCTCCGCGCGTCGCCCTCGATGTTCACGATCTGGCCGTCGATCGTGCGCACGAGCGTCGCGCATCCCACCGAGCAGTACGGACAGATGCTCGGCGTGGTCTTCGCGTCCTTGATGCGCAGCGCCTGGGCGCGCGCCACGGTGGGGCGGAGATCCGCGCCCGTCGCGAGCAGCCCGCCCAGCGCCGTGCCGCCCGCCACGGCCGTGCCCCGGAGGAACGAACGGCGTGTCAACTCCATGGTCTGCCTCGCGTCAGGACACGCCGTCGCGTGCCGGACATCGTGTCGCTCGTTGTCATGGGTGCGTCCTGTGCAGGTCCACCGCGGTGGGATGCCCCGACAGGAACGCCTGGCTCATGCCCCACAGCCGGGTGCCCGACCGGCGCAGCGTGATGCGGTCCTCCGCGGTGTCGGCGCTCTGCTCCTGCAGCACCACGCGGTCGGTGCCCGCGCGCGTCACGGTCCCCCGGCCTTGCACCGCATCGCCGCGCGCGCTCCACTGCCACGCGCCGTCCGGGTGGATGGTGAGGGTGACCGGCGTGCTGACGAAGTACGCCGAGCCGGGCACGGCCCACGCCATGCCCGTCCACGTGCCCGTCAGGGCCGGACCGGGCGACGCGGCGACCATCGAGTCTCCGTCGAGGGCCGCGCCGCGGACGCCGGCACAGCCGGTGACGGCGACGGTGAGCGCGAGAACCGCGGTGATCCGGAGGGTCATTGTTCGCGTGCTACGCAACGTCCGTGCCCGCTGGATCGCCCGGCGCTTCGCGACGCTCGGCACCCCGCGAGGGCGGCGACGAGCGTGACGCCGCTCGTGCAGCAGGAGGCCGTGGCGCTGCCTCCCGCCCTGATCCTCACCGCGCGCGTCGCACGCCGCCGCCGCCTGATCCGGCCTTCGCCGTCAGGCGGCGCGCGAGGCCGCGGCCGCGTCGGGATCGTCGAGGACGTCGCCGCGCAGCGCGCGGCGGACGCGGGCGGCGTGCTGCTCGATGGCGCGGCGCTCCCACGATCCCGGAGGTCGCGCAGCCGGGCCACACGCTCGAACGTCTCGAGGAGGTAGAGCGTCACCGCCAGACTGCGGGCGCCGCGTTCGCGGATCGGGCCGAACGACGCGCCGACCATCTCGCCGAGCGCGATCCCGGGCGCGACCACTCGAGGCGGACGATCACGTCGTGCGCGCGGGCGAAGGCGACGAGGTCGTCGACGGCGATCGTCTGTACGTAGCCGGCGGTCCGCGCGACGGCCGGCTCCGCCTCCGCGGCGAAGCCCTCGGGAAGGCGCACGGACGGTGGCGGCTCGACGTCGCCCGCGGCCTGCTCCGGATAGAGGCTGTCGACGACGGTGTCCATCTCGCGCGCGATCGCCGCGATCACGTGATCCGCCTGGATGCCGACGGCGGCGTGATGAATGAAGTAGATGAGCACGCCGGCGCTCAGGATCGCGAGCGCGACGCCGCCCGTGACCGCGAGATGGGGAATGAACGCGTCGTCCGCGAGGCCGTCGTCCCCGCGGATCGTGCGCAAGACGAGCAGGCAGTACACGAACGTCGCGACCAGGCTGCGCCACGGCGAGCAGCGCCACGACGAGGGTGAGGAGCGTGGGCAAGAACCAGAAGCTGCCGCGGAGCGCGTCGAGGACGAGCGCGATGCGGGTCATGGCGGAGGCCGGGCGGTGCAAGACGGAGGCCTCGGACCCCGTGACGGCGGCGCGCGGCGACAGGGCGTGGTCGCGACGGCGGCATCACACATGCACGGGACAGCGACATGGCACGGAGAGTGGGAGTCCGCGCGGAATCGCCGTGGCGCCTGGGCGGGTTGTCGCCCGCGGAGCTCGCGCGCCGTGTGTGGAGCGAGGTCTGGAAGGACGAGGTCACGGATCGGGCGGCCTCGCTGTCGTACTACTTCCTGTTCGCGCTCTTCCCGGCCCTCCTCTTTCTCACCGCGCTCCTCGGGTTCCTGCCGTTGGCCGGCTTGCACGAGCGGCTCATGGCCTACGTCGCGAACGTCCTCCCCCCGGACGCCGCGCGGACCGTGCAGCGGACGCTCACCGAGGTCCTCCAGGGGAATCGGAGCGGCCTTCTCTCGCTCGGCGCCCTGCTGGCGCTGTGGGCCGGCTCCAATGGCATGGCCTCGGTCATCAACACGCTGAACGTCGCCTACGACGTGAGCGAGACGCGGCCGTGGTGGAAGCGGCGTCTCCTCGCAATCGTGCTCACGGCGGCGTTCTCGCTCTTCATCGTCGCGGCGCTCACGCTGCTCGTCTTCGGGCCGAAGATCGGCGCCGCCGTCGCCGGATGGTTCGGTCTCGGGGGCGTGTTCACGCTCGCCTGGAACGTGATCAGCGTCCCGGTGGTGATCGTGATCGGCCTCATCGGCGTGGGGCTCGTCTACCACCTGGCGCCCGCCACGCGCGAGCAGTGGCGCTGGATCACGCCCGGGGCGGTGCTCGCCGTCGCGCTGTGGCTGGGCATGTCGTTCGGGCTCCGCTTCTACGTCCAGCACTTCGGGAACTACACGGCGACGTACGGCTCCATCGGCGGCGTGATCCTGCTCATGTTGTGGCTCTATCTCACGAGCGTCGTGCTGTTGCTCGGCGCGGAGGTCAATGCGGAGATCGAGAAGGCGGCGCGCGCCCGGGGCGCCACCACCGCGGCCGAGCCCTCCGAGCCTCGACGCGCGGCCTGACGCCGGAGCCGGCGCGGAACGGTCCACGCGGTCTTTCGCGTGAAGGCGCGCCAGCTCGCACGGTGGCTGGCGGCCTCAGCGCGCCGCCGTGCCGAGCGGTCGCAGCTCGACCTCCGGGTTGCGCTCGGCGGTCCGCTCCGCGTCGCGCATCGAGTGCAGGAGCGCGATGGGCCGGTCCTCGCGGTCCCGTACGCGCAGCGCGCCGGCGTACGGCCAGACCATCGAGGCCACCGCGGCGGGGGGGCCGACGAGCCAGCGCGCGACGGCGTACGGCAGGCGCTCGACGGCCACGGCCACGCCGTACTCATCGGCGAGGCGGGCGCTGACGACGTCGAACTGGAGCTCGCCCACGGCGGCGAGCACCACGTCGCGCTGACTGCCCTCGGTCGTCAGGACCTGGATAGCGCCCTCCTCCTCGAGCTGATCGAGGCCGCGGTGAAACTGCTTGTACTTCGTGACGCCGCTGTTGCGAACGACCGCGAAGTGCTCGGGCTCGAACTTCGGCACCGCGTCGAAGCGAATCGGCGCCCCGTCCGTGACCGTGTCGCCGATCACGAACAATCCGGGATTGACCACGCCCACCACGTCGCCGGCGAACGCTTCCTCGACCGTCTCCCGCTCGCGCGCGAACAGGCGATGGGTCCGGGTCATGCGCAGCCGGCGGCCGAGGCGGCTGTGATGGACGACCATGTCCCGCTCGAAGCGCCCGGAACAGATGCGGAGGAACGCCATGCGATCGCGATGCTGCCGGTCCATGTTCGCCTGGATCTTGAAGACGAAGGCCGAGAATCGCTCGCTGGTCGGGTCGACGGATCCCTGGTCGCTCTGCCGGGCCGCGGGCGGGGGGGCCAGCTCCACGAGCGCGGCGAGGAACGGCTCGACCCCGAAGTTGTTCAGCGCGCTCCCGAAGAAGACCGGCGTGACGTTGCCGGCGAGGAAGGCGCCTCGATCGAACGCGACGCCGGCCGTGTGCAGGAGGGACGCGTCCTCGCGGAGCTGGCGTGCCGCCGCGGTCCCGAGCTCGGCCTCGAGCCGCGGGTCCGCGAGCGCGAGCGCGGTCACGGGGGCGCGGCGCTGGTTCCTCTCGGTCCGTACGAAGCGGAGCACGCGGCCGCCCTCGAGGTCGTAGACGCCCTGGAACGCCTCGCCCTGGCCGATCGGCCAGTTCAGCGGTGCGGCACCGATGCCCAGGACGCGCTCCAGCTCGTCGAGGAGCGCGAGCGGTTCCCGGCCCTCATGATCCAGCTTGTTGACGAACGTCAGGATGGGCAACCCGCGCGCGCGGCACACCGCGAAGAGCTTCAAGGTCTGTGGCTCGATGCCTTTGGCGCTGTCGAGGACCATGACGGCGCTGTCGACCGCCATGAGCGTGCGGTACGTGTCCTCGCTGAAATCCTGGTGCCCGGGTGTGTCGAGGAGGTTCAACAGACAGCCCGCGTGCTCGAACTGCAGCGCCGTCGTCGTCACGGAGATCCCGCGCTCCTGCTCGAGCGCCATCCAGTCGGACGTGGCCCGGCGCTGTTGACGTCGCGCGCGCACCGAGCCCGCGAGCTCCACGGCGCCGGCATACAACAACAGCTTTTCGGTCAAGGTGGTCTTGCCGGCGTCGGGATGCGAGATGATCGCGAAGGTCCGTCGTCGCGTGACTTCGCGCGCGTGGCGCATGTGCAGCGTCACTGTACAACGCGGCGGCGCTGCCGTCACGCGGCGCGACACGAGACGGCCGAAGGAGGTACGTGGGGAGCGCCCGCCGGCGGTTTGACCGGTCTCGTCGACTTTGACAGGATCACCCAGATGATTTCGTTCAATCGCGTCAGCAAGCAGTACGGACGGCAGGTCCTCTTCGTCGACGCCTCCTTCCAGTTCAATCCGGGGGAGAAGGTCGGCCTCGTGGGGCCGAACGGCTCGGGCAAGACCACGCTCTTTCGCATGATCGTCGGCGAGGAATCGCCCGACGACGGCGAAGTCGCGCTGCCGCGCAAGGTGACCATCGGGTACTTCCGGCAGGACGTCGAGGAGATGGCGGGCCGCACGGTGCTGGACGAGGCCATCGCAGGCAGCGGCCGGCTCGGCGATCTGCACCACGAGCTCCACGAGCTGCAGCAGCACATGGCGGATCCCGCGCGCGCCGACGCGATGGACGAGATCCTGGAGCGCTTCGGTGAGGTGCAGGAGGAGTACGACCATCTCGGCGGCTACGCGCTCGAGGCCCAGGCCCGTGAGGTGCTGCACGGCCTCGGGTTCGACGACGAGCGCATCGACGGCGACGTCGGCGAGCTGTCCGGCGGCTGGAAGATGCGCGTCGGCATGGCGCGCGTGCTCCTGGGGCGGCCCGACGTGCTGCTGATGGACGAGCCGACCAACCACCTCGACATCGAGTCGATCCTGTGGCTCGAAGCGTTCCTGAAGGGCCTGCCGGGCGCGCTGTTCATGACGTCGCACGACCGCGAGTTCATGAACCGCATCGTGACGAAGATCGCGGAGATCGACGGCGGCGAGATCATCGTCCACACCGGGAACTACGACCACTACGAGCGCGAGCGCGCCATCCGCGAGACGAACCGCGAGGCGAGCTACGCGCGGCAACAGGCGATGCTCGCCAAGGAGCAGCGGTTCATCGACCGCTTCGCCACGCACGCGGCGAAGGCGGCCCAGGTGCAGAGCCGCGTGAAGGCGCTCGACAAGATCGAGAAGATCGAGCTGCCGAAGAGGCGGAAGCTCGTGAAGTTCGACTTCCGTCCCCCCGCGCGCTCCGGCGAGGTCGTCGCGACCATCGCCGACGTGACCAAGAAGTACGGCGCGCGCGTGGTGTACGACGGGTTCTCGCTCACGCTCCGGCGCGGCGAGTGGTGGGCCGTCATGGGGAAGAACGGCGCCGGGAAGTCGACGCTCCTGAAAATGATCGCCGGCGCCCTGACGCCGGACGCGGGCGCCGTGCAGCTCGGCGCGAGCGTCACCCTGGGCTATTTCTCGCAGCAGGCGCTCGACGTGCTGGACCCGGCGCTCAGCATCGAGGAGCAGCTCCAGGCCGATTTCCCGAACGAAGGCATCGGGGTCCTGCGCAACCTCGCGGGCGCCTTCCAGTTCTCGGGCGACGACGTGGACAAGAAGATCCGCACGCTGTCGGGCGGGGAGAAGACGCGGCTCGTCATGGCGCGCATGCTGCTCAACCCGCCGAACTTCCTCGTGCTCGACGAGCCGACGAACCACCTCGACCTCGAGACGAAGGACATGTTGATCGACGCCCTGCGCACCTACGACGGCACGATGATCTTCGTGTCGCACGACCGGACGTTCCTGCGCGGCCTCAGCACCCGCGTGCTGGAGCTGGAAGGCGCGGCGCCGCAGGTCTATCCCGGCTCGTACGTCGAGTACGTCGAGCGCTCGGGCCACGAAGCGCCCGGCGTGCGTTAGATCCCGACCATCGCACTGTCGACCGACGACTATGCGGGCATGCTCCTGGTGCTCGACCTCTTCGGTACTCTCGTGTTCGCGCTCAGCGGCGCCGCGGCCGGCGTGCGCGCCCGGCTCGACGTGTTCGGCGTGCTCGTCCTCTCGTGCGCGGCGGGCACCGCGGGCGGGATCCTGCGGGATGTGCTGATCGACGCGGCCCCTCCCCAGGCGATCAGCGACTGGCGCTACCTCGGCGTCTCACTCCTCGCCGGAACCGTCACGCTCGTCGGGTATCCCTTGTTGGCGAGGGTGCGCGCCCACGTGCTCGTCTCCGACGCCGCCGGGCTGGCGCTCTTCTCGGTGGCGGGGGCCCAGAAGGCGCTCGCGTACGGCATCGACCCGACGCTGGCGGCGGTGCTCGGGATGCTCACCGGGATCGGCGGCGGCATGATGCGCGATGTGCTGCTCGCCGAAGTGCCGACGGTCCTGCGCGCCGAGCTGTACGCCGTCGCCGCGCTCGCCGGCGCCTCCCTCGTCGTGATCACCCACGCGCTGCACGGCCCGCCGGTTCACGCCGCCATCGCGGGCGCGATCCTCTGCTTCGGACTCCGCCTGCTCGCGATCTGGCGGGGATGGAACCTTCCCGTCGCGCGCCCCCCGCGCGGCTCGGACGACGACGACAGCGCGCCTCGCTAGGCCCGCGAAAGGAGCTCCACGCATGCTCAAGGTCCACGTGCTCGATCAGATCGCCCGGCATTCCAGCAACGTCGCCCACGGCGTCGAGGTGCCGGCCGGCGCCCGGCTGCTCTTCACCAACGGCCAGACCGGCACCAGGCCCGACGGCACCGCGCCCGAGACGGCGGCGGCGCAGATCGAGGTCGCGTTCGAACGGATCGGCGAGGTGCTGAAGGCCGCGCGGATGACCTTCGCCGACGTCGTGCGCTTCGACGTCTACTTCACCGACCGCGCGGATCTGCCGGCGTTCGTCGCCATCCGCGATCGCATCATGGGTGCGCACAAGCCCGGCGCCACCTTCCTCGTCGTCGCGGGGCTGGCGAGGCCGGGGCTGAAGATCGAGATCGAGGCGGTGGCGGCGAAGGTCGATTGAACGCCGCGCGCGGCGGCGGCTTCGCGCTCCTCCTGGCCTATGCGGCCGCGATGCCCCTCGTCGTCGGCGGCGTCGCGGCCTGGTATCTGCCCGAGATCGTCGCGCTCTTCGCGCGGACGACGTGGGCGGTTCCGATCTTCACGGTCGTCGCGGCCGTCGCCCTCGCGCTTGCGCTGGTGCCGTCGACCGCCGCGGCGGCGCTGGCCGGCGGGCTGTTCGGCGCGTTCGGGCTGGTCCCCGCGGTCGGCGCCTACCTGCTCGCGAGCGTGGCGCTCTTCGAGGTCGTGCGGCGCTTCCTGCAACCGGCGGTGCAGGCCGCCGTCGCGCGGTCGCCGCGCGGACGCGCCGCACAGGCGGAGCTCGAGCAGGCGACGTTCCGCATCGTCGTCCTGAGCCGGCTCTCGCCCGTGCTGCCGTTCGCGCTCGCGAGCGTGCTGCTCGGCGCGTCGACCGTGGCGCGCTCGACCTACGTGGCGGGGACGCTGGTGGGGATGCTGCCGCGCACGGCGGCCGCGGTCGGCGTCGGCATAGCCGCCGAGCGCGCGGTGGCGGGCGACGGCCTCCTCGGCTCCGCTGTCCTGGGCGTCGGCGTTCTGGCGACGCTCGGGCTCGCCTGGTACGTGGGGAAGGCGCTGCGGCGGGTTGACCGGTCGCGCGTCGTGGGTTCCTAAGCGCGCGCCGGCGTGGCGGCGTCCAGGACCTCACGCACTTTTGCGCGCAGGGCGGACGCGGCGAACGGCTTCTCCAGCAGCACGGCCGAGTCCTCCAGGACACCGTGCGCCGCGATGATCGCGTCGGTGTAGCCGGACATATAGAGGACGGCGATCTCCGGACGCTCGGCGCGCGCGCGCTCCGCGAGGGCGCGGCCCGTCATGCCCGGCATGACGACGTCGGTGAGCAGGAGGGCAATCGGCTCGCTGCGCTTCGTCAGGATGCTCAGCGCTTCCTCGGGATCGCGCGCCTCGATCACCGCGTACCCGGCCGCCTTCAGCATCTCCGCCGCGATCGAGCGGACCTCGATCTCGTCCTCGACGAGCAGGATCGTCTCCGTGGCCCGCGCGCACGGGCGCGTGTCGGCGGTTTCGGAGAGGGCGGGCTCGGCGTTCGTGGCCGGGAGGAAGACGCGGAAGGTGGTCCCGCGGTCGAGCTCGCTGTCGACCGCGATGTCGCCGCCGCTCTGCTTCACGATGCCGTACACGGTGGCGAGGCCGAGGCCCGTGCCGTGCTCGGGGCCCTTCGTGGTGAAGAAGGGCTCGAACACGCGCGCCTGGACCTCGGGCGTCATGCCGCAGCCGGTGTCGCTGACGGCCAGGACGACGTACGCGCCCGGCGCGAGCTCCAGGCCGCCGCGCGTGAACGCCCCGTCCACCGTTGTCGTCGCGGTCTCGATGACGAGGCTGCCGCCGTTCGGCATCGCGTCGCGCGCGTTGACGCAGAGGTTCATGAGCACCTGCTCGAGCTGGCTGCGGTCCGCGTTCACTCGGTGGCGCCCCGGGCCCCGATGGAACGACAGGCTGATGTGCTCGCCGATCAGGCGGCCCATGATCTTCATGAGGCCGCCGACGACGCTGTCGAGGTCGAGGACGGTCGGCTGCAGCACCTGCTTGCGGCTGAAGGCCAGGAGCTGGCGCGTCATCGTAGCGGCACGCTGCGCCGCCTCGTGGATGATCTCGGCGTGCCGGCGGATGACCTCCTCGAAGCGCCCGTCGAGAAGGATCTGCGCCCGCCCCGAGATCACGGTGAGCAGGTTGTTGAAGTCGTGGGCGATTCCGCCCGCGAGCCGGCCGACCGCCTCCATCTTGTAGGCCTGGCGCAGCTTCTCCTCGCTGTCGCGGAGCGCCTGCTCGGTGCGCTTGCGCTCGGTGATGTCCCGCGTGACGCTCGCGTAGGAGACGATCGTGCCGGCCGCGTCGCGGATGGGCGCGATCGTGACCGAGACGTCGAGTCGCCGCCCGTCCTTCGAGAGATGGACGGTCTCCATCTGGTTGACGATGCCGCCCGCGCCGAGGATGGCGATCATCGCCTCGTGAGCGGCGAGCCGGTCCTCGGGGAAGAGCATCGCCACCGAGCGCCCGACCGCCTCGTCGGCCGTGTAGCCCCAGAGCGCTTCGGCGCCGGCGTTCCACGTCTGGATCGTCCCGTCCACGCTGCGGCTGAGCATCGCGTCCGGCGAGGACTCGACGATGGCGGCGAGGAGACGCACCCGCTCCTCCGCGCGCTTGCGCTCGGTGATGTCGCGCACGATGCCGATCGAGTAGCCGGCGCGGCCGGACGGCTCGCGCGCCTGCGACGCGGTTACGTGCGCCCACACGCTCGTGCCGTCCTTGCGCACGTACCGCTTCTCGAGGGAGTAGGTCTGCGCCTCGTCCGCCACCATGGGCCGGCGGCGCTCGACGTTGAGCGCGACGTCGTCGCGGTGGGTCACGTCCTGGAAGCGGAGAGTCGTGAGCTCGTCCACCGAGTACCCGAGCATGTCGGCGAAGCGCTGGTTCACCGCGAGGAACCGGCCGTCGTCGGCGACGATCGTGATGCCGACCGACGCCTGCTCGAACGTCGCCCGAAACCGCGCTTCGCTCTCTCGGAGCGCGCGCTCGGAGGCGAGGAGCTGCTCGATGGCCTGCTGCTCGCGCGCGTAGAGCTGCGCGTTCTTGATCGCGATGCCCGCATGGTCCGCGAGGCCGATGAGGATGGTCTCCTCGGCGTCGGTGAACGGCGACGCCGGCGGGCGCTCGACGTAGATCAGCCCCTCGATGCGGCCGTCGACCTTGACCGGCACGACGAGCTGGCAGACGCCGCGCTCGACGCCGACCGTGTGAGCGTAGTCCTTCGTGATCCGCGGGTCCTGCGCGTAATTCGTCGTCCGGAACGGTTCGCCGGTCACGAGCACGAGACCGCCGGCGCCCTTGCCGGGCTCGACGCGCAGCCCGAGGAACGGCGCGCCGTCGTCGCAGTACCGAATCACGGCCGTGTCGCCGCCGGGCTCACGCACCGCGACGGACGCGTGACGGGCGCCGCACAGGTCCTGCGCGGCTTCGCCGATGCGCCGCAGGACGACGTCGAGCTCCAGGGAGGCGCCGAGCGAGCGCGCGACGGCGGCGAGCACCTCGCGCTCCCGCCGGCGGCGCGCGCGGTCTTCGTCCAGCAGCGCCTGGCCCATCGCGAGCGCCGCGGTGTCGGCGCAGACCTGCAGCAGCTCGATGTCGTCATCGCGGAACCGCGTGCCGGTCGTGGTCATCACGGCGACCACGCCGAGGACGCGCTCGGCGTCGCGCATCGGGCTGACGAGGACCGCGCCGGCGCCGCCGTCGCGCACGGCCTCGACGAACGCCGGCGCCAGGTCGAACGTGCTCTCGCTCGTCACGTCCGCGCACCACAGCGTGCGGCCCGTCGCCGCCGCCAGTCCGGTGATGCCCACGTGGGGCGCCATGACGTGTCCGGGCCCGTAGCCCGGCGGACTAAAGCCGGCCACCGCGCGCCAGACCAGCGAGCCGTCGTCCTGCCGAAGCGCGACGACGGAGGAACGGGCCCGGAAGAGTGCGCGCACGGTCTCCGCGGTGCGTTCCGCCACCGCGGCGGTGTCCCGCGTGGCCGTCAGCGCGCGGACGAGGCTGGCCGTCGTCTCGGCGTAGCGCCGGCGGCGCTGCGCCTCGTCGTAGAGCCGCGCGTTCGCGACCGCCACGCCGGCCTGGCGGCAGATCGCTTCGGCGAGGTCGCGGCGGCCGTCGTCGAGCGTCATCGCGCGGGCCCACCACACCAGGAACAGGCCACCGATCGTACGGTCGCCGGCGACCATCGGGACGAACGTGATGGATCGATGTGGGAAGCGCGTCCACGTGTCGCGGTCGAAGCGCGCATCGTGCTCCGCGTCGTCCGAGCACGTGCTCCGCCCCGTGCGCCACGCCTCCTCCACGAACGCATGACCGCGGAGCGGGACGGGGTGGCTGCGGAACGCGTCGAGCAGGTGAGGGGGCACGCGGGCGCCGGCGACCGCACGGAGCCAGCGCTCCTCGCCATCGGCGAGGTAGGCGCCCACCATGTCGGCGTCGAACGCCTCGCGGACGACGCGGGCGAGTCGCCGCATGGTCTCGGTCAGGTCGAGCGAGCCGCTGAGCGTCCGCCCGGTGGCGACGAGGACCTCGGTGTCGCGGAGCCGCCGGCGTGTCTCTTCGTGGAGCCGCGCGTTGTCGAGGGCGAGCGCGGCCTGGTCGGCGAGCGTCTGCAGCAGACGGATGTCGTCCTCGCTGAAGACGCGGCCACCGGCGTCCGAGACCGCGAGGCCCCCGAGCGTGCGCCCGTGCGCGACGATCGGCACCGCCGCGCTCGCATCGCAGCCCTCGCGCGCGATGAGCGCGGCGGCCCACGCGGGGAACACGACCGCGGCGTCGGTCTGCACCGCGGCGGAGACCACCGGTGCGCCGCCGGCCACCGCGCGCCCGACGAGCGCTTCCCCGGGCCGAAAGACGCGCCCGAGCCACTGGCAGCCGGGGTCGACGCCGTCCGTGGCCGTGCAGGTGAGATCGCTCGCGACGCCGTCGCCGTCGTACAACGCGACGCGCCGCGCGCGCAAGAGGCGGCGGACCGTCGTCACGACGCGCTGGCGCAGCGAGGCCGGATCGAGCGAGCCCGCCAGCTCGTGCCCGATCGCGGCCACCGCGTTGAGCAGTTCCTGGCGGCGGTGACGCTCGAGGGCGTAGCGCACCGCGCGATCGACGAGCTCGTGGTCCACGAACCCCTTGACCAGGTAGTCCTGCGCTCCCAGGCGGACCGCCTCGCCGGCGACCGCCTTGTCGTCGGAGCCCGTCAGCACGATGATCGGAATGTCGGGCGCGCGCGCCGCGAGCCGGCGAAACGTCTCGAGGCCGCGGCAGTCGGGCAGCCCCAGATCGAGCAGGACGACGTCGGGCCGCCGACCGACCGCCTCGCACGCCGCCGCCAGCCGGTCCGCGACCTCGACGTCGTAGCGGTAGAACGTGCCGAGCCCGACGGCCAGCATGTCGGCCTGATCGGGATTGTCTTCGACGACGAGAATGCGCGTGCGCTCCTTCGTCATGGCGCAGGCCCCGGCAGCGACGCGGTCGTCAGCCAGAACTGCTCGATCGCGGCCACGACGGCGTCATAGGCGTCGAGGTCGGCGGGCTTGGCAATGTACGAGCTTGCACAGCCGTCGTAGGAGGACCGCACGTCGCCGGCGTCCGTCGACCCGCTCAGGACGATGACGGGGATCGCGCGCAGGCCCGGATCTCTTCGGATCTCGGCGAGCACGTCGAACCCGCTCTTCCCCGGCATGTGCAGGTCGAGGAGGATGAGGTCCGGACGCGGCGCGGTCGCGTACCGTCCTTCGCGCCGCAGCAACGCGAGCGCCTCGTCGCCGTCCTCGGCGGTGCTCACCTCGCTGCGCAGGGCGCCGGCGGCCAGCGCCTCGGAAGCGAAGCGCCGGTCGTCGGCGTTGTCGTCCACGACGAGGATCTGCGCGGCCCTCATGGCGTCGCGACGGTGGCGTTCGGCAGCGCGAAGCGGACGGTCGCGCCGCCGCCGGGCGTGTCGGCGATCCAGACGGCGCCGCCGTGCGTCTCGACCAGACGCTTCACCAGCGCGAGCCCGATCCCCGTGCCGGGGTAGTCCCGGCGTGAATGCAACCGCTGGAAGACCTCGAAGACGCGCGTGCGGGCGTCCTCCGGGACGCCGATCCCGTCGTCGGCGACGGCGAAGACCCAGCGGTCGCGCTCGAGCGACGCGTCGACCCGGATGCGGGGGCCGGGGCCGCGACGGAACTTGATCGCGTTGCCCACGAGGTTGACGAAGATCGTTTCGAGGTGGCGCGCGTTGGTCGTGATCGTCGGCAGCGCGCCCACGGTCACCAGCGCGCCGCTTTCGTGGATCGCGGTCTTGAGGCTCGCGAGCGCGTGGGCGAGCGGGATGTTGGTGTCGACCGGCTCGAGGGCCCGGTCGCCGCGTCCCGCGCGCGAGTAGGCGAGCAGGTCGCGGATGAGGTCGCGCATGCGCTGCGCGGCGGCGCGCGCGCTCTGCATCATCTCGGCGGTCTGCGGTGACAGCTCCGAGCCGAGCGAGCGCTCGATGAGCTGGAGATACCCGACGACCGCGCGCAGCGGCTCCTGCAGATCGTGGGACGCGACGTACGCGAACTGTTCGAGCTCCGCGTTCGAGCGGGCGAGCTCGCGCGCGTGGAGCGCCGCCGCGGTCTCCGCGGCTTTCCGCGCGGAGATGTCCTCGATCGCGAGCAGCACCATGGCACGACCGTCCATCCGGCGCGCGTTCAGCACCATGGTGCGGGCGCCGAGCCCGGGAAACGCGTGCGTGACTTCGTAGCCCTCGAAGCTGGGCCCGCCCGCCAGCACGCCCGCGAGCCGCTCGCGCAGCGCCGCGATGTCCCACTGGCCGTTGCCGAGCTCGGAAAGGAGCCGGTCCTCGGTCTCGTGCGGCGCGACGGCGAACGTCCGGTAGAAGGCGCGGTTGGCCTGCACGACGCGGAGGTCGGCATCCAGGATCAGGAGGCCCTCGTGCAGCGTGTCCACGATTTCCGCGGCGCTGACGAGGTCGACCATGGCGCGACTATGCGTGGCGGACGTTAAACCGGCGTTATCGCGGACGGCGCACATCCGCCCGATGATGACGGGACGTATCGTCGGGCGCTATCGGTTCAATCCGCTTTCGCCGATGCGCGAACACCGATCGTGCTGTCGGTGTCCGGCCGACGGCGCATCGGGCTCCGTCCTACACGCGGCGCGTCAGCCGAGCAGGCGACTGCGCGCGACGTAGTGGATCAGCTCGGCCGTCGTCGTGAGCGCCAGCTTGTCGAGGATCCGGGCGCGATACGTGCTGATCGTCTTCACGCTCAGGTGGAGCTCCGACGCGATCTGCGTCGGACTCTGGCCGGCGCCGATCCGTAGCAGCACGTCGAGCTCGCGCGCCGAGAGGCGCTCGTGCGCAGGCGCGTCGGCGCCGGTCTGCAGGCGGTCCACGAGTGCGTCGGCGAGCGCCGGGCTGATGTAACGTCCGCCGCGGACGATGGTGCGCACCGCACCGACCAGCTCGGCGGCCGCGCTGTCTTTCGTGAGGTAGCCGGCGGCGCCCATGCGCATCGCGCGGACCGCGAACTGCGTCTCGGGGTGCATCGTCAGGACGAGCACGCGCGGGGCCGGCTGCTGGGCGGTGATCTGCGCGAGCACGTCGAGGCCGTGCCGGTCGGGCAGCGACAGATCGAGGATGACGAGGTCGCAGGGCGTGACCGTGACCACCCGAAGCGCCTCGGCCGCGTCGCGTGCCTCGCCGCAGATCTCGACGTCCGGCTCGACGCTCAGGATGTCGCGCAGCCCGCGGCGGACGATCGGGTGATCGTCGGCGAGCATCACGCGGATCAGTGGTCGCCTCGCGGCAGGCGGGCGCGCACGATCGTCCCGCCCCCCGGCGCGCGGGCGACCTCGAGGACGCCGTCGAGCGCACGGAGTCTCTCGCTCATCCCGAGAATGCCGAACGACCGCCCGCGCGCGGCGGCGAGCGGGTCGATCCCGATGCCGTCGTCGCGGATCGTCAGCGTGACGACCTCGCCGTCGTCGTCGAGGCGGACCGCGACGCTTCGCGCGCCGGCGTGGCGGACGACGTTCGTGAGCGTCTCCTGACAAACCCGGAACAGCGCGAGGCTGCGCTCGCCGTCGAGCGCGCGTGCGAGCGTCCCCGACAGCCCGCAGCGCAGGCCGGTCCGCGCGCGGA